>Ga0326728_10020560_pt1 | contig 12567 bp, 8 predicted proteins | sample MB3enrmetagenome_FD_207602 | JGI IMG/M metagenome (GOLD analysis project Ga0326728, IMG submission 207602) | Lab enriched peat soil microbial communities from McLean, Ithaca, NY, United States - MB31MN | ecosystem: Environmental > Terrestrial > Soil > Wetlands > Peat | place: USA: New York...
ACTCGACCGACTGATGGAAGCTTTGCTCAAGGGCCAGGCAGAGCAATTGACACAGAAAGCCATCGACCTCGCTCTGGCTGGAGACACCCACGCCTTGCGCCTTTGTCTGGACCGGATCTTCCCGGCACCCAGGGATCGTCCGATCCATTTGCGCCTGCCCCCCATCGAGAACGGGGAGCAACTCTCCTCCGCGATGTCCGCTGTGGTGGAGGCCATCGGGGATGGCCGCATCACACCCAGCGAAGGAGAAACCCTGGCCCGTACCATGGAAGTGCAGAATAACGTGTTGACCACCGGAGACCTCGAGCGCCGCGTGGAGCAACTGGAGCAGGCCCTGTTAACCCACAAAAACGACAAGGGCGACCAGGAAGCTGCGGACCTGGTACAACGTCTGCGCGCGGGCCGGTCCCAACCGAAGGAGGTGGGCCATGACCAGTGTTAGACTGAAATCGCGCATTGCGCGTTTAGAGCGCCAGATGCGGAGCGAAGGTGGTGATACAGACGCCGACCAAAGGCTCCTGCGCCGCTTCCAGGCCGCGCTCCAACGGGAGGCCGAGCACCTGGAAAACGAAGCCCGACCGAAACGAGAAGAGGCCGCATGACGCTGTACTTTGTCCGCCTCGGCTATCCCAGCCACCTCTACCACGGCCCTGACCAGAAAGGGAAGAAAAGGTTCCAAGGGAAAGAAACCGCAGGTTGCGTTCCCTTGGGGCATCTGCGGAAAACACCCCAAGCCCCAGAGCGACCGACTCTGCCACCGCAAGATCTGTGGAGCGGTCGGTGCCGCATGCCCCTCGGCTCCAGGAAGAAGTGAGTTTACCCCCTGACCTGTATTTCACCTGTTGTTTACAGTTACAGGTGAAGGAAACTGACGAAGAGTTCGGCTTCCCAATAAGCGCGGGTTGGAAAACTGGTTTGGGATCGATCTGAATGCTGCTTTGCTCGCTTTGCTCGCCAAATTTCCAGCTTCACCGTTATTGCATCTACCTTCGCGGCAGAACTTTTACCGCGGCGGGCCGGTCCGCACCCCTCTACGTCACGCTTTGCGCCTTCTGCTCTTTGGCAGGCGACATGCATTGTCCCCTTTCCCGATGAGATCGATCAATACCCCCATATCCTGCTGGGCCGCTCTCGCCGTCTGCCTCACGCTGCCATCGGTAAAAGCACTGACCCCTGCGGAGATTCTCATCCTGGTGAACAAAGATGCTCCCATCTCCTCGGACGTCGCCAAGATGTACCAGCGCCTCCGCACGATTCCACCGGATCACGTCCTTCGGCTGTCCCTCGGCAGTAACCGCAACATCACTCGCCAGCAATACCGCGCTCAAATCGCGGCTCCCGTTAAAAAGTATCTTTTGGAGCATGCCTCCATCCGCTGCTTGGTCACGACCTCCGGCTTCCCTTACGTCATTGAGAATACGGCGGGAAAGCAAGACGGCGCGGCGCTCGACAACGAGTTGGCCGCCGTGCTTCGCGAAGAACCCGACGACTTGAACCGCTGGCAGCCGAACCCCCTCTACTTGCGTGGCCAGAACCTTACCGGGGCCGCCGATCCGCGCGCCCTGCAGATGGTCTACGTCATGCGCCTGGACGGCCCGGATCTGAAAACCATCACGCGCATGGTCGAAGATGCCATGGCTACCGAAATGGCGGGCCTCGAGGGTCCTGTTTTCGGCGACGCCATGGGCTTGGACGGCAACACCGGCATGGCCGTGGCGGATTACTCGATTCGGGCGGCGATCGACCGCCTGTCGGGAGCGGGTTTCGCCGCCACCTTGGACTTGAACCAGGCGGATTGGCGTCAACCGGCCGGCGGAGTCGGCGAGCAGGCGGCCGGAGCCGCCTTCTACATTGGCTGGTATGACCTGCAAAATTTCCAGGATATCTTCGGAAAACAGGGATTGGCGCGCGGAGCCATCGCCTGGCATATCGCCAGCGACGAAGCCGTCAACCTGTGGGACACCAATTCCAAGGAGTGGTGCATCAACCTCATGCGCCGCGGCGCGGCCGTCACCCTCGGCCCGGCCTTCGAGCCCTACGTGGGCGCCTTTCCGAAAGCCGAGGTGCTGGTCGAAAGCCTGCTGACGGGCAGAACCATCGCGGAAAGCTACTGGCTCGCCTTGCCGCACGTTTCCTGGGCCATGGTGATTCTGGGCGATCCGCTCTACCGGCCGTTCGCCCAGCCCCGTCCGTCGCTGGTGGCGCGGGCTTATGTGGCGGCCAATGCGGCCCACGTTCTCGAAAAGGCGCAAACCAGCCCCCTGTTGGTGCAGGTGCAATGCGTGGGACCGCCGGGTTCCGGCACGCCCGTCTTCACCGCCGAAGCAGAGGCTGGAATGGGGCTGGCCGCCGCTTCGGGCGAGGTGCCGATTCCCGCCCTCCAGGCCGGGCAGACCGTCATTGTACGAGTGCCGAGTATAACGGCCTCGAACGACCCCACAGCCACGTTCCGCCTCCATCTCAATGCGCAGAAGGGTAAAGAACCTGGGAGGCGGGTTGTTCTGGAGGGTAGAACGGGATTTTCCAAGGTCAGCGGCGGAATTCACCGCCAAACCCAGATGTTCGTGAGTCCGAATGGAGAGTTCCTGATCAGCGGCCTGCCGGGCGACTCGGTTTTGACCGAGACCGCCACTTTGCTGTCCCGGCGGATCAACTTGACGCAAGGATGGCATGTCGCTGGAGCGGCGTTTTCACCCGATAGCGCTCACGTGGTGATGACGATGTTGAACCTGGAGCGGAAGCAGGCCGCATTTGCGATCGCCGACGTTACACAGCTAAAGCTACAGTACACACCGCCCGGAACTCAATTCCTGCGATGGTTGACCAATGGCACCCTGCTGCTGAAAACCCAAGCGGGCCTAGCCGTTTACGATATCTCCCTGGCCACCAGCCTTCCCGTTTACGAACCGGACGGCTGGACCGTGAACACGATCATTCCGGGTACTGCCATTCAACTCCTCCTTGCTAAGGACGGCAAATTCGCGGTGCGGGATGGCGGCGGCGAAATCCACCAAGTCCTGCCGGGAACCGCGGCGACACGCGACCGCGCGGTGGCCGATGATCTCTCTCAATTCGGCGTCCTCGACGAGCGGAAGCAACTCTGGGTTCAGCATGGCTTCCACGACAAGCCGGAGGTCATCGCGCAGGACGTGAACAAGGTGGGTTGGGGCCCCATCTCTCACCGCGTGCTGGTCGAGGGGACGGATGGAGCGTTTCGCGTCTACGACGGCCGCGACCGCAGTTGGACCCCGCTGCCGCCGATGATCATGGCGCAGTGGAGTCCGGACGAAAACCGCGTCCTGTACCTCGAGGGGGAACGCCGCGATGGCGCCATCGTCCCGCGATCCCTCTCCCTGTTGACGGGTCGGCAGACGGTGCCGCTCTGCGAATGGAATCGCATTGGCGAGATCGGTGCAATGAACATTTCGAGCAATGGAGAGGCCGCATTCCTTCTGGCCGGGCCCGAAGCCGGCCTCCAGGTATGGATGATAGCGCTGCCCTGAGCGGTCGAGCAGCCGCGCGTGGCTCAATCGCATTAACCCCGAATGCTCAGATCCGGCCTCGTAGCCAATACCAGATCAGCCCTATCCCCTCGTGCAGCAATATCTCCTGGCGATAGATCCCCTGCCATCCGGGAATCCATCCTTCCGCTCCCTCGGGGGTATCCCGAAACAGGCAGGGCGCGGGCGTCAGGTCCAACCCCTGCTTCCGAAAACATTTCTCCGCCCGCAACATGCTGTCCGCCTCCACCACGAGCGCGATCCGATGGACGCCCTGCCGGCGCAGAAGCCTGGCGCTGTAAAGCGCGTTTTCATAGGTCGATCGGGATTCCTCTTCGGTCCAGACCTGCGACGTGGGCACACCCTGTTGTTCCAACATCCGGCGCATGATGACGGATGCAGCCTCGGCCCCCCTGGACTGCGGTCCCCCGGCAGCCAGGATTGGAAGGGGCTTCCAGTTGTGAAACAGCCATGCCGCGTGCATCACTCGCCGGTACGTGTCCCGCCCCACGAGAGCGTACGGCCGCTCTTTCGTCGGGTAATTCACCCCGCCCGCAAGCACCACAATCGCTTCCGCGTCGCCGGCCGGACGCATCGTATTGGGATACCGGCCAACCAGGGGCCGCGCCACGAGCGCCGCGGCGGGAGACCAGGTCAGGGCGGCCAGCCCCAGAAAGCCGCACACCGCTACCCACCAGGAAATCGTCCTCCTGGAATGGCGGAGACCGTACAGCCCCCCTGCCACAACCAGTAGAAACAGAAGCGTGAGTGGTTCGGTATATGTCATCTTCTGGAGACCAGCGCCCTCATGATGGCCGCCCCGGCATTCCCATCCCCGTAAACCGCCGCCCATGGACCGGTCTTCTGAATTTCACGGGCCGCTGACACGATCTGGCTTTCCGAAGCCCCGACGAGCACGTTGCACCGGTTCTCCAGCGTCTCAACCCATTCGGTCTCGTCGCGAAGGGTGATGCAAGGAACCTGAAAAAAGTAAGCTTCCTTTTGCACCCCACCCGAATCGGTCAGGATAAATCGCGCCCTTCCCTCCATGAGCAGCATCTCCAGATAAGAGAGCGGCTCGATGGCCGTCACGTGGGCGATATCTACCCTCATGTCGTCGAGTCGCTTTTTGGTGCGCGGATGGACCGGCCAGACCACCGGACAAATCGTCCGCGCGACCTCCTCCAAAGCGTTGACGATCTCGCGGAGCCGCTCCGGATCGTCGGTATTCTCAGCGCGATGTACCGTCGCCAGCGCGAATTCTCCCCTCCGCCACCGGTCCGCCAGCGCCCCCCCGCGTTCTTCCGCCAGTTGTCGCCACCGGATCGCCGCATCGTACATGACGTCGCCGCTCACCGTCGCGCGGTCCGCCAACCCTTCCCTGCAAAGATTGTCGAACGCCAGGGCCGTTGGGCAGAACAGCAGGTCGCTCAGGTGGTCCGCCACTATCCGGTTGATCTCTTCCGGCATGGCGCGGCGGCGGCTTCTCAACCCTGCTTCGATGTGGGCGATCGGCAATCCCAGCTTGGCGGCGGTTACGGCCCCGGCCAGGGTCGAATTGGTATCCCCGTACAACAGCACCCAATCCGGCTTCTCGGCCGCCAGAATCGGTTCCAGCCGCTTTAACATTTCGCCGGTCTGCTCGCCGTGGGAACCTGAACCCACTCCCAGGTCATGCTCCGGCCGCGGGATCGCCAGTTCCTCGAAAAACACCGAGCTCAACCCGCGGTCGTAATGCTGTCCGGTGTGGATGATGCTGTGCGCCAGGCCCTCGACCCCCGCCGTAGCCCGGCAGATCACTGCCAGTTTCACGAACTGCGGCCGCGCCCCTACGATTGAGCAGATGCGCATCGGTTCGTGTAAAACCGAGCGATCCGGTCACAAACGTAATCGATATCGTCGGCCGGAATCTCTCCGTGTACGGGGAGGGCCAGCGACTCGGTGGCCAGCTTCTCGGAAACCGGGAAGTCCCCCTTTTTGTACCCCAGATTTGCATAGCAGGGCTGCAGGTGCAAAGGCAGCGGATAATACACTTCCGAGCCGATGCCTTCGGCCTTCAAATAAGCCTGCAGCGCATCCCGGCTGGCGCCCCGGATCACAAATTGATTGTAGATATGGCGTGTCTGGTAAGACGCTGGAGTTAAAGCCGTTACGGGAGCGCCCGAGGCCGCCAGCCGGTTCCGGTAGCGTTCCGCGTTGCGCTGACGCCCCGCCGTCCAGCCATCCAGATACCGGAGCTTGACGCGCAAGACCGCGGCTTGCAGCGTGTCCAGCCGCGAATTGACGCCGATCCACTGGTGCAGGTACTTGCCGGTCCGCCCGTGGACGCGCAAGGCGGCCATGCGGCCGGCCAACTCCTGGTCGTTGGTAGTCAGTATGCCTCCATCGCCATACGCGCCGAGGTTCTTGCTGGGGAAGAAGCTGAAACAGCCAATCGCCCCGATACTGCCCGCCCGCCGGCCTTTGTATTCCGAGCCGATCGATTGTGCCGCGTCCTCGATCACCGGAATGCCGGCCTCCGCCGCTATCGCGCAGATGGGGTCCAGGTCCGCGCACCCGCCGAATAAGTGGACCGGAATGATCGCGCGGATCTTCGGCCTCCTCGCCAGCACGTCCGCCGCGAGCCGGACATCCAGGTTGAAAGTCGCTTCTTCGACATCCGCAAACACCGGCATCGCGCCCACCCGCGAGATGGCTCCGGCTGTGGCGAAGAAGGTGTACGGCGTGGTCAGCACCTCGTCGCCGGGGCCGATTCCGAGCGCCAGCAGCGCCAACAGCAACGCATCTGAGCCCGAGGCGCACCCTACGCCAAAACGCGCCTCGCTGTACGCGGCGATCTCCGCTTCCAGCTTCTGCACGTCCCCTCCCAGAATGAACTTCTGGGAGTCCACCACTCGCGTGATCTCCGCCAGAACTTCATCGCGGATTGCCTTGTGCTGGCTCGTCAGGTCCAGCAAAGGAATCTGTCTTTCCGCTACCGTCATCTATCTGTTCTCCTCGCTTGCCGCTCCCACGCGAAGCACCTGCTGGCCGGATTTCGCATACCTGGCGCCGCACGCCTCGCACCGGGCGGTGCCGCTCTCGTTGAATTCCATGCCGATGCCGCACGCACACATCCAGCCACGCGCTCTGGCAGGGTTTCCATAGACCAGCGCGTAATCCGGCACGTCGCGCGTCACCACCGAACCGGCGCCCACAAATGCGTAGGCCCCGATGGTCACCCCGCAAACGATGGTGCAATTGGCGCCCAGTGATGCTCCCCTCCGCACCAGCGTGGTCTTGTACTCGTCTTTGCGGATCACATGACTCCGCGGATTTACGACGTTGGTGAAGACCATGGATGGCCCGCAAAAAACGTCGTCTTCCAGAATGCAGCCCGTGTACACCGAAACGTTGTTCTGGATTTTCACGTTGTCCCCGATGCTCACATCCGGCGAGATCACCACGTTCTGCCCGATATTGCAGTTCGCGCCGATCCGCGAGTTCTTCATGACATGGGTAAAATGCCAGATCTTGGTCCCCGGCCCGATCGAGCAGGGCTCGTCGATATAGGAAGAATCGTGAACGAAATATGCTGAACGATCGATCATAAAATCTTTCTTACACCACTGGTGGGATATGTGCCGTTATAATGCCTGCAACTCGGGCCCCTGAGGACTTCCGAGCCGGTCGTACGACCCACCGGAACGGAGCATATAATCGCAATTCAGTGACCAGCCTTCCCCAGCCGCCTGATCGCAGGAAAAAGAGAAAAGAACCGGAGCGGGCTGGCAAAGATTCGGTCTTTTGAGCTATTTTTCGGCAATGGCTGCCAGGTAAACCCCCTCCGCCTTTCCACGCAGACTGCCCTTTTAGCAGCAGTGGTTCCCGGATATGTACAAACTTGCACTAACCATTTTCAATATTGCCGGGGGGGTACTAGAACTACTAATCTTGGGCTGAGCCACCGTAACCAATGGCAGCCAAATACGCGTACGTATGCCGGCAGATCATTGTTTTATTGCTCTTCCTTCTCCCAGGCAGCCTCGCCTTCTCCCAAACCACCTTGAGTTTAGCCTCCGGTTCGACAGTTCAAGGGGGGGCTGTATCGTTAAATCTCTCACTTAGTACGACGGTATTGCCTGCGGGCCTGGAATGGACCATCTCCTACTCTCCCGGGGATGTCGCCTCGCTCAGTGTGGCGGCCGGACCGGCATTGACGGCCTCCGGCAAGACCCTCACGTGTAACGCGGCAACCGGATCCACCACATGCCTTGCCGTCGGCATGAACAATCAGACCATGGCCAGCGGCATTGCCGCAGTGGTCACCGCTACGCTCGCTCCCACCTGCAGTTCCTCGGTCCCGCTCTCAGTCGTGAACACCTACGGAGCCTTGCTCGACGGGACCGCTACGACATCCGCCGGAATCGGAGGCGCCATCACTGTCAGTGCCCCGGCCAACCCATCGCCCTCTATCACTGCCTTGGCCCCGTCCACCGCTACCGCCGGAGGCCTCGCTTTCACGCTCGCGGTGAGCGGGAGCGGATTCATCAACGGATCGACAGTCAAATGGAATGGGTCCGCCAGGACCACCACGTTCGTCAGCGCCACGCAGTTGCAGGCGGCCATTCTGGCTACCGATATCGCTTCCGCCGGAACCGTGCAGGTGACCGTCTCCAATCCGGCTCCGGGTGGAGGCACTTGCAGCAACTCCGCATTCAACATCAATAATCCATCGCCCGCCATCACTGCCTTGTCCCCGTCTGCCGCCACGGCCAGCGGCGCCGCTTTCACTCTCGCGGTGACCGGGAGCGGATTCATCAACGGATCGACAGTCAAATGGAATGGGTCCGCCAGGACCACCACGTTCGTCAGCGCCACGCAGTTGCAGGCGGCCATTCTGGCTACCGATATCGCTTCCGCCGGAACGGAGCCGGTCACGGTCACCAATCCCGCGCCGGGTGGGGGCACTTCCGCCAGCGTCGCCTTCGTAACCGCAGCCTCAACGGGCCCCGCGGCCGCTTATGGATTCAACGAAGGCACTGGCACCACTACCGCCGATTCTTCCGGTAACGGCAACACCGGCCAGATCCAGGGAGCCACCTGGACCACCAGCGGTAAGTACGGCGATGCGTTGTCCTTCAATGGCACCAGCGGCTACGTCAACCTGGGCAACCCTTCATCCTTGCAGACCAGCGGCAATATGACCTGGAGCGCCTGGGTTTACATTACCGCCAATACAACCGCCCACATCGTGACACCCAAAACAATCCGGAACGCCAGCGTTGCGCCAGTCAGTACAGTCCCGGACGCCGAGATTGTGGCCAGGTTTAACGGCACGGCCGGGTGGGAACTCAAGACCACTTCCAAAACCGGCGTGCGCACATTTGCCATCGCCATCTACAATGGCACCGGACAAACCCTACGCTATAGCAAGACCGTCCCTGCTCTCAACACCTGGTATTACGTGGCGGGAGTGTATAACGCGGCCTCCACGGCTCTGGATATCTATGTCAACGGCAATCTCGACGACGGAACACTGACCGGCAATGTGCCCAAGTCTCAGACCCTGGTCAACGTGAACACAACTATTGGGAAGAGTTATGCCGGGCAGTATTTCAACGGCACGATCGACGAACTCCGGATTTACACCAGGGCTCTCGCCCAGGCGGATCTCCGGAACGACATGAATACCCCGATCGTGAGCCCTCTGTCGCCTCACATCGTCACCGGCGCAACGACTCCCGCCATCGCCGCCCACCCGGCGAATCGCGCTGCGACCGTCCCGACGCCGACCACTACCCCGCGGGCCGGCACTGTAACCGTCTCCGCTCTAACCTGTTCACCGCGAGCCGTGAATGCCGGCGCTCAGGCCACCTGTGAGTTGCGTAACACGGTGAGCCCGGCGCCGCAAAAATTCCAGGTAACCAGTAGCAGTGCCCAGGTGAGGGTCCCTGCGGTCGTGTCCTCTCGTCCGAGTCAGTCCAGTTTGACATTCCAGGCCTCGGTCGATGCTGCCGCCAGCCAGCAGACGGCTGTCGTCACAGCGGCCCTCGGCGACAGTTCCGCTCAAGACACAATCCTGGTAATGCCGGCTGCACACCCTGTATTGCGGGCTCCCGAAAAGCAGATCGCCAGGCTCGGCGCTCCGCTCGCCTTCCTTGTCACTGCGGTCGATCCCGCCGATTTGCCGCTGCAACTGTCCGCCACCGGCATGCCCGCCGGCGCCTCCTTCGATCCCGCCCTCGGCCGCTTCGAGTGGACTCCCGGCGCTTCCCAGGCCGGTATCTACCGCGTCGTTTTCTCGGCCGCCAACTCGGCGCGCCAGTCTGCGAGCGCGGAAGTCGCCATAGAGGTCGATGCGGGGATCCCTGTCTTGACTCCCTCTCAGCACCTGGCGTGCAGTCCGGGCGACATCGCGGACCTCACTGGAAAATGGCTGGCTGCGCCCGGCGCCATCCTCTCCGATCCTTCCGGCAAGTCCACCGATCTGGGTGGCACCAAGGTGAACGTCAACGGCCAATACGCGCCGGTTCTCTCCAGTTCGGCGACTCTGGTGAAATTCCTCTGTCCCAACCTCGACGCCGGTACTCCGATCTCTGCGGCCGTCGAAACCGCCGCCGCTACCAGCAATCGACTGACTGCCGTCATCGAGAAGGCCACGCCCCGCATTCTCTCAACCGAAGGATCGGCGGCGAATCAGGGGTTGGTTTCGTTTGTGGACTCTACCGACATCGCCATGGCGCGAAACTTCCGTGTGTCCGCACATCCCGCTCAACCCGGCGATCGGGTTCTGATCTGGGTTACTGGCCTGGGCGCCGCGGCCGGAGCGATCCCGGCTGTTTCGGTCAAGCTAGGCGATGTTTATGCGGACGTTGATGCGGTTCAGGCTGTTCCCGGGTATGCCGGCCTCTATACCATCCGGACCCGCATCCCGCAAAGCCCGCCAACCGGCGACGCGGTACCCGTCCAACTCGACGTGGCAACTCCCGATGGCCACTGGTTTGGTAGTAATGAAGTGACTTTGGCTGTTGAACCCGCTAGCCAATAGGAGCGTCCAGCGACGCACTGACTATATACTGAACTAGCCAAGGGCTTCGGTAGAGTAGGGCACAGGCGCGTTGCGCTGTCGCACGTTTCCTGCGCTCCCTCATCGAACTGGACGTGCGGATTTCCCGCATCCAGCTCTCCCACCATCTTCTTCCGGCGGCGTGCGCCGCAAGCCAGGCAGATGGCTCACTCTCCCTACCATTCGGTACAGCCGACACCGTTTACACAGGAACCTGGATGCCTACCGCAAAACGCCAGGGACGATGGGGGCCATTCGACGTCCGGACCGTCTCCTGGCCGCGCAACTGCATCAACGCGGTGTGCCGCTAATGGTCGTCGAAAACGCCATGGTCCTGGCGGCTTCGCGCCGCATGGCACGACCCGACGGCGCCCTGCCTCTGGGAACGATTCGCTCGTTAGCGCACTTCCTTCCGGTGATCGATGAAGTACTCAGCTTGCGCATCAGCCCGGACTATTTCCGATATCTGCGCTACCGGATCACAAACCCAATCACCACCACCAGCAGGATGCGCGCCTTCGGCGCCGATGATGGAAACCCACCCCGCACGCCTTCGGCGTGGATAAGGTTGCCCTCCCCAACACCACTCCAACACGCCTTCGGCGTGGATGATGCTGGCCGCCTGGTTCTCTGTTCCCAATCCTGTTCCCATCGCGGGTCACTTCAACCGAGTGCTACTGGGGAACTTCTGGCGAGCGCCGAAGGTTCGCGGCTCCGAAGCCGCCGTTCGAAGCACAGGACTCGACGCAGAGCCGCGAGCGGACTGAGGGACGGTCTCGGTGCCAGCCCCAGGAATGGCATGAGTAAGTACTAGTCAAACACCTAGAACCACCTCAGATTCAACTCTACCTGCCTAGAAGCTATATAACTTCGGTGCTGGGCACGCAAACCTACCCTGCTGGAATGGCAACAAAACTGCTGCGCACCCCGCCGAAAAACACGGGTACCATAAAGCAGCGTCGCAGCTCCACTCGGTGAGCGCTTCCGCCCGTTCACCCGTGTGGACTTTTCCTTGGTGGGCCCAAGGTGGTGCGTTCAAAGGAGCTGGATTTTCAACCAGCCGAGACTCCGGGGAAATGGATGGATCTTGAAAGAGTCATTGCAGAACTTCGTTTGGAAAAAAAACGGCTCGATGAAGCGATCCTTTCCCTTGAGAAACTGGAGGCTTTAGGCCCTAAGCGGCGGCTGTCGAAGTCCATGGACGAGGACGCCGACGAAAAGCCGTCCCTGAACGCCAACGAGATCTCGCAGGAAGGTACGGATAACGCGTGACCTTTTCCTTCTGTCGTCGCATGCGCCACGGATGTAAGTCTTCTCGTTCGAGTGGAATTCCCAATTCTCGGCATTTTAGGCCTCCGTTTGGGATCTGGTGCGTATTCTAAGATTCCGAGTTTCTATAACTTAGCACAAAATCTCGACTGGCAGGGGGGTTGCACGGTAGAAAACCCAACAATCTATGGGACAGAGGATTGCGGATGCGTCGGTTTTGGCGGTTTTTGCCGTCCTCTACAATTGCGCCGTCTTCCTCCTGCGGTTCCGCAAGTAGAGCCGAGACCATTTTCCCCTATGACCAATGTGTTGACGGTCGACGTTGAGGAGTATTTTCATCCCACCGAGTTACAACACTGCTCTTCCATGCGAAGCTGGTCTTCCTTCCCGTCGCGGATCGAGTCGCAGATGGATCGAGTGTTGGAACTTCTCGATCGCTTCTCCGTCTCGGCGACGTTTTTCATACTGGGCTGGGTGGCCGAGCGAAAACCCGCGGTAGTACAGAGGATTTTGCGCGCGGGGCATGAGATCGGGTGCCACAGCTACGCCCACCAAGTGGTCTACACGCTCACGCCGGCTCAGTTCCGCGAGGACACCCGCCGGGCCATCGCCGCGATCGAAAACGCGGGCGGTGTCACACCGCGTTTGTATCGCGCTCCCAGCTACTCCATCACCGAGCGGTCCCTATGGGCGCTGGAAATCCTGGCCGAGTGCGGATTCGAGTATGATTCGAGCATCGTTCCAGTCGCG
>Ga0326728_10020563_pt1 | contig 12566 bp, 7 predicted proteins | sample MB3enrmetagenome_FD_207602 | JGI IMG/M metagenome (GOLD analysis project Ga0326728, IMG submission 207602) | Lab enriched peat soil microbial communities from McLean, Ithaca, NY, United States - MB31MN | ecosystem: Environmental > Terrestrial > Soil > Wetlands > Peat | place: USA: New York...
GCGACAGCACGTGCAACACCGCGTCGCAGCCGCCAAAGACCGCCCGGCCATCGGCCACCGCGCAGGAGCCGTTAATGTAATTGCCCGTCTCATACGTCCAGGCCGCGCTGCCGTTGCTGGCCGCCAGGCAGTACAATTTGAAATCATAACTCCCCGCCAGCACCCGCATCGGCCCGGACCCCGTTGTGGCCGTGTTCGCCGAGGCCACGATTTTCCCTTCCGTCTCATGCTTCCACCGCGGCTGGCCGGTCCTGGCGTCCAGCGCATAGAAAATCCCCTCGCTGGTCCCCACATAGACCGCGTCCCCGGCCAGCAGCGGCGGCGCCAGCACCGCCGAGCCGGCTTTGAACGCCCACACTTTGCCGCCCGACGCAAAATCCAGCGCATAAACCTGCCCGTCGTTCGAGCCGATGAACACCCTCCCCCCGCCAATCACCGCCGACGATTTGACCGGCCCGCCCGTCTTGAAATTCCACAACAGCGCGGGCTGATCGGGCGCCGCCCCGCCCGCCACGCCGGTCAGGGCCGGGTCGCCGCGATACATCGTCCACTCGCCCGCCCCGTCGCTCTGGGCGGGCGATGCCGCCGCGGCGGCGCCGGCCAGGCAGAGGACCAGCGCCCAACCGCCGCCCACGGCAAACGCGGCAATCCGTTGTTTGAAATCGCGCATCGAAAGAATCCCGGCGGCCCCAGCATCGCGCCCCCCGCCCCGTTTGGCAAATAAATAGCACTACTTACACGGATTATTCTGAAAACGCCTGCGCATGTCACGAACGCCCTGCATCCCAATGCCCTCATCAGGCGGTTCTCCCGCCGCGAGCGATGATGCTCAAGGTTCACGGTGTTCTACGCGGGGCAGTCGGCGTTGGCTTCGGCGCGGTGTTAGGCGGCATAATCATGGTGCATCTGTCGTCTTCCATACCCAGACATCTAGCAGACGCCCATCCCCGTCAAATCCCCAAAATGCTGTTACATCGGTGCGGAAAGGAAGGTAGTAGTGCCCCAAATGGCCGCAAATGGAAGAAACACCAATCGTATGTGCTGGCTCGCCAGGCTCCTGCTTGTAAAAACCATAATTCGTGCCGGTGTAGCTCTGGTCAAGCCATCTTTTCTTCGCAACAAACGCGCGAACGTCTGATAAGCTGCTGCCAAGTGGCGTCTGCTTGAGCAGTGACGCGCGGATGCTCGACTCTGACCGCATCGAACAACACGAAGAAGTGAAAACACAAATCGCAATAAATGCGACGCCGGAAATCCCGAACGCCAATGTGCGTTTCGTGGTCATACGCGCTGCCGCCTAACCACCGAGAACTGATCCACGCCGCCGGTGACATTCGCCTACCCGAAAACCGTCGCGAAAACTGCCACGCGTAACCGGCGTTGGTTCCTGTGATGTGTTAGGCTGGTGGATAAATTCAGTCATGACTTCGGAAAATAAGCCTCAAATTGAAAATCACCGCCATCTTCGTCAACCACGCGGTCGCCCATCTCGACAACAGATGCAAGGCGACTGCGCACCATCTCGACGGCCAAACAAAGCGACTGCAGTGAATCCTCGCCGCAAATATCAGAAAGCCGACCGTCAAGACCGTGCAGAGCAGCCGGCGTGTGCCAAAAACCGTCCGGATGCTGCCGAGGCGCACCAATCTCGACCGACAATGGAATTCGCTCACCGCTCTTGCGGAGCCAAAACATCTCTCGCTTGGCAATGGCCGGAGCGTCGGTTTTCACGAACGCGTAATCGGCTGACTATTACTAGATATTAGGCTTTGTGGCCTATCCGGTTTGACGGAATTCCCCGCCATGCCGGTTGCCAAACCGTCCCGTCACTTCGCCTCGCGCAGGTAGCGCAGGCTCACCGGAATCTGTTGCTCCGAAGAGTCCGACTCGTCCTCGATGAAATACCATTTCACCCCCGCCTTGGCTGCCGCGCGCAGGATGCCGGGCAGATCGAGTTCGCCGGTGCCGAGCGCCACGTCATTGCTGTTCGGCGACCCGCCGGTGAGCAACCCGGTGGGCGTGCCCTTCTTCATGTCCTTCAAGTGCATCAACACCCAGCGCTTGTGATACTGCCCCAGCATTTGCGCCGGGTCCCGCCCCGCGTGGGCGATCCAGAAAATGTCCATCTCCAGCTTCACCTGGTCCGGATGGGTTTCCTTCATCAGCAAGTCAAAGAGGGTCCCCTTCTCGAACGGTTGAAACTCGTAGCCGTGCGTGTGGTAGAAAAAGACCATGTGCTGCCGGGCCGCCAGGGCGCCCGCCTTGTTGAACACTTCGATGGCCTTCCGGCACGTCGCCTCGTCGAACTTGCCGGCGTGCGGAATCCAGGCGCAGCCCACGTACTTCATCCCGAACGTCTTGGCCTCGGCCAGCACCCCCTCCGCATCATCGCGCCACCGCTCGTAACCGAAGTGGCCCGAAATCGGCACAAATCCATACTCATCCAATTGCGCCTTGAACGCTTCCGGCGACAAATGGTACGTCCCGGCCAGCTCGACGTATTTGACCCCCCAGCTCTTGACCTCGGCCAGCGTGGCCGGCACGTCCTTGTCCATCTGCGCCCGCACGCTCCACAACTGCAAGCCGACCGGCCCTTTGCATAATTCCGCCTTCAAGCTGGCGGCGCCTGCGAACAGCGCGGCCGCGCAAAACACCATCCACCGCCCCGCGGAAAGCCAGCCGGCCCCGCGCAGCGCGTCAGTCATTTGTTGAGATTTCATAGGCCCCATCATGGCCCCGGCCGCCCTGCCTGTCCATAGCTTTTGGAACGAGAAATGGGGACCGGGCGCATCTCAATTTTTTGCAGATTTCGGCTATCTCCCTCTCCTCCACACACTTGTGGAGGAGAGGGTTGGGGAGAGGAGGCTGCTTTTTCGATGGGGGTTCATGGAGAGGAGGCCCTTTTTCGATTCCTTTCACCCTTTCCCTCTCCAGCGCGCGCGGGGAGGGGGGACGAAAGTCCCGCTTTGTCACTGTTCTCGCAAGAATTTGAGATGCGCCTATGGGGGCCGCCCAAAACAATCGCATTTCCACCCGTCCATTTTATCTGCCGGACCCTTGGAGAACTCCTGCTCAACAGGCCCGGCTTCCCGGGCCTCTGTCAAGAATACATACTTGACAAGAAGGCCCCAGACACGCGTTTTTCTCAATATTTACGGCCTTTTTGCGTTATAAATTTTATGCCCACCGTGGACTGTGGAAATCCCGCCCCTTGTGCCATAATGCCTCCATGAAGACGTGTCTTCACTGGAACGCGCCAGGCTCCTGCCTGCTTGTCCGCCGTGGCTTTAGCGGAGACGGATCCGCCATAATGCAAACAAACGTCTGGTTTGGAGTGAAGAAGATGAAAGCCGTCCGTGAAAGTCCGTGTGCGTCCGTGCGGTCTTGGCTCTCATCCGTGCCATCCGTGAAATCCGCGGTTCAGCTTCTTCCCTTGCGCTCAAAACGAAAAATTGCCAAACGAACCCAAACTCATGCCGCCCTGTTCCTCATCTATCATCCTGATGCAAAATCACTTACGCTGGTTTCCGCCAGCCAGGCGGCAACGTTCAAACCGCCCGCAAAACCCGCCAGCGACTCGAACAACGCCCTTTTGTTCCGCAAATGGCGGCAGCGTCCGGCGCCTTCGACCAGTCCAAACCCAGCCCCGTAGGCCCGGCCGTTGATGACGCAAGCGTCGGTGGAGTTTTCCGCCACTTGCCTTTCGCCCAGGGCAATCACCGCCGCGCGTCCGCCCTCCAGCTCGTACTTCCAACCCACCAACCGCGCCTTGGGAAACCAGCCGCGCAAACGCCGCAGGATCTTCGGCGTGGGCGTCATCTCCGCCAGCACCGCCCCGCCCCGCGTGGAAATCTTGCGCAACCGGATCTCCGATAATTTCCCGCCCGCCGCCCGCCGCCAGATTTTGCCGAAAGTATAATCGCTCACCGCCGCCGCGTGAAACACCGCCGCCACCTTGCTTGACCTCAGCTTCTGCAGCCGCCGCATCAGATCAGCCGAAGTCGTGAAAACCTGGACAGTTTGCGCCCCCGACTCGATTCGGCAGGTCGCATAATACCCGCGCAGCAACACCACTTCGTGTCCCCGTTCGACGAGGTAATTGGCCAGTTCCGACCCCAGCGCGCCCGTGGAGAAATTGGTCATGCGCCGGACCTGGTCCAGTTCCTCGTAAGTTGGTCCTGCGGTGACAATGCATTTCATATGCGCTTTTAATTCGCTCAACAGTCTGCCTTGGAGTTCAACTCCACAGAATCCTAAAATTCTTGCCGCCGAACGATTCAACTCACCGACCGCCGCCGCGAACCGGCGTTGACAAAGAATTGTTGGGTAATGCCTGAGGCAACCTGTCCTTGTAATGCAGATACGCTCCTCCATGTATGAGCGTCAAGATCAGGAAACTGATTACGATGAACCACAATAAATATATGAACACACGGCTTTCCTCAATGCGGCGCGCAGCCTCCACGAATTTCCGGGGAGGAAATCCCAGGCGAAGCCAAAATGCCGTCTCTGTCTCGGTGTAGCGAAGCCAGGCATTACGGCGGCGGGTGGCGATGAACAGAATCGTTGCGCATGCGACGCTCATCCCCAAGGAAATCCAAAACCACAGTTCAAAAGTTAGTAATGTCCTGTTCATACGATACCCGCACATTCATACGCCAGACACCCGGTGAACCCGGCATGGCTCACACCAACCGAAGGGGGCCCTCCACAATGCCGTTTTCCATCTCATAATTATCAAGCCGTTTGACACAATTTATTTTACAGTCCTTGTCTCAGTCTCCGCGCCGCGCATCATCACCACGTAATCCAGCGTCTGGCCCGGCAACTTCAACCTCTCCCCGGGCGCAACTTCGCGCCGCCACAGTTCGGCGAAAGCGCGATTGAGCCGATGATCCCGCCAGACGGCCTTGGCCTCGCTGGCTTTGAATCCCGCCGCCGCCAGCGATTCCCGCATGGCCGCCGCCGCGCCGGCCATGGCCGCGTCAGGCTGTTTCAATGTGACCGCCGGATAAGCGCCCGTCGAGAAGAGCACAAAAACGGTTGCGCCCTTTGCGGCGGGGTTGATGCGGAACTCCAGGTCGGTTTTAAGCCGGGGATCGCTGAGGCGGCGCGTGGCGATCCAGCTCGCGCCTGCCGCCTCGGCCGGCAGCGTGTCGAAAGTGTTGTCCGAGGAGCCATCCACGTCGGTATAAACCGGCCCTTGCGCCTCGACGGAGCGGTCAATGAACCACGCCGGATTTTGCGCGTTGGAACTCCGCAAATCCTGCGCCAGCGCGCCGGGGTCCGTCTCGCCCGCCGGTTGCTGGTAGATCACCATGCGGTCGCTGTGCCTGCGGCCGTCGCCGACCTCCACGACGTTCCGCCCCGGCCGGAGCGGCGTTTTCCAGAAGAACACGTTGGCCACCGGGATGCCGGGCACGGGCCGGGCGGTTCCGTCCTTCATTTTCAGCTCCGCGTTGGGAATGCGGTAGCTGCCGTTGCTGATTTTTTCGCGGGGCGTTCCGTTCAACGTCAACTGCAATTCGCGGGCGTTGGAGTAGGCCTTGATGCCGGTGTCGGGCGCAAAGGCGCGCAGAAAATGGTGCCGCCCGCAAAGATGGACCACCGGCTGGGCCGGGTTGAGGAAGGCCTGGAACAAGTAATAGGTGTCCTTGGGCATGCCCGCCATCGTCACCAGCCCCTTGCTGTTGCGGTTTTCCTTGAACTTCAAATTGTAGAACTCGCGGAAGTTCCACCAGAGGAACAGCGGCCGGTTTCGCGCGTCGTCGCGGCAAACGGTCTGCAGCCGGTACTCGGCGAACATCTCCGAATACTCCTCCGGCTCGAATTGATCCACCGTCCGTTGCATGACGCCGTACGGCACATGGTGGGTGATCCAGTCGCCCGAGCCGGTTTCGGATACGAAGGCGTTGCGCGGCAGCTTGCTGAAATCGGTGTAGGGGCCGCTGGTGTACCAGCCGTCGTAGGTGTTGTTCGCCACAAAATCGCAGTTCCGGGGCTCACGCCCGCTGGCCGCGTAAGTCACCAGCCGTGTGGCATCCCCCTCCTGCCGGATCACGCCGGCGTAATGGCTGACCGTTTCCACCACGCTCTCATTGCCGGCGCTCCAGAACAGGATGCTCGGATGGTTCCAGTTCTGCCGCACCATCTCCCGCGTCAGGCGCTCGCCGTCGGGTGAAACGTTCTTCTCCTCGTCCCCCGCGGGTGTCCAGGCTTGGCCGGCAAATCCATTTTCAGCCCACACCCCAATGCCGCGCTCGTCGGCAAGGTCGTATTCCAGGCGGCTGTGTGGGTAATGCGGCAGCCGCACCAGGTTCGCCCCCAGCCCGGCCATCCCCTGCCATTCGCGGCGCAGATCGTCGTCGCTCACCGCGTTCCATGCGTATTCGGTTTGCGCGTGCTTGTTGACGCCGCGAAATTGCGTCTCGCGCCCGTTCAGGTAAAAGCGCCGGTCCCGCATGGCGATGGTGCGCAGCCCCACCCGCTCCGTCACCTCGTCGCTCACCTGTCCGCCCACGATGATTTCCGTGCGGACGGTGTAAAGATTGGGCTGCCCTATGTCCCACAGCCTGGGATGCTCAATGCGCCCCGCGGCCCTGATCCTTGCCGTCTCTCCGGCGGCAAGGGTTTGTTTTGTCTCGAACCGCGCGCAAACCGCGCCGCCCGGGCTGGTGACAACATGGCGGACCACCGCCTCCACCGGTGCGGCCAGGGGATTGCGCACCACTGTCAGCGCCTCAAGATCGGCGCCGGCGCCGGTGATGTTGCGGGGGGTCAGATAGACGCCGCTTGATCCCATGTCCGGAAAAATATGCGCCAGACCGGTCTTGACGAGCCAGGCCTTGCGGAACATGCCGCCATTGACGTAGTAGAGGATGGAGCGCGAAAAGCAGTTCCGCGCCTCGCTGTCGCGGTTGCTCACGCGCACGTCCAGCGTGTTGGTCTGGCCGATTCGGAGCGCATCGGTCAGGTCAAAGGCGCACGCCGAAAACGCGCCCTTGTGCCGGCCCATGAACCGGCCATTGACGAAAATATCCTTCACCGAAGCCGCCCCCTCCAGCTTCAGATAAATCCGCTTGTCACGGTCGGCGCCGGTCAGCGTGATGGCTTGGCGATACCACCCGGCGGTGTTGTCGGGCAGGCCGGATTGGCGGAAGACGTGCGGCACAACGACCTGCTGCCATTCCGCGGCCGCCGGAGGCTGGAGGTTTGTCGCATTGGTTGTGCCATCCTCGGCAAACTCCCAGGTCGTCAATGCAACGGCCTCGCGCGGCGATGCCGCGGCTGAAGGTGATTCCGTCCGCGTCGTGCATCCGGCGCAAATCAGCGCGGCAAGCCAGAGTGCAACAAGGGTTTTCATGATCTCATCTTCTGCAACGCCTTCTGCATGAGCGCGCTCGACAATGCTTGGAATTCCGGATCAAGGCAGACCCACGCAAAGGAACTAGTATTTCTAATCCGCTCGGCAAGTTCAGGATGTTCTGAAAGCACCAGGGAGATGACGATACTCTGGAACTTCAAACGGCAATCGTGGCACCAATAAATTGGGTTCTCCGCATCCCAAGAAACCAGGAGAGCATCTAGCCCGCAAAACTCGCACTTCTTCCCGGCCACGGACAAAGCTCCAGCTTGTTTGAGGTCAAGGGTACCGAGCCCGGAGAGCGGAGCACAGTCCTTGCAGAAGTGGTTGGTCTCCACCGCTTTTCCCACGACGGAAGTAAGGTGAACCGTCGCTTCCTTTTGATGACATTTGGCGCAAAGCGGCATCGGTGAATTCCGTTATCGGCCAACACGGAGCCACGCCGCATTGGCGAAGTCAACGTTCATCGCTCAATCTTCACCTGCTCCTGCTCCGCCCAGTCATTGTGGCCGCCCGGAATCTCGATGAATCGGGCGCCGGGAACCTCTTTCGCCAAGGCCCTGGCATGTTTGATCGGAATGATCGTGTCATCCCTGGCCCCGTATATCTCAACCGGTCCCTTGTAGCCCTTCAACGCCGCCGCGTTGTCCCAGTTGTCGCGCAGCAGCAGCCGGACCGGCAGCCAGGGGAAATGTTCCGCGCCCACGTTCGCCAAAATGTCGAACGCCACGGCCAGCACGATCTTGTCCGGCGCAATTCTCTCCCCCGCGAGAGCGCAAGCCGGCCCGCAGCCGATGGACTCGCCCAGCACGCAAACCGGCGTGTGCGGATGCCGCGCCCGCAACAGCCGGTAAGCTTCCGACGCCGCCCGGTCCAGGGATTCGCGAGATGGGCTCCCGGCCCTGGCCCCGTAACCGGGATACTCCAGCACGTAGAGCGAATCCTGCCCGGACATGCGCCTCAGGACGTAATCCCGGTCCGCCGCCTGGCCGGCGTTCCCGTGCAGCATCAGCCAGATCGCGCGCGCCTGGGGCGTTTCCCTGCAAAAGCCAATCGTGACCGAGCCGTCCGACCACGGCGCCAGGCCGGTCGCGGGCGCGTCGTGCGCCGGGAAATAGAGTATTGACCGTTGCCGGAACCAGGTCATCGCCACGACGGCCAGGTAGAGCACAACCAGAATGGCCACGATTTGCAGCACGGTCTTGATCACACGCCCACGGGGCATAAAAGCATCCGCCCGCCAGCATGGGCGCTCCCCGCCGCGAACGCAAGCCGGGGCGGCGCCAATGAATGACGAAGAAGGCAATGATTTTTGGAGACCGCCAAAAAAGGCTCCGCCCTTCCGGCGATAGCGCACCGGAAGGGCGGGAGCGTGTTCTCCTTTGGACGGACCGGCTTCGGCTTAGTAGCCGTAGAACGGCGGCTGCGTCACGGTCTTCGCTGTTTGCGAAGGCGCCGGCGCGGCCGGCTCCGCCGTGGCCGCGTTCATCGGGCTGACCCGATTGGCCACGAGCACACCGTTCCTGTCCTCGTAGCTCAGTGACACCCGGTCGCCAATCCGCAGGTCGCTCATTCCTCCGTTGAGCCTGCCGTTGATGACGATGGGGCAACTGTCAGCCAGATTGAACTTCCTTTCCCCATGAGCGCCCTCCACCTTGATGGTCCGGGATGTGGCATCGACGGCCTGGATCGTTCCCGTGAACATATCGCCCGTCTGCTCGATCCGCCGCGCAATGTGCGGCCCGTTTGGCGTTTCGTAACAGACACGAATGGCGTCGCCAACTTGCAAGTTCGCCCAGGTCCCCGCCTGGTTCCCTTTGAGCGACACCTCGCAATCCGGCGCGATGGCCAGGTCATGGGTCAGCAGGCCCTCCTTGACACTGAGCTTGTGCGCCGCCGGGTCAATGGCCGTAATGCGCCCCGTGTAGGCCAGGTCGTGCTGCGCGATGCTCCTGGCGATCAGCACGCCATTGTCGCTTTCATAACGCACATCGACCCTCTGCCCGGGCCGCAATTCCGCCAGGGCGGCTGCTTTGTCTCCGAGGGACACTTTGCAGTCGGCGGCCGTGTTGAAGTTCCGGGTGAGCCAGAAACCTTTCACCGAGAGCGTCTTCTCCGGCGCATCGACGGCGGTGACGTCGCCCGTGAAGGTCTTTTCCTTCATGGCCGCGTTGCAGGAACCGTTGTCGGCAGCCGGACTGGCCTGGGCCAGGCTCAAAAGCGCCACAAGGGCGGTCGCTGCTGTACATGTTCGCATCGTTTTCATTTGCATTCCTTTCGTGTTCCAGCCGCAGACGGCTGGCTCCGGTTTTGGATGCGCAAGTTCCATGCCGCCTGCGCGCTGCGGGCAGACCGCCTTGCCAACGGGGAAAAGCCAGCCTGGCGCCGGGATGGATGGCACTTTTCAGACCAGCAGTGGAATGGATTCGTCCAGCTACTTGTCCCGGTCGCTCTGCGTCGGATGCAGCCCGAGTCGGGACAGTGTTTCGCGCATTTTCAAACGCGTGACGCCCAGCCAGCGGGCGGCTTTGGCCTGGTTGCCGTGCGCCAGCCGGATGGCTTGGCTGAACAACTCAGGCTCCAACTCCGCGATCATCTGCGCATAGGCGTCCTGGACTTCACCCCGTTGCGCGCGCGCCAGCAGTTCAGCGACATAAGCGGCGTGGGCCTGATGGTCGGCGGCCGGCCGCGACGCCCGGGCCATCGCCTGCCGCACGTGCTCCACACTCACGGCAAATGGTTTGGCCAGCAGCAAGGCCTGCCGCACCACGTTCTCCAGCTCCCGCACGTTGCCGGGCCAGGGCTGGCTTTGCAGGAAAGCAATGGCTTCGGGCTGGACGGCGGGCGCGTCGAGGCCGAGTTCCCCGGCATAGCGTTGAATAAAATACCGGGCCAACTGCGGCACGTCCTCGGCGCGTTGCGCCAGCGGCGGCAACATGATCGTCACCACGCTCAGGCGGTAGTACAGGTCCTCGCGAAATTCCTTCTCCTGGATGGCCGATTCCAGGTCGCGATGGGTCGCGGCCAGCACCCGCACGTCCACGGCCACGTCCGCCTCGCTGCCCAGCCGCTGGATGCGACGCTCCTGCAGCACCCGCAGCAGCTTGCCCTGCGTGTTGGCGTTCAGGTCGCCGATCTCGTCCAAAAACAGGGTGCCGCCGTGGGCCTGCTCGAACCGCCCAATGCGCCGCGCTTGCGCCCCGGTGAACGCGCCCCGCTCGTGCCCGAACAATTCGCTCTCCAGCAACGCGTCGGGAATGGCGGCGCAGTTGACGGCAATGAATGGCTTGTCCGCCCGCCCGCTGTGCTGGTAAATCGCCCGCGCGATCAGCTCCTTGCCCGTGCCGGTCGGGCCGCGGATCAGGACGGTGGCGGCAGTGGCGGCCACGCGGCCGATTTCCTTGTAAATCATCTGCATGGCGCGGCTGTTGCCGATGATGGCCGGGCGGTCCGCGCCCGCTTCACCCATCTCGACCGGCTCCGACATGAGGCGGCTGCTGGCCACCGCTGAAGCCACCAGGTCGAACAGCTCATCGGCTTCAAACGGCTTGAGCAGGTAATCGCACGCGCCCAGCTTGGTGGCCTCGATGGCCGTCTCCGTGGTGCCGTGGGCCGTCATCAATATGATCGGCTGCTTGGGCTTGGCGGCGTGCAGTTGCGCGACCAGCTCCAGGCCGCTCAAACCGGGCAGCCTGAAGTCCGTCACCACCACGTTGTAATCGTGTTCCCGCGCCCGCGCCAGGCCCTCGTCGCCCCGGCCCGCCGTGTCCACTTCGTATCCTTCCGCGCACAGCACTTTCTGCAACGAGACCGCCGTGCTGGTGTCGTCTTCGATGAGCAATATTCTAGGTTTCATTTTTCCCCTTTTGAGGCAGGACGATGCGGAAGGTCGTGCCCCGGTTGCGTGCCGTTTGGTAGCTGAGCCTGCCGCCGTGCTTTTCAACAATCCGCGCCGCGATGGGCAGGCCCAGCCCGGTTCCGCCTTCCTTGGTCGTGAAAAACGGGTCGAACAGCCGTTGCTGCACCTCCGGCGGGATGCCTTTGCCCGTGTCGGCCACCTCCAGCACCACGCTCCCTTCCGAACCCTTGCGCGCAGGCGCGGCCTGACCGCAGGCCCGCAACGTGATCACGCCGTCGCGCCCGATGCTGTCCGCCGAATTCTGAATCAAGTTGATCAGGACCTGCTTGATTTGCTGGGTGTCCGCCCAAACCCAAACCGGCTCGCAGGTCCCCATCTCCAGCTTGATGGCCGACTTCTCCAACTGGGGCCGCAGCAACTCATGCACCTCCTGCAACAGGCGCGCCGCCGGCAGCGCCACCAGTTCCGGCTCGGAGGGCCGCGCAAATTGCAAAAAGTCCTTCACAATCCGCTCCAGGCGGCTGATCTCCCCCGTGATGACCTCGGCGTCCTCTTGCGCGGCGGCGGCCAGGGACTTCTTCAGGCTGAACAGCCGGAATTTAATGGCGGTCAGCGGATTGCGGATTTCGTGCGCCACGCCCGCGGCCAGCACGCCGAGCGAGGCGAGCTTTTCCTGGCGCGCGATGATGGCATGGCTCTCGGTCAGGCGATGGCGCAGCGGCGCAATCATGCCGCGGTAAATCAGCAGCAGCAACGCCGCGGCCAGCGCCAGCAGCAGCGCCGCCGCCGCCTCCAGCAGCAGCTTGAAATTGGCCAGCGTGGCGTCGCTCCCCCGCAGAAAATCGCCAAATGTTGCGCGCTGGTTTTCAATAAACGTGTCGCACAAGGTTAGCAAACGCCCCGACTGCTGCTCCACAGTCTCGTAGCTGACCCGGAACTCCTTGGCTTGGGAGGAACTCCACCTGGCGCGGCTGGCCTCCAACACCTTGCCGCTTTCCACCAGGTAATCCTCGTAAGCCGCCCCGATGCGCCGCAGGAAATCCAGCTCCAGCGGCGAGACCACGTTGGTGAGGTTGTTTTCCAGCCGGTGCTTGAAATCCCGTGTGCCGGTGCGGAAGGCCTCCGCGTCGTTGGTGTCGCCGTGCAGCCGGTAACGCAGCAGGCTCTCGTTCATGCGGTCGATTTCGTTGCGCATCCGCACGCCCCGGTAAAAACTGTCCGCGTTCAAGCCGGCGAACTGCCTCTGCAAACGGTCCACCCGATGCCAGGTGGCCCGGCTGACCCACAAAACCAGAATGGACCCCAGCAGGGCCGTCAGGACAAGCCCCGCCAGCCGCAACTTCG
>Ga0326728_10020568_pt1 | contig 12563 bp, 8 predicted proteins | sample MB3enrmetagenome_FD_207602 | JGI IMG/M metagenome (GOLD analysis project Ga0326728, IMG submission 207602) | Lab enriched peat soil microbial communities from McLean, Ithaca, NY, United States - MB31MN | ecosystem: Environmental > Terrestrial > Soil > Wetlands > Peat | place: USA: New York...
CGCCAGGACCTCTACTTCCGCCTCAACGTGATCCAGATTCTGATCCCGCCGCTGCGGGAGCGGGCCGAGGACATCGTGCCGCTGACGAAGTTCTTCGTGGAGCACTACAACCGCAAGTTCAAGCGGAACATTGAAGGCGTGAGCGAAGCCGCGGCCAAGCTGCTGCTTATGCACGACTGGCCGGGCAACGTGCGCGAGCTGCGCAACGCCATCGAGCGCGCCATGATTCTGGAAGAGTCGTCGCTGATCGCCCCGCCCAGCCTGCCGATTGCCATCTCCCGCCCGGATGCCGGCGTGGCGGCGGTTCCGGCGACGGTGGACATCCCAACCGACGGGCTATCGCTGGAGGACAACGAGCGGAGCCTGCTGGCCCGCGCCCTGGAGAAGACCAACGGCAACCAGACGCAAGCCGCGCGCCTGCTGCGCATCACCCGCGACACGCTGCGGTACAAGATGAAGAAGTTCAATCTGCGGTAGGAGACTATGAGTCACTTCCGCCCACCGGACACGAAGCCGATGGGACGCCTGGGGCCTTTCGGAGGTGGTTCCATGAGGCGGTGCAAAATCTCGAATACGACCTTAAACCGTTTGTCGTATCTGCGTTCCATCGCCTGGAGTTTCTCCGCGATATCCTTAGTGCGTGGCGAGTATCTGCCGCAGGCGCACGAATGTGCGCATGATCCCACTTCTTTGAGGTTTCAAATTGAAACCTCAAATCAGCCTCCTCTTTGGTCAGACGGAACATGAAGTCTTCGGGGAAGCGGTCGGCGAACCCCCTATCGTCGCAGCGGGTCCTCCACCCAGGGCGGCGTGGCTTCCATCAGGCGGCCCAGCTCGGGCTCGATCTGCTCCATCCGGCGCTTCATTTCCCACGCGATTTCGCGATAGCTGAAATGGCCCTTCACGCCGCTGCGCAAGCGCACGATGTACTCGGCTTCGGCGAAATCCATCTTGAACAGAAAGCGCGAGCGCGCAGCGAACGGCAGCAGGTAGTGCGCGGCGGGCGCGGGAAGGCCGCGCACGGTCTCGAAAGCGCGGCGCATGGCGGAATCGTAGAGTTCCTCCGCGCCGCACTCCGCCACCAGCCTGGGTGTGTCGTAACCCAGGTCCGCGGAGTAGGCCTGGCGGAACTTCTGGCAGCGGCGGTGCCGGTGCAGGTCGCGATAAGCGCCGATATCCATGACGAAATCGTAGGCGTAGAGGCCGCCGCGGAAACCGGCCAGGATTTCATCGCGCGCGGTGCGCGAGCGAAGCGCCACGTCCATCACCTCGGCGCGCTGGGCGGCGCTCCATCCGCGGGCGAGTTCGTACAACTCGCGGAAGGGGCGATCAGTGACTGGGTAGAGCAGCGTGGCGGCGATGTCCGCCGGCGTGTCGGTGGGGCGCACCAGATCGACCCGCTCGGGCGCAGAACCCGCAGCGGGGGGCAGGTTCTGTTGCGCCCAGCGCTTCAGGTCTTCCCGCGAACGCGCGGCGTGCTGGTCGGGCTCGGCGTGGCGGGCCAGGGTGGGCGCCAGCGGCTCGGCCGCCGCCGCCAGGTCCCAGCGGCAGTCCGGCTCCGCAGCGCATGCCTGGGCCATCTCCGCACCCAACTCGCGCACTTCCGCATACTCGGAAGCTCTCAGGCGGCGGATTTGTTTCTCCAGCGTGCGGATGGTGGTCACCTGGCCCACGTTGGTAGGCACGCCCCAGAAGAGCAGATAGCGCGCGATATCGAAAGCGCGCGCCGCGATACTGCGCCGCCAGGCGTCCGGCTGCATGGCATCGGGGCGCGGCAGGCGCTCCGAGAGCCGCGCCAACGCCAGCTCGTTCAGCTTGCCGTAGGCCGCCAACAGCACCTCGCCCGCGGCGCGGTAAGCTTGGGCGTCGCCGGCCGGGAACTCGGGCGGGGTGACGAAGCCGGAGCGCGAGAAATCCTGGTAGCGCGACGATTTGGCCTGGCCGTCCCAGAGCGGCTCCTCTTCGATCTCGGTGGCGGCCAGCTCGGAGATGCCCTCGAAGCACATCACGGTGTGGCCGAGGTCGGCGATGGAGGCGTGGCCATACTGGAAATAAAAGCTCTCCAGGAATTTCTGCGAGTCGTGACTGCGCACCCAAGCGATGGAATCGCAAATGGAATCGGGCGAACGGCTGTAGCGGGCCAGCGCGTAAGCGCTCTTCTCGGGCGGCATGGGCGCTACGGTGATGACGCGTCGGGGGGTGCTCAAGACGTTATGATAACGGAAACAGATGCGCATCCGAATCCAACGAATTCATCCGGCCGCCACTCTTCCTTCTTATGCCCACGGACCGCAAGAGGACGCGGGCATGGACCTGCACGCGGTGGAGGACGCGACGCTCGAGCCAGGCGTGCCGCGGCTGGTTCCCACCGGCCTGATTATCGAGGCGCCCGCGGGCTGCGAAGCGCAGGTGCGGCCGCGCAGCGGGCTGGCGCTCCACCATGCCATCACCATGCCCAATGCGCCGGGCACCATCGACCCGGGGTATCGCGGCGAAGTTCGCGTGATCCTGCTGAACCTGGGGCGCGAGCCGTACACGATTCACGCCGGCGACCGCATCGCGCAGATGATTGTGGCGCGCTACGAGGCGGTGGAGTGGGTGGAAGGCGAACCGGCCGATTCGCGGCGCGGGGCAGGCGGGTTTGGATCGTCGGGGCGGTGAGCTTAAAACTCCAGGCGGACCGCGATCTGGCAGCGGCGGGCGGTCGAGCCGTAAGGGAAACCGTCGGCGGCGATGCCTACGCCCACTCCCGTCACCGGCTTCGCCACGCCGGTGGTGGTGGTGTAGGCAAGAGTGTTGACCGCGGTGATGAACTGGTTATTGAGAACATTGAATGCCTCGAACATCACCTTGCCCTTGATGCGCCCCGTGAAGGGCAAGGTGCGCGTCAACCGCCCGTTCACGGTGTACTGGTTCGATCCGGTGCTCAGGATGCCCACCCCCTCGAACGGCACCCGGTTCCAGCCTCCTGAAGCGTTCAGGGTAGTGGTGTACGCCATGGTGACACCGGAAAACTGCTGGGTGCCGACCATCATCACCGGGGTCCGATGTTGGGGAGTGGCCGCGGTGGCGATACCCGAGACCTCCCACCCGTTCACCAGGAAACGCGCGACGGGGGAATTGCTCTTGAGCACCGTGGGCCGCCACAGCCAGTTCACGGTCCCGCGCTGCCGCTGGTCCGCCTCGGAGTTGCCCTTGTCGGCGATGTAGTCGCTGGGGACGCTGGTCGAAGGGATCCCCGGAACCACCGGCGGCCCGCTGACATCGTCGATGGAATGCGAATAGGTGTAAGACGCCTGCACGCTGAGGGTGCTCGCCAACTGCTTGCGCAACTGAACCGCGGCGGCGTTATACCAGGCCGATCCGCCGTTATCGAACTGGAAAACCTGCGCCTTGGTGGAATCGTTCTTGGCGGTATAGACGTTGGTGAGGAAAGTGCTGGTCGCCTGGTTGCTGGCATTATCGACGGTGTAGGTTTCAGTCTCTATGGGAGTGGTCAAATTGAGGTCGGTTCCGGTCGGCAACCGGAAGCCCCGGATGTTAGTCAAGCTGACGGTCAGGTCTGTATCCACGCTCAATCGCCGCTCGAGCGACACGGTGGTCTGCTGGCTGTAGGGCTGGCGGAATTTGTTGATGGCAAACATGATGTTGGGCGTGCCGTTGGGCAGCGTGGCGGTGGGCGCAAACACGTTGGGGAAAACCAGTGCGCCGGACTGATTGGGATTCACCACGATGTTGGTCTGGTACAGGCCATTGCCCAGAAACAGCGAATCCACAATCTGGCCCGCGAAGGGAGCGATATACCAGCCATAGCTGGCGCGAATGGCCGTGAGCGGGCTGTACATCCAGGCGAAGCTGGCACGCGGCGTAAGATTCAAGGTGCGCGACGGAATGGTGCCGGTATTGTAATACTCGGTGTTGGCAGCGAGCTCCGTGGGTTGTGAGGTTTTCGTTTTTTCCCAGAGCAAACCGCCGCTAAACGTCAAGTTCCGCGTGACCTTCCAGGCATCCTGAAGGTATCCATGGATCTCCCTCATGCGCAAGGAACGGACGGGATCGCCGAAGCTCTGCGTGAAATACGTGTAGTTCCTCGAATTGACGGTGACCAGGTCATCCGCGAAGGCCGTCAGCGACGAATAATAGTAGGTACCGGTGGAGTTGGCGAGCTCATTCATCGAGTCGCGGGTCTGCGACGCGTCCACGCCGAGCTTGAAGGTGTGGGTGAAAGCGGTCAAGGTGAAGTTGTCCACGAACTGGTACCGCCGTTCGGTTAAGCCGGTGTACCACGGATGGTTGGCGCCGAGCGTCACTCCCTCCACGTCGATACCCACGTTGCCGGTAGAGAGGGTGGATTGCGAGGCGGGATCGGAGAAGCGGTCCTCGAACGCGCCGAAGCGCGCTTCGTTGACGGCCGACGGGGACACCTTGGTGATCCAGGAAGCCCTTCCGAAGCGATTATCGTCCCGGGAATTGCGGAGGCCCAGCAGTCCCCCGTCGGGCGCCACGTTGCCGGTCTGCGCGCTCAGGGGGAGCTGCGAATTCATGGCGTTGGCCTCGAGGGAGAACGCCTGGCTGTCGCTGCGGCGGTAATCGACCTTCGCCAGGGCGGTGGTCCAACGCTCGGAGAGCGGCGTCACCACGTTCATTTGCGGCAGGATGAAGCGGGTTGCGGCGGCGCACACCGTGGCTGTCCCCTTGCAATTCGACGCCAGAACGGAGGTGCCGGTGGGATCGGCGATCACCGGGCTGGTGATGCGGTTCATATCCTCAAAATCGGCGTCCAGAACTTCGGCATTCAAGAAGAAGAAGACCCGGTGGGGGATAACGGGTCCGCCAAGGCTGCCGCCGGCCTGGTTCTCCTTTTGGAACAGCTTCCGGCCCAGCGCGAACCGCTCAGCCGAGCCCAGCGTGGGATTGGTGAGATATCCATACCCGGCGCCGTGAAAACTGTTGGAGCCGCTTCGGGTGGCGGTGTTGACGGTCCCTCCCATGTAGCGCCCGAATTCGGAGGAGGCACTGTCGACCAGCACCTGCACCTCTTCCACGGCGTCCTGCGAGACCTGGTTGGCAATCCCGGGCCGGCGCAGGAAGTAATAGGTATTGGCGGTAGAGATGCCGTCGAGGAGAAAAGCATTGTAGAATGGCAGGCTATGATAGGTGATTACTCCCAGGGCGGTGTCGGTGGAGACCAGGGGCGCCAGGAGCACCAGATCGTCCAGGCGGTGGTTGCTGGTGGGCAGCCCGTCGATCTGCGGGCGGCTGACCAAGGTGGAAACACCGACCCTGGTATCGTCCACCGGAGCGATGGCGCGGGCGGCGTCTATCTCGGGAACGGAGCCTCCCTCGGCCTGCATCATGACGGTGAAGTTCAGCGTTTGGCCGATGGAGACATCGAAGGCGTTGGATTTCCAGTCCAGGAATCCCTTTCTGGTCACCTTCAGGCTGTACCCTGGGGCGGGCACCAGCGCGGGCGCGTCGAAGGTGCCGTCATCGGTCGACATCATGCTGCGCCGGACGCCCATGGATTCGTTGGAGAGGAGCACGGTGCTGTCGGGTATGCCTTCACCGTTGGCGTCGCGCACGGTTCCGGTGACGGCGCCATATCCCGCCACCGATTGTGCATACACGCCCGTGGCACAGACCGCCGCGAGTAGAGATAGACCAAATGTTGTATTCATGCGTTCCTAAACTCTAAAAGTACGATTGTAATCCTTCGCGGCACGAACATCGCCCAGCATGGCCGCCCAGCCGGGATAGCCACGGGCGGCCGAATAGGCGTCTTCCTCCAGTGTAAACGCAATGTCGACGCGCGCGCCGGGCGGCATCTCGCCGGCGCGGCCAGCGAAATTCCAGGCCTTCAGCGCGAGCGTGCGGCCGTTCTGGCGCACCATCACCCGCAGGTGCTTCTCCTTCATGACCACGGGCGGAGCGGCGACTTCCACATCCAGGGCGGCCAGGAGCGGCGGCGGATTGCCGTGGCCGAAGGGCGCCAGCGCGAGGACCTCCTGAACGCACCGGTCCGTGAGGTCACCGAAGTCGATTACGGCGTCCACATCCATGCGCGGCAGGAAATCCTCGGGAGACAGGCGGGCGGCGGCGTAGGCATTGAAGCGCCGGCGGAATTCGTCGACGCGGGAAGCTTCGAGCGTGACGCCGGCGGCGTGCTGATGGCCCCCGAAGCGGACGAAGAGGTCGGGCATGGCTTCCAGGGCTTGTAGCAATTGAAATGCCGGGATGCTCCGGCCGGATCCCTGCGCCAGGCCATCCTCGGGGTTGCGGGCAATCACAAACACCGGGCGGTGAAGGCGCTCGACCAGCCGTGAGGCGACGATGCCAAGCACGCCGCGGTGCCAGTTCTCGGCATAGTAGACCAGGGCGGCGGACGAATCGTCCACGGCGAGGCGCTCACAGGCGTCGCGGATCTCATCCTGCACCAGCCGGCGCCCGATGTTCTGCCGGTCGAGCTGTTGCGCCAGGTCGCGGGCGCGCGCGGGGTCATCGGTGAGGAACAGATCGATCACCGCCATGGCGGTATCCATGCGGCCGGCCGCGTTGATGCGCGGCGCAATCTGAAACGCCACCTGTCGGGCTGCCGGCACAGTGTTGCCGGTAAAGCCCGCGACGTCCAGCAGCGCGCGCAGGCCGGGATTGCGGACGGCGCGAAGACCGTCGAGCCCGTGCTTGACCAGGATGCGGTTCTCACCGGTGAGCGGCACCACATCGGCCACCGTGGCGATGGCCACCAGCTTGAGAAACGATTGGCAAACGCGCCGCATCTTCTCCGGCGGCCAGGGCAGCGCGGCCAGCAGCGCCTGGACCAGCTTGAACGCCACGCCGGCGCCGCACAGGTCTTTGTCGGGATAGGGGCAATCGGGGCGGTTGGGGTTGAGCACGGCCAGCGCGGGCGGCAATTCGGCCTCGGGGAGGTGATGGTCGGTGACGATGACGTCGACGGCCAGCTCGCCGGCCCGGCGCACCACTTCGGCGGCGCGGATTCCGGTGTCCACGCTCACGATGAGCTTGACGCCTTCGGCGGCAGCGGTCTCGACCACTTCGGCACGCATGCCATAGCCATCCCGGAGGCGGTGTGGAACGTAGTGAGCAGCGGCGCCGCCGGCGAGCTCGATGGCCTTGGTAAGAAGCACCACGGAGATGGCGCCATCCACGTCATAATCGCCGTAGATCAGGATCTTCTGGCCGTCGCGGATGGCTTCCAGCAGGCGCGCGACGGCCCGCGGCATGTCGCGCATGGTGAGCGGGTCGTGGAGGTCGTCGAGCGAAGGCTGGAGGAAACGGCGCGCGGCGGCGGGGTCGCGGAGGCCGCGATGGACCAGAATTCGGGCGGCGGGGGCGGCGATGCGGAGAGCGGATGCGAGCGCGTCAACGTCGCGCGGATCGGGGCTGGGAAACAGCCAGCGGGAATTGGTCACTAGTTTTTGGAGAAGTAGCCGCCGAGGGAGTCGCCCTCGTCCAGATCTTCTTCATCGGCCATGCGCGATGCGATTTCGTCCTCGACGCCGAGGAACTCTTCGTACCAGTCGGGCTGCACTTCGTAGACGTAGAGGCGGGAATGGTGATCGAACGCCAGATCGAGAGAGCAGGTGACGCCCTCGAAGATGCGCAGCTCGCGCAGGCGCGACTCGTAATCGCGACGCTCTTCGCGGGTGAGCTCGCAATCGTCGAGCTGCGCCAGAAGATCGTCCAGGTCGGCGGCTTCAAACTCGCGCGTGGCGAACACGACGAGATTGATGCCGGCCTTGCGGGCGACTTCCAGAAACATGCGGAAGTCGGGGTGGTGGCCGGTGTCCCAGAGGACCGCGGGCGGACCTTCCAAACCGCCGGGATGGCCGTGGAAGACGGCGAATCCGGCCGATTCGAGATACTCGAGGACTTCCTGCTTCAGTGTGTCGAGATTCAGATCCACGTAAATGCCTCAGCCCTGAGCCAGCACCAGAATACCAGAGGGGCCGGCCAGGTCGCGGGCGGAGGGCGTAACGATCGTCTTCGGCCCGATGTAAATCTTGCGGTTCTCCTGGATGGCGGCGCGCACGTCGGCCTCCGCCACAAAACCCACCGGCTGGGGCGGAGGCGCGGGCTTTGGCGATGCCGGCGACGCCGTCTCCGCCTGCGGCGCGGGCGAAGCCAGGGGACAAGACGCAACCGCGCCTGAACCTGTCAGTCAGCCAAATCCACTCTTGGAGTCGGAAGCGGCGCGGCGGGCCAGGAAGCGGTCCACCACCTGGGCCGTCACATTCGGCACCACGGAAGCCGAGACCACGGGCGCCGCCGCAGCCGGAGCCCGGCGGGACGCCAGATACCGGTCCACAATGCTCGAGACCATGGAAGACACCGGCTGGGGGGCCGGCGGCATGGGCGCAGACGGCGGTGCGCTGGCGGCCGGCGCGGCGGGGAGCTCTCCGGGCCCGATTCCGCGGGACGCGAGGTACCGCTCGACGGCGGCGGCCACGGCACTGCGCTCGATGGGGCCGGGGGCGGTAGCGGGCGAGCCCGCCGTGTCGCCCGGTGCGGCGTGGTAATCGATGGGCATCTCGAACGCCTCCTGCGGCGGGCGCACGGTGTAGGCCAGCCGCTTGATGTTAATCAGGTTCCGGGGGCCGACGTTGTCGGAGGTGATGTTGCCCGCCACGGCCCCGCAACCCAGCGTCATCGCCGGAAAGACATTGGTGGTGATACCGATGGAGCCGTGCGGGGCGGGCGTATTCACGAGCACACGCATGGCCGGCATGCGCATGGCGTATTCCCGCGTGCGCTGGTCGTTCTTCGAGTGGATGACGGCGGTGTGGCCCATGCCGCCGAACTTGAGCAGCGCGAAGCAGGTGTCCAGGGCCGCGTTGAAGTCCTTGACGAAGTAAAGCGAGAGTACCGGCGAGAGCTTTTCGGCGGAGAGCGGATACTGCTTCCCGACGCCCTCGAGCTCGGCGCAGATGATGGAAGTATCCGGCGGCACTTCGAAACCCGCCATTTTGGCGATCCTGGCGGCGGACTGGCCCACGCACTGCGGATTCACCGTCCAGTTGGGCATGAGGAGCAGCTTGCCGAGCGCGAGCTTCTGGGCATCGTTGGCAATGTAGGCCTTGTTAGCCTTGAGCAGGCTGAGAATGCGGTCGCGCAGCGCGGCTTCCGCGACGAGAGCCTGCTCGCTGGAGCAGACCGTGCCGTAATCGAAGGACTTGCCGGCGACCACTTTGGCGACGGCGTCTTCCAGATCGGCCGAGGTATCGATGAGCGCCGGAACGTTGCCGGGGCCCACGCCGAAGGCCGGCTTGCCGCTGGAGTAGGCGGCTTTCACGATACCCGCGCCGCCGGTGGAAAGGATCACGGCGGTGCGCTCGTGCCGCATGAGGGCGTTGGTGGCGTCGAGCGTGGCGTTATCGACGCACTGGATGATGCCCTCGGGAGCGCCGGCTTCCACGGCCGCCTGGTACAGAATTCCAGCGGTGTAGCAGGTGGACTGGTGCGCGCGCGGATGCGGGCTGAGCACAATGGCATTGCCCGCTTTGAGCGAAATCAGGACCTTGTAAATAGCCGTGGAAGTGGGATTGGTGGTGGGCAGAATGGCCGCCACCACGCCCATGGGAACGCCCATCTCCACTATTTTTTCTTCCGGCAGCTCGCGCAGAATGCCGACGGTTTTCATGCCGCGCATGAGGCGCGGCAGGCGGTCGGCGCACAGGATGTTCTTGACGTACTTGTCCGGGGCGTTGCCGTAGCCGGTCTCTTCGACGGCCATCTGGGCGAAGCGCCTGGCATGGGCGCGCGCGGCGGCTGCCACGCGCTCGACGACGGCGTCAATGCGCTCCTGGGAAAAGGCGCGGTATTCGAGCCAGGCGGAATAGGCCTTCTCGACCTTGGTGCGGACCTCCTGGATCGAAAGAAGGTCTTTGTCCTCGATCATCGGCCGTTACTTCTTGAGGCCGCCAGTGGGGAGGGCCCTTTCCACCTCCTCATGCGGCCGGGGAATGACGTGGACGCTGACCAGCTCGCCGACGCGACGGGCCGCGGCCGCACCCGCGTCCGTGGCCGCTTTCACCGCGCCCACATCGCCGCGAACCGTGACGCAGACCAGCCCGGCGCCGACGAATTCCCTGCCTTGCAGGATCACGTTGGCGGTCTTACACATGGCATCGGCGGCTTCGATGGCTCCCACCAAACCCCTCGTTTCAATAAGACCAAGGGCCTCCATCATTTCCACTGTCCTCCAGTTCAAGCGAAAGACCTAACGTATCACAAATCGAGTGGGGGCGGAGCGGAAGTTAGCGCAAGCCGAGACGCAGGAGAGTAAGCACAAAAAAAATGGTTCCAAGTGATCCGATTCGCAGCCTTGCCCACCGCCGGCATGCCCGGCACTGAACATCGCAACCGGGAGCGCTGAACGCTTCGTCTCTCCGCTCCCCAACAGCCGTTTTCTCCAGCCGCTGGATCAACGCTTCCTGACGCGTCGCAGCCTTTCTTCTCTCCCCATCGGAGCTGGTTGCTCGTAACGGCCTTTCCCTCGCCCACGACGACTCCCGCTTGCGCAAGCACCGTCCCGGGGTCAAAGGTCCCGACCTGCTACTTCGCTCCCGGCTACCTGCTTCCGCTGCCCGTTCGGCCCTTCTGCTCCACTACCGGAACCGGTTGGCCCCGGTCCCGGCCGCTTCGTCGCTTCCGGCCCGTTGCAGCTTCCACAAATAACCCGGCTGGCTGCGCCCCCCGCCTACGCTCCCCTTCGGGACTTTTACCTCCCTCCGGATCAAAGCGTTCAGCGAATTTCGCCGCCTGCCAAGCCCGCCTTCCGAATCCGCCCGATCTCCTCTCGCTCCCCGCAGCCCCTTTTCTATCACTAGATCTGCCGGCTGCGGATCACCGTTCCTGGTCCGCTACGTTTCCGGAGGCTTGCTGTTCCTCAAACCTCTTGGAACCTCTCTCAATATGCCCTCACCAGCGCTTTTGGTCAACCCCCTTTTGTGATTCCTAGCCCCTTTTTCCTCAAGATTTATTTCCTTTGTTTCGAATCTGTTACAGTGAAATTGGGGTGGATCTTCTGTGGATAAAACGAGGCGCGGAATAGATGTTTTTGCGATACTGGAACGGCTGTGCGAAGACTCGTGATCCGCCCCGGCGCCATCGGCGATTTCGTGGTTTCGCTGCCCGCAGTGGAGTGCCTGCGAAGCGAATACCTGGAGGTTTGGGCCGCCTCGCCGAATGTGCCGCTGGTGCGATTCGCGGATCGCGTGCGCTCCATCGCGTCCACGTCGCTCGATTTGCTGGGCGTGACGGAGCCGCCCGCGCGCCTGCTGGAAGAACTGCGTGGATTCGACTCGATTGTCTCGTGGTATGGCGCGAACCGGAAGGAGTTTCGCGAGCTGGTCCGCGAGCTTCAGCTTCCATTCACGTTTCTGCCGGCGCTTCCAGCGGAGGGTGGGGGGGTGCACGCCGCGGATTTCTACCTGGCACAAGTGCGCGCGATAGCGAACGGCGCGAGCGATGGAATTCCGCGCATCCGCTGCGACGTGGAACGCGAGGACTTCGCCGCGATCCATCCATTCTCCGGCAGCCCCAAGAAGAACTGGCCGCTCGAGAATTTCCGCGAACTGGCGCGAAAACTGGAGCGGACGATGCCGGTGCGCTGGTGCTCGGGCGCGGACGATCCGCCGCTCAAAGGCGCGGTGCGCATCGACGATCTTTACGATCTGGCGTGCTGGCTGGCGCGTGCACGGCTGTACATCGGCAACGATTCGGGCATCACACACCTGGCGGCGGCCGTGGGCACGCCGGTCGTGGCGCTCTACGGCCCGGCCTCGGACCCGGCGGTGTGGGCGCCGCGCGGGGAGCATGTGCGGGTGGGGCGGTTCATAATGGAGAGGGAGTGAACACGTGCGGAGTGCGCTGATTCTCGTCTTTGCGTGCGCGGCGGTTGCAGCTGACAGCGGTGCGCTGGTGGACCGCGTGGGGACCACCGGGTTCGTGCAGCTTCAAGCGGAGAGCTTCCAGAAGCTGCCGCTCAAAGAGCAGACCCTGGCCTACTGGCTGAGCCAGGCTTCCATCGCCATCGACGCCATCAACTACGATCAGAACTCGATCTGGGGGCTGCGGCAGAAACGGCTGCTGGAAGCCATCATCACTCACGGGGCGGCGAACCCTCGGATTTTGGCCTTCACCAAGCTGTTCTGGGCCAATCGCGGCAACCACAACGAAATGACGGCGCAGAAGTTCCTGCCGGAGTTTTCCTTCGACGAATTGAAAACGGCGGCCACGGCGGCGCTGGCCGGCGGAGGTTTCAAGAACGCGGCTTACGGCCTTGCTCCCATACGCAGCCAGGCGGATCTGGATCGCGAACTGGAGGCGCTCGGGCCATCGCTGTTCGACGCCAATTTCGAGCCGACCATTACCGCCAAGAGCCCGCAGGGGTCGCTCGACATCCTCGAAGCCAGCGCCAACAACTTCTACTATGGCGTCAGCCTGGCGGATGTGCAGAAATTTCACGACCGGCATCCGCTGAATTCGCGGCTGGTGAAGAACGATGCGGGCGGGCTGGTGGAAGAAATCTACCGCGCGGGAAC
>Ga0326728_10020569_pt1 | contig 12563 bp, 9 predicted proteins | sample MB3enrmetagenome_FD_207602 | JGI IMG/M metagenome (GOLD analysis project Ga0326728, IMG submission 207602) | Lab enriched peat soil microbial communities from McLean, Ithaca, NY, United States - MB31MN | ecosystem: Environmental > Terrestrial > Soil > Wetlands > Peat | place: USA: New York...
GCGCCCGTTCTGGTGTTGGGGCTTCGAGCACGGCCTGAACGAACACGGCGTCGCCATCGGCAACCACACCGTCTTCACCAAGGACCCGCTCTGCGGGCACGGCCTCATCGGCATGGATTTGGTGCGCCTCGGCCTCGAGCGTGGACGGACCGCGGCGGAGGCGGTGGAAGTCATGACCGCACTGATCGAGGAGTACGGGCAGGGCGGCTCTGGGTATCACGACAAAGATTGGCCGTACCACAACTCGTTTCTGATCGCCGACCGCGGCGCCGCCTTCGTGCTCGAAGCTTCCGACCGGCGCTGGGCCTTCCGCCGGGTCAACGCGGTTGCCAGCCTTTCGAACCACCTTAGCATCGGCAGCGATTGGGATGCCTTGTCGGACGGCGCTATCGAGCACGCGGTGGCAGAGGGCTGGTGGAATGAGGGCAGGGAAGGGCGCTTCGATTTTGCCGGCGCCTACCGCGACACGACTGTCGTGCCGGAGGTGATATCCAGCGGCCGACACCAGCGAACCTGCGCGCTGCTCGAACACGCGCACGGAATGGTGAGCGTGGAGCTGCTGAAAGAGGCCTTGCGCGACCATTACGGCCGGCCGATGCCGGCAACGGATCTGACCCCTGCTGATCCACAGTATTTCGGTGTGTGCATGCACGCCGAGCCTGTGGGCACGACCACCGCAAGCATGCTTGCCCGGATCCCGACCGTCAGCGGCGAGCCGCCGCTGTACTGGGCCAGCTTCGGGTCTCCGTGTGTCAGCGCGTTCATCCCGCTGTACGTCGATGCTGACATTCCTGCTGTCCTCAGTCACGGTGGCGAACGGCCGGACGATTCACCCTGGTGGCTGTTCAAGAGGTTGCTCACGCAGGTCGAGGCGGACTGGTTGCGGCGTGCTCCGCTGGTGCGTGCCGCGCTCGATGAATTCGAGGCAGAGATTGCCGAGTCCATGCGCGCCACCGAAATCACTTCGAAGGATGCCGCTGCGCGCGGCGCATTCATGCAGCGCGTTGTCAGCAACCTCTTGCAGCGCGTGCGACAGCTGGACTCATACTCTTGAGATAGTTTCTCTCAAAGGTCATCCGGTAGGAAAGCAACTCCCATGAAGAAACTTCTGGTAGCAAATCGAGGCGAAATCGCAGTCCGCATCATGCGCTCGGCGGCGGAGCTGGGTATCCCCTCGGTAGCGGTGTTTTCGGAGGACGATGCGCGCTTGCTGCACGTACGTCGGGCCGACGAGGCCCATTCGCTCCGAGGCGTCGGTGTCGCCCCGTACCTCGACGTCGATCAAATCCTGGCTGCGGCCAAGGCGTGCGGCTGTGAGGCGATTCACCCGGGCTACGGGTTTTTGAGCGAGAGCGCCGAGTTTGCTCGTCGGGTGGCCGCCGAGGGGATCACGTTTGTCGGGCCACGGGCGGAGACGCTCGACATCTTCGGCGACAAGCTGCAGGCGCGGGCATTGGCCCGGCGCTGCGGCGTGCCTGTGCTGCGAGGCTCATCGGGCTCGGTCACCGTCGAGCAAGCCGAGGATTTTCTCGCCTCGTTGGGGGATGGCGGCGCAATGATGATAAAGGCGGTGTTGGGTGGCGGAGGCCGTGGCATGCGAGTCGTACACCGCCTCGATGAGGTCGCCGACGCGTATGCGCGCTGCCAGTCGGAAGGGCGCAAGGCTTTCGGCAGCGGCGATGTGTACGTCGAGCAGGTCTTGCCGGGCGCGCGACACATCGAGGTGCAAATCATCGGTGACGGTTCTGCCGTGACGCATCTAGGGGAGCGGGAGTGCAGCATTCAACGGCGCCACCAGAAGGTGATCGAGATAGCGCCCTGTCCGAGTCTGTCGCCGGCCCTGCGAGTAGACATCACCGCGGCCGCGGTGCGGATGGCCGAGGCGGCGCACTACCAGAACGCCGGCACCTTCGAATTCCTCGTCGACGCCGATAAGCTACCTTCCCCCTCCTTACCAAGGAGGGGGCCAGGGGGAGGCCGGAGTGGCGAGCAAGAGGTGCCGCGAGGCGAGCTTCGGGAAGGTCCGGCGTACGCCTTCCTCGAAGTCAACCCCAGATTGCAGGTGGAACATACGGTGACAGAGGAAGTGATGGGGGTGGACCTCGTCCGCACCCAGCTGCAGCTGGCCGCCGGCCACTCGCTGGCGCAGTTGGGGTTGGACAATGCGCCCAAGCCGCAGGGGTTCGCAGTTCAGGTCCGCATCAACACGGAAACCATCGACAGGGATGGGAGCGCCCGCCCCGCCAGTGGGGCGGTTACGGGATTCGAGTTGCCATCGGGGCCGGGCGTGCGGATCGATACTTGTGGTTGCGTCGGCTATCAGATCAATCCCAACTTTGACCCACTGCTCGCCAAGCTCATAGGGCACTCGACGTCGCCGCGCTTCAGCGACGCCGTTGGGAAGACGTATCGCGCTCTGTGTGAGTTCAAGGTCGAGGGCGTGCGAACCAACATGCCATTCCTGCGCAAGCTGCTACAGCACCCCGACTTCATCGCTAATCGGATCCATACCCGCTTTGTCGACGAACACATCGCGGAGCTGGTTGGGCCTGAAAATGAACCTCCCTCTGACTCCCTCCTTCGTAAGGAGGGAGAAGCCGCTTTGAGTTTCCCCTCCTTACCAAGGATGGGGCAAGGGCGAGGTCTTGCGGGCGCCAAGGTCGATCCGACGGATCCGCTCGCCAGTGCCGCAAGAAGACCGAGGGGAGAGCGGTGCGACGCTCCCTTCTCATCGATTCCTGTTCGATCCGTCCGGCTTGCAGGACATTGTGGTGCTGGCGGCACCGATGCAGGGCACCATCGTCAGCACGGCGGTGTGCGAAGGCGAAGCGCTGCGCGAGGGGCAGCCGGTCCTCGTCATGAGCGCGATGAAGATGGAGCATGTCATTGCGGCGCCCGCCAGCGGCGTGGTGCGGCATCTCGCAGTCACCGAAGGTGACACCGTGCCAGAGGGACAGCCGCTGGCCTATATCGAGCTGCGCGACGTTCCCGCAGACGAGGCCTACGAATCAGGTGCAACCGACCTCGATCACGTCCGTGCCGACCTCGCCGCGGTTCGTCGGCGCCACGCCGTCGGTTTGGATGACGCACGGCCGGACGCAGTGGCGCGACGAAGGAAGACGGGACAGCGCACGGCGCGAGAGAACATCGCCGACCTGTGCGACCCGGGAACCTTCGTAGAGTACGGTGGCCTGGCGATCGCTGCGCAGCGGCAGCGGCGCTCGGTCGAGGACCTGATCGAGCACACGCCGGCCGACGGCCTGGTTGCCGGGATCGGCCGCGTGAATGGGCAGCTGTTCGACGAAGCCAGAGCGCGGTGCATGGTCATGTCGTACGACTACACCGTGCTGGCCGGCACCCAGGGCATGCAGAACCACCGCAAGAAGGACCGGATGTTCGAGCTGGCTGAGCAGCTGCACCTTCCCGTCGTGTTCTTCACCGAAGGCGGTGGCGGCCGTCCGGGTGACACCGATGCACCCCTGGTGGCAGGCCTCGACTGCATGGCCTTTCATCTCTTCGGCAGGCTCAGCGGCCTGGTGCCGCTGGTCGGGATAAACTCCGGGCGCTGTTTCGCGGGCAACGCCGCGATACTCGGTTGCTGTGATGTGGTCATCGCGACCGCGAACTCCAACATCGGCATGGGAGGTCCGGCGATGATCGAAGGCGGCGGGCTGGGGGTCTTCCATCCGGAAGAGGTCGGTCCGATGTCGGTGCAGGTACGCAACGGTGTTGTCGACATCGCGGCCGCAGATGACGCCGAGGCGGTGCGCGTCGCCAAGAAGTACCTGTCGTACTTTCAGGGGCCGGTAGGTCACTGGGAGTGTGCCGATCAGCGGCTTCTTCGGGCGATCGTTCCGGAGAACCGACTGCGCGTCTACGAGGTGCGGCAGGTGATCGAAACATTAGCGGACACGGGCTCGGTGCTGGAGCTGCGCCGGCATTTTGGAATCGGGATGGTCACGGCGCTGATCAGAATCGAGGGCCTGCCGTTCGGCGTGATTGCCAACAACCCGAAGCATCTGGCCGGCGCTATCGACAGCTCGGGCGCGGACAAGGCCGCGCGGTTCATGCAGCTGTGTGATGCCTTCGACATCCCGATCCTGTTCCTGTGCGACACGCCGGGCATCATGGTCGGTCCGGAGATCGAAAAGACCGCGCTGGTGCGGCACAGTTGCCGGATGTTCGTTGTCGGGTCGAATCTCAGCGTGCCGTTTTTCACCATCGTGCTGCGCAAGGCGTACGGACTCGGGGCGCAAACCATGGCGGGCGGCAGCCACAAGGCGCCGCTGTTCACGGTGAGCTGGCCGACGGGTGAGTTCGGCGGCATGGGCTTGGAAGGTGCGGTCAAGCTCGGCTTTCGCAAGGAGCTGGCGGCCGTCGAGGACCCCGTGGAGCGCAAGAAGCTCTTCGAGTACATGGTGGGCAAAGCCTACGAGCACGGCGAAGCCTTGAACGTTGCCAGCTACTTCGAAATTGACGACGTCATCGATCCGGCCGAGTCGCGGCAGCGGATCATGAACGCGTTGCGCTCGTGCCCGCCGCCCGCACCCCGAACCCACAAGAAGCGGCCGTGCGTGGATACATGGTGAGGAGAGACAGGGTGTTAGGAGGTTAGGGTGTTAGGTTGTTAGGGTGTTGATCCGCCACAACCTCTCCTTCCCGTTGGTAATCCCGTTCAGTTGCTAGGTCTGCAAGCGCGTCTGGGAAGCGTGCAAGGTGGCGTTACAGGCCCAGCAATGGGGTCTGGAACGTTGCAAGACCCGCTTACAGCGTCTGCAAAGCCACATTGAACCGGGCAAAGCGTGGATCCTGAGGGAGGATTCGCGCCAAGGACCGGTCATGCAGGATGTTCCTCGATACGCCGCCAAGATACGGCAGCTTCTCGGGGTGAACGGATCTGATGCTTAATCTTAAACGCTCTTCTCCGTTCGTCCCGAGAACCCAACCGGCGCGGCGCCGGTGCGTTGGGCCAAGGAACCCAGCCCTCGGTGCTGTATTCCGTCATTCCCGCAGTCTTCAAGCGGGAATCCATCCGCCCTCCGCCCCTCCTGGATGCCCGCCAGGGGATTGCGGGCATGACGGTACTGGAGCAGGCGGTTCGTTGAGAGTAGGACGCATCTCTTCAGCGGCCGTATGGAGGGACGAGCCGAATTCATCGACAGCGTGTGCGTAAGGAGGGTAACCCTCGACGAACTGTTTACTGGTTAGTAGCGAAGCGTATCCAGGGGCGTTCGCACCTGCACCGCCGGCCGGCCGCGAAGTCCGCGGACTGTCAGCACTATCACCGGGCACTATCACCGGGTTTGCCGTACAAGCCCCGCCCGTGTTACATAGCACCCACGCAACGTTGGCCGTGTTATAGAGACCGGCCAAATTCATGTTATGCCTCTCACGTGTAGGTTACCACGATGCCCCTTCTCGACCTTTGGATGAAGTCGCCAGAGCAGCTACAGGACAAACAAGTCCAGCAGCTCATCGCATTTGCCGGCGCCGGCAGGCTTCTCGACGATAGCCCCTGCTCGGCTGAGTTCCGAGCGTTCCTGGCTACGGTTCCGTCCGCGAATCTCTCCGCTTACTCCGAGCAGTGCCTGTCTCAGTCGTTTCCTGACTCCGGCCTAGCGTTGCAAGATATCGTCAACGAGATTGGAGCCCGTCTTGGTGCGTCCGTAACCCACGGTAGGTACCGGGGTTCTACTAAGCACTCGGGCTTTGACGGGCTGTGGGTCTTCGCGAGCGGCCACGCGATCGTGGTCGAAGTCAAGACGACCGACGCATATCGAATCGACCTCAATACTGTCGCCGAGTATCGCTGGGTGCTCATCAATTCAGGGAAGGTAGCGGGAAGGGAAGTCCTCGATGCTTCTCGTCGTAGGCCGTCAAGATACGGGCGACCTGGAGGCGCAGATTCGTGGGTCCCGCTACGCTTGGGACATCCGAATCATTTCTACAGACGCGCTGCTTCGCCTGATGCGCACCAAGGAAGAAGTTGAAGACCCGCTGATCGTCCAGCGCATCCACAGCATTCTCATCCCCCGCGAGTTCACTCGACTCGACGCGATCGCCGACGTACTGTTCTCTGCCGCTGAGGACATCAAACAGGACGAAAGTGCCCTCGAGGTTGAGGGGGAAGCGGGGGACACGACGTCTGACGAAGCCAAGGTCCCGCCGGTTGCCTTCCACGAGGCATGTGTGCAGCGGATTCAGGGTAAGCTCGGGGTGTCACTCATAAAGCGCAGTCGCGCCGGCTATTCCTCTCCCGACAAGACGGTCGCGCTCAACTGCTCCGTATCCAAGGAGCACAACCCGGACACCCACCCGAACTACTGGTTTGCGTTCCACCCGCACCAACAGGAGTTCTTGCGGCAGCACCCAAAGGCGTACGTTGCATTCGGCTGCGGAACCAGCACGCGGCTCCTTTTGATTCCCTACGTAGACTTCGAAGCTTGGTTACAGGACATGTGGACGACGAGCAATGAGGACCGGATATACTGGCACGTGGTCATTTACCGCGAAGGTGACGGGTACACGCTGCGAAGGAAGAAGGGAGCTAAGCCAATTGATGTCACTCCGTACCTTCTCGCGGGCGAGGTGTAAGAAATAGCAGCTTGGAGAGGCCGAGCGCGCCACGGCGACGGCGCGCTTGCCCAACAACCCCAAAACGCGATACAAATCCTATAGGTTTCGGACACTAACTGTGACGGGCAGCGGTTCGGTTCAACGGGGCCCCCGTGTCGAAGCGACGGTGGAGGCAGGCCCTTCCGCCATCCGGCCGTGGAGTGCACGATGCACGCGCGGTGCGTCCGTCGGGCCCGGATGACGGAAGACGCCTTTAGCGTTAGACAGGCCACCGTGGGCGCGCTAGGTTGTTCATGCCGGGAGGTGGTTTATGCATAACGAGTTCACCGCCATCATCGAGCCTGACGGCGATTGGTACGTCGCGTACTGCGCTGAAATCCCCGGCGCGAACGGCCAGGGACGTACGAAGGACGAAGCCCGCGCCAGCTTGGCCGACGCAATCGCATTGATCCTCGAAGACCGCCGGCAAGACGCGTTGCGGGGTGTGGCCGCTGATGCAACGCGTGAGACGGTGGTCGTCGAGTGAAACGGAGTACATTGCTCCTACACCTGCGACACCATGGCTGCTACCTCAAGCGTGAGGGAAGCAGTCACTCGTTATGGTGCAATCCGGGAACCGGCGCGATCGAGAGCGTGCCGCGACATCAGGAGGTTCCAAACGGCCTGGCCAGAAAGATCTGCCGCAACCTTTCGGTGCCGGAGGTCGGCGCCGAGTGACTCGCCGTCTAACAAATAGCGGCTTGGATAGGCCGAGCCCGACAACCGTAAAATACGATACAAGCCCCATACGTTTTGGACACCAACTGTGATGGGCAGCGCTTCAGTTCAACGGGGCTTGCGTGCCGAAGCGACGGCGAAGGCAGGCCTTTCCGCCATCCGGCCGCGAAGCACCCGACGCGCGTACGGTACGTCCTTGGACCGGATGGCGGAGAAACCCTTTGGCCTTAGGCGGTGAGGGAACCGCGTATGGATGCATTGACTAAACTGATTCCAAGCTCTTGCCGCGGCCGCTTGGCCCGCGCTGGTTTTTTACGTGATTTGGACTCATCGTAAGCAAGTCTCTGCGGTTATTGAGTCGGCAAGGGGCAGAAAGTTTACCATCGAGGTTGGTGGCCAGAAGCTCTCCATGGAGGAAGCGAACCTGCAGCAGTCAAACCTCATAGACGATCTCCAAACGCAATTGCTAGAATTAAGAAAGAAGGTCGAGGGCTTTCGGGTTTCTCCAGAAGCTGCTCTTGTCGAGACACCACCGAACGCACCGATGGCCAGCGCTGTGTTATGGGTTGATGATACCCCTAAGAACAATAGCTATCTTATCGAGATGCTTCAAAAGCGCGGGTACCGTGTCGATCTCGCAACGAGCACCAAAGACGGTCTCGGCAAAGCAGATCAAAACTCCTACCGACTTATTGTGTCCGATATGGGCCGGACGGAAGACGGTAACTACCATGGAGACGCAGGTATCGTGTTGCTCGAGGAACTCAACAAACGAGGCTCTAAGGTTCCATTTGTCGTCTTCTGCTCAAGCCAGGGTGTTCGGCGGTTTCGTGAGCGAGTCAAAGCGCTCGGCGGTCGAGCAATCACTTCCTCTACCACCGAATTACGCGCCGTGATCGATGAAATCGCACCTCCCGGGTTCAACTTTGATCAGCTACAGGCCGATCTGTCAGCGATAGCGAACTAGTTCAGGGCGCACGGCGCGGTACAAGCCGCACAATCTGAAGCAGGACAATAGGAATCAGCCCGGTGCCGTAGCGATGCCGACCGCGGCATTTGCAAATAGCGACCGATTTTCTCTACGGGCTGGTTAACGATCGGAGAGCGACGCTGGGAGGCAGCCATACGGACATATGGCTCCGCTGGCGCAATCGTGCTAGCGTCCTCCGGTGGCAAAGGTGCGGTTCGAGTGGGACGCAAAGAAGGATCAGGACAACCAGGAGCGGCACGGTGTGTCATTCGGGAAGGCGCAACGCGCCTTTGCCGATCCGCGGCGCGTAATTGCGAAGGACCTGTCCCATAGCTCAAGTGAGGAACGGTACTACTGCTTCGGCGAGGTTGAAGGCGGGGTCCTGACGGTCCGCTTTACATACCGGCAGGACGTCGTTCGAATTTTCGGGGCCGGCTATTGGCGCAAGGGTAAGCGAATCTATGAGCGAGAGAATCAAGTACACCGACGAACCACTGGGAAAGGTGAGAATCGTTCCTGACTTCTTGCCGCCTCCCGAGGATCTTGTCTTTCGCGATGAGGGCGTGAAGGTCACGATTGTGCTGAGCAAGCGCAGCGTCGATTTCTTCAAGTCTGAGGCACGGAAGCACCATACGCAGTATCAGCGAATGATTCGGCGGCTGCTCGATGCCTATGCCGAGCACCACGGGCGATCTCTAACTGGGCGCTCAACTCAGACGCGTGCAAGAGCGGCGCGTGCCGGTTAGCGCCAGCTCGCTGAGGATGTAGAACAAGTCCGCGCGCCAAGGTAAATAAAGGTCTCGCGGATGTCGCACGATGTCCGAACGGGTGTAGGTTAGGAAACCAGTCCCAGTACCCAGCCCCTCGGCCGAGGGACAGCCGCTGCCTACGCCAGCCGAGGAACGGAAACCGTGAACTTGGCACCAGCGCCCCGATGGCTGTCGACGGTGATCTCGCCGCCCAGGAGGTCGACCAGGCGCTTGACGATGAAGAGCCCCAAGCCAACCCCACCGCCGCGTGCCGAGACGCCGCCGCCCTGCCGGAACATCTCGAAGATGACGGGTCGATCCTCCTCCAAGATACCCGGACCGCTGTCGGTCACCGAAAAACGCACGTGGCCTGTCGCGCTAACGGCCTCGGCCTCGACCCGCACTGATCCCTGCTCGGTATACTTCAAGGCATTGTGCACCAGGTTGCGCAGGATCCTCTCGACCTTGCGGCGATCGGTTCGCAAGGCAAGGTCGGTGTCGGCCGCATGCCACTCAAGCTCGACGCCATCCCTGCGCCAGGAGTTCGGAACATTCCGCTTGAGCCCGTCGAGAAGCTCGCCCAGGGTAAACTCCTCGCGTGTGATCTCCACGACACGCGCCTCGAGCCGATTGAGATCGAGCATCTCTTGCACCATCTCGTTGAGCTGAATGGCCTGATCGCGGATGCGGCGCAGCGGGTCGGCTTCATCCGGCTCCACCGGTCTTATGATGCCGTCGAGCAATATATCACTATAGCCGAGGATGACGTTCAGCGGCGTCCGTAGCTCGTGCGAAAGCGTGCTGACGAACTCCGACTTGATCTCGTTGGCGCTGCGTGCTTCCTGCACGAGCCGGGCATTCTCGAAGGCTACCGCGGCAGAGTTCGCGATAGCCCTGAGCAGGCGCCGCCGAGCGGCCGCGTCGCTATTCCCCGCAGCGCAATAGGCACAGACCAGTAATCCAATGATGCGGTCGCCGCGCAGGATCGGCTGCGTCAGTGCCTCTCGAACTCCCCAGCGGTGCAGCAGCGGCTCGGGGAGAAGCGACGGTTCGTTTCGTGCACCTGCTTCAAAGAGCCGCAGCGATTCGAAGAGATCCGGGGTGCTCGCCGCATCGAAGTTGAGGGCGAACAGCTCGCTGCTGATCTCCTCTTCTGCGCCGTGCACCGCCACGGCGCGAAACATGTCCTGGTTTTCGGCGCAGCGATAGAGCGCAACCCATCCGGCGTCGAGCGCTCGTTGCGTCTCCCGCGCGAGATCCTTATCCATGGCGTCGGGGTCGGCGATGGTGGTGTTCAGGGCACGACCGACCTCCAGGAGGGCGTTGGAAAACTCCTGTTCGCGCTGCTGCAGCGCGTTGGCGTGCTCGATCTCCGCGGTTCTTTTGAAGGCCGCGAATCGGCGCTCGTCGAGCAGGCGGGCGCCGACGATCGTCAAGGCCGCGCTGCTGAAGACAGCGAAGGTGGCGTAAGCTGGGGGAACCGCTGAGACGGCTCCGCCAAGGAGCGCGAGAGGAAAGCCCAGCACCGCACCGAGGCTGCCAAGAAGCTGACCGCGCTGCCCCCACGGGTGGAAGACTGTCAGCCCGCTCATGAACAGCGACAGCAAGAGCGCGCAGATCTCGGCAGTGCCTCGCTCTGCCGCGAAATAGCAATTCATGGCGAGGCCGATTGCGCTCGTGCAGAGCGCGCTGATGTAGACGCTGCGCGATGGCATGCGCCTGACCGCGATGATCTGCAGAGTGCAGATCAGTAGATACGCCGCAGAGACCGCCACTAAGCCGGCCCGGCGCTGCGGCATGAAGAACCACTCGACTGCGTTCACCGCGCTCATGATAATCAAGAACGCCAATACCACCTGGGGCACGCCTTGCGCGACGAGTTCTGTAGTATCGGCCCGGTACCTGGCTTCGATGTCCGCGCTGTCAGCCATTTGCGCCGTCTAAGCAATAAACCGGCCCGGAGGTATTGTCCAATGTAACTGCCGGGCACTCCAACCAGCGCGAAGTGGCCCGCCTCACCAAAACACCACCTTGGTCACTTTGGTTAACAGCCCTTTGAGGGGTTGCCACTGGCGCAGCTCGCTCAGGCTTCGCGGCAGCTTGGCAGCCCTGTCGGGTAAATTTCATAACGAGGATACGTCCAAACAGTGGAGCGGAACGCACGCTTCCGCGCGCCGCAGCCTGGGACGCCTCTACATCAAGATGTGGTGTATGAGGGCGGCTCCGCCCCAGGCTGAATATCGGCTTGCTTCTCCCCTGCCGCGGTCGCATGATGACCGCGTCGCAGGAGGCGCCTATGTACTGGCAGAAATGGTCAGACTCGCTGAAGCACGAGTTGAGGCTTGATACGGAACCCATCGCGGTGACCTTCACAGGGTCCGTGCCCGAAGGCGGGACCCCTCCTGAAGGCAAGGTTTCGGTGTGCCAGGCGCTGAAGCGGGCCAGCGAAGGCCGTGGCGTCACCATCACAGCCGAGACCTGCGGCTGCCCGGGAGGTCTCGTGAGTCTCGGCCTCGGCCAGATGCCCGCCCAGGGCAAGGAGCGTCTCGTGGACTTCCTCGTCAACCGGGAGAAGCTCTGCTGCTCCCGCGCGTCGCTCCACCGCTTGCAGCATATCGTGGAGGCTCCCACCGGCATGGCGACCCACGTCTGCTTCGCCCCGCTCGCCAAGGCGGTCGCTCTGCCGGACCTCGTGATCTTCGTCGGAAAGCCGGGATCCCTGCACCACCTCATGGCGTTCGCCGACTACTGGGAGGGCGGCTCCCTCACGGCTGAGCTCGCGGGCCCGGCGTGCCGCACCGGTGTAGCCTACCCCGTCGTCTCGGGCCACATCGGCGTTTCGCTCCTCGACTTCGGGGCCCGCAGGCTGGCAGGTTTCGGCGAAGACCAGCTTCTCGTCACCGTACCGTTCTCTCGCATGATCGGCATCATGCACGCTTTTGACCACGGCCTTCACCGGCCACACGACCAGCGGCCCGAGGCCGTCGAGCGCCAGCTCGACGAGCTTGGCCCGGTCGATCGGATCTGACGTCGGCGGGGCAGGCTGCCGGGAGCCGCCGTCCATGAAGGTTCTGCTAATCTCCCCCAACACCGAACGCATCAACATGGTGACCATGCCGCTCGGGTTGGGCCTAGTGGCGGCGGCGGCGCGCCGAGCGGGCCACCAAGTGGCCTTCCTGGACCTGATGTCTGTCGACGACCCCCGCCTCGCAGTTCGTGACGCCATTGTCTCCGCCCGGCCTGAGGTCATCGGCATCTGCGTGCGCAACATCGACGACCAGAACCGCCAGGAGCCACACTTCCTGCTGTACAAGGTAAAGGAGGTCGTGACCGAGTGCCGCGCCTGCTCCGCGGCCCTCATCGTCCTCGGCGGCGCCGGCTACAGCGTCTACCCCCGCGAGGTGCTCGCCTATCTCGGCGCCGAGTTCGGCATTCGCGGCGACGGGGAGGCCGCCTTCCCCACCCTCCTCCAGCGGCTCGCGCAGGGACTCGACTCGCACGACATCCCTGGCGTTTACGCAGCGGACGAGCTTGCCCACGACGGCCTGGCC
>Ga0326728_10020570_pt1 | contig 12562 bp, 9 predicted proteins | sample MB3enrmetagenome_FD_207602 | JGI IMG/M metagenome (GOLD analysis project Ga0326728, IMG submission 207602) | Lab enriched peat soil microbial communities from McLean, Ithaca, NY, United States - MB31MN | ecosystem: Environmental > Terrestrial > Soil > Wetlands > Peat | place: USA: New York...
GTTCTCTGGAATCGGGTCAATTGCAGGTGCAGGCGTGGAGGAGTAACGGAGAAAAGATTGTCTTCACCAACGGTTGTTTCGACCTTCTCCATCCTGGACATATCCACCTTCTCGAAGAAGCAAAAGCATTGGGTAACAGGCTGATTGTCGGCCTGAATTCGGATGCTTCGGTAAAGAGGCTCAAAGGGCCGCGGCGGCCGATCCTTCCGGAAAGCGACCGATTGGTGCTTTTGAAAGCGCTCTCCTGTGTCGACCTGGTCGTAATCTTTGATGAAGATACGCCTGTAAAGCTGATCGAGGCGCTCAGACCCGATATTCTGGTGAAGGGATCGGATTATCGGTTGGAACAGGTGGTTGGCCGTGAAATTGTTGAAAGTTACGGCGGCAGAGTTGCCATAGTTGAATTGATGGAAGGCTATAGCACCACTCGAATTACGGAAAAGTTGGCGTCGTAGATCGAAACCGTTCACAGGCAGAGAGGCCAAAAGCCACTCTTAGATGATTCTATGGTTTGTTTGAAGCTGGTCAAGAAAAGGGAATGCTGGGTCCCTACATGTTGGGGATGGATATTAATATTCTTATTACTATGTTTTTCAATCGGATTCTACACTAAGAGTATTCACTCATTCCTTAGCGTCTCCAGACCGGTCCAGGCTCAAATTCTCGCGGTGGATGAATGGATACCGCCTCAGGCGCTTGAAAGCGCGGCTTCCGAGTTCAAAGAACGCGGCTATGCTCACCTGGTAGTGCTTGGTGACGAAAGGCGCTGGGTTGCTCCCATCCTGGCAAGTGCCGGCGTTAACGAAAAGCGGATCGTTGCCATTCATTTCGAGACGGTGCGGAAGGACCGCACCTTCGCATCGGCGGTTGCTCTTCGGGACTGGCTTTTATCTTCGGGGATGTCCGGGAAAGCCGTCAATGTGTTTACTCTCGATACCCATGCGCGCAGGAGCTGGCTGCTTTTCCGCGAAGCCCTGGGTCCTGGTTCGCGGGTTGGTGTCATCGCATGCGCGAACCCGGAATATGATCCGAACAAATGGTGGGAATCGAGCGCCGGATTCAAGACAGTCATCGATGAGACCATTGCTTATATCTACACTGAGCTTTTTTTCTTCCCGGACAATAAATCAGTGAGCAGTGAAGAGTAAGCAGTGAGCAGCTAAAGCCGGAGATTCCACCGCAGAGACGCAGAGGGCGCAGAGTTTTGAATGCCAGGGTGTCCGGCTGCTCTTTCGCTCTCTGAACCGGTTTCTGTTCACTGCCTCATTGCTCACTGAATTATAGTTTATTGTTTTTGCATTTTGCCGTTTCTATTGCCGTTTCCATAACCGTTTCTATTGCCGCTTCTGATTGCCGTTTGGCGCGTCAAAATTCGTTGGTGTATTAATTAGTTGAGTCTCAAAGACTGAGGCGCCAGGTAATTCAATCCTGGCGGGATTCCTGCTTCTCGCTTCCCGCCTCATAAATCAGGCCTTTCACCTGAATTTGGCCTGAATTTGCAGGACGGCAGCATAAGGCAGAGAGGGTGTCCGTCGGCACTCCTGATCCCTGGAACGAAAAAGATACAGGAAAGAACCGTAATTCGTGTCATTTCGTCCCGATTCCTGCCACTTTGCTCACTGATTTTACCTGCGGTCTCTGAGTCTCCGTAGTGAACAGGTCTGCAGAGGTAACCATTGCAAGGCTTGTCCTGTTGCAGTAAAGTCGTACCAAGGTGCATTATAATTAGGCACTGAATAAACCCTTCGAGCGAGGCGGTATTGAGGAGATAAGGTATGGCCCGCAAAGACTCCGAACAACTACAGCATACCATTAAGGCCTTTATCAGGAAGGGTCGGGAATACTACGTTGCACAGTGCTTTGAGATAGCAGTGGTGACACAGGGGAAAAGTCTCGATGAGACTGTGGCCAACCTGAGGGAAGCCGTACTGTTGCATCTGGAGGGGGAGGACCTGTCTGAATTGGGTCTGACACCCAATCCGACTCTGCTGATAACGATGGAACTGGAGCCCTTGGCTGATGTCGCCTAAGCTGGCAAGGCTAAACGGCAACGAGGTTGTCAAGATCCTCGGAAAGTTTGGATTTTCTGTCGTATCGCAAAGGGGCAAGCCACGCAAAACTCAAGAGGATAGGTCCCCTCGGATAGAATCAGATTCTAACTGTACCTCTCCACCAGGACTTAGACGTCGGCACAGTGCATGCCATCATGAAACAGGCATGTAGATATATCGCTGAGGAGCAACTGAAGCCGCTTTTCTATGATTAGTTTGTGACCCTCCTCATTACTTTCTCACCTTGCAGACACTAGGAACTAGTCGTAAGTCACGAGTCGCGAGTCATCTAGAACCATCTGCGAGTCGTTAAGACCATGGACCTTGGACCCGAGACCTGAGACCCTTGACCTTGTGCCTGCGACCCCGTTCTTGTAGTGAACATGTCTTAAAGGAAACCCTAATGATCCAGGAAAATAAAGGCCCGACATTGGTCACGAGTCCCGAGTCAGGAGTCATTAAGACCCCGGACCCTGAACTTGAGGCCCGGGGGCCGACACCCGTCCTCTGCGCCCCTTTCGACTCTTCCCGCAGGCGGTTCGCATACTATTTTGTTTCCCTTTTCCTGGGCATCTGCCTATTCGCCTTTCCGCTCAAAGAACTGATCGGAATGTCGTTGCAGTCCGAGCTCTACTCCTACATACCCCTCATATTCGCAACGAGTTGCTATCTCCTGGCGAGCGGCCGAAAAGAAATCTTCGACGATCCAGCCTGGTCTTTCGGTTATGGAACGTTTGTACTGATTTTGAGCCTGGCTGCCGGTATTGCCGGACTCAAGTATGCAGCACTTCTGGGGGCAAACGACTGGTTGTGCGTCATGGCATTTTCCTTCTGGCTCTTCCTCATGGGGACCTTCATACTCTTTCTTGGCACGCGCACTTTCACAAAGGCGATTTTTCCCCTGGCTCTGCTCCTGTTCACAATTCCGTTACCCGCTTTTCTTCTGGACAAAATCGTCGGCTTCCTTCAAGCCGCATCGAGTACCATGACTGGTTTGATCTTCAATGCTCTGGGTTTTTTCCCGCTCCAGGAGGGGTTCTCCTTCAAATTTCCGGAAGTGACCATCGAAGTGGCCAAGCAGTGCAGCGGGATACATTCCAGCGTAGCGCTTGTTATCATGAGCCTTTTGTGCGGTCGGCTGTTTTTGCGGTCGAGCCTCAATCGAATTCTCCTGGTCGTTTTCGCCGTTCTTATCGCCATCTTCAAAAACGGGGTGAGAATCGTCGCCCTCACCCTGGGCGCCATCTACGTGGACCCGAGGATCCTGTCCAGCGCCCTGCACAAGAGTGGAGGGATCCCCATTTTCATCTTCGCTTTTGCCTTGCTCTCGATCGTCGTCCTGGTTATGAGAAAACTGGAAAAAAGGAAAGCAGTGAACAGTGAGCAGTGAGCGGTTTTTTAGACAGGATTAACAGGATTAACAGGGCCGGAATCGGTGTACCACCGGTTGCCCCAAGCAGAAGAGTATTCAGTAGCAAGAGGCATTTCTAAATCCTGTAAATCCTGTCAAGTCTCTTCGAGTTTTTAGTACTGAGATGGTTTGGTCCTATCTCTGTGGTGAATGTTTTACCCGATTGCATAAATTGCCTAATGGAGAAATGTACATGACTCTCAGGTTCAACCTAATCGTTCTTTCACTTTTGATCGCTTTGGCTGCATGCGGTGCATCGCCGCAGGTGAAAAAAGCCAGGTACCTCGAAAGCGGCGACAAGTTTTTCGCCGCGAAACAGTACAAGGAAGCCTTAACCTCATATGGCAATGCCCTGCGGGTTGATGAAAAAGACAAAAACATCTACCTGAAAATGGCCGCCGTATTCCTGGAAGTCGGAGACATCAGGCAATCCTTGTCCAATCTCCGGGGGGCTCGGGACATCGATCCCGAAGACCTCGACATCAGGCTCAAAATTGCTCAGGCCTTCGCCTTGGGCCGCAAGACCGATGACAGCCGCCAGGAGTTGGATTTTATTTTGGCGAAGGATCCCCGGCGCCTGGACGCGCTGACACTTTTGGCTGATCTTGCGGCAAGGCCCGAGGAGATCGAAGACGCTGTTTCGAGGTTGAAATCTTTTCAGCCCGACCCTTCCGAGTTGCCAAAAATCAGCCTGGCGATCGGTAAGCTGTATGCCAGGAAGGGAGACCTCTCCAACGCCGAAAACTATTTTCTCGATGCCCTGAAAGGGGCCGATCTTCCGGAAGCACACCTTGCCCTGGGCGATCTGGCATACGCCAAGAAAGACTTCACGCAGGCAGAGCAGGAATATAAAGCCGCAGCGGCGCTCGTCCCGGAAGGTTCGGCCGCTCACTTGAAGCTGGCGGATTTTTACATTTTCAGGAAGGACTCTGACCAGGCAAGGAAAGTCCTGGAAAATGTCCTCCAGAAGTCCCCCGACTTTTTGCCTGCGATGCACCGGCTGGCGAGAATCGCGCTCGAAAAGCAAGAGTTCGATCAGTGTGACAAATATCTGCAGACGGCTCTTAAGAAGAACCCGTCGGATCTGGAGGCGCGAACCATCCATGCGCAGATGCTCCTTGCCCGGGCTGAAACCGCTCAGGCGGCAGGGGAACTCGAAGAAGTGGTCAAGGCGCTGCCCGATGCCGCTTTCCCCAGGTTTTTGCTGGGCCTTGCCTACATGAGGAACGGGGATGCGTTCAAGGCAAAAACCGCTCTGCAGAAGGCGGTCGATCTGGAACCAAACTTCACGCCCGCGATCCTGCTCCTTGCGGAAGCCAGTTTGCGCACCGGCGCCTTTCGGTCCGCGACCGACAACCTGTTCAAGGTTCTGGAAAAAGACGGCAGTAATATCGACGCCTACGTTCTTTTGCCGGAGGCGGCCAGAACTTCGGCCGAGATTGAAAGGGCCGGAAGGCTCCTGGAAAGAGGGTTGCCCTTCTTTAAGGATAATCCAAGATTTCATTTGGCCCTGAGCGCCCTTTATCTTAAAAAGGGGGACCTTGCCGAAGCGGAAGCTTCCATAAAGGAGGCATTGGCCCGGGACCCTGATTCGGTGCTCGCTCATGTGCTCCTGGGAGATTGTTTGCTCAGGGGAAAGAACCGCGACAAGGCCGAACTGGAGTATAAAAAGGCGGTCGAGCTTTCCTCCACGGCTTCCGTTGCGCATATAAAACTGGCTGAATTCTATCTGATTGATAACAACCTGGCGGAAGCGAAAAAAATTCTTTCCGAATCCGCCGAAAAATCGCCGGAATTTTTGCCCTCGACTTTTTATCTGGCGAAAATAGCGTTTGTGGAAAAGGACTACAACGAGTCGGCCAGGCTGCTCGACACCATTCTGAAAAAAAATCCCAACTACATCGATGCCTTGGTGTTGAGAGGGCAGATAAACGGCGTCCAAAAAAGAACGGCCGAAGCCATCGATGACTTTCGGGCCGCCTTGAGCGTTAATCCCGGTTCCGAGGAGGCGCTGCAGTTCATGGGGCTCGCCTATCTGCAGGAGGCCGATCTCACAAACGCCAGGTCTTCCTTCAAGGAATTGGTCCGCCTGGACCCCGATCTCTACGATCCCAGGGTGAGGCTGGCTGATCTCGACCTGCGCTCCGGAGATTTCCAGTCCGCAATTGATAATGTGGAGGTGTTGCTCGGCAAAGGGGTGAAGGAACCCGTTCTTTATCTTCTGCTTGGGTCGGCTTACCTCGGCAAGAAAGATCCGGTCAAAGCGGGGGCGGCCCTCCGCGAATACCTCGGCAAAAATCCGGAGGATGTCCGCGGGAAGTATCTGTTAGGCCTGGCGCTCCGCGGTCAGGGGAAAAAGGCGGAAGCAATCAGGTATTTCGATGAGACCCTCAAGGCGGATCCGCCGGTTTTGGATTCTTTGGCACAGCTTGTCTCGCTCGATATCGAAGACAAAAACCCCGATGCGGCCCTGAAGCTCGTGACGAAACAAATCGAGATTTCTCCGGCAAACGCGGAATTATATCGGCTTCTTGGCTGGGTCTATATCGTGCGAAAAGAAATGGACCAGGCCGAGGCGGCTTATCTTAAGGCAATCGAAATCGACCCCCGGGGTGTCCAGGCGTTCATGGAACTTGCCCGGGTCTACGCCGTTACCAATAAGTTCGAAAAGGCCCTTGCTAAACTGGATGAGGTCATCAAAATCGACCCCAAAAACATCGGTGCTCTTATGCTTTCCGGGATTTTGAACCAGCAGAAAGAAGATATTCCAAAAGCCCGGGATGCATATGAAGCGGTTGTGGCCCTGAACCCCGGTTTTGCGCCGGCATCCAATAATCTCGCCTATATCTACTGCGAATACCTGGGCGATACCGAAAAAGCCTTGAAGCTGGCAAAAAACGCAAGAGAAGGAGCGCCCGATAATCCTAATATCGCCGATACTCTCGGGTGGATCCTCTACAAGAGAAGCAACTACGAATGGGCTTTGACATATCTGCGGGAAAGCGCCGAGAAGTTGCCCGACAATGCCGAGGTCCTGTTTCATTTGGGAATGGTGCAATATCAGCTCGGCAATTATGATGATGCAAAGCAATCGTTGAACCGCGCCCTTGAGAAGGAGCCTGAATTTAAGGGTGCCCCGGAGGCCAAACGTATCCTGAGTGAAATGGCGAAGCCGCAAAAACAGTGAGCAGTGAACAGTGAGCAGTGAAGAGTGAACAGTGAACGGCGGTGAACAGTGAACAGTGAGGGGTGAAGAGTGAGGAATGAGGAGTGAATCATAAAGACCTTGAGGTGTGGAAGCAAAGTATTGATCCTGACTTCCCAAATGAGGCGCTCAGCAGTCTCCATACCCAGCAACATCGCGGAGGGCGCGGCAAGAAACGCTGATAAGGAACTCATTCACTTTCTCCACATTGCACTGGGATCTTTAGCCGAGCTTGAAACTCAGTACATTCTGGCAAAAGAGTTCGGCTATGCGGATGATTGCGTGGAAGTGCAAAAAAGCTTGGAGACCGTGAGTAAGATGATGGTGGGTTTGATCAAACATCTAAAAAACAAGTGAACTGCTCACTTGATTTTCTCTTCACGGTTTTCAGCTCACTGCTCACTGCTCACTAATGGACTCTATGTCTCTTAACATCGCCAACACACATCTGGTGCTCTTAGCGGCGGCTGTTTTCCTCAGCGCCGCGACGGGCGTCCTTGCGCTCGTGCGCGATATCCGCTCGCCGGCGTATCGCGCTTTTGCCTTTGGCATGGCGGCCCTCGCGGCGGAGACGATCTTGTCTTATCTCAGCCTTCAAGCCGTCTTGCCCGGCGAGGCTGTCAGGTGGTTCAGGTGGCGCCTGGTCGCCGCGGCATTCATTCCCGGAAGCTGGCTGCTTTTCAGTCTGAGCTACGCGCGCCAAAATTATCATGAATTCGGCAAAACTTGGAAATGGGCGCTGATTGGCTCTTTTGCGGCGCCTCTCGGGTTGGTGACCCTGGGCTGGGATGGTTTATGCGGCGGGTACGCCAAAGGTGCGGCCGACGGCAACTGGATAATTCCAATCGGTTGGGCGGGCTTTGGACTCTATATCTGTCTATTGCTCGGTTCGGTCCTGATCCTGGCGAATCTTGAAAAAACCCTGAGGACTTCATACGGCGCAATAAGATGGCAGATCAAGTTCGCCATCCTGGGCGCAGGCATCCTGTTTGTCGTCCGAGTCTACACATCGGCGCAGGCACTGCTCTTTTCCGCCCTGAGCACCGAGGTCTTTGCCCTTAACGGTATCATTCTGGTCCTAGCGAATATACTTCTCATAATTTCTGCGGTCCGCAACAGGCTTCGGGATGTTAGAGTTTATGTCTCCCAGGATGTTCTCCGCGGTTCTTTGACACTAATCCTGATCGGCATCTACCTGCTTGTGGTCGGCGTATTTGCCAAGGCAATAGTATATTTCGGGGTCCGCAATGCATTGTTTGAAAATGGTCTCCTCGTTTTCCTGGCCATGCTGGGCATTGCAGTGCTGCTTCTTTCGGAAAAGAGACGCTACAGGATAAGAAGATTCGTTCATCTTCATTTCAAGCGCCCTTATTACGATTACCAAAAGATATGGACCGATTTTACCAAGAAGACCTCATCCCTGATCGACATAGATCGCGTGTCCGCCGCAATAGTCGAGACTGTCTCGGAAGTCTTTTCCACGTCCCGAGTCAGCATTTGGCTCATTGGGGAGAACCGGGATAAGCCCACGGTCGCCGCTTCAACTTCCTTGTCGCCTTTAGAGATCGAAGAAATGGAGGAACTCGCCGTTCCTCTTCTCGAAAGGATGCGTGATGAGCGGGCGCCTATTGACTTTCGCGGTTGCGAGGACAATGCGATTACCGGAATCTCCGCAGAAATCCTTGAGAAGGCTGGGATTCGATACTGCGCTCCTCTTGTGGCAGGCGGTGACTTTCTCGGCATGTTGACCCTGAATGGCCGGAGAGGACTGCCGTTTTCTATCGAGGATTTCGATCTTTTGCAAACTCTTGCCGATCAGGCTGCCGGGCTGATATTAAATCACAAACTTTTCGAAAGTCTCGGGCGTGCAAGGGAAATGCAGGCCTTTCAGTCCGTGTCCGCTTTTTTCGCCCATGACTTGAAAAATGTCGCATCGGCGCTGTCGCTTACTTTGACTAACCTTCCTCTGCATTATGAGAACCCGGAATATCGGGCTGACGCGCTAAAATTAATGTCGAAAAGCGTGGAGAAAATCCGGAATATGTATAACCGGCTCTCTGCGATCGATCAAAAGTTCGAACTGCACAGATGCGAATGCGATCTGAACGAACTCGTTTCCAATACGATATCGAACCTGAACCTCGGTTGCGCGCTCGTGACCGATCTTGCCCCCGTGCCCGAAACTTCCCTTGACCCCGAACAAATTCAGAAAGTAATAATTAATCTCGTTCTCAACGCCAACGAATCGGCAGCCGACGGGACCGAAATCGTGATCTCCACGTGCCGAAAAGGGGATTACCTGGTCCTTTCCGTAACCGATCGGGGGTGTGGAATGTCCAGGAAGTTCATGAATGAATGCCTTTTCCATCCGTTCAAGACTACAAAGGAACACGGATCGGGGATTGGGCTGTACCAGAGCAAATTGATAGTGGAAGCCCACATGGGCAGGATCGAAGTCCAGAGCCGCGAGGGGAGCGGGAGCACTTTTTCCATGTTGTTGCCGATCGGTGAAGAGTGAGCAGTGAAGAGTGAGACAGTGAAAGACACGGAAATGTTGGTGGAAGAACGGGATTTTCGAATCATAAAGACCTTGAGGTGTGGAAGCAAAGTATTGAACTTGCAAAAGCCGTGTATGATCTCACCAGGGGCTTTGCATCATCTGAGATGTACGGCCTGACTTCCCAAATGAGGCGCGCAGCGGTCTCCATACCCAGCAACATTGCCGAAGGCGCGGCACGAAATTCCGATAAAGAACTAATACAATTTTTGTACATCGCTCTAGGATCCTTGGCTGAACTCGAAACTCAGTACATTTTGTCAAAAGAGTTCGGCTATACGGACGATTGCGTGGATCTGGAAAAAGGCCTGCAAATTGTGAGAACAATGTTACTCGGACTTATCAAACATCTGAAGAATAAGTTGTGATGCTTCTCTTCACCCGTCACCCTCACTCCGCACTGCTTTTTGGTTTTTTCAGTTCACTGCTCACTCTTCACTGTTCACTGTTTTCAACTTTCCGTCGAAAATGTTTACAGATTCGTGAAACAGGGATAACCAATTGAATTATCATGCATTGTTGTGTTTCCGGCCTTGCTTCCCCGTCTTTATGTCGAAATAGTTTACACATCCGATATGCCTGAATCAGCATATCGCAGGCGCCCAGTCTTATCGGATACAAAAGTATGTCAATAATAACGGTATCTTAGAATCATGGCCCAAGAAAAATTCAGCGGCGGCACGGTCCTTGCTCTATTTCACCTCGAAACTTGGACAACGAGCCCGCAAGGGCTAAGATCTTAAAAATGATGAGAGGGAGGTGAAACAAATGAAGAAGTTGGCGGTTATTTTAGGTATGGTGGTCGCGGTAGTGGGTTTCATGACGTTGAGTGCGCAGGCTGACTTGATCGGGGATATCGCGTTTGGCGGTGGTGTGAATTATAACACTACAGCGTTCGTGTCGTTTTCTCCAACTAGTGTGATTTACGCGGATGGAGTCCTCGGCCCTGTTAGCTCTGATACAAAGGCGACAGGTGTCGCGATTAGTAGCTTCAGCTATAATGCTCCGAGTGTTAAACCGCTGTGGACAGTAGACTACGGAAACCATGAGTACGCATTTTATGCAACTACCGTCACGGGTGGCTTTAATAGTGCGAACGATAGTGTCGATGTTGGCGGAGTTGGTTATTTAACAATTGACAATACCACAGTATATTCTGGAGACTGGACCATCACCGCGAGCAACAACTATAAGATGGCTTTCGAATTGACAGCCGATGTCGTCCCCGAGCCCGCAACTCTGCTCCTCCTTGGTGCAGGTCTGACAGGACTGGGACTTTATCGCAGCCGCAGAAAAAAAGCCTAGCACAAGTTTTCCTCTGCATTAGATTGACATGCAGTCAAAAGGGGAGTGAGGTAAATCTCATTCCCCTTTTTCTATCCCGCCGCAATCCGGGGCTACGAGCCACGAGCCATGTAACAGTCGCGGGTCACGAGTCGGAAAATGAATACGGTGGCCTGGTTGCAGACAGCTCAAACAGGGAGCTCCTGTGGAAAAATCTGTATTTCGTGTCATTTCCTGCCATTTCCTGTCATTCCCGGTTCCCGCCCTTTCCTTCATTGCCGCGCTTCTGCGGTATACGGTTCCTTTCTGTCGAGAATCTTTACAGATTTGGCTTATTGCCGCAACATGTTAGATTTTAAAGGTATTATTGTCTTTGTGGCGGTACTTTTCTATCCGTTTGTCGAAATAGTTTACAGATTCCGCATGCTTGCTCATCTTCACGCGAGTGCGATTCGCTGGCAATCGTCTAAATTTGGCATTGAAAACAGCGACTTACTTCCATACCCGGATCTAGTTTAAGATCGGCACGATTCTTGCCTTTACATATAGTAAAAGAATCGATTCGGTCAAAGCAAGAAAAGACAGGGAGGTAAGGACGATGCGGAAGATATTGATTTCATTTGCGGCACTTTTACTGGTTTTCGGATTTTGCGATGCAGCTCACTCTACTCCTTCTTATACCTATAACTTCAATTATCTACAAGACGGCAATGGTGGACTTACATCACCCATCTCCGGTGCGCAGGTTGAAACTTTCGACAATGGTGCCAGCGGAGGTTACGATCAATCGTGGTTCCAATCCGGGAATTGTCAAATCGTATCTGGGTCCACAGGTCAGAATGCAGCTCCCTATAATCCGTTTTATAACGGTGGAGCAGGCAAGGCGGACAGTACCTATTATTTAACTGTTCCAGCTCCAGGAAATCTCCAAGGCGATCCCACATTAGATTCGGTTACGGCAAACTTTGGCAGCAAGCGTAATTACTTAGGCCTGTGGTGGGGTTCTCAGGATGGCTACAATGGACTCACGCTGACTCTTACGGGTTCCAACGGAAGTTCTATAACGATTTCCGGCTCGGATATAGGCATAGCCAATGGCGATCAAAAGAGTGCCGCGACCAATGAGTACGTTAATATTTTTACGGGAAATTTTGTTTTTAATGAGGTTACATTTTCAAGCACAAACTATGCGTTTGAGATTGACAACGTAGCCGTCGCATTTGTCCCTGAACCCTGCACCATGCTCCTGCTTGGCTGCGGTTTTGCCGGTTTGGGCATATATAGAAGATCCAAGATAAAGTAACCTGTACCTTCATCGGCTGCTTAAAGGCAGGGCCGGCGATGGCTCTGCCTTTTCTTATATATGCGCCGCGCGATACGGGCGAATGTGAGGAGGGAAGAAAACCGATTCATGAGTGTGGCCGTGGGGGAAAGGACAATTATTCCGGCTTGACTCACCTTACTGAAACACTTGATGGCTATCCAACCCCCTTGCTCAATGCCTGAGACCGGTGCCTCGATGCGGAAACAGGGCTTATATGCCGGTTTTCCTTCCAAAACTTTATCGAAAGTTCTATTATCGAAACAATAGTCACGGGTCACCGAATAAAGAGTCATGTGTTGCGGGTCACGAGTCATTAAGAGTTCTGACCCTTGACTCGTGACTTGGTTTGATCTCGCAGGAATGAATATGGCGAAGATCGAAAGATCCGAGGATATAGAGGCCTGGCGGAAGGCCGGGGAGCTTACAAAGCTGTCTATGCCGTGTCGGACGAAGGCCCGTTCTCTCGTGATTTTGGACTTCGCGATCAGATACGCCGTGCCGTTGTCTCCGTAATGTCGAATATCGCGGAAGGATTCGAACGCGGCGGGGATGCCGAGTTTCGGCACTTTCTATCGATCGCTGAAGGATCGGCCGGTGAGGTAAAGGCGCAACTCTAATACGGATTCGCATTCAAGATGATCACAAGGCGGCAAGGAGGAGGCGACGCAGGCGTACACGGTAGTACGTCGAGGAGCCGACGACGAGGGCGCCCTCACAAAAGATCGGGCGC
>Ga0326728_10020571_pt1 | contig 12562 bp, 9 predicted proteins | sample MB3enrmetagenome_FD_207602 | JGI IMG/M metagenome (GOLD analysis project Ga0326728, IMG submission 207602) | Lab enriched peat soil microbial communities from McLean, Ithaca, NY, United States - MB31MN | ecosystem: Environmental > Terrestrial > Soil > Wetlands > Peat | place: USA: New York...
AGTACTTGTGCCACGGGCGTCTCGCCCGTGAACAGTCACGGCCAAGATGGCCGTGCCACAACCGCGGAACGAGCGGCCGAGCGCCGAGGTGGTGCTGAGTACTTGTGCCACGGGCGTCTCGCCCGTCAGAGACCGCCGCCACAGACCAGCGGGCGAAACATGCAAGCAACTTTCCAATCGATCAGCCGCGGGGGGTGGTTCGTTCTCGCCTTCCTGGTCTCGGTGGGCGCCCGGCCGGCGCAGGCCGGCGATTTGGCGGTGCGCTACGAGGCCTCGCACGAAGCGATGGGAACGGTTTATACCGTAGCCGCTTACGGGCGCGACCAGGAATTTCTCTCGGAAGTCGTCAACCAGGTTTTCGAGGAGATCGACCGGCTGGACGCGCAGATGAGCAACTACAAGCCGGAGAGCGAACTGTCCGTGATCAACCGCGAGGCCGCGCAGCATGCGGTCATCGTGGAGCCGCGGCTTTTCGGGCTGATCCAGTATGCGTGGCGCGCGAGCGACGAATCCGGAGGCGCTTTTGACATCACCGTGGGGCCGCTGATGAAGCACTGGGGGTTCTTCCGCGGGCAAGGACGGCTGCCCAGCCCGCCGGAGATTTCCCAGGTTCTCAAATCCGTTGGCTATCAGCATATGCATCTTGACGCGGAGCGGCGCAGCATTCGATTTGATGTGAGCGGCATGGAAATTGACCTGGGGGGGATCGCCAAAGGCTACGCCGTGGACCAGGCGGTGGAAATCCTGCGCTCGAATGGCGTGACTTCGGCGTTGGTTTCAAGCGGAACCAGCAGCATCTACGCCTTGGGTTCGCCGCCCGGCGAGCGCGGGTGGAAGGTCACGGTGCGCGATCCGTATGACGCGGGCAAAGCCGCGGACGTGTTTCACCTCCAAAATTTCGCGCTTTCGACTTCCGGAAGCTATGAGAAGTTCTTCAAGATCAACGGCAAAATTTATTGTCACATCATGGACCCCCATACGGGCTGGCCGGTCCAAAACATGCTCTCGACCGTCGCGGCCGTCCCCACCGGCGTCGAGACCGAGGTGCTGACCAAGGTTTTCTTTGTGGGGGGTGTGGAGAAGTCGCGCGCGTACCTTGCTACCCACCCGAACGCCATCGGGATTTTCTATCAGCCCGGCGACAAGCCCCAAACTTTTAAGCGCACCGTCTTGCGCTCGAAATCCTTCCATATCCCTTCCGATAGCATCGCCGAGCTGGAACCATAGCGCGGCGCGGCTTGGTAGCCGCAACCAAACACGTCTTGTAGGGGCTGGGCTTGCCCTGGCCGGTGCACCCCAAGGGGTGCAGGCGAGAGGGATTCGGAGACGAGCCGGGCGCGCAACTGACCGACGAGCGCGGGGTTGATTTTGCCCCGTCTGGGGATTTTTACCAAAGCCTCAAGGCCGCCGTCGCGAGCGAGGCCCTATTAACAGCATGATTGAGAAATCATAGATTGAGCCTGCGCGAAGTGCTTTGGAGTGCGGTAGCAGCAGCTACCGCTTTCCGCCTTCGCTTCATACGGCCAATGTGCATAGGGCGGAGGAAGAAAGGCGGTAGCCGCTGCAATCGCACTCCAAGGTGGGTTTCGCCCGCATCAATGACGCCAATACCGAACTCCGACTCACAAGAGATATTGAGTTACGGCTCCGCCGCGCGGTGCTCCTTGCTTGTATATGGCTGTTCAATCATCAGCAATATCGCACCCTGGCCATCCGCTTGCGCTATAATGGTCACTGAGGTGGCCACATGAGAATCAGCACGGTCCGCGAATTCCGAGACCAAGCGACGGGTTTGCTTCGGTCAAAGGACCCCATCCTGGTGACACGGCGCGGCCGCGTCGCGGGCATTTTCTTCCCGTGCCCAGGGCAGTCGATCCCGCTTGAGCTGAAGCGCGAAATGTTCACCTTGCTGAGCGGAGCCGTCGCTCGCCAGATCAAAAAAAGAGGCCTCACCGAAAAGGAGATCCTTGCCGACTTTGAGCGCTGGCGTAAGGAGCGACGTGAAAATCGCCGCCGACGCTAAAGCCCTCCTTTCCGCCGTATTGGGCGGGCGAGCCAATCTCATCCTTCGCCACCCGGAAGTGGAAGAAATCTTGACCGCCGAGGAGACCTTGGGTGAGGTCCAGGAATATGCGCTTGGATTGGCTCGGAAAAAACGACTACGCGAAGATCTCGTGCTTCTGGCCGTGGCCACCCTCCCCGTCACCGTGATGGAACGGAGCATATATGTCTCCGAGATCACCGAAGCCTCCCGACGGATAGGCCAGCGCGATCCCGACGACATCCCGATCCTTGCCCTGGCGCTCACACTGAATGTGCCGTTGTGGTCAAACGACAGAGACTTTAAGGATGTCGGCGTGGAGTGGTACACAACCGAGAGACTGCTTCGACGGCTCCGAATAATCGACGATCATTGACTCCCTCCAGAGCACGACGCGCGGCCAAGAAGGAACTCACCATAGAGGCACAGAGGTCACGGAGAGCAGGCGGCGCAAGTAGCTCATCAGGCCTGTTTTCTGCGGCTTTTCTCACCGATTGCAATCAAGGACCGCGGAATCAACAGAACAGGTCCGCGCTACGCCTGCTGCGGGTTACACAACCTCAGGAGCCGTTCGAAGGGGTGAATGCAATCGAGAGATGCCGGGCTTGCCCTACCCGGCGTTCCGCAGGGTGAACGCGGAACCAGGGGGCGGCAAGCCGCCCCCCTACACCTTATTAGCCTGTGCCCTCCTCAAAACCGCGAGATTTCCTCCACCGTGTTCGCGTCGAGCCGGGTTAATATTTCCGTCAACAAATCGACAGCGCCGTCAAAATCATGACGGTCGATGACGCTGGTGTGCGCATGAGTGTAACGCGTGGGCACGGTCAGCAAAATCGACGGCCGGCCGCTGCCATAGCGCTGAATCTCGCTGCCATCTTCGCCATAGCCGCCGGACAGGACTTCGGTTTGCAAAGGAATCTGTTTCTCCCTGGCCACGCGCAGAAAGAACTCAACCAGTTTGCGGTTGGGGATCATCGAACTATCCGAGAGGAAGATGGCCGGACCGTGGCCCATCAGTTCCTGCGCCCGGTCGGGACGAACCCCCGGGACGTCGCCGGCGATGCCGGGCTCGAGCGCGATTCCCAGGTCCGGCTTCACCGTTTCGACCGCGACGTGCGCGCCCCGAAGGCCATTTTCCTCTTGCACCGTGAACACGAAATAGGTTGTGTTGGGGAGCTTAGCGCCGCTGGCCTTCAGCTTGCGCAGCGCTTCGACCATGACCACACACCCCACGCGATCGTCCCAGGCTTTCGCGGCATAACGATTGTGCGCCATCACCGTGAAGGGACTGACCGGGGCAATGAAATCCCCGGGGCGAATACCCAATTGCTCGGCCTCCTCTCTGGATGCCGCTCCCACATCGAGCACAATATCCTCGCGAGGCACCCCGCGCGGGCGTTCTTCCGCCGGCCAAACGTGCATGTCGCGGGCGCCGGTGAGGGCAAAGACCGGCCCTTGCCTGGTGAGGATGACCCAACGCTTGTCGATCAGCCACTGGTCAGGATAACCGAGTGTCTTGAACACAATAAAGCCGTCCGGCCGGATGTATTGCACCATCAGACCCAGTTCGTCCATATGGGTATCCACCATAATGCGGGGACGATCGGAGGCGCCGCGCACGACTCCGATGGCCGAGCCCATGCCGTCGATGGAAACTTCCGCGCCGGCGGCATGGAGATCGCGAACCACCAGTTCGCGCACCGGCCCCTCATACCCGGACGGCGCTGGCGCATTGGTGTACTCTTCCATCAGCCGCACCACCCGGTCTTCCTTGGACCCCCCTTGGGCAAGCAGTCCAATTCCGGCAGTTGCCGTTAAGGCCCACAAAAACCCCAGCATCATCACCCTGCGCATCATGCACCTCCGATGAAGTGGGAGTTTAATCCATTCTTTTGTTCAACAACATCCTATGGTAGAGAACCCGCCAAAGCAGTCGGCAGCACCTTCAACGGAAAGTAGCAACCCCCGTGCGACTCATGGTACGCTCTGGCGCGGAGACGACAACGATGGAACCTGCCACTACGCTCCGCGAAGCCTTTCAAGCTACGAATCCGCAGCAATCCCTGGGGAGCGGCGACCCCTATTACGTAGACCTCACGCAGGCCCGCAATTCCCTCGCTACCGTGTACATGAAGCAGACAATCGAGAATTGCGGCGAAGGCCAATACTCTCCCATTGTCCTCAGCGGCCACCGGGGTTCCGGCAAGTCCACAGAGCTTCGTCAATTGGAACAGACTCTCAGCTCTTCCTGCTTCATGCTCTACCTGGATGTCACGGATTTTCTTGATCCCCAAGATATCGACTACACCGACCTTTTTCTGCTGGTCTGCCGGCAACTCCTCGAGTCCCTACAGAAAAATGATGTCACTTTGCGCCAAGGCCTGTTGCAGGACGTTGAGAAATGGTTTATGAAAGTAACGAAGGAGGATGAGGAGTCCGTCAAGCTCTCGGCCGGCGTCAGCACTGAGCTGAGGGCCGGGGTGGAGATCCCTTTGATCGCTCGTCTCCTCGCCAAGCTGACTGCCGATGTGAAGGCAGGGTCTTCCCGCAAAGTCTCCACGCGTCAGGAACTGGACCTCTACTTCAGCGGGTTGTCGAGCAATACGAATGTCCTGCTAACGGAGGCGTCACGAGCTCTTAGGGACGCAGGCAAGCCGCATCAACTCCTGGTAGTATTCGACAATCTCGACCGTCTCCCCACTGAGAAGAGCGAAAAGCTCTTTTTCGCCCACGGCTCGCAGCTTCAGGAAATGTTCTGCCATGCCGTCTACACGGTTTCAATCGACACATATTATTCCCGTCGCCACCTGGCCAGTATTTTCCCCAACCACCAGATCATTCCCAACGTCAAGTTGCAGGCGAGCAAATCCAGTTCGGAACCCAACCACCCCGGCATTGACGCCCTGCTTCAGGTCATCCAAAAACGTCTCAGCGTCAAGGTTCTCCCTCAGCCGTCAGCCCTGGCAGAGGAGTTTGTCCGGCGCAGCGGCGGGTCGATTCGTCAACTGATTCGCCTCTTGCGTGAAGCCGTACAAAGTGCGCAGGCGCGCGGTTTGGCAACCATCGACGGCGAAGCTCTGGAGGATGCCGCCCGCTCCATCCAACAGGACTACGAGCGCATGTTGGAGCCCTCAGATTACCAACGACTCGCTCGCACCTATGCCACCAAGAGCATCGAAAAAGACGACGCCACCATGCAACTGCTCTCGAACCTCGCTATCCTGGAGTACAATGGCAAGGAGCTTTGGCACGACGTGAATCCTTTGATCGAGCCGATCGATGCCTTCCGGGCTGTCGTCTAAAGAACCCGCCCCCAACGCCGCCCTCGATGAGACGACGGAGAAGTCCTATCAAAAACTCCTGGCCTTTTTGGAGCTCGCTTCAGGGTCCACATTCGCCATAGCTCGCTGCAATCTGCCGTCACTTCGGAAAGAAATACTTCAACGAGTTTCGACCGATGCCGCCGCCAAAGGCGTGACGGTGAAAGAGGTCGATATTTCTTCGAACTACTCTCGCGATTTCGTTGCGGCGATAAAAGCACAATTGGACGGGTTTCCCACCGTTGGCCGGATGGCCGTGATGCTCACGGGAATTGACGGCTTGATTTACCAATCCGCCAGCCAGGAGAATCTTGCGGGCGAGGGGCGAACTCCATTTATTGCTCGCCTGAACTTTGACCGCGAGCGCATTGCCCGCGACCTGCCCTACCCAATCGTCCTTTGGCTCGAAAGCGAATCCCTCACCCTCCTTCTGAAGCAAGCCCCCGACTTCACTCAGTGGATCAGCGGACATTTCCACTTCGGCGGGCCAGCCGCCGAAGCTAAGGCTTTGGACCAATTGCTGGAGAGTTATAAATCGCTCCCCAGCCAGCCCGCAACTGAAACTCGCAAACAGGTTGAAGAGTTCAGTGGCTTGCTACAGGAACTGAACGAGACGCAAGGCCGCGAAGATCCCGTCACTCTCCGCAAGCGCCTTGCGGTGCTAAACGCCCTAAGTGTGAGGGCCTATCGGCTCTCAGACTTTCGCATGGCCCAGAAGCACTGGACCGAGGCGGTGGAGATTGCAAGGAAGCTGAATGACAGGTCCGCAGAATCCAGTGCCCTCGGCAATCTGGGCTTGGCCTATACGGCTTTGGGTGAGCCGCACCGCGCCATCGAGTACTGCGAGCAGTCCTTGGCAATAAAACGCGGAATCGGCGACCGTCGAGGCGAAGGCAGCACCTTGGGCTTCCTGGGCTTAGCCTATGCGGCCTTGGGCGACGCTCACCACGCCATCGATTTGTACAAGGAGCAATTGGTGATCACGCGCGAAATCGGTCACCGGCCCGGGGAGGCCGCCGCGACTGGCAACTTGGGCAATGCTTACAGGCAATTGGGTGAGACCCCTCGCGCCATCGACTACTACGAGAAGCAGTTGATGATCACCCGCGAAATTGGGGACCGTCAGGGCGAAAGCAACGCATTGGGCAGCCTGGGCAACGCCTACGCGATGTTGGGCGAAACGCGTCGCGCCATCGAGTACTACGAGCAAGCGCTGGCTATCCACCGCAGGATCGGCGACAGACGGGGCGAAGGGAGCTCCCTGGGCAATATGGCCAATGCCTTTAGGGAATCGGGCGAACCCCGCCGCGCGAGCGAGCTTTACGAGCAGCAAATAGCAATCTCACGGGAGATCGGTGACCGACGCGGTGAGGCCTACGGGTTGGGCAACCTAGGCAATGCATACAGGGAATTGGGGGAGCCCCACCGTGCCATCGAGCTCTATGAGAAGGCGCTTGAGATCGCACGGAAGATTGGCGACCGCCGGAGCGAGGGCACTGACCTTTGGAACATGAGCTTGGCGCTCGATCAACTTGGCGACCGCGCCCAGGCCATCGCTAATGCGGAGGCCGCTCTAAAGATATTAGAAGAAATAGAAGACCCCAACGCCGCCAAAGTCCGCCAGCAACTTGCCGAGTGGCGCAAGGCCTAGCGCCCTGCATTGCAATACCGTAAATTCTTGTTTTTTTAGCAAACAATTTGCATGTCTCGTAGGGGCTGGGCTTGCCCTGCCCTCGTTTCATCCCACGGACAAAGGACACGGGCAGGGCAAGCCCAGCCCCTACGAGACGTGGCACGGGCATCCTGCCCGTGTTGTTCAGGGCCAGGATGGCCATGCCACGCCTTTGGTTGCGGCTCCGCCGCCCTGCGCTGCGCGATCCCACGGCTTGCGCCCACAACCGTTGGGCCTGCCTGGCGCAGACCCCGGTTCTTTGGGGTTCGTGATTCCCCGCAGCGTCGCCGCTACAACAAGCGCCTTGCCACAGCCAGTGTCGTATCAGCAATTGCCACGCCTGACGTTACGCTTAACGTACGGCGTCTTTTTCGCTAGACTGCATTGATGGAGGAAAGCAATGAATAGGTCACAACTCGCGATCCATCCCGGAGAACATTTGGCCGTGGAATTAAAAGAACTCAACATGAGCGCCGCCGCGCTGGCACGCCAGTTGCAGGTTCCCACCAATCGCATTACCCAGATTCTGAATGGACGGCGCGACATTACGGCCGACACGGCGTTGCGCCTGGCGCATTTCTTCGGCACCAGCGCCGAATTCTGGATCAATCTGCAAAGCCTCTACGATCTGCGCATCGCCCAGCAGGAAGCCGGAAAAGCCATCAAGGCCCTTCCCACCCTCAAGCGCATGTCCGCCGTCCACGCATAGACCCATCGCGGAGAAGCTTAATCGCCCTTCAAGACCATCTGGGTTGCTCCACTGCGCCGCACTCGAACCTCGTAATCACCGCCCCCCAATTCCTTGAGGGTATATCCGTCCTCCGCAAGGTCATTACGCAGCCGCAGGGAAACCTTGTCGGCGGCTATATCCGTGGGCTTGAATTTCAATCGGAAAACTTCCATTCCGTTGTTGTCGAACGTCGTGTACTCCACAAGCCGGTTTCCGTACTTCACCGTCTTGACGATCGACGACGAGCGCAGCAGATGGGATTGCCCGATCGGTGCAAACTCCGGCGCGGCACCCAATGCCCACATGAAGCTTCGGCCCGCGTCCGAGTGGCCATCCTCGAACCAGTACTCGTCGAAGTCCAATCCACAGCACGAAACTGCACCATTCGAGCGTTGGAAGTAGGTGGCGTAATTCAAGGAACGAAAGGCATCTTCGAAGGCCTGGCCGTCTCCCGTTTTTTTACTGAACATCGCATTGATGGCTCCCCACTGTGACGTCCGGCACACCAGACCGACACTCGAGCAGCAACCGCGATTATCGGTCCCTAAGAGAGCCCCCTGGAAAGCCGGGAATGAGGGATCGGCGCCACCGGCGGGAAGACCGTCGGGCCGCAATTGCTCGTCAATTCCCCAAGCGCCGAAGAAAGGTCCGCGCCCAAGCAGCAGCCGGCTGCGATCAATCAAATGCCGCACGTGTACTCGCCATTTGGGATCGAGGCGCTCAGGGTGGTCTTGGGAAAGAAGGTAATAAGCCACGAGCATAGAATCCATATCGTTAACGTTTTCGGTATCCTTCGGCACATCCTCGTAGTAACCGCTCCATTGGTCCCACGCCGCGCTCCCATTGTTCAGAGGATTTTCCAGGATCCACTGCCACGCGGTGTCTCTTGCTTTCTTGTAATCTGCGGAGTTCCCGGCCTTTAACTTGAGCAACTCATCGAACAATCGTACGGGGGCAACTATCATTCCACCATATTCTTCACCGTCAATGACCGCCCCGGTGCGCGCGTCGATGCGGAATGGCCATGGCGTGTGGGTCGCGTCTCCGGGCCGAAGGTGTTTCGCCAATTGATCGGCGCACTTGACACCCGCCTCCAAGTACTTTGTTTCTCCGGTGAATTCGTAAAACTGGACGTAACTCAGACCCAATTCTCCGATCTTGTCAGTTTCAATGCCGCCGTAAAACTCTCGCGGTGTGTCCTGCAAGCAGTGGCCGTAATCCTTGTCGCCGATGCAGGACGTGGCAAACGGCACTCCGGCCCACTCCCAGCCCGCAGGAGAAGTGCCATGGGCAAGCTGGTAGTCGAGCATTCCCCTCATCACCTTGGCGGCTTCCGTATCACCGGAATACGGGTAGTAGCCGACGAACATGTCCATCAGGTGAGCGAAAGTGCTCGGCGGATTGTGCTGCCACATGGTGGGCTTTCCCTGCCCGGAATCGAAGACATAGACAGGATGCACGAGATAGACCTTCACTCCATCAACCTTATCGAGCGGGACGCGGTGTTCCAGGAAGTCCCAATCCAGGCGAACAAAGTTGTCATACCCGAGATTCTTTTCCGGATGGTACCAAGCCAATAATCGCCCGGAAGAATCCAGAACCGCGTTGTGGTACGGCAGTTGCGCGTTTACGTAGTAATCTTTTGTAATACTCTGAGCCCGCATCGGCTGCGGCAGCAGAAGGAATAACGGGTAAGCGCATAAGGTGAGAAATAGCAAGGTCAGTCCACGCTTCCATGCCAACATGATCCACCCCCTTGGACGGGAATGAGCGAGCAACAGGCATCCCAGCGCGGCGGAGCCGCAACCAGCGATGTGGCATGGCCATCCTGGCCATGAACATCACGGGCAGGATGCCCGTGCCACGTCTTGTAGGGGCTGGGCTTGCCCTGCCCAAGGGCACCCCAAGGGGTGCCCCTACAAAAGGCGTAAAATGTTTGCTAAAAAAAAGAATTTACAGTTTTGCAATACAGACCTGTTATTCAAGGTCAGCGGCTCCGCCGCGCTACCTGCTTAGAGCAGCGGCGTCAATTCAATTGACTTCAAGTACATCAGGTTGTGGCCGAGCCTGCTTGCCGGTCTGATCGTCAACTTGTATTCCGCAGCTTGGGAGAGATCCACTGTACCAATATTAAATGTCTGAAAGTGACAAAACCGTGTTAAGCATTGGAAGGGGCCGCTGATGGCAGTGTAACGGGTATCACCCACCGTCGCCTCGAGTGACGCCGAACCCACGGAGACCCGATACTTCCCGCCCTCCCATTCCTTCTGCGCCGCGTAGGTGATCCAGACTTGATACCGGCGGGGCTGGTCAATTTTCATCCACCAAGTGACGCTATCCTGCGGATTGTCCCATTCCGAGATGTGGCAGCCGGCGCCGTAGGTATACCGCTTTTTGGTTTTACCCGCCGCCACGGCCGTCACGTACTCGAGCTTGAGGGGGGAACTGCCCTTTTGCACGACCACCGGCGGGTCTGCCTCGGGCTTACCGGCGATCTCCAACACCACAACCGAATCCTCTTCATCCACCGGGTTGCCGGGCAAGCGGATGGAGAGCTTACCCTGATCCCGGCTAAAGTTCAGGGCCCGGCTGCTGTCCACGAGCAGATACGCTTTCTTCACCTCGTTCTTAAGTCCCCCCAGCGAAAGCACCCCGTCCTGCGGCCACTCGAAAACGTGCAGGTAGAGTTTTTCCCCTTTGACCGTACACCGTCCCCACCGTAATTCCGCGAACGGACACGCCGAAGCGCCGTAAATGCTTTCACCGTTCCGCCCCACCCACACACCGACTTTCGCGAAAATGTCCAGCGCCGGTGGGGGGATGGTTCCCTCGCCGGTGGGGCCGATGTTGAGGAGATAGTTTCCTCCCTTGCTCACCACGTCGACCAATTGGTGGACCACCTCGCGAGGCGGCTTCCACGTGTTATCGATCTTGTTATATCCCCAACTTTGGTTCAGGGTCTGGAGCACTTCGAAATACTCCTGGATTTCACCGGGAGGCAGTTCGTGATCCCTCATGCTCTGATAATCCCCCACGGGCTCCCGCCCGGTAAAAGAGCCGATGCGTCCATCGACTAGACAGCGCGGCTGCAAGCTGTGCACCAAATCCACCATCTGCTGCGCCTGCTGCGGCGTGTAGATCCCGTCATCAAACCACATAATCCCGAGAGGGCCATAGCCCGTCAACAATTCGCGCACCTGCGGCTTGGCCTTCCCTTCGAAAAATTTCTCGAAGTCACGCTTGGATTCGTGAAAATCCCAGTAATTGCTGTAGGAATTGGGATCTTCAAAGTCGATGCGCTGGGCATAGTAGACGCAGAAGCGGATCCCCTGCTGCCGGCAAGCTTCCGACAGTTCTTTGAGAGGATCGCGCTTGAAAGGGGTCGCATCCACGATGTTGTATTTGCTGACCTGGGAGTGAAACATGGCGAACCCGTCTTCATGCTTGGCGGTGATCACCAGGTATTTCATGCCAGTGGCTTTTGCCATGCGCACCCACTGCTGCGCGTCGAACTTCACGGGATTGAACTGCCGGGCGATGGCACGGTAATCCGCGAGCGGGATGCGGAGGGCTTCCATGATGTTTTCGGCATTGTCGTCGGGCAGGTATTTTTCCAGTTCTCCTCCGGGAATCGGCATCTGCTCGCCCCGCCACTCCCCCCCGAGTACGGAATACAGTCCCCAGTGCATGATCATGCCGAACTTGGCTTCACGAAACCATCCAAGCCGGTCCTCGGTGGGGTTGGGTGCTTCCATCGAGGTGCTGATTTGTTGTTGGACAGTGCCGCTGCGGACTTGGGCAGCCCCATAAGACCAGGTAGTTAATGCGAGCAAACAACTGACGATCACTCGTTGTGCCGTCACCATGACTCCTCCCCTCGGTGCATACAGCAGGCCCCGCCGCGCGGCGCCTGCCTCGGCCAAGTTCGGCACGACGGCCGCCCTCTTCATCGTATCCTTACCGGCAGGTCACCGGGAAGGGGCGGCGGAAGAGGACCCTCCGTGTTGAATTCCCGAAAGAAGAAAACCTTTTTCCTCTCCTCGGTGGCCTCGAGAGACTTCAGCTTCTTCCACTGCTCGACGGATAGCCACCGGCGAATGTCCAGCATCATCATGGTATTCTCTTTTTCCAGCCTGCCGCGAGCCGTCGTGATCAAGTCGATCTGCGCGCCGACCTTGCTCCCGTCCGGTTGGTCAAGGTCGAGGAGGGGTTGCAAGCGCAACTCCTGCTTTTCCAGATCTGCCTGAAGGTCGATGAGTTTCAACTTATGGTCAAGCGAGGTCTCGGAGATCTTCTTCACCTGCTCCTCGGAAAGCTGCAATTTCGAGACGATCTCGGGATTCTTCCACCACTCACCCAAACCCTCGCCAGGTCCATGGCCCCCTACGGTCATAAACGTTGCGTTCTCCGGACCCTCGGGGCCGACGTCCCTTCTCTGCATCATGATCGCTCGCGGCGGCGGGAGAGCGTCAGAGGTGATCTGGCCGGCGATCGCGGGTCCCGCCGTCACCGGGCCGGGATTGGGCGTGGGCGGCTCCGGGGAGTTATTTTGAGCCCACACTGCCGAAGTCAGAAAGAGCAAAGCAATCGCCATAAGAGTTTGAAACGGTTTCATGTTTATTCTCCTTGTCAACGGTTGGTCAGGGATCTCGCGGCGATACCGCGGCGCGCCAGAACGCAGGCCTGCCCTTGCCTCCCATAGGCGCTAGAATAAGGAATTGACTTTTGCTGTAACTGATATATGCTTCCGGCATGGACAAGCGCTTAATCGACGAGGACTGGAAGTATTTGTGCCAATA
>Ga0326728_10020572_pt1 | contig 12562 bp, 8 predicted proteins | sample MB3enrmetagenome_FD_207602 | JGI IMG/M metagenome (GOLD analysis project Ga0326728, IMG submission 207602) | Lab enriched peat soil microbial communities from McLean, Ithaca, NY, United States - MB31MN | ecosystem: Environmental > Terrestrial > Soil > Wetlands > Peat | place: USA: New York...
AGCCAGCCATTTACGCTCAACATCGCATCCTCCGGCCAGTGAGATGGAGCTGAGGCCCGGACCGAAAACAGCTAGTGATAATGATTCTTATCCGGCTGCACGCCCAAAGACTTCGCGATCTCACGGAAGCCTCATTCGCAACTCGCGCCGGAGCACAGACTCCTGCCAAAAAATGGCAGAACGTGGTTCTGGTAGCGATCGGCGACCGCGCTGGTGTGGGTGCCGTGATAGATCTCGAAGGTGTTTGCGATCCCATACGTATCGAGCACTTCATGCAGCTTGACGGTGTCGGCCTTCAGTCCGTCCTGGTCGCCAACGTCGATGGCGATGGCGCGATACTGCCGCAGATTGCCGATGTACTGGTCGATGAACGCCAGCGGTGCATTCGCCGCCCATTTTGCGAGCACATCCGGCTGCGCCACGCCGTTTTTCGTCGGCAGATCGAAATAGAACGGCGGGTTTTTCGGATCGGGCGACCATGCCGCCGCCGTGGCAAGCTGAGCGCGCGAAAAGAACGGCAGGTTCGCCGTATCCGCGGGCGTCTTCGCGGCCGCCACCACCTTTTCCAGCTCAGCGTTCGCGGGGCCCGCGGGACGGGCCGACAGGCAGCACGGGCTCATGATGTACAGGCTGCCGAACACATCGGAGTGTTTCATGCCGATACGCGTTGCGCCATAGCCGCCCATGGAATGACCGACGAGGCCCCGGCTGGTGCGCTCCGGAATGGTGCGGTAGTGCGCGTCGATGTAGGCAACCAGATCGTGAGAGACGAACCGCTCGAAATCCCCCGTGGTGACCGAACTCGAATACATGGAACCGTTGTGCACGGTTTTCGAATCGGGCAGAACGACGATCATCTCCTTCGCGCCCTGGGCGAAAGCGCCTTCCATGGTCTGCGGCATGTGGATCTCGTGCGTCCACTGCTCGGCGCCGATCGAGTAACCGTGCAAGGCATAGACTACCGGGTAACGCCGGTCCTGCTCAGTGGCGTAGCTGGGCGGCAGGAAGACGAACACGTCACGATCGACGGCGTCGCCCTCCAGATTGCCTTCCAGGGCCTTCCCGTGAACCTTGATGTGTTCCACCGTTACGGGTTTTGCGCCCGGCACCACCGGAGGCACTTCGGTCGGTACCTGTGCCGCAAGACTCGGGCCCAAAGCGAGCGCCGGTCCCAGCATGATCACACAATACAATTTCGTGGTTATCATCGATCTCCTCTACTCTACGGCAAACACATAAACATTGACACTGAATGGCGGGACGGCCATCGTATCGGGCTTGGTAACTTGTCCGTGCTCTTCGCAACAAACGCTTCCGATAACACATAATATCGTTCCAACGGCGTCATCTTGACCGCCCGCGGTTTGGGTTCTGTGCCCGGCTGTCTCACGCGCGCGGCAGGCCGCTCTCTCTGCAAAATATGCGAAGAGGATGAGGCACGGTGAAGCGCTGAGCAAGAACGGCGCACCGCTATGCTGGCGCCTTCGCTTCGCTCCAGTAGCGGAAGTTGCGGAAGCTGGCGCTGCCGGAGCCGGCGGCGAAGACGGCGGGGCGCAGGTCGAGGAATCCGCCGAGGACGTTGTGGTGCATCCCGCTCACTTCAGCCGATTCGCGGGTCTTTTGCCAGCTCTGGCCGGGGAGGCGGGAGTAGAAATCGACTTCCTGGTTGTCGTTGACGATGCGCAAAGTAGCACGTGTTGCACCCTTCTGTTGGCGGCTGGGGACGTAGCCGTTGGCCAGGCGCACGCCGATGCCATCGCCGTCGAACAGGATTCCGGTGGCGTGCTGTGGATCGTAGAAGAGCAGCAGGCCAGTGGAGCAGCCGGGGGCGATCTCGACGTCAACTTCGACGGTGTAGGAGTGGCCACCGACCGGAGTGGTGAGAACGGGACTGTCGGACATTGAAGTGCCGCGCGCCTTCAAGTTCAGCACACCCTGGCCGGTGGTGAAGCGCGCCGGATTGAAGTTGTGCCAGAACGCCCATTGCAGGCCGAGTTCTGCGCTGGTGAAGTTGTCCGAGGGGTCGGGCAGGGGCAGTTGGCGGGTGCCGGGAATGGGCATGGGGATGGGCGACTCCGCAGTTACGCCGGCGGGGACGCGGAACCATCCGTCGGCGGTCCACTCGATGGGCAGGAGGAGGGTTTGGCGGCCCAGCGCGCGATAGCCGCTTTCGTAGGAGTGGACGGTCATGAACCAGCGTCCTTCGGGCGTATCGACGAGGCGGCCGTGGCCCACCGAGAGCCAGCGCGATTCACGGCTGGGAGTGTGGACGATGGGGTTGTAGGGCGAGTACTCCCAGGGACCGTCGGCATGGCGGCTGCGCGCCGAGACAACGGCGTGGCTGGTGGAGGGCCCGGCAGTTCCGCCCTCGGCGACGTTCAGGTAGAAATAACCGTCGTGCTCGATCACCTTCGGCGCTTCCAGACAAGTGCATTCGATGCGCATTGAGGCTGGCATGGGCCAGGGATCGAAAACGTGGCGCGGTGGAGTTTTCACACGCAATCCATCGGCGGTCAGCTCGGCCATTACGCCGCCGTTGGCGTAGAGGAAGCGGCGTCCGTTCTCGGCGATGTGGGCGGGGTCGATGGCGTCGATGCCCAGGTCGATGGGCTCGCTCCAGGGGCCGAGCGGATGATCGGCATGGACCACGCGCAGGCGGTTGTCGGCGGGGAAGTAAATGTAGAAGTGTCCTTCGTACTCGCAGAGATAAGGGGCCCAGACGCTGCCGGCGTAGCGATGCAGTGCAGCGGCGACGGGGTTCCAGTTCACCAGATCGGTGGAGCGCCAGATGAGCAGACCAGGGGCATAGTCGAAGCTGGAATGGGTGAGGAAGAACTCGTTGCCAACGCGGATGGGGCTGGCGTCGGGGTGGTCTCCGCCCAGAATGGGGTTGCGATAGACCGAGTTGTCCTGGGCCGGAAGCCGGCTCTGCGCGGTGGTCAGGGTGAGGGCGGCGGTCTGAAGAAAACTGCGGCGAGTGAACATGGCGGGACCAGTGTAACGCGGAAAGGCGCGTCGTTTAGCTGTCGACATCCCCCGCTAACGCCATCATGCCCTCAGGCCATTCCGCTGCAACGCCCGAGCCGATCCTGTAATTGCCGGGGCGATGCGTTCCGCACAGGGGACCCGACTCAGCGATAACCTCCGGGGATGTTCAGGATCAGTTTGGCTACTTAGACCGGTTCGCTCCAAACCCCGCGAGACGATTTATGAAACTTTCGAACCTGATTGCTAAAAATGCAGCGAGGCATTCAGGATGCGATTCAGAAGCAACCTCGCAGACTCCGCAGCTGACTTCGTGCCGAACTCGGTAGACACCAGCCGAAGGTCCTCCCTGCTTTCGGTGTCCAGGGTGAACGTGAAGCAATGAGCGGGGTCGTCCAGATGTGTTTCGACTCCGTCTCTCGTGCGCCAGATTTCTTCGGTAACGACTATTGAGTACTCGCCCATATTGACCGCGGGCTCGAACTTCACCTTAATGCGAGCGTTGTGCGCCTTGTCCCCGAGTGACTCACGGTCACTGACCATCACAAGCTCGGCGCGGCTGCCCGGTGTCGTGATGGTCCGCGTCGGATTCTGCTCGCCTGCCGGCGTTCTTCTGTAGCTTTCAACGAATCTTTCAACGGCGGAGCAGAACTCGGTCCGCGCTCGCCCCAGCAATTCGCGGTTGGCTGCGTCACGCTGGAAGAGATCCATGGTGTTCGGCATTGTATCGCGTTCCTGGGACGGCGGGCGACCGCTCCAGGCGTTCGAAGCGCAGCCAAACCGGCTGTGCAGGTGCGTCACGTAAACGGTGCCGGGCGCGAAACTGTAAGGAACCAGATAGTCCCTCGACGGAGGTTGGCCTTGATTCTCAAGTTCCGCCCGTTATTCTCCGATAGATAACCTATAGAGGCGCCACAGGATGCGAGTCGACACATCTCGGGAGGTTGAACGCCAGGCTCACTGCGATCCGCAGGCGCTTCCGGTTCAGGTGTTCATTGCGCGCCAACCCATTCTGGATCTGCATCGACGAGTGTATGGATACGAACTTCTCTATCGATCCAGCTTTTACGACGACTCCGCCGACACGGATGTAGCGGTGGCCACCACTGAAGTTATCGCCAACGGGCTGATGACGATTGGTCTGGCCAGACTGGTCGGCAACAGTTTTGCCTTCATCAGTTTTGATCGGGATCTGCTGCTCAGCGACGTACCGCTCTTGCTACCCGCCCGCAACGTCATCGTAGAGATCCTGAAAACGGTAAAGATGGACGATGCTGTCGTGGCCCGGTGCCAGGAATTGAAGAAGCTTGGGTTCCAACTGGCACTCGACAACGTATCGGCGATCAATCGGGTAAGTCCACTGGCGGCCCTCGCCGATATCGTAAAAGTGGATTTTCGACAATCCGGACCTGCCGAACAGGAACGGGTTGCCTCTGAGTTCAGCCACTTGCAGACGCGCCTGGTGGCCGACAACGTGGAGACGGAGCAAGAGTTCCAGCGGGCTCACCGCCTTGGCTATTCGTACTTTCAGGGCTATTTCTTCGCGGTGCCCACCGTTGTAACTGGAAACCGGGTGTCCTCGCAGAAGTCCACGTACCTCCAGGTGTTCAGCGAGCTCACCCACGAAAACCTCAATTACGCGCAACTGGAGAGGCTGTTCAAACACGACCCGCCGATGACGTATCGCCTGTTGCGATACCTGAACTCGGCACTGTTCAGTTGGACCAGTCCTATCCAGTCCATCCGCCACGCTCTTACCCTGTTAGGGGACGAGGAGTTGCGCCGTTGGGTTGGACTTCTCGGACTGGCCAGTCTGGCTGAGGGCAGGCCGGGCGCATTGATCGTCGCGGCGATGATTCGGGCCCGTTTCTGCGAATTGCTGAGTTGCCGCACGCCATTGAGCAGCCGCAGCTCGGAGTTGTTCCTGACGGGTCTGCTCTCGTCGTTCGATGAAGTATTGCAGTGCCCGATGGAAGGTGTGGTTGAGGGGATGGGCCTCAGCACCGACGTCTGCGAGGCGTTACTGGGCGGCGGAGACGAATCGTCGCGGTTGCACCGGGTTCTCGGCCTGACCCTCGCCTGGGAGCGAGGCGATTGGGATCAGGTGCTGGAACTGAGTCAATCGCTGGATATCGACACGGCCGGCGTTGCGGGCGATTACACCGAGGCCGTGAGTTGGTCAGAGCGAATGTGCGATGTGGCCGCTCTCGACACGTCCATCCACAGCGCGTAGACGAGAGTCCCGGCCATTTCGACGGTAACCGGAATCTCACGACGAACGATTTCTTCCCCATTCTTCCTTCAGCCTGTTCTTGATGCCGTGCGGGACTTGATGTCGTCGGCCCCCGGAGGTAAGGTCCACCGGAGAGGAATGGATTCTTCGCGCAGGCGAACGCAGCGTCAGACTGACCTTATGAAAGCGTATAACGCACCGTGAGACTATTTTGTTGCGGCGCTCCCGAAGAAGCGCACACGCAGCACGAAATGACGGCCCTCATCGCCAAAGAACATGAGATATTGCGGCGCGCCTATAACGTTGTTGACCCCTGTGGGATTCGCCTGGTTCGTGATGTTATTGACACCGCCGCGCAGAGCGAAGCGGTAGCCGGCCAGCGTGAAGGTGCGTTCGACGTGAATGTTCAGGTCGAAGTTGAAGGGGTAGCGGCGGGCGTCGACGCCACCGGCAATCACTCCGGTCTGATCGAGCGTCGAGAACGGGAATCCGCTGCGCGCGTCGGCAAGAGCCGCGATGGCCCAGTTTCGAAACGGCAGTGGCAGGTAGGCCGAGCCCAGCACACGGTTTGGCGCATCCCAGGGAACCGGTTCCATCGCCGGCGTCAGCTGCAATGGCTGGCTGTTGTAAATTTCCAGCAGGGCGTTCGAGAGCATACGCGACTGGACGTAAGACAGCATCCACTGGTACTGGCCGGAGAAAGTCTGCCGGATGGAGACGGACTCCTGTCGGTAATCGTCGCGGCGGAGATTAGTGAGCTCATAGAGGCCGCCCGCCACCGCGTTAGGGACAGGCAACTCCGATGGCGGCGCGTTGGGATCGAGCGTGTCGAGAAAAGCGAAACCATCGGCGCCGCGACGACGGAGGTAGCCGGCACTGGCGCGCAGATGTCCGGTGAACTGATGATCCACGCTGGCGCTCCAGTTGGAAGCCTCCGGCAAGACCAGAGACGGGCCGATGCGAAAAACGGTGGGGACGGGTGGGCCGGCCGGCGCGCCGTCCGGGTTATATGACGTAGTCATCGCTGTCTGGTCCAGCGGACGCCCGAGCAGGCCAAGTGTGACGGCATCGTGGGTGATCGCATAGCCGGCCACCACCCGTGTGCGTCCCGAAGCAAAGGGCGCCCATGACACGCTGGCATGAGGCGACCGGGCGAAGTCCCGAATCTGCGCATCCCAGTCTCCGCGGATGCCCGCATTCACCTGTAGCCGTTGCGACAGCCGCCATGAATCGAGCACGTACCAGGCGGCCTCGGTATCGGGCACGTGGAACGGCGCGGCTTCCTGAAATGTAGTGGCCGACAGCAACTGCCCCGACAGCCCGATTACTTCGTAGCCGGTGCGGTTAAAGCTCGCGGTGTACCCCAGATGGTCCGCATCGCCGCCGGCCCGGATCTGGTGCGTGCCGGCAAAGTGAAAATCGGAAAAGTACAGGTTGGCGATGCCTTCATCGCGCCACGAAGTCTGGCTGGACCTGACAAAGTAGTCGCCGCCGCGGCCCGACGGAGCGATCACGTAGGGTTCCGTGCCCTGCGGCGTCTGGCGGTTGGTGAACTCGTTGTGCGCATAGCCCAGTTCAAGCAACACACCGGCGCCGAGGTAGATCTGGTCCCGCAGGCTGACGAAGTACTGCCGCCCGCGCGTACTGGTGGTGGTGGACACGGGATCGAGCGGCCCAAGCCCGGCGCGATTCTCGTTGTTCAAAGTGACGAGGAAATCGGCGAACAGAATGTTGGATGAGGTGAGGTTCGCCTGAGTGTGCAGCAGATTGCTGCCGGTCCATCCACTGCTGGTGTTTTGCCCGCTGGGAAGTCCTGCAACCACGGACTCATCGTATTCGCCATCGACATTATCGGCGAACCAGGCCCGGCCCTTGGCAATGGGACCGGAAATGCCGAATCTCGGATACCAGTCGCCGAGGTGAATACCCTCATGGGTATCGATACCCGGGATGAAGTCCGTTGCGGTAAAGCGGAATTCGTTGGTGCCATTGTCGGTCTGGATGGCCAGGACGCCGGCGGATCCTTTGCCGTACTCCGGCGAATAGCGGCCGGAGAGGTACTGCATGGAGCGCACGCCTTCCAGGCCGACGCGCGTCTCGAACACACCTGTGGCGGGGTCGGTGATGTTGAATCCGTTCAGGACGTAGAGAACCTGGTCCGCGGATGCGCCGTTGAAGTGCGGTGTGCCTCCCGCATCCTGAACCACGCCGGGCATGAGGCTCATGGCGTTCAGAAGGCTGTGACTGGAAGGGTAGGGGATGTCGTTGATCTCCGTGCCGCTGAGGCGTTGCTCGTTCTCAGTTTGGGCGAGATCGACAGGCGACGGTTGGTCATGCACGGTGACCGTCTGGAAGACCTCGTGAACCGGGCTAAGCAGGAGCGTGACCTCAGTGCCGTCCTCGGCGTGCACCGTCTGGTTGGTGAGTTTATAAAAGCCTTCGCGTTCGACCGTGACGGAGTAGTCGCCCGGCGCGGGCAGGGTCACGGCAAACGCGCCGGTAGCGCCGGACCGTGCGGTTCCGGCCCCGCGAACGGTGATCGCCGCGTCGGCAACGGGAGCGCTGTTGTCATCCAGTACACGGCCCGTCAGTTGAATCTCATTCGCGTGAATCGTGGCGGCGCAGAAGAAGAGGAACAGTGAGATTCGCACGATGACCACAGGGTACCCGATAGACGGCCACGGTGACCTTACCAATTGGCGTAGTACGCCAAGTCGCCAGGAAGATCGTTCCAGTATAGGCGAGTACAGGGCGAACACAACCGCCGCCCGGATGCCGGGATAGCTACTGTTATTGCCCCCTGGCGTTCCCTTCGGGTGCGCGCCCCACGTCTCGGTTGCCGCCGTTGTCTTTACCATGCCAATTGGAAGCCGCCCGGCTGCTGCGGCCGCATCCCGGAGCTGCGGCGATAACGGAGGGACCAGAGTGCAAGCGTGCGGGTAATGGGTCCATAATCGGTGCGTGAGGATGCGTTTCTGCGCACTTGCCTTATTCTGGAGCGCTGGTGTATTCGCCGAAGTGCCGGTGGCAGTCAGTGACCTCGTCGGCATGGTCACCTCCGCGTTCGCGGTGGATCGGGACGATCAGAGAATAGCGCAGACGCTGGCCTCGGTTCGTCTCGGCGAGCGCCTCTCGGACTCAACCATCGGGATGCTGCGGCAAATGGGCGCGGGCCCGGCCACGATGCGCCAGCTACAGGCGCTGGCCAGGAAATCCCGCGCGCTCCCACCGCCATCACAAGAGCCAATCGGCATCACCCCGGAACCGTCCGCAGGCGAGCGGGCGGCAATGATCGACGCCCTGGGGCGCTACGCCTCCGGTTATCTCGCCCGTCTGCCCGATTTCGTCTGCACGCGTGAAGCCCGGCAATTCCGCACCGGACTTATTGCGAGATCCACTGGGAGGTTCCCCAAAGTAACGGTCGGTCTTGATGCGGTCCCGACCGCGGTGGACAAGCCCTGGAGCGCCGCCGGTTGGTACACGGTCGAGGCGGTGTATGCCGGAGGAGCCGACCACTACAAACTCTCGCTGGTCAACGGCAAGCCCACCACGAAGTCTATCGATGAGCTCCGGCAGAAGGTGTCTCTGGGCGAGTTCGCCGGCACGTTGAAGGTGGTCTTCGCTTCCGCCGGGAATTTCGAGTGGGTCCGCTGGGAAGTGACCGGTGGAAAGCGGTCGGCCGTCTTCGCTTACCGCACTGATCGCGCACATTCCACCTACTGGCTGTGCTGCCCGCCTTTCGCTACCGCTCATCAAGGGTTTGTCTACGCCGATCCGCAAAGCGGCGCCATTCGGCGGATCATCGTCTACGCAACCGAACTACCGGAAAGTTCTCAGATTACGGGCAGCGCGCTTGTGCTGGACTATGGGGAGGTGAGTATCGGCGACCACCGCTATCTGCTGCCGCGAAGCTCGGCGTCCTACAGCCGCACTAAAGCGGTCGAATCGCGGGAAGACATCGACTATCGGAACTACCGCAAGTTCGGCGCCGACGCCACGGTGGCGTTCCCCACCGCGGACCCGACTCAGCGATAACCTCCGGGGATGTTCAGGATCAGGTGGTGGGGATGAAAAGGGTCGACGTTGGCTTCCCCAAAAGGAACTCCGGCAGCTCACGTGTCACGTCGTCCGGGTTAATGGCCACGTGTCCTTGGCAGGATTATGAAGGTAGATTGAACATTCCGGACTTGGACGCCTTGGAATATGGAGGGTGGATACCAATCTTCCACGCTGCGCTGGTCTTCGATGGTCCGTTTGGTCCCGGGGGCGGGGCGTGTTTCTCGGCCGCAGACGTTCGACCGAGGAGGACGGCGAGTTTCGGCGGAAGCGCGTGAACTTTGTGCAGCGTGGATTTGGGAACTGGCTTCTCGCGCCTGAAGGATCGGTGAGGAGGGCATCTTCGGAACGTCTTAGCGGTGTCGCCGGGCGAACAGGCTCGCGACCCGTAAGCGCCTTGTTGTTGTTAGCAGAAATGGCCAGAAAGTTTTGTGTCGGCCAGACGATGGGGGAACGATCGCCGAGAGCGCCTGCGTCCGGAGCGATATTCTGATAGCGGGTCATTTGCCTTGTCCCTGAACCTTCTCCCGGCACGCTACGTCCGATTTGCCGTCGCGTCCGCCGGAGGCGTGCTGGCCGTTGCGGCCCTGACTTACTGTGCGTTCAGGCTCCAGCTCAACCTGTCTACCGGCAGCTTGCTCTTTCTGTTGTTGGTGGTCATCGTCGCGCTGAGCGCCGGCTTCTGGGAGGCCACGATAACGTCGTTGGTGGCGGTGGCCTGTCTCGATTACTTCTTCATTCCACCCTTGTACACGTTCAACGTGAACGATCCGCAGAACTGGGTCGCGCTGGCTACGTTTGAGACCACCGCGTTAATCGTCAGCCGCCTTTCGGTACGAGTGCACCATCAGGCGCTGGCGGAGACAAAACAGCGTCTTATTGCCGAAAGACTGTTCGAGCTGAGCCGGCGCATCCTCTTTCTCGACCGCCGGCAGACGCTGGGGTCCGGCATCGTGTCGCTCATTCACGAAGTGACGCGGGCCGACGCGGTGGCTTTGTTCGATGCCGCCGAGGCACGAGTATACACCACCGGTGCCTGCACCCGGGAGATCGAGGAACTGGCCCGCGCCACCTATTTGCAGGATCGGATGACCGAAACCGCCACACCGGATCGATGGGCGCGAGTGCTGCGGATGGGGACCACCTCGGTGGGCGCCGTGGTGCTGAAAGGCCCGGAACTGGATTCTCTTACGATAAACGCGGTAGCATCGCTGACGGCCATCGCTCTCGAGCGGGTGCGTTCGTTCGACCGGGAGAGCCGCGCGGACGCCGCCCGCCAAAGCGAACAACTCCGCGCGGCAGTTCTCGACGCGCTGGCTCACGCATTCAAGACCCCGCTCACGGCGATTCGTGTGGCCAGCTCAGGTCTGCTGGAAACGAGCAACCTGGCTGAGGGCGACGCGGGATTGGTGAAGCTCATCGACGACGAATCGGAGCGCCTGAATCAGCTCACCACGCGGCTGTTGCAGATGGCGCGAATAGACGCCTCCGAGCTGCACGTCCACCGCGATGAGTTCTCTGTGGCAGCGCTTCTGGCCGACGTTGTGGCGAACTGCGAGGAGCAGCTACGGGGACACCCGGTGGAGATGGTTGTGGACGCCGCACTCCATGCGCGCGGCGACCGGGCGATGCTGGCAACCGCTATTCTGCAGTTTGTCGACAATGCCGCGAAATATTCGACGCCCGGATCCGCCATCCTCGTCTCGGCCACCGAAGCCGATGGAGACGTGGTGGTCGCCGTGCACAATGAAGGGCCGCCGATTCAGCCGGCCGAACGAGAACGAGTTTTCGAGCGATTCTACCGCTCGAAGGATGCGCGCCACGGCGCGCCGGGAACCGGTCTGGGATTGTCGATCGCGAAGAAGACCGCGGAAGCACATCGCGGCCGGACCTGGGTATTGAGCGAAGATGGGAAGGGCACAACCTTCTTTCTTGCCGTGCCTCAGGGGACCAGGGACAAAACATGAACCCTTCACAGGGTAAACTTCTGATCGTCGATGACGAAGCCTCTATTCGCCGTGCCCTTCTGACCACGTTGGGGGCCATGGGGTTCGAGGTTTCCGATGTCTCCACCGGCGAAGCCGCGCTGGGGCTGGTGCGGGCCGCGCATTACGACGCCGTGCTGCTGGACATCAACATGCCAGGCATGGGCGGGATCCACGCCTGCCTTGAAATGCGGCGCATGTTCCCGCGTCTGGGCATCCTGATGGTGACGGTGCGCGACAGCGAAGACGATAAGATCGCGGCCCTCGACGCTGGCGCCGACGACTATGTGACCAAACCGTTTCATGTCGGCGAGCTCGCGGCTCGCGTTCGCGCTGCCGTCCGCCGTTCCCAAACTCCCGTAGTGGATGCGGCCGCAGTCATCCATATTGGCGACATAGTGCTTGATCCGGCGAGGCGTCTGGTGGAAAAGACCGGCGAAGCGGTGCGCCTGACCCCGAAGGAGTTCGATCTGCTTCATTACCTTATGTCGCACGCAGGTTTGCCGGTCACGCACGCCAGGCTGCTGCACGCCGTGTGGGGTGAAGAATACGGCGGTGAGCTGGAGTACCTTCGCACCTTCATGCGCCAGTTGCGGAAAAAACTGGAGGACGATCCTTCTTCGCCCCGTTATCTCCTCACCGACAGCCATGTTGGCTACCGTTTCCGCGAACCCGCGCCGGAACCGGTTGCGCCGCACGCGGGGTAGTCCGGTCGAGTGCCGGCTCACGCGTTACGATGTTTGTTGACAGGGTGCGGTTCACCGGACCCCACCCGCGATGCATCCGGAGAGTTGCTTACACGAATGTCTGCCAGGCGCATGTTCTGGCCGCTCATTATCCCGGCCGTTCTCTTTGCTGCGGATCCCTCCTGGAAGACCAAGCCAATATCGGATTGGTCCCAGGAGGATGCTCACCAGATCCTGACCGATTCTCCGTGGGCCGGAACGGTAATGGCCATAATCAGCCCCCTGCCGACGGAGGATCAACGCAGAGAAGGCGGGAACATGGGGCTGCCGCGCGGCATCGGCTACGACGGATTCCCGGACGACAGACCGAGACCGCACTTCTCCAAAAATCCTCTCGACATCTTCAAGCCGGAGAGCAATGTTCGCCAAACTCAGTATTACGCGTTAAGGCTTCGTTGGGAGAGCGCCCGCCCGGTTCGTGCGGCGGAGCTGAAATTCAATGCCGTTGAGGCGCAGACCTCGACCGCTGAAGGCTACGTCATGGCTGTCTATGGCGTGCCCGTCGCTAAGGTGAAGGGAAGTCCAAAGAGCTTGGGACGGCCTCTGAAGAGTCAGGC
>Ga0326728_10020573_pt1 | contig 12562 bp, 6 predicted proteins | sample MB3enrmetagenome_FD_207602 | JGI IMG/M metagenome (GOLD analysis project Ga0326728, IMG submission 207602) | Lab enriched peat soil microbial communities from McLean, Ithaca, NY, United States - MB31MN | ecosystem: Environmental > Terrestrial > Soil > Wetlands > Peat | place: USA: New York...
GGCCGAGGGACCGAGGGATTATGAACCGCTACCAGACCGTCAGGCCACAACAGAAATACACCGCGAAGGACTTCGACCGCGAGTTCCCAACCGAGGATGCCTGCCTTGAGTACGTCAAGGAACGGCGCTTCCCCGGCGGCGTGGCAATGTGCGTCAACTGCAAGGTCGAGCGCAAACACTACCGCGTCTCAGGCCGTACCTCCTACGCCTGCCATGCCTGTGGAAACCATATCTACCCCCTCGCTGGCACGATCTTCCATAAGTCCACTACCAGCCTCAGAACGTGGTTCCTCGTCATCCGGCTCATGGCCTCTACACGCGTCGGCATCAGCGCCAAACAGATCCCGCGCGAAACCGGAGTCACCTACAAAACCGCCTGGCGCATGATGAAACAGGTCCGTAAGCTCATGGCTGAGAAAATTACCCTCCAAAGCCCCGTCGAGATGGATGAGGCGCGTTTCGGCGGTTCAGACGAAAACAGGCACCGCAAGCTGCTCCGCCAACGCTCCAAAGCTACCGCCTTCGGTATCGTCGAGCGCAAAGGAAGAGTCGTCGCCCGCGTGGTGCCGGATGCAACCAAAGAATCCATCCTGCCCATCGTCGGCGAAGTCCTGCCACCTAAAACCATGATCTATTCCGATGAGTCCGCTACCCTCGCCCTCGTCCGCTGGATGGGCCAGAGCCATAAACACGCAACCGTCAACCACTCAGAACGGTACGTGGACGGATATGCCCATACCAATACGATCGATGGCTTCTGGAGTCTGGTAAAGAGAGGAATCAAAGGCGTCTACTATCAGGTCGGCTTGCCCTACTTGCAGTCGTATTTGAACGAGTACGCCTTCCGCTATAACCGCCGCAAAGTCATGGTCCCCATGTTTACTTTGCTCGCCGAGCGGACTTCGACGCAGGTTTGCCCTTCCGCAAGGGAGACGCGGCTATTTGGGTCGTAGCCGCCTTGTCCAGCAGCGCATGGAAGGCCTTGCGGCTTGGAGCGGGGATGGGCTTGTCTTTCTTCATACCGTATTCCGGGCAAACTTGAAACGGTGAGGATCGAATCTCAAATGGAAAGTATGGGTTCGCTCCTCGTCGTTGTCACTATACCGAGCAATTAGAGGGTAATCCAGTTCGCCTGCGCCTTTTGGGCTATCGAGCAAGAAAAGACGAAGCATCTCCTTTGAGACGTTCCCGATCTTATCTCTGTCCCTGTACCCCAACGTGGGAGCGCCCACATCTTGAATTTCATATATAAGCATATTGCGAACCGAAAGATGCAGATGCGGCAGGGAGTCAAATTGCAAAGAAAACTTCCCCATCTTAGACAGAATGGGATCAAATCGAATTCCCGTCGCCATTCTCCCGCCTAGGTGCTGAAGGTGAAACTGTACCGGATCACCCGTTTCCATCCACTGCTTCATCCCCTCAGTGCTCAGAATGTCCATCCCAAACTTGGGCTGATCGTCTAGATATTTCTTTTTTAGATTCAATAGCTCTGATTCGGCCTTGTCTGTCCAGTCTCTCTGCTTTGACCAGATACGATACGCGCTGAAGAGCAAAAGAATGACGGCAAGAGACCCATACAATACGCGCTGGACGGGACTCGATACCCACAAAGAGGCGACCGCAAACGGAACCGAAGATGGGCCGCTCAATCCCGACCACCATTCCGAGAACATTGCCCGGAAAAATTGCCCGACGCGTCCCATTCCTTAATCGTACCTTGACTTGCACTGAGCGGTAATATGACGGCAGGAGGATTCATGGAGGACCTTCTCAGCGCCATCATTGAACGGTTGGAGATACTGGACCTCAAAATTGCGAACCTGACTCACCGGCTCGACGCGCTTCAGACTCCTCCCGAAGACGCTTCCACTCTGGATCAGTCCTACGCCAGTGCTCGTCAAGCTGCTGAGTCTGCCGCCGCAGAACTGCGGCGATTGCTGAGAAACGCGCTTCCCTAGCAGCCTCTTCCCGCTCCTTCGCCTCCGCTGCCCGCTCAATCGCTTCCACCCTCCCCCTTAGGCTAAGTGGTTTCCCACTTGCCTTGGGGGGATAATTACCTACCGGTTGCAATGAGTCGATCGCCTGTTGATTCCAAAGGGGTTGTTGCAGATTTATTTTGGCTGCGGAGGCTTGACAAGGCGTGAGAGAGGGAGCTGGAGAGTTGCGTGCTGGAGGTATCTGGAGTATTTTACTAACCAGTTAGTTAAACTTGCGCCAGCGGTCCGAGTGTCTCCAAGGGACGAGACGGAGAAGAAGAGTGGGCGGGAGTGACGCTAAGCTGATTCGAAGACGGATTGACGGCTGAAGTTTATCGTTTGCGGCGGCCGACAAAAAGACTTGAGCGCAATGGCGCATCTTGCGGGTCTAAAGAAGCAATCGGGGGAAGCAAGCCAGGAAAGAATCAAGGAATCAAGCGATGTGTGGAACGACAGGGGTATCGAATTCGTAATTAACTTCGTAACGTGCAATCGCCCATTCCGGGAATGTCGAAGCGATAATCGATTTGACGCTCTCAAAACGTGCATCCGGAGCAGCAGAGCCGCCTCCGCGAGGCATACAATCCGCGCGGCGCAACCCATTGGAGAAGAAACATGCACTTGAAGAGGACCGGTGTGTTGAAGGACGAAAAGATTGCCACAGAAAGTGAATGCGCAAACGCGGAGCCGACGCGGAGGGTTTCAAGGCGAGGCGGCGAACGGTTGCGCGCCATAGCGGGTGTGCTGCTGACGCTGACGGCGACGATGCCTGCTTATGGGCAGCAGCAGGCAGGGACGGCAACAACCACGCCGGATAAGGCGGCGTCCGCGTTGCCGGTTGCGCCGGCGCCGATTGCCACGCAACCGTACCCATTAAGCACATCGAGCCGCGACTATTCGAAGGCCTTCGGGAAGTGGATCGGAGATCCAATCAACATATTTTTGCCGACGTCGATTCCTAAAGCGAGCTTTATGAATTCGCCGCGGCTTGCGGACCTGATGAAGGACGGGAAGATTTACCTTAGCCTTTCAGATGCGCTGGCACTGGCCATCGAGAACAACTACGACATCGCGATTGCACGCTACGACCTGAGCATTGCGGACACCGACATTTTGCGGACGAGGGCCGGAGGTTCGGTGCTGGGCGCGCCATCCGCGTTGGTGACAGGCACGCAGGGCGGGTCAACGTCGACGCTCTCAACGGGCGGCGGCCCGGGAGGAACGGCGGGAGGCTCGGGTGGCGCAGGATCGGGCGTGAACGGACTGTCGCTGACCACGAATGGCGCGGGACCCAATCCGCAGCAGCTCGATCCGACGCTGACAAGTACGATTCAATTGCAGAGATCGGAGTCGCCTGCACAAAGCATTTTCCAACCGCGCGCTTCGACCAACACGAATGAGTACAACTTCGCCTACAACCAGGGATTCGTGACGGGCACTGCGCTGCAGGTTGGCTTTAACAACCAGAGGATCACGAGCAACAACTACTTCAACGATTACAGCCCGCTGTACCTTTCCAGCTTCCAGGCCCAGGTGACGCAGCAACTGCTGCAGGGAGCGGGGATTTGGGTGAACAAGCGGTTCATGTACCAGGCGCTGAACGACCGGCGCATTACAGATTCTTCGTTCCGGCAGCAGATTCTCTACACCGTGAACCAGGTGGAGTCGATTTACTGGGGCCTTGTGAAGGCATATGAGGACGTACAGGCCAAGGAGCGCGCGCTGGACCAGAGCAACCAATTGCTATCTGACAACAAGAAGCAGCTTCAGATCGGGACGATGGCGCCGCTGGATGTAGTGAACGCGGAATCGACAGTAGCAACGGATGAGCAGGCGCTGATCAGCGCGCAGAGCGCATTGAATTACCAGCAACAGATCATCAAGCAGGCGATCACGCGGAACCTGAACGATGCCGCGCTTTCGGCTGCTCCAGTGATTCCGACGGACCGCGTGGGCCTGGAGGCGCTGCCGGAAGAAAGCCAGCCGGTGGAGGCACTGGTGCAGGAGGCTTTCCAGCAAAGGCCAGAACTGGAAGAGGCGGTGCTGACGTTGCGCAACGACGAGATCACTCTGAAGGGCGCGCGCAACGCGATGCTGCCGACGCTGGATGTGTACGGATTCTACGGCGCGAGCGCAACAGGCGGCGCGCAGAGCCCGAACTGCTACAACTTTCTTGCCAATCCTCCGGCAGCGTGCCCTCCGAACACCTATCCGACGGTCAGTTACGGGACCACATTGAGCAACCTGGTGAACAGCAGTTCGCCGAACAAGGGCGTGGGATTCAACCTGTCGATCAATTTGCGCAATCGCGAGGCGCAGAGCGAGCAGGAGAGGTCGCTGATGGAGTACAGGCAGGCGGAGCTGAGGCTGGAGCAATTGCGCACCATCGTTCAAATGCAGGTGGTGAACGCGATGTTTGCGCTGACCAACGATCGCGCGCTGGTGCACTCGGCGGTGGCGGCGCGCGACTATGCGCGGCAAAGCCTGGATGCCGAGGTGAAGAAGCTGCACCTGGGCGCGTCGACAACCGCTAACGTGCTACAACAGCAGAGAAGTCTGGCGATGGCCGAGGATAACCTGATTGCGGCGCACGCTGCCTATGCAACGGACCGCGCGGGGCTGTACCAGACGTTGGCTTCGACGCTGCAGCACTACGACATCAATTTGACGGAAGCCGCAGCAGGAAATATGACGTCATCGCCCGTGGTACCAGGCGTGGAAGCGGCGCCGGCGGGGAATGAGCCGACGATGGCTCCGCCAGCGACGCAGGAACAGCCAACGCCACCGGCGCAGTAGGTGAAACAGCAAGTTAGCGAGTCAGCAAGTTAGCCCAAGTGCTGCATTCGAAGATGAGATGGCCCGGCCAAGAAGCCGGGCCATCTTGTTGTGAGGCAAATGCGGAATCCAATGCTCGTTCCTGCCCCAGCGAGGCTACGACGGGACACACAACGTGGGCGCTACCGTTCGGCGACTTGATCCAGCAAATCGAAAAACTCAGGAAAGCTGATGGCGGCCGAGTCGGCGCCCTGGATGAGGGTGTCGCCATTGGCGCGGAGAGCTGCGACGCTGAAAGCCATGGCGATTCGGTGATCGCCGCCGGAGTCAATTATCGCGCCGTGGAGGGTTTGGCCGCCGGGGACATCGAGTCCATCGTCAAACTCCTCGACTTCGGCGCCCATGGCGCGGAGGTTTTTGGCGACGAGGGCGATGCGGTCGGATTCCTTGACACGGAGCTCGCGGGCGCCACGGATGCGAATGCCGCCGCTGGTGAAGGGTGCGATGGCGGCGAGGACGGGCAGTTCGTCAATGAGCTGAGCAGCGAGAGCGCCGCTAACTTCGGTTGAGCCGAGGCCTTCGGGCGGCGCGGCGATTTGGATGACGCCTACGAGTTCAGAGTGCTTTTCTTCGAGGTTGAGCACATTGACGCGTGCGCCGAGTGCGGTGAGCACGTCGAGCAATGTGGCACGTGTGGGATTGAGGCCAACGGAGTCCAGAACGAGGCTGGAGCCGGGGAAGAGCGCCGCGGCGCAAAGGAAGAATGCGGCCGAGGAAAGATCGCCGGGCACGGCGGCATCGATGGCGTGGAGCGATTGCGGGCCGGTGATGGAGATGGAGCCTGATTCGCGCGTGAGCTTTGCGCCGAAGGCGCGGAGGGCCAGCTCGCTGTGGTCGCGGGTACGCACTTCTTCGAGGATGGATGTCGGGCCGGCGGTTTGCAGAGCGGCAAAGAGGATGCAGCTTTTGACCTGCGCGCTGGGAACAGGCGTGGCGTAGTCGATGGCGCGAAGCGGACCGCCGTCGATGGTGAGCGGTGCGTGGCCGTCAGTCAGCGTGAGGCGCGCACCCATGGCTTGAAGAGGCTTGCGAATGCGCTCCATGGGGCGGCGCGAGAGGGAAGCGTCGCCGATGAGCGTGAAGCGGCCAGACTGCGGAGCGAGGAGCCCGGAGATCATGCGCATGGTTGAGCCGGAGTTGCCGCAGTTGAGCGGGTGCGATGACGGCGTGAGACGGCCGGCGACGCCGGTGATTTCGAGTGAGTCGGCGGCACTTCGGCTAACCTTTGCTCCCAACTGCTCCATGCAGGCGAGGGTTGAGGCGCAGTCGGCACCGGTGGAGAAGTTAGTGAAGCGCGAAGTGCCTTCCGCGAAGCCGGCGAGCATGGCGTAGCGATGGCTGATGGATTTGTCGCCGGGCAAGCGGAGGCTGCCGATGATGTTTCGAGCCGGGCGGATCAGGCGTTCCTTTGCGTTTTGGGCCAAGCGAGCTCCGGTGTAGTGGGTCGTCAACTAGAGTCTATCGAATGAAGTGCCTGGAATCGAAAATGGAGGGACTGGCTGCCTTTTGAGAAAGAGCGGCTGAGAAGGCGGCGATTGAGCCGGATTGACGCTCTGCGGACGCCCGAATTCAGCCATGGCGCAAAATCTGCGGGAACGTTATCATGTGGGGGATCAGTTTCGTCTAATTTTGCAGCAGCCGGGGAATCCAATGAAACGAATTCTTGCTCCGATGGCGTGCGCCGTTGCCTTCAGTGTGTGTTTGGGAGGTCTGATTGGTTGCGGAGGCTCATCGTCGAGCTCTGTGACGCCACCTCCGGTACTAGCCTCCATTACCAGTTTCGTATCGAGTCCAGCGACCATCACGGCAGGCACGAGCGCGACGTTGACGGGAGTGTTTACCGGCGGCACGGGCGTGATCACACCAGGCAATCTTCCGGCTACCAGCGGGGCCGGTGTGACTGTGAGCCCGACGGCAACGACGACCTACACGCTTACGGTTACTCCCACGAGCGGGACGGCGGTCACGCAGACCGCAACAATCACCGTGAATCCCGCGCCGACGATCAGCAGCTTCGTGGCGACTCCAGCGATGATTGGCGCAGGCGGAAGTTCCAACCTTACGGCCGTTTTCGCCAACGGCACAGGCGTGATTACGCCGGGCAATCTGGCCGTCACGAGCGGAACGCCGGTAAGCGTCAGCCCCGCGGTAACGACGACCTATACGCTCACGGTTACGCCCCCCGCGGTTGGAACCGCAATCACACAGCAGGCAACGGTAACCGTGTATCCGGCACCAACCATCTCTAGCTTCACATCCCTCGCCTCAACGATCACTGCGGGGGGGAGCGGCACCAGCCTGACGGCAGTGTTCGCCAATGGCATTGGCGTGATTACGCCGGGCAACATCACGGTTACGAGCGGAAACGCGGTACCCGTCAACCCCACGACGACCACGACCTATACCCTCACAGTGACTCCTCCGGCTGGAATGGCGGCCACGGCGATGGTTAGCGTGACAGTCGATCCCGCACCGGTGATCACCAGTTTTGTGGCTAATCCAACACTCGTCGGGCCGGGAGGAAGCGCGAGTTTGACAGCGGTCTTTGCCAACGGCACAGGCGTGATTACGCCGGGAAACATTCCCGTCACCAGCGGAATACCGGTAAGCGTGAGCCCCACGATTACGACGAATTACACACTCACGGTCACCAATCCCATCGGGGCGGCGATCAGCCAGATTACGACGGTGACCTACAGCCCCACCGCGCCGGCGATCACCGCCTTCAACGCCACTCCGGCAACGATCGGCGCGGGCTCAAGCTCGAGTCTGTTGGCTGATTTCGTCAACGGTACGGGAATGATCACTCCGGGCAATATCCCCGTCACCAGTGGAACGCCCGTGTCCGTGAGCCCTGCAACGACGACCACTTACACACTCACCGTTACGCCTTCCAGCGGGACAGCGGTTACACAGACGACTACTGTGATCGTGGTCCCGCCGCCGACGATCACGAGTTTTGGAGCGAGTCCAGCAACCATTGCGCTGAATTCAAGCTCCAGCCTGACGGCAGTTTTTGCCAACGGCACAGGCGTGATCACCCCGGGCAATCTGACTGTCACCAGCGGAACGCCGGTGAGCGTGAGCCCGACGACGACAACCATCTATACGCTTACTGTCACTCCAACGCTTGGCAATGCGATCACGCAGACGGTTACGGTTTTCATCCAGAGCTCGGTGACGGTAAACGAGTCGAGCACCGGACCGGCCATAAGCAACCAGCTTATAGGGATGAACATGGCGGTGTGGGACGACTTTACGAATGGTGGTGCGTATACAGCCAGCGATTCGCCGATCCTGACCGCGTTCCAGAACGCGGGCGTTGCAGCGCTGCGTTGGCCGGGCGGCTCGACGTCGGACGATTATCACTGGAATAGCACCAATACGAGCAACCCGGCGAACGGCGTAGCGCCCACGCCTTCGATCTGTGGAAGCTCATATGAGGATCCGAACACCAATTACCTGAACTTCATTAACGACCTCGAATTTCCAAGTCCCGCGTTTTCCTACCTTCCCAGCGGCTTCGATGTTGCGCTGACGGCCGATTACGGTACCGCCCCAAACTGCATCGGCGCAGGCGATCCCAGCGAAGCAGCTAACTGGGTACAGTACGCCTACGCGAACGGCGGCACAGTGAGCCATGTAACGGTGGGCAACGAGGAATACGGACACTGGGAAACAGACAATCACACCGTGAAGAACGATCCCACGACCTACGCAGCCGCGGTATCAGGAACGAGCGGCTACTACGCGCTGATCAAGGCAGTCTCATCGAGCACGCTGGTGGGCGTTGATGTCGACGCCGGAGCGACTGCAGCCGATGATTCCACCGCCGGCTGGGATCCGTACGTGCTCGCGAACGCGCCGTACGATTTCGTGGAATACCATTTCTATCCGCAGAATCCCGGGAGCGAAAGCGACACCTTCCTGGTGCATTCGGCGGCGCAGGAGTTGACCACAGGAATCAACACCATCAAGTCGGAACTGACCACGGCCGGACACCCTGACACGCCCATCTACGTGGGCGAAATGGGATCGGTTTCGTCCAATCCCGGCAAGCAGACCTGGTCGATTACACAGGGGTTGTATGCCGGGCAGTTACTGGGCGAAATGATGAACGATGGAGTATCGCGCGCGACCTGGTGGATTGGCTTCGGCAACTGCAATGGGACCGCCGGAAATAACAGCGCTTCGCTTTATGGATGGCAGGATTTCGGAGCCTACAATATCTTCTCGGATGGCGCTGCCGACTCCACCTGCCCGGGCGCAGGCCCCATCGGCACCTTGTCTCCCACGGCGTGGGCGTACCAGCTCTTCAGCAACGTGGCCGTCAACGGGGAATATGTGCTGACCGCAACCGTGGCGGGCGATACGAACAATGTGCGCGCTTATGCCGCAACCGCCAGCGGAGGGACGGCGCTGGTGCTGTTCAACCTGGACGAAAATTCCACCGCCCCAGTTACGGTAACACTCTCCGGGATATCCTCCGCCACCAACGTGACCGTGGAGACCTACGACAAGGCAATCTATGACCTGTCGGGTTCGCCAACGGGGACTTTCCCTGATCCAGCCGGGACCAACACCTGGGCTCCGCCAGTGACGACCACTCTTGGCGCTCAAAGCCTGCCGCTGACTTTGTCGCTAGCTCCCTGGAGCATGAACGTGGTCATCATCCAGTAATCGACGCAGGAGGGTGCGCGTTCCGCTGGCTCAGGATGAGAGGTGAAGTTTTGGAGCGAGATTCAGAGGAGCGGCTCCAGATGCGCAGTGAAGTGACGCAGGAACGGAGCTTCATAGGTGAGGGTCATGCCGCGGATCCGCTCGCGATTCTTCCAGACCTCGAGGATGATTTCAACGAGATAATCGATGTGGCTTTGGGTATAAACGCGGCGTGGAATGGCCAGGCGCACGAGGTCCATTTGCGCCGCGGCCCCAAACATCAGGGTGCCGATCTCGACGGAGCGAACGCCGCCTTCAAGATACAGTTCGCAGGCCAGCGCCACGCCGGGAAACTGCGCCGAGGGAATGTGCGGTAGAAAGGCGCGCGCGTCGAGGTAGATGGCGTGGCCTCCTGGCGGCTGGACGATCGGCACACCCGCTGCGGCGATGTGGGTGCCGAGGTACGCGGTGGAGGCGATGCGGTAACGCAGGTAGTCTTCTTCGAGCGCTTCCTGAATTCCTACGGCGATGGCTTCGAGATCGCGGCCGGCCAAGCCGCCGTAAGTGGGGTAGCCCTCGGTGAGGATGAGGAGGTTCTTCTCCTGCTGGGCGAGCAGATCGTTGTTGGTGCAGAGGAAGCCGCCGATGTTGGCCATGCCGTCTTTTTTGGCCGACATGGTGCATCCATCTCCCAAGTGGAACATCTCCCGGGCAATGTCCTTGGGCGTCTTTTGCTCGTATCCAGGCTCGCGCAGCTTGATAAACCATGCGTTTTCGGCGAAGCGGCAGGCGTCGAAGTAGAGTGGAATGCCGTGGCGCCTGCATACAGCGCTCACCTGGCGCGCGTTTTCCATCGAGACGGGTTGTCCGCCGCCGGAGTTGTTGGTGACGGTGAGCATGACGAGAGGAATACGGCCGCGCCCTACGCGCTCAATGAGGCTCTCGAGTGCAGTCACATCCATATTCCCTTTGAAGGGGTGCAGCACTGCGGGCTGGCGGCCCTCAGCGATCGGCAGATCAACAGCTTCAGCTCCGGCAAACTCGACGTTGGCACGAGTGGTGTCGAAGTGCGTGTTGTTGGGAACGATGTCCCCTTTCTTGCATGTGACGCCAAAGAGGATACGTTCAGCCGCGCGGCCCTGGTGGGTGGGGATGACGTGCTTGTAGCCGAAGATATCCTGCACGGAATTGCGGAAGCGGTCGAAGCTGCGGCTGCCGGCGTAGCTTTCGTCGCCCTCCATGATGGCCGCCCACTGATGGGTCGACATGGCGCCGGTGCCTGAATCGGTGAGCAAGTCGATGAGGACATCGTCAGCGGGCAGGAGGAACAGGTTGCAGTGCGCGTCCTTGAGAAGCTGCTCGCGCTCTGTGCGGGTGGTCCAGCGAATCGGCTCGACACTCTTGATGCGGAATGGCTCGATGATGGTTTTGGCGATCATGTTGGTTCTCGCGACGCCTGCGGGCGAGAGTCCGATTCACGCACTCTGAGGACGATGATGGTTTCGTCGTCGAAGCGGTCTTTGGCGCCTTGAAAGCGCGTGACGTCGGCAAGAATGGTCTCGGCGATTTCTGAGGCGGCCAGCTCGCGGCTTTCGCAGAGAAGGCCGGCGAGGCGTTCCTCTCCGTACATCTCCTCTTGGTCATTTTCGGCGTCGAGAATTCCGTCGGAGATGAAGACGATGGCGTCCCCGGCCTGGGTGGCGATGCTGAATTCATCGTAGGTGACGTTGGGAAACATGCCCAGGGGAAAGCCCTCGGCGCGGACGGGGAGCGACTGTCCTGCGCGGCAGACGACGGGCTGGACTGCGCCCGAGTTAGCGACCTGGAGGGTCTGGTTCTCGTCATTCCAGAGAGCGAAGAGCATGGTGACGTACTGCGAATCGAGCTTGCGTTCCTGAAGAGCGTCATTGAGGAGGACGAGCATGGCGGCCGGCTCAGGCTGCTGCTGAGCGGCGGCGCGCATGATGCCGCTGACGAGGGCGGCAAAGAGCGCGGCGGGTGCGGCCTTGCCGCTGACGTCACCGAGAACGATGGCGGTACGGTTGGGACCGTAGTCGAGAAAGTCGTAGAGGTCGCCGCCGATAGCGCGCGCGGGCAGAAATCGGACAGCCATGTCCGCGTGGGGATGCGAGGGGGCGTCAGTCGGAAGCAGGCGGAGCTGTACCTCGCGGGCCATGGTGATGTCTTTCTCGAGCTGGCGCTCCTGGCGATGCACGGCCTGATAGAGACGAGCATTTTCGATGGCGATGGCGATCTGCGATGCGAGCGTGGTCAACATGCGCTCGTGCTCTTCATTGAAAAAGTTGGGACGCGTGTGCTCTAGATCGAGCACACCGATGACGCGGCCTTTGTAGAAGAGCGGGACAATCAGCTCCGAGCGCGTCTCAGGGTTCATGGGCAGGTAGCGCGGATCTTTGCTGACGTCGGGGACGTTGATGGGACGCCACTCGCGGACAGCCGCGCCGACAAGGCCGCTGGAGATGGGAACGCGGCGAATGGGCGCATGGACATAGCCAAAGCGCCAGGCGTAGCGGGTGACGAGGGTTTCGCCTTTCTCATCGAGAAGCATGACGGTGAACATCTGATAGTCGATGAGGCGGCGGAGGAGCTGGCCGACACGCTCGAGGAGCGGATTGAGATCGAGGATTGAAGCGAGCTCGACGGCGATTTCGTTGAGGATTTCAAGGGTCTGCGCCTGGCGGGAGACGCGGGCGTAGAGGCGCGCGTTCTCAATGGACTGCGCGATGCGCGAAGCGGTCATGGTGAGGACATGAAGATGCTCAGGGCGAAAAAAGTCGAGCTGCTCGCTTTCGAGATCCATGACGCCGATGAGGCGGTTTTTAGCGATGAGAGGGACGGCTAGCTCGGAGCGCACCTCAGGATTGGCTGCGATGTAGAAGTCCGCAGTGGAGACGTCGTTGAGGAGAAGTGGCTCTCGGGTGAGCGCGACCTGGCCGACGACGCCCTTGCCGACGGGAACACGAGTGCGCTCGATCTGTGGTGTGTGGCCAATTTGAAAGCGCATGCGCAGCTCATGCGTGCGGTCGTTGAGCAGAAAGATGGCGAAGATGCGGTAAGGAATGACGGCG
>Ga0326728_10020575_pt1 | contig 12560 bp, 12 predicted proteins | sample MB3enrmetagenome_FD_207602 | JGI IMG/M metagenome (GOLD analysis project Ga0326728, IMG submission 207602) | Lab enriched peat soil microbial communities from McLean, Ithaca, NY, United States - MB31MN | ecosystem: Environmental > Terrestrial > Soil > Wetlands > Peat | place: USA: New York...
CGATCTCAGTCTCCAGGAACTTTTCCGGTTGTGCCTGCTGGTGGAGTAGGTGCGTCGCGGCGTATAATCTAGACACCAGGGAGGCACTCATGAACTACGAAATCGGTTCCCGCGTAGGCGACTACGAGGTTCTGGAAGTCCTCGGCGCCGGCGGAATGGGGCGCGTCTACAAAGTCCGGAATGTCATTTCCGACCGCGTCGAGGCCATGAAGGTGCTGCTACCGGACCTCGAAGGCGATGGCGAACTGGCGGACCGGTTCATGCGCGAGATCAAGGTCCAGGCGAGCCTCGATCATCCCAACATTGCCGCGTTGCACACGGCCTTGCGGCTGGACAACCAGTTACTCATGTTGATGGAGTACGTGGAGGGCGTCACCATCGAGGAGGTTCTGCGCTCCGGCCCCCTTCCCATCGATAAGGCCATCGACTACACGGTGCAGGTGCTCTCGGCGCTTTCCTACGCGCACGCCCGGGGCGTGGTACACCGCGATCTCAAACCCGCCAACATGATTGTCACCGCCAGCGGCGTGGTGAAGCTGATGGATTTCGGTATTGCCAAAATGGCGGCGGACCATCGACTCACGCAGGCCGGGCGCACCGTCGGGTCGCTGTATTACATGTCGCCGGAGCAGATCAAGGGCGCGGCCGATCTGGACCCGCGCTCGGATCTTTACTCGCTGGGCATCTCGCTCTATGAAATGGTCACCGGCGCCCGTCCGTTCCAGGGCGACAGCGAGTATTCCATCATGGCGGCGCATTTGCAAACCAATCCGCCGCCGCCCATTCAGCTTGATCCGAAGCTGCCCCCCGGGGTGAGCGAGATCATTCTCATGTCCCTGGAGAAAGATCCGGCGCAGCGTTTCCAGACGGCGGACGCGTTTCGCGGGGCCCTGCTGAGCGTGCGCGGGTCTGCGCCGGCTGCCACCCCAGCGGCGGTTCCCATGGCGACATTGGCCGCGGCGGCGGTGGCAGTTGCTCCGCCTCCTCCTCCGCCACCGGCGGCGCGCAGCCACCGCGGACTATACATCGCGCTGGGGTCGCTCGCCACCATCGCGGTAATCATTGCTGCGGCAACGCAGATCCCGAAGTTCCGCCGTGCGGCCGCGGAGAGCGCGCCGGCCGCGGTCGCCTCGGCGCCAGTCCAACAGGCGCCAGCCGAACCGCCGCCGGCGGCGACGCCTTCCCCGGCTCCCGCGCCGGCTGAGACGCAACCGGCCAGCCAGCCGCCGGTGTCACCGGCACCCGCGCCCAAAGCCGCGTCCAAAGCCGCGGCGCAACCGGTTCGCCGCGCCGCTCCCGCTGCTGCTCCGGCCGCGGTTCAGGCACCGGTCCCGGCGCCGGCCCAGCAACCCGTCGAGCAGCAGCCGGTTTCGCCGCCTCCGCCAGCGCCTCCGCAGCAGGCTGCGCCCGCGCCCGCGGCATCCGCCGCCGATGACGCCAAAGAGGAGCAGTTGGAGAAACTCCGCGAGCAGGGATCGCTGCTCAGCATCCGGGTTGCGACGGTCAAGTCCAGCCTGGCATCTTTGCGTAAAGCACAGGCCCGCACGGGGCTTGGGCTGCGCGCCGACATGGCTGCCTCGGAGCAGCGGATGGACTACCTGCTGAACCAAGCCGACAGTGCTTTGCAGCGGGGCGACGCTGCGGCCGGGCAAAGAAATCTCGACCTGGCAGAGAAGGAAGTTTCCAAACTCGAGAAGTTTCTGGGTCAATAGGGAGGTCCGCCATGGACGATTTCCGCGTGGAATCCATTTCTCCCTACGATCCGGACCGGCGCCCAGCGGACTCCGGCCCGGCGAAACGCAGGAGAGAGAAACACGCAGAGGACCAGGAGTTGGAGGCCGACGATATCATCGCGGTCTCCAAGGAGTCCGAAGCCGAAGCCGGCGAAGAGCCGATCCAGGACTACTACCAGCCTTCCGGCTCGCCGGAAGAATCGGAGTGAACGCCAAGACCGCGGCCTACCGCGCCGAAAAGCGGTAAATGGTGGTGGTGTGGTAGGTGGCCCCTGGCTTCAGCACCGTGGACGGGAAGCTCGGCTTATTGGGCGAATCGGGATAATGCTGGGTCTCCATGCAGAACGCGCTGCGGATGGGATACACTTTTCCGCCTTTGCCGTGCATGGAACCGTCGAGCGAGTTGCCGGTGTAAAACTGCAGGCCCGGCTCGGTGGTCCATACCTCCAGCACGCGCCCGGTCTTAGGCTCGTAGACCTCGGCTGCCTTGGCCGGCCCACCCTGGCCCTTGTTCAGCACCCAGTTGTGGTCGTAGCCGTTGCCGAACTTTAACTGCTGGTCGTTCTGGCCGATGCGCGCGCCAATGGCGGTAGCCTTGGTGAAATCGAAAGGCGTGCCCTTCACGGCGCGAAGCTCTCCGAGGGGGATGAGGCCGGCATCCACCGGCGTGAAGCGGCCGGCGTCAATCATGACCTGGTGGCCGAGAACGTCGCCTTCGCCCTGCCCGGCCAGGTTGAAGTACGAATGGTTGGTCAGGTTCACCACCGTGTCTTTATCGGTGGTAGCGGAGTAGTCGATCCTGAGCTCGTCGCGGGTGGTCAGCGTGTAGACCACTTTTACCGACAGGGTGCCCGGGAAACCCTCCTCGCCATCCTGGCTCACGTAAGTCAGCTCGAGGCTCTGGCCTTCCGCGGCGCCGGCCGGGGTGGCTTTCCACACGCGTTTGTCGAAGCCCTGGGGGCCTCCGTGCAAGGTGTTGTCGTGGTCATTCTTCGGCAGGTTGTACAGCTTGCCGTCGAGGGTGAAGGCGGCGTGGCCGATGCGGTTGCCGTAGCGGCCAATGAGGGCGCCGAAGAAGCTGGTCTGGTTGAGGTAACCCTCGACGCTGTCCGCTCCCAGCACCACGTCGGCGAACTTGCCGTGACGGTCGGGAGCCGTCAGCGACACGACGGTTCCGCCATAAGTCATGATGCCCGCTTCCATCCCGCTGGGATTGGAAAGCGTGTAAAGTTCGATGGGGGTGCCGTCCGGCAGCTTCCCGTAAGCCTGTTTCTTCACGGCGGATATTCCTTTCTTCGAGGGGGCCTGCGCCAGGCAGGCGAATGTCAGGGCGCCCAGCGCGACGCCCGCCATCCAGGGGCAATGTCTCATGAACATCATGGTAAGCCAGTTCGGAGCCGGCGCGGGCGATGGAATGGCGGGCGGCGGTTTATTTTTTGAAGGGCGGCGTTTTCTGGGGAAGGCCGGGCAGGTCGAGCTTCTGGTCGCAGCCGCAATTCTCGCCGGCGTTTTTGGCCGTCTTCTGATACTCGATTTCGTAATCGATGATGCCGCGCAGGTTGGACCAGTCGATCACTTGGGGGATGCGGCGCCCGTTCACGAACAGGGTAGGAGTGCCGGTGACGTCGAGCGCGTGGCCCTCGGCGAGGTTCTTGTCCACCTCGGCTTCCGTAGCCTTGGTGTCCATGCACTGGCCAAGCTGCAAAACGTCGATGTCTTTCTCTCCTTTAGCCCACTCCATTACTTTGTCCTTGAAGTTGGCGGCAGTGATGTCGGCCTGGTGGGCGTAGATCCAGTCGTGGTAGCTCCAGAACGAGCCGGAGTTCTGCCGGAAGACGCAGCGGCCGGCGATGGCGGCGGGCTTGGCCCAGGGATGGAGGGACTCGATCGGAAAGTCCTTGAAATAGTACCGCACCTGGGTGGGATAGGCGGAAAGCAGGTTCTGCCGCAGCATGGTGGCCTCAGTCTTGCAGATGGGGCACTCGAAATCGGCGAATGCCACCAGCACCACGGGCGCGCCGGGCGTCCCATAGCTGGGCTGGAATTCGGTCTTCAGCTTGTCCAGATCGGGCTTGAAGGGGTTGGAATTAGTGTCGTAGACGACGGCCTGTAAAATCTTCGACCCGTCCTTGGAAACCAGGAACGAGAAATCCTGGGAGGCCGTCCCCATGGAGGCATGCAGCACCACCTCAACCAGACCCGGCAGTTCCGAGGGCTTGGGATCGGACACCTGAATGCTGACCTGCGAGGGCATCACGAAAAGATGGCGGACATAGGCTTCCAGCACGGCCTTGTCGAGGGCGGACTTTTTCTGGTCCTGGGCGGAGACGGGCGCCGCCAGCCAGAGGCCAGCCGCCAGAGTAAGCAAAAGAAATCGCGACATGTATCACCTATTGTAACTGCTACATTACCGGGCCGATCCGCCACGGCACAAATTCCCGGTGTCCCAGCCGCTCGGCCGAGGTCCGCCGGCCGGAAGCCACCTGGAGCACAAAATCGAAAATTTCGCGGCCCACCTGGGATACCGTTTTCTCGCCATCGGCGATGGCTCCGGCGTTGATGTCCATGTTGTCCGCCATGCGCCGGTACATAGGGCTGTTGCTCGAGATCTTGATCACCGGGACGGTGGGGAATCCAATGGCGCTGCCGCGGCCGGTGGTGAACGCCAGCAGGTTACAGCCGCCGGCCGCCAGGCCAGTGATGGACACCGGGTCATAGCCGGGGGTATTCATGAACACGAAACCCGGGGAGGCGACGCGTTCGGCAAAGTCGTAGACCTCGATCAGCGGCGAGGCGCCGCCTTTGGCCACTGCGCCCAGGGATTTCTCGAGGATGTTGCTCAGCCCACCCAGCTTGTTGCCGGGCGACGGGTTATCGTCGAAACTGCACGCAAACCGATTCAAGTATTCCTTGTATTTCTGGATGCAACTCAATAATTTTTCAGCCACTTGCTTATTGCGTGCCCGCTTGACGAGCAAGTGTTCGGCGCCGAAGATCTCGGGCGTTTCGGCGAGCACCGCGGTGGCGCCTATGGCCGCCAGCAGGTCCGAGCAGCAGCCCAGCGCGGGGTTGGCGGTGATGCCGGAGAAGGAATCCGACCCGCCGCAGTTCAGCCCCAGCACCAGCTTCGAGGCCGGGGTTTCGGTGCGCCTTTCCGCCGCCGCCCGGTCGAGGAAGCGCGAAATCTCGCGGCGCGCGGCTTCCACGGCGCCGCGCGTGCCGCCGCTCGATTGCAGTGTCACCCCAGCCAGTGGCGTGGACCGCGCGGCCTCGCCGGAGAGGTAGTGGTCGATCTGGTTCACTTCGCAACCCAGCCCGAGGATGATGCCGGCCGAGACGTTGGGGTGGTCCAACACCCCGGCGAGGGTGCGCCGTAGCTGGTCGACATCGGGACCGAAGACGTGGCCGCACCCGTCGCCGTGCGGAAAGGCCACCACGCCATCCACGTTGGGCGGCAGGGTTTGGCCCTCGAAGCCGCGGACGACCATTTCGGCGGTGTGCGCCGCACAGTTGCTGGCCGCCACCACCGCAATGTAATTGCGCGTCCCCACGCGTCCATCCGCGCGCTGATAGCCGGAAAAAGCGGGAGCGGCGCTTTGGCTGGGGGCGCCCACTGGGCCCGGCGCGGGCGTCTCGATCGGCGGAAACTCGTAATCCAGTTGCAGCTCTTCGAAGGAGAGGTTGTGAGTATGCACGTGACGGCCGGCTTCGATCAACTGGCTGGCGCGCCCGATGGCCTGCCCGTAGCGCTTCACCAGCTCACCCGGCAGGATGGCTCGCAGGGCGATTTTGTGTCCCGCTGGAATGGCCTCGAGCGTTGCCAGCGTGAGGCCCTCGACCGACAGCCCGGTCCCCGCCGGAATGGGCACGCGCGCCACCACGACGTTGTCGGCGGGGTGAAGGCGAATGGCCCAATTCCCGGCCGCCGGCAGCTTGGCGATGTCGAGCAGCATCCGGTTCCCCTAACGTTCCAGCACGAACTCCGCAGCCTGGTCTCCCATGTGCGCATGCAGCTTCGCTCCCACGGGGTGAACCCAGATCCCGGTTCCATCGGGCGGGACGGGGATATCGGCCGGCGAGTCCGCCACCACGAAGCGATCGTTTTCCGCGCCATCCAGCAGCTTGCCGATGTGGATATGGGCGTGGCATTGGGTGCGGCCCTCGAGTCCGTTCATGGCGAGCCCCCACTGGCCGCCCCACAGCTCGCGAGCCTTGGCGATAGCCGCGGTCCAGTAGGCGGTGCGCTGTTCGGCCGACATACCAGCCAGATCCTGCATGCCGGCGCCATGAAACCGCGGCAGCGCCAGCCAGCGGTTGGGCTTGGTGGGATTGGCGTCCTTGACAAAAAAGAATGGCGGCTCCGCGGGCTGGGCCTCGGCCAGGCGGCACAATCCGCACTCCCCCGCCGCCATGGATTCGGGCTTGGAGACGTCGCAGGCGCAGCCGCGCACGTCGGCGCGCCCCAGCGGCAGGAGCAGGAGAACGGTTGCGGCCAGAATCCGGAAGAAGCGCATTTTGATTTGATTATAGCGATACCATGATGGTTCCTGTCGCGGCCGGCACGGGATGTTGACCTACCTGATCCTGGGAATGACTTACGCTTTCGCTGCCGCTGTCCAGCCCGGACCGCTTCAGACCTACCTCATCTCGCAGACTCTGAGGCATGGCTGGCGCCGCACCCTTCCCGCGGCTTTCTCTCCGCTCATCAGCGATGGACCGGTGATTGCGCTGGCGGTGCTGGTGTTGAGCCGCGTGCCTGCCTGGCTGGCGCAAGATCTGCGGCTGGCGGGCGGAGTATATGTGCTCTACCTGGCGTGGGGCGCCGTGAAGGCATGGAGGAGGTACGACGCCACGGACATGGCGGGGGCACCCTCGAAGCAACAAAGTGTGCTGAGCGCGGCCCTGGTGAATCTGCTGAACCCCAACCCTTACATAGGCTGGAGCCTGGTGCTGGGGCCGCTGCTGCTGAAGGGCTGGCGCGAGGCTCCCGCGCACGGCGTGGCTTTGCTGGCGGGGTTCTACGGCGTCATGGTTCTCAGCCTGGCAGGCACCATCGCGCTGTTTGCCGCAGCCCGCAACCTGGGGCCGCGGGTGAATCGGGTGCTGATCGGCCTGGCGTCGGTGGCGCTGGCGTGTTTTGGGTGCTATCTGCTGTGGTCGGGCGCCGGGGGATGGTGGGCACATTGAACCATTGGCGCACTGGTGCCATGATGAATGAACGGGGGGCGCATGGACTTCTATCAGAAATACGAGCTACTGGATCTGTTGAAAGATGAGGGTGTCAAACTGTTCAACGCCCGTGAGATTTCGACGGGGCGGCGAATCACCGTATTTCTGTTCGTGGGCGAGCAAGCCCAGTTGCATGCGGACCTTCTGGAGCAACTTCGTGCCTCGCTGCGGGCCGATCTGCTGGAAGTTGGAGATAACCAGGGGACTCCGTTCGTGGCCACCGAGCCGCTCGGCGGATTGGCGGACCTGACACAAAAAGTTGGGGTTTCGCCGGCGCCGCCGGCTGCGTCCAAAGCGGGAAAGCCGCCGGACGCATTTACCAGGGTAGGCGTATGGCATATACCGGCCCCATTGGCGCCCGCCGCGAGTGCGCCGCCGGCGCCACCGGCGCAGCCCGCGCCGGGCGAGTTCACACGCATGTTCCAGGCTTCCGCACCGCTACAACCCATGGGCGAGGCTGCTCCGCCGCCGCCCGCACCTGCGCCGTCACCCGCGCAGTCCGCGCCGGGCGAGTTCACACGCATGTTCCAGGCTTCCGCGCCGCTACAACCCATGGGCGAGGCCGCTCCGCCGCCACCCGCGCCTGCGCCCCCGCCGGCGCAGTCCGCGCCCGGCGAGTTCACGCGCATGTTCCAGGCTTCCGCGCCATCTCCGCCGCTGCCACCGGCGCGCGCTCCGCTGCCCTCCCCTGCCGCGCCGCCCGCGCCAGCCGCGCCAGCCGGAGCCGGTGAGTTCACGCGATTCTTTCAGTCTCCGGGCCCAATGGGCACCCCGCAGACACCGGTATCGGAGCCGGTTTTCCCGCCACCGCCGGCCGGCCCGCCGCAGAAACCGGCACCACCGGCGGCGCCAATGCGCTCATCGTCCGCTCCGGGAGAGTTCACCCGGATCTTTGGAAGGGGGGACATGCCGACAGCTCCAGCGGCTCCTTCCACGGGAGGGAGCGCCACCCAGAGTTTTCAGGCGCGGCCCGAATTCACACCGCCGGCCACGCCGGCGCCCTCCGCCGGACCGGGGGAGTATACGCGAATGTTCTCGGCTCAGCCGGCCCCGCAACCGCAGGCGCCAGCGCCGGCAGCAGCCCACGCTCCCGATCCAGCGGCCGCACCCATAGCCGCCAGGAAGGTGCCCTGGCTCACGCTGGCGCTCATCGTGGCGGTGGTGGTGCTGCTGGCGGTGGTCGCGATCATGGCTTTCGCTCTTAGAAAGTAAAATGCAGATCGACAGCTTGGGAGGAAGCGGGAAGTTCGACGAGCTGCGCGAGTTTCTCCGATCCGCGGGTTATACCGAACAGTTCCTCTGCCAACGTTTTCAACTCGAGCGCGCCGAACAGTTCGAACTGGATCGCGCCCAGCGCCCGCCCCTGCCTGAAGCTACGTCCGCGGCGGATGTTTTGACGGCGCTCTACCTGGCTGGAGAGTATGTCCCGCTCGATCAAGCCGAGCGCCTGCTGGGCGGCGACGGCGCAGGCTTGCTGAAGGGCATGGGCCTGCTGGCGATTGACGCCGCGGGCGGCCGGTGCCACGGAACCGTGGCGCTCTACCCGCTGGGGGATCTCCACATCGCCTCGGACCGCTGGAGCAACCCCGGCGACAGCCCCTTCGAGGCTCCCGGCGACACGGTCTACCCGGCTTTTATCCCCAACACGCGGCTGTTTCTCGAGCATGTCCCGCTGGGCGAATGCGGCAGTTTCCTGGATCTCTGCGCCGGCACGGGAATCGCCGCGATCCTGGCGGCAAGACAGGGCGCCCGCGAGGCTTGGGCGGGCGACATCGCCGAACGATCGACCCGCTTTGCCGAATTCAACGGCCGGCTGAACGGCGCCGCCAACTTTCACCCCGTGACCAGCGACCTGTATGGAAGCATGAGCCCTCTGGCGTTCGACCGGATCGTCGCGCATCCGCCATACGTTCCGGCGCTCCAGCCGAAGTGGATCTTCTTCAGCGGCGGCGAGGACGGCGAGCAGATCACGCGCCGGATTGTCGAAGGTCTCCCGGCGCACCTCAACGACCGCGGCGTGTTCCTGGCATTGACCATGGGAACCGATCGGTCGGACGCGCCTTTCGAATCGCGCATCCGCGAATGGCTGGGAGAGGCCGGCCGGGAGTTCGACATAGCGCTGATCGTGAGAAAGATCCTGGAGCCCCACGAGTTCGCTGCGCGCGCCAATCCGCAGACCGGCCGCAGCCGCGAGGAATCCCAGGCCTGGAAAAAGCTTTTTGCGCGGCTGGGCGTGGAATCGCTGGTCTACGGCCTGGTCGTGATCCAGCGGAGAACCGGGGCTCGCCGGACGTTCACCGTGCGGCGGCAGGCCAGCCCGCGCTCCCGCCGCGCCCCTTGGGAGTGGCTGCTGGCGTGGGAGAGCGCGGCCACGGAAGATCTGACGCGGCTGATCCTCGAGAGACCGCTTCACCGCGGCCGCGACACCGAGTTCCTGGTGCGGCACGGGCTCGAGGGCAGCGCCTGGACGCCCCGATCGTACACCCTGCGAACGGAATGGCCGTTCAGTATGGACTGCGACGCTCACCCCTGGATGGCCAACCTGATCGCGCTGTGCGATGGGCGCGCCACGGGACGCGATCAGCTTGGCGTGCTGGCGGAGAACGGAGTGGTGCCTCGGGCCGTTGCGGAAGAGGAGTTCGCCCGCGCGGCGGCCGACCTGGTTTCCGGCGGGTTTATCGAGGTGGAAGGATTCAGACCGCCTCGGGCAGCAGGATGATCAGCTCCAGTTGCGGAGCCGGGAAATCGCCGGGCACGTAAACGGCGAGGTTGCGCGCCCTGCCGATGGCCTCCCATGCGACGCCCGACTGGCTGAGGCTGAAATACTGGTAGTTCAGCTTCACCGGAATCGAACCCGGCGGCTTGGGCACGTGCGTCAACCCGACACCGGGCAATGCCTGCCGCACCAGGTGCTCGATATGGCTGGCGGAACAGACCTTCAGCAGGTAGGGCGCCCTGGAAATCAGGTCGGCCTGGTTCATGTCCGCCCCCACGGCCAAGTACAGGCGGGTTCCGGCGAGATACTTGTCATCCGCCAGCGCGGTGGCGTAAATGGAGGGCTGCACCAGCTTGAGCGGGAGCGAAACGAAGTTGGCCGGCACCACGGTTTCGAGCAGGGTGCGGACAATTTCGTCGAGCGTTTCGAAACAGCTTGTCAGATCGTCGTGGCGATACACCGGCAGGTCCCGGGGATGGACCTTAGTTGAGAAAGTGGTCAGACAGCCGGCGAGGGAGAGCATAGCTTCGAACAGCCGTTCGGGATGCCCGTGGCGAGTCTCAAATAGATGGCGGAATTCCGGGAAATGGAAATTGATGGTGTAGAGCAGCCAGAAATTGGCAATGTCCGCGGTCCCGAATTCAGCCAGGCTCAGGTTCTTCTGACGGCGGACGCCGGAGAGCATGCTGCTCTTGGTGGCCAGGATCTCAACCAGGCGCCGGGCAATGGCAGCCAGGTAATCGCTGGCGGCGAAGTCCAGCAGCGGCGGCACAAAATGGGGGTCCAGGTCGAGAGCCCCGGACCCGGTTCGCCGGACGCGGGCCACCGGCAAAGAGGAACATTCCTGGCGCGAATCGCCTTCCGTCAGCAGGCGATAGTTCTTGCGAGCCACTTGCACGGGTTTTTCACCCAGGCCGGAGTTTTCGTCGCGCACCGTCACCACTTCGGCCAGGTAGCGGGTGTCGGCGCGCTGATTGGGGATGGAAACGTTGAGCCCGGAATGGCGGTAATTGGGAATCGTCAGGTAGACGTCGAGCGAATTCTGGTCGGGCGCAAAACAGCCGGCCAAGGGTATAGAGGGCGGCGCCGGCTCGGAAGCCGGGAAGTCGAACAACAGCCCGTCCGGGAAGATTCCGGAGGCTTCCGAAATGCGGAATTCACCCGCCGCGAGCGCCTCCTGACTGATCTGGAGCGTGACGAAGCCCCAGGGGTTGCCGGTGAGGGACTCCATCCGGAATTCGAGCGAACTCTCGACGAAACGATCCTGCGCCTGGAGGTGCTGGGGGCTGAGGAAAGTGCCCTTCATCCAGATTACGGGCTGGAGTCGCTTCATCGGATATCAAGTTAGCAGAACCGCGCGAGATTGGCAAAGGTGGACTTGAATGCAGCCATCATAGAGTCTAGAATCAGTACGGGGGGATCCGCCGAAACCGCGAAAAGCAGATCAAGATTGGATCATCCCCAGGAGGGGCACACTTATGGCATTGAACGCCTACATTAAGGTCACAGGAACCAAGCAGGGCTCTATGAAGGGCAGCACTACGAGAAAGGGCCACGGAAGCTGGAGCGAAGTGATCTCGATCAGATGGGGAAATCTCGTCTTTGCAGCTTCGGGTCAGTCATCGGGCAAACGGCAGCACCAACCGGTGACCATCAGGAAAGAGGTGGACGCGGCTTCGCCACAGTTGTTGCAGGCGCTCTGGTCAAACGAAGCCGTGGACATCGCGGTCGAGGTTTCCGGCACGCCCGGGACAACGCTGAAGAACGGCACGATTGTGAGCATAGACCCCTACTTCGGTCCTGCGCCCTGGGGCCATTCCGGCAAGCGGTATGAGGAGATCGTGGTAACCTTCCCGGAATTATCCTCCTCCGATCTGCAACACCTTACTCAGCTTTCTCAAGGCGCGTGACGCGTCCGCCCGCAGCCGTCTTTGGGGCGCCAGGATACTGTTTTCCTTTTCTTTCTTCGGACCCGGCTTGACTCCCTTTACGGTCGCAGGTATACTCAGACTCGTATCACACGGAGGGTTCGGACGATCGGGTAAGTTCGAGCCGGTCATCCAAACACATTTTGCGCCGGAATCGTGGCGAGTCTGGTTACCTAAGAGAGGATGGCAATGGCAAAACAAAGCACACAACATAAGCTAGACCGGGTGCGCCCGCCCCGCGTGCACGTCACCTACGACGTGGAAGTGGGCGATGCGATCGAGCTCAAGGAGCTCCCATTCGTGATGGGGGTTCTCGGTGATTTCACGGGTCAGCCCGAAAGCCCGCTGCCCAAGCTGAAGGACCGGAAATTTGTGGAAGTGAATCCGGACAACTTCGACAGCGTGCTGGAAGGCATGAAGCCTCACCTGGCGTTTTCGGTGGAAAACAAGCTCAGCGAAGACCCCGAGGCCGGCCAGATCAAGGTGGACCTCCGCTTCAAGAGCCTGGAGGATTTCGAACCTGAGCAGGTGGCCCGCCAGGTGAAGCCGCTGAAAGAGATGCTGGATCTTCGCACCAAGCTGTCGGATTTGCGCGGGTCCCTGCAAGGCAACGACAAGCTCGAAGAATTGCTGCTCGACGCGGTGGGCAATACCGAGAAACTGGGCAAGCTGAAGGCTGAGCTTGCCAAGGGTGAAGGAGGCTCCAAATGAGCATTCCGCAAAAGGCGGCGCAGGCGCAGCCAGCCGCGGCTCCGGTGGAACAGGTGCTCGAGCCGGGGCTGCTGGACCAGATCGTCGAGCAAGGCCGGCTTGCCAAGGACGCTTCCGCCCGGGAGCGCGGCAAGGACCTGGTGAAGGAATTCGTGGCCCAGGTGCTCGAGGGGTCGATGACGGTGTCCAAGGATGCGGAAGCCATGATCAACGCCCGCATCGCGCAGATCGATCATCTGCTCT
>Ga0326728_10020576_pt1 | contig 12559 bp, 10 predicted proteins | sample MB3enrmetagenome_FD_207602 | JGI IMG/M metagenome (GOLD analysis project Ga0326728, IMG submission 207602) | Lab enriched peat soil microbial communities from McLean, Ithaca, NY, United States - MB31MN | ecosystem: Environmental > Terrestrial > Soil > Wetlands > Peat | place: USA: New York...
TCAAGCCCCGCGGCGGAATCGCCATCCTGCGCGGAAGCCTCGCCCCGGAAGGCTGCGTCATCAAGCTGGCCGGCCACCAGAAGAAAATCCACCACGGCCCTGCGCGCGTCTTCGACCGCGAGGAAGACGCCATGGAAGCCGTCACCCACGGCAACATCAAACCCAACGACGTGGTGATCATCCGCTACGAAGGCCCGCGCGGCGGTCCCGGCATGCGCGAGATGCTCGGCGTCACCGGCGCCATTGTCGGAGCTGGACTTTCCGACAGCGTGGCGCTCGTCACCGACGGCCGTTTCAGCGGCGCCACCCACGGCTTCATGATCGCCCACGTGGCCCCCGAGGCCTTCAACGGCGGCCCCATCGCCGTTGTGCAAGAAGGCGACTCCATCACGGTGGATGCCGACAAGGGCGTCATGAATCTCGACATTCCCGCCGCCGAGCTGGCCCGACGCCTGGCCGCATGGAAGCCCCGCGCCCCGCGCTACAAGACCGGCGTCTTCGCCAAGTATTGCGCGCTGGTTTCCTCGGCCTCCGAAGGCGCCATCACCCGCCCTTCAGACCACTAACATACAATCCCCGTACGAATAAAACCGGTACCGCACTTCCACCGCGTGCCGATAAGCTGCCAGCGCCAGTTCCGTCCCCGCGAACGCGCACACCAGCAGCAGCAAACTCGTCCGTGGCAGATGGAAGTTGGTCAGCATCGCCCCCACTCCGCGAAACTGAAACCCCGGATAGATAAAGATATCCGTCTCCCCGCTCATCCGCCCCTGGGCCCACGCGCTCTCGATGGTCCGCACGCTGGTGGTCCCCACCGCCACCACCCGCTTGGCCGCTCGCATCTTGGCTGCATTCTCTTCCGTGACTTGGTACCTCTCCGCGTGCAGCCGCCCGTCCTCCACCCGCTCCGCGTGCAGCGGCTGAAACGTGCCGAGCCCCACGTGCAGCGTGACGTACGCCACCTCCGCCCCGCGCGCGCGGCAATCCTCCAGCACCTCCGGCGTGAAATGCAACCCCGCCGTAGGCGCCGCCACCGACCCCTTTTCGCGCGCGAACACCGTCTGGTACCGTTCCCGATCCGCCGGCTCGTCGGCCCGCTTGATATACGGCGGCAGCGGCACGTGCCCGATCTTTTCGAATTCCTGGAACAGATCCACGTCCCCGTGAAACCGCACCGTGCGTTCCCCGTATTCCCCGCGCGCAATCACCTCACCTTCGAGCCCGTCCGAGAACCCGACCCGTTCCCCCACCGGCATCTTGCGCCCCGGCCGGACCAGCGCTTCCCAGTCCCGCCCATCCTCGCTCACCGCGCGCAGCAGGAACACCTCCACTTCTCCGCTCAAATACTCGCGCCGTTTGGGATTCTTCTTCCCGATGGGCAGCGCGTGCACGCCCGCGCGCCGTCCGAATAACCTGGCCGGAAACACCCGCGAGTCGTTCAGAACCAGGCAATCCCCTTCGCCGAGAAACTCGGGCAAATCGCGAAACTGCCGGTCTTCCCAGCGCTGCTCCGCCCGATGGAGCACCAGCATTCGCGCCCCCGCGCGATCCGCCAGCGGCTCCTGCGCGATCAGTTCGCCCGGCAATTCGTAATCGAAGGCCGCCAGATCCATCTCAGCCTTCACTGTAGCGGAAACAGCTCCCCCTGCTCCTCCCCCTCCCACAATTCCGGCCGGTACCCGATGGGCCCCGCTTCCAGCCCGTACCGCTCGCGAATCCTCGCGACTAGCTCCTTGTACCCGCCGTCCAGGAACGCACTCCGCGCATACAACTCCCGATAGCGCGCTACCAACTCCGGGAACTCCCGCTCCAAAAGCGGCAGAAACACCTTCTGTGCCGACGGCATCAAGAACAGCGGTGCGCCGCCGAACCACTGCGCTCCTGCGTCGCGCGCCGTCTTCGCCAGCCGGTCAAGTTGCCTTTCGCCATCCGTCAAACCCGGCATGACCGGATTCGCAAACACACCCACCGCAATCCCCGCCTCGTCGAGCTTCCGCAGCGCCGCCAGCCGCAGTGCCGGCCGCGGCGCGCGTGGCTCCAGCAACCGCGCCGTCTTTTCATCCAGCGTGGTGATGGTGAAGTTCACGTGCAGCACGTTCCCGCGAGCGATCTCCCGCAACAGCTCCAGATCGCGCAGAATCAAGTCCGATTTCGTGGTGATGCCCAGCCGCCGCCCCCGTTCCCGCACAAACACTTCGAGAATCGACCGCGTCCTTCCGAACCACCGCTCGGCGGGTTGATACGGATCGGTTGCCGTCCCGATGGCGATGTGTTCCTTCCGCTCCACGCGCCCCAATTCCCGCCGCAGCAATTGCGCCGCCGCCGATTTGGCATAGATCTTGTCCTCGAAATCGCTCGCGTCCATTTCCATGAACTCATGTGTGTACCGCGCAAAGCAGTACTTGCACCCCAACTCGCACCCCCGGTACGGGTTGATGGTCCACTGAAACGGCATCCGCGGTGAAGTGCGATTGAGTATGGACCGCGCCGCCATCTCGAAGTACTGCACGCCGCGTTTCGCTTCCAGCAGCTCGCTCTCGGATGCCAGCCGCGCGATGCCCGCCAGCGCCATGCATCTATTTTCGCCTTTTCTTCGCCTGCATGCAAGGGGAATTGTACTACTACACTGTCAAACCTTCGCAGCCCGCGACGATTCGTGGGGCAGACGATCGTTTTTCGTCGTCTGCCAACTCCGAGGCTCTTCTCACGCCTGGGCGGCCACAAGAAGCGATGTTCTGCTCCATCCTGGACTGCAGCCGCCCACGGCATCGGCAGTGTGGCCAAGCAAAGCGACCTGGGGCGTGAGTCGTTGTATCGCACGCTCTCGGCAAAAGGCAATCCGCGGCTTGAGACGCTGCTGCGGCTGTTGGACACCGCGGGCCTCAGGTTATCCGTGGAAGCCAAGAAGCGAAAACCGCGGGCCGCCTGACCGCGAGCCCTATGTGCGCGCGGTGTTAGACGATGAAAGAGACCCAGACATATCCCTTACGGCTGCCGCGTTCGCTCAAAGAGGCGGTTGAGCGGGTAAGCCGGGAAAACCGGACGAGTATCAACCAGTTCGTGGCCACGGCGGTGGCGGAGAAGGTCTCGGCGCTTCAGACTGCGAAATATTTCGCAGACCGGCCGGCGCGGGCGGATTTCAAGGCTCTCGACAAGATCATGCGGCGGAAGGGCGGAAAGGCGCCCCGGAAAGGCGATGAAGTACCGGCGTAGCCTTGACGGGCGCCTAGATTGAGCGGTGAGGTTCCGCGATGGGCGTTAGATGGGCAAGTGAAATGGCCGTCCCGGGCTGAAAGCCCTCGAGTGTCTGACAAACCCAGTTTGACAAGCTGCCGTATAATAGAGAGGCTTGGTAGGAGGATACGGCAACGAAGGGACGCGACCCGAGCGCCGACTCAAGCCCGGAACGGATCGCGGTTTCCGGGCCGCCCCTTGGTCAAGCCGCCGCGCCGTCTAAGCGAAGGCCAAGATCTGTCCGACCTTTGGGGGCCACCTCACTGAAATGGTGGCTGCTCAACTTCAATGCAAAGGAGGTTGTGAAAGCATGAAAGCCCTGCACGAGTTCTGGGGTTCGCTCTCGCGAGGCACCCGATTTCAAGTACTCTTCTACGCCGCCGCTTTCGTCGTCGGCGTTCTGCTATTCTTCGGACCGGCAGTCTTCCCTTCCAAGCTCTGGGAGCCAGTCACAACGGGTCTCGGAATCGCACTCGTTGCTGCGAGTTTGCTCGGGTTCGCCCATCGCCTCTTTTTCTTCGACGATTTCGAAACCGAGATGGAGATTCTTGTAGCTCGGTCCCTCAAGAGCTATCTTGAGCAGAACATGTTTCCGTTTATGCACGAGGGCGTTGAAAGGCTCTACCTGGACAGAAGCGGCGCCATTCGAGAGTTCTCACAACACATAAAGCTTGAAAACGAAAGGATAGTCATCATTGGCTCCTCGCTAAAGGGACTACTTGATCCCACAGAGCGTGATAAAGAAAAGAAAGACTTCGCAGATTTGCTGCGAAAGAAGATTAAGGCAAAAATTGCGGTCGAATTCCTTCTAACCCATCCGGCCCTTGCGTTCCTGCGCGAGGACGCCGAACGACGAAAGCCCGGAGACATAAAGAAGGAAATCCTCGAGACGCTCAAGTACCTTCTCGATTCACTAAGAGTGCCTGTCGAGAACATTTGGCTGTATCACGGAACTCCGACGATCTTCTCCTTGATCACGTCGGAGCGAATGCTTGTGAATCCGTATACGTATCAAGCTAACGCGTATGAGAATTTCTGCTTCGAGATCTCAAAGAAATCGGAGCAGGGACTCTATGCGAGGCTCCTGACTGCGCACTTCAGAAAGCCTATTGATAACAGGGATACGACTACTCCACTGACCGACGCGGAGATGAAACGGATTCCGACGTTGTCATTGGCCGACCTCTTCCCCAGCCGAATGTCGGACCTTATCGGCAAGGAATTCGACCCAGTAGCACGTCCGCGCGTTCAGGAGATGATTGTCAGATAGCTTCCGTTCTTCGGACAGCACCCGCGCAGAGGTTGGTTCGCATGAATATCAAGACAGCAGCACCCCGTTCTCCGGGTTTCGGCTCTCCCCCACGCTCGACACCAATATCGCAGGCTGGCCCTTGATCACGCACTTATTGGTGCAAATGCCGCATCCTATACAAAGTTCCAGATTGACTCGCGGCTGCTTCATAGTAACCTTCTCGCCCCTGTCCGTAGTTACCTGCGCTTCTTCCAACCAGATGGCTTTCTTGGGCGTGGGGCAATGCTCTTCACAGACGATGCACGTCCGCGCGCTGGCGTACGGCAGACAACGGTTGCGGTCGATATACGCCAGCCCGATCTTGATCTTCTGCTTCTCATCCACGGTAAGTAGCCGGATGGCGCCGGTGGGGCAAACCTCGGTACACAATGTACACTCGTATTCACAGTAGCCGATAGTCATCTTCATGACCGGCGACCACATGCCCTCCAGGCCGGCTTCAAGCGCCGCGGGATGGATGCCGTTGGTCGGGCACACCTTCATGCACTCGCCGCAGCGGATGCACTTCGAGAGGAATTCCTCTTCGCCCAGCGCTCCCGGTGGCCTCACCAGCTCGGGGTTGTAGGAGCGCTTGTCGGCCAGCGGATGCGTGCGGAACAGCAACGCTCCGCCTACTCCGACTACGCCCGAGGCCAGCAACTGGCGGCGGCCCAGGTCCAGCCGCGAGTCTTTCGGCGGCTTCAGAAGGTTAGTCCCCAGGCTGAAAGTGACGGCCCGCGAGGGGCAATCGGACTGGCAGTTGAAGCAGTAGAAACACTCCGCCGGCTTCCATTCGAGGGTGTCCCCCGCGTTGGCCCCGCCCTGACAATCGGCCAGGCACAGGCGGCAATTGTCGCAGGCATCGGGGCTCTTGTGGAGCCGCACCAGCGGGTTCTTGCCTACGATTCCGAGCAGAGCTCCGAGCGGACAAACATACCGGCACCAGAATCGCGTCCGGTAGAAGTTCAGAGCGACGACCATCCCGAACAGCAACCCGATCAGGACGTTCCCGAAGTAATAAGGCTGCTGGACAGCGAGAAGGCTTCGGCGCAAAGAGTCGTTGACCAGGAGCGAGTCCACTGCGCCATTCAGCGCCGGGTACACCGCCACCGCCATTCCGCGGAAGAAGAACGAAATCGGGTCGAGCCAGCCCACCACGTTGACGCCCAGCAGCGCGCCCGCCAGAAACATCACCAGCACGTAGTACTTGGCCTTCTGCCAGCGGCCATACCCGCCGGTGTCGAGCCTGGCCTTCGCCGGTCCGCCGCGCAGACTTGAGAACAGGTGGTGCACCGTACCGAATGGGCAAATCCATCCGCAGAACCAGCGGCCGAACAGGAAGGTGACGGCCAGCGTCGCCACTGAAAGCAGCATGCCCGCGGCCAGCGCGTGGGACGCCAGCCAATCCGCCAGCGTCACCAGCGGATCGAGCTGGAAGAAGAACTTGACCCCGCCGCCCACGCGGTTGATGGGGTGATACACGGTTTCCAGAAACAGGTAGAGAAACAGCAGCAGAAACGCGGTCTGGACGGTGCGGCGGAGCCACACCAGCGTCGTCGTTCGCGTCTTGCGAGCCATCTATACCTCCACGCGCGCCGGTGAGAGCGCCGCATAGTTCATGTTACCGAGGCCGCGGGCATGACCTTCCACCACGTAGCCGATGTCCGCCGGCCGCAGCCCCAGCAGCGTGGCGCCGAAGGCATCCACCGCCACTTGGTCCACGCCCGCCACGATGGTGTCGCGGCGTTTCACGTCGGCCAGATTGCCGCCCGCCGGGCCGTTGGCCGCCAGCACGCGCACGGCGTCGAGCACCACCAGTTGCGGCCGGATGAAGCCGGCCAGGTCAACAACGGTGTTGCTGATGTCCTGGTGGAAGCGGTTGCGCGCGCCCCCCGCCACGCCCATCAGGTTCTTCATTCCCAGGACGGCGCTGGTGAGGCTGTGTTGCTTGACGATCCCTACGTTGATGACGCGGTCGGCCTCCACCACATCCCGATAAATCTCCCACTCCTTGAGCACCCGCGCGCCCTTGATAACCATCTTGCGGAACTTGCGATCATCCATGAAATAGCACTGCGCGCCGGCCTTTTCGGCGGCGCTCTGGATGCCGCTGCGCGGGAAGGTGCGCTGCGCCGTGTTGCAGGGATTGTCGCCAACCGCTACTCTTTTCGCGCCGGCCTGAAAGCACATTTCGACCAGCGCGGCGACCACGTCGGGGTTGGTGCAAGCCGCCTGTTCGGGTCGGCGGTCCCACGCGATGTTGGGCTTCACCCAGACCACGTTTCCCTTGGAAACGAAACGGGCCATCCCGCCCAGCGCGTCGATGGCGCCGCGCGTCAGCCGCCGGGCCTCCTCCGCAATGCCATCGGCCGCGGCCGGAGAAGACTTGTAGTGGGCAATGCTCAGCGCCGGCGCGGTGGCCGGCAGAAGCGCGGGCCCAAGCAGCGCTATGAACTCTCTCCGGCCCAGTTCCATCATGGCTTCACCGCCCGACTGGGAGTAATATTGGCGGAGCTTTTCTACTCTCTGGTTCGCCTCGCGCGCATCCGCCGCCAGCGAGATCACCAGAGTGGTCGCCTGCCCATCGAAGCGGTAAGAGGCCGTCAGCGCAGGCGACAGGAAATCATGGCCGGCCGGAGCCTGCACCACGTATTTCTCCGACCGCGCCACGCGGTTCTCGCGCGGCAGGATGTCGAGCAGGCCCGGCAGCGACCGGTCCCCACCGATGCTCCGCGAGATCGCGCGCGCGAAGCTGTCGAGCGCCGTCGCTGCCCCGTCGCCGAACGCGGAGAGCCTGACGTAGTAGCGCCCCTGCAGAAAGTTGAGCGTCGATTCGCTGCTGTAACCTTCCGCCCCGATGTCAACAAAGTGATATTCGGGAGAGCGCTCGGCCGAGTAGATGCCGAACGCTTGGAGCGTGCCGCCCATATCGAATACGTCCACCGTCATGTCGGCGCCCGCCCGCTTATACTCGCGATGAGCAAGCGCCACCAGCCCGTATTTGAGATAGATATCGGCGCCGCCGTCCATGTACCGGTAGAGGTCGGACGAATAGAAGCGCGCCGGGTCCCCGCCCTTGGGAAGCAGCGCCGTCAGCCGCGTCTTCACATCGGCCGGGATGGGAGCCGGTTGCGCCCAGAGTGCAGCCGCCAGAAACAGACAGGCAATGGGTCCGCGCATTGGTGTTGCTCCAAGACCCCAAAAGACTTTCGAGCTTCATACTATCATGTAGCGTCGGCGGTCTTGCCGGTTGCCCGTCCAGTAATCGCGCCGTCTCCCAATTAGAATGGTTGGGGGGATATGCTCATGCAGCGCTACCACAATTTCATCGACGGCAAATTCGTTCCTTCGAGTGGCGCGGAGCGCATCGAAGTGACCAACCCTTCCACTGGGCAGACGATCTGCACCGTGCCGGATAGCAGCCAGGCCGATGTAAATGCGGCCATCTCGGCGGCGGAAGCGGCCCAAAGCGGCTGGGGCAAACTGCCGGCCATCGAGCGCGCCAAGGCCCTGCGCGCGATTGCCGCCAGAATCCGCGAACACCTCGAACCGCTCGCCCGCGCGATCACCGAAGAGCAGGGCAAGGTATTGGGCCTGGCCCGCGTCGAGGTCGCCTTCACCGCCGACTATCTGGACTACATGGCCGAATGGGCGCGCCGCATCGAGGGAGAAATTCTCGAAAGCGATCGCCCCGGCGAGACCATCTTCCTGTTTCGCCAGCCCATCGGCGTGATCGGCGGCATCCTTCCGTGGAACTTCCCGTTCTTTCTCATCGCCCGCAAGGCCGCCCCCGCCCTCATTACCGGCAACACGATTGTGATCAAGCCCAGCGAGGAAACGCCCCACAACGCCGTCAAGTTCTGCGAGCTGGTGGCGGAAACCGATCTGCCGCCGGGCGTCATCAACATTGTCCACGGGCGCGGCGCGTCAGCCGGCAAGGCTCTGGCTGGGTCGCCGCGCGTCGGCATGATCAGTTTCACGGGCAGCGTGGAGACCGGGTCGGCCATCATGGCGGCGGCCGCCCCCAACATCACCAAGGTCAACCTCGAATTGGGCGGAAAGGCCCCCGCCATCGTCATGGCCGATGCCGATATGGCGCTCGCCGTCGAAGCCGTCAAGGCTTCCCGCGTCATCAACAGCGGCCAGGTCTGCAACTGCGCCGAACGCGTGTACGTCGAGCGCAGCGTCGCCGATCAATTTGTGGACAAGCTGACCGCGGCCATGAAGGCCACTCGCTTCGGCGACCCGCTGGCCGATGAATCCGTCGACTACGGTCCGCTCATCAACCAGGCCGGCTTCCGGAAAGTCGACACGCTGGTCCGCGGCGCGGTGGCGGCCGGCGCTACCCTCACCACCGGAGGCGGGCGCGGCGCGGGCGAGGGCGGCTACTATTACGAGCCGACGGTGCTCACCGGTTGCCGCCAGGAAATGGAGATTATCCGCCGCGAAATATTCGGCCCGGTGATCCCGGTTGTGACCTTCAACGACCTGGACGAAGCCATTGCCTGTGCCAACGATTCCGACTACGGGCTGACCTCGTCGATTTACACGCGCGACCTCGACGTGGCCCTCAGGGCCTGCCAGGAGATCCGCTTCGGCGAGACCTATATCAACCGCGAGAACTTCGAAGCCATGCAGGGCTTCCACGCCGGCTGGCGCAAGAGCGGCATCGGCGGCGCGGATGGCAAACACGGCCTGTATGAGTTCACGCAAACCCATGTCGTCTACATCCAACGGCGGTAGCCGGCGAATCCCGCCTCACCAGCGCTGGTGCACGCCCGCGCGGATCTTGGCGTCATAGATGCCGCGGATGGCTTCCATGGTTTGATCGGGTAACGGCGGCAGGTCCGATGCCGCGCAGTTGTCCGCCACCTGCGAGGGGCGCTTGGCGCCCGGGATGGCGCACGTAACGGCGTCGAACATCAGTATCCATCGTAGGGCGAACTGCGCCATACTGGCGCCCGGCGGCAGCCATCGCCGCATCTCTTCGATGGCTTCCAGCGCGGTCTCGTAATCCACCCCGGAGAAGGTTTCGCCCACGTCGAACGCCTCGCCATGGCGGTTGAAGTTGCGATGATCGTCGGCGGCGAATTGCGAATTGCGCGTGAGCTTGCCGGTGAGCATGCCGCTCGCCAGCGGGACCCGCGCTAGAATCCCAACCTGCTTCTTCCGGGCTTGCTCGAACAACAGGTCCGCCGGCCGGTGGCGGAAACAGTTGAAGACGATCTGCACGGTCTGGACATGGGGAAACTCGATGGCCTTCAGAGCTTCCTCGACACGCTCCACGCTCACGCCGTAGTAACGGATTTTGCCCGCCTCCATCAGGCGGTCGAGCGCGCCGAACACCTCGGGCGTGTAGTAGACATCGGTGGGCGGGCAGTGCAACTGCACCAGGTCCAGGCAATCGGTCGCCAGGTTCTTGAGACTGTCTTCGACGAACCCCGCCAGGTTCTTGTGGTTGTAGCCGCCGGCGGTGTGCGGCTCCAGGCGGCGGCCGGCCTTGGTGGCGACGATGATCTCTTCCTTACGCTCGCGCTTCAGCCGCGCGATGAGGCGCTCGCTGTGGCCCATGCCGTAGACGTCGGCGGTGTCGATGAAGTTCACGCCGCAATCGATGGCCTTCGCCAGCGCGGCGAGCGATTCGGCGTCGTCCACGCTGCCCCAGGCGCTGCCAATGGCCCAAGCGCCAAAACCAATCTCGGAGACCTTCCAGCCGGTCCGGCCCAAAGTTCGATAGTTCATGACTTCCAAAGTACCGCGTTGTAGCGCCGGCGATCTTGTCGCCGGTGTCTCTTCCCAGTCCGGACAACTCCACCGGCGGCAAAGACCGCCGGCGCTACAACGCCGGCGCTACGCGAAGGGGTTTTCGTCGGCGCTGGGGCCGTAGATGGAGGGTACGGGCACATCCAGCAGGCGCAGGTAGACGGTGAGCTGGCCGCGGTGGTGGTAGAGATGGTTGAGCAGAATCGTGCGGTACAAGCCGATGCGAGGAATGGTCATGATGGGTTGGCCGCCCATTCTAAACGACCAGTCCTTCATCATGGCGGCGTCATCGGTGGCGCGCAGAGCGTCCTTCGCCTGGGCTACATTTTCATCAAAGGTGGCGACGATGGCGGCCGCGCTTGCCGGTTCGGGCGCTGCGGAGAATTTCTCTACGTCGTAGCCGTCAAACTTTGCGATTCCGGCCATGCCACCGGGTATGGTGGCGACGTGCTGGGCGAGCTGGGCCAGGCTCATGGACTTGACGTGCGGTTTCCAGGTGAGCTTGTCGTTGGGAACGCGCTCCAGCACCCTGCGCGTGGTCTTGGCTTCCCGTTCGAGTTCCATAATGAGCGTATCGGCGATGGTCATGAGTTAACCCTCCTTTCGAGAATGATATCAAACCGGGCGCCATGCTAACTTGAGAATTCATGGTTACTGAATGGACGCCGGATTCCTGGCGCAGGCGCCCCATCCTGCAACAGCCGGAGTACCCCGACACCACCGCACTGGAGCGCACGCTCGACGAACTGCGGCGGCTGCCGCCCCTGGTGACGAGCTGGGAGATCCTCGACCTGCGTGAGCAACTGGCGGAAGCCGCCGCCGGGCGCCGCTTCGTCCTCGAAGGCGGCGATTGCGCCGAGCGTTTCGACGGCTGCACTTCCCCCCGCATCACCAACGCGCTGAAGGTCCTCTTGCAGATGAGCCTGGTGCTGGTGGTGGGCGCGAAAAGGCCGGTGACGCGCATCGGCCGGTTCGCCGGCCAATATGCCAAACCGCGTTCGGAGGAGTACGAGACGCGCGGCGGGGTGCGGCTGCCTTCCTACCGCGGCGACATCGTCAACCGCGCCGAATTTACGCCCGAAGCGCGCACGCCCGATCCGCAGCTCCTGTTGCGCGGCTATGAACGCGCGGCGCTGACGCTGAATTTCATTCGCGCGCTGGTCAAAGGCGGTTTCGCCGACCTGCACCATCCCGAGTACTTCGACCTGGACTGGGTGCGGCATTCGCCGCTGGCCGAAGAGTATCACCGCATGGCGGCGACCATCAGCGAGGCGTTGCGCTTCATGGAAAACGTGATGGGAGTGCGGGCGGGCGAGTCGGACCGCATCGATTTCTTCACCGCGCACGAGGCGCTGCACCTGGGCTACGAGTCGGCCCAGACCCGAATGGTGCCGCGCCGCCCCGGCTGGTTCAATCTCTCCACGCACTTCCCCTGGGCGGGCTTCCGCACCAACCAGCCGGATGGCGCGCACATCGAGTACCTGCGCGGCATCGAGAACCCCGTGGGCGTGAAAGTGGGCGCTCCGGCCACCAGAGATCAAGTGGCGCGGTGGCTCGATATTCTGGATCCGCGGCGGATGCCGGGGCGGCTGTCGCTGATCCATCGCTTCGGCGCGGGCCGCATCGCCGGTGAGCTGCCCGGGCTGATCGAGAGCGTGCGCGCGGAAGGCGGGAAGGTCGTGTGGATCTGCGACGCCATGCACGGCAACACCCAGTTGACCTCCGGCGGCACGAAGACGCGCCGCTTCGAGGACATCCGTTCGGAAGTCGAGCAGGCCTTCGACATTCACCGGGAGATGGGCCAGGTGTTGGGCGGCGTCCACCTCGAAATGACCGGCGAGGACGTCACCGAATGCACCGGCGGCGCGCGGGGCCTGAGCGAAAAGGACCTGACGCGGGCCTACGATTCCGAGGTGGACCCGCGTCTCAACTACGAGCAATCGCTCGAGCTGGCTTTCCTGATCGCCCGCAAGATGCAGAACGGCGCAGAAGGGCGATAATATCGGGCTGCTATCCAAGGTCAACTTGTCCAGAGCGGGAGCCGGGCGCTAGCTTCCAATTAACGTTCCTTTCTACTGACCTCGGGCCCGTTCGGCGGCGATCCTCCGGCGGGCCCACCCGGAAGCCGGTCAGCCCGCTTTTGTTTTCGCAAAAAATGTGAGATTCTGGAATCAGCCCGGCACCATTTTATGAAAGTGGCCCAACGTATGCCGGGCCGGGAAGTCGCCTATGTTTCCAGAGTTCCTACTCCCGGAAACGACGGTTCGCGAA
>Ga0326728_10020577_pt1 | contig 12559 bp, 7 predicted proteins | sample MB3enrmetagenome_FD_207602 | JGI IMG/M metagenome (GOLD analysis project Ga0326728, IMG submission 207602) | Lab enriched peat soil microbial communities from McLean, Ithaca, NY, United States - MB31MN | ecosystem: Environmental > Terrestrial > Soil > Wetlands > Peat | place: USA: New York...
GGCTGCAAGAAGAGCTGAATGCCGTCCACCGCGGCCAGCTTGGGTTGCATACGGCGAATCACATCGGTGGCGCTGAGCTTGCGCTGATCCAGCGGCTTCAAGTTGATCTGAATGCGGCCGGAGTTGAGCGTGGTATTGTTGCCGTCCACGCCGATAAACGAGGAAATGTTGTCCACGGCCGGGTCTTGCAGCAGAATATCGACCAATTTCTGCTGGCGTTCGGCCATGCTGGTGAAGCTCACCGTCTGCGGCGCTTCGCTGATGCCCAGCACCACGCCCGTATCCTGCACCGGGAAGAAGCCCTTGGGGATGATGACGAACAGCAGCACCGTCGCTACAAATGTCGAGATGGTGACCATCAAAGTAGCAAAGCGAAAGCGCAGAATCACCCGCAGGCCGCGGCCATACGCGGCGATCACGCGGTTGAAGATGTCTTCGGACCAGTGGTAGAAGGCCGACTGGCTGGCCGTTTTTTTGTCCTTGAGGATGCGCGAGCACATCATCGGCGTCAGGGTCAGCGAGACCACCGCGGAGACGAGAATCGTAACCGCCAGGGTTACGGCGAACTCGCGGAAGAGACGGCCCACCACATCGCTCATGAAGAGCAGCGGGATCAGCACCGCAATCAGCGAGATGGTCAGCGACATGATGGTGAAGCCGATCTGTTCGCTGCCCTTGAGCGCGGCCTTCATGGGGCTCATGCCCTCTTCGATGAAGCGCGAGATGTTCTCGATCATCACGATGGCGTCGTCCACCACGAAGCCCGTGGAGATGGTCAGCGCCATCAGCGTCAGATTGTTCAGCGAGTAGCCCAGCAGGTACATCACGCCGAAGGTGCCCACGATGGAGAGCGGCACCGCGACCGAGGGAATGATGGTGGCGGCCAGATTGCGCAGGAAGAGGAAGATCACCATGACCACCAGGGCGATGGTGAGCCCTAACTCATACTCGACATCCCTGACCGAGGCGCGGATAGTGACGGTGCGGTCGGTCAGCACCTTGACCTGCACCGAGGCCGGAAGGCTGGTCTGCAACTGCGGCAGCAGCTTGTGAATGCGGTCGACCACGGCGATGATGTTGGCGCCCGGCTGGCGCTGGATGTTGACGATGACCGCCGGCTGGCGGTCCATCCATGCGGCCTGCTGCGAGTTTTCCGCCGCGTCCACAATGGTCGCCACATCCGACGCGCGCACCGCGGCGCCGTTGCGATAGGCCACGATCACCGGCTTGTAATCGTCGCTGGCCAGCAACTGGTCGTTGGCGCCGATCGTAAAAGACTGGCGGCTGCCGTTGAGTGTGCCCTTGGCCTGATCCACATTGGCCGTGGAGAGCGCGGCGCGCAGGTCTTCCATGCTCAGGTTGTAGGCGGCAAGCTGGGTGGGGTTGGCCTGAATGCGCACCGCCGGCTTCTGACCGCCAGCAATCGAGACCAGGCCTACGCCGGTGACCTGGGAGACCTTCTGTGCCAGGTTGGTGTCGGCGGCGTCTTCGACCTTGTCCAGGGGAAGCGAGTCCGAGGTCAGCGCCAGGGTCATGATGGGCGCGTCGGCCGGGTTGACCTTGCTGTAAATGGGTGGATTGGGCAGATCGCTGGGTAGGAAGCTGTTGCCGGCGTTGATGGCCGCCTGCACCTCCTGCTCGGCCACATCGATGTTCTCGTCCAGATTGAATTCCAGCGTGATGACCGAGCCGCCGCCGCTGCTGACCGAGGTCATCTGCTTGAGGCCCGGCATCTGCCCAAACTGACGCTCCAGGGGCGCGGTCACCGACGAGGCCATCACCTCCGGCCCCGCGCCGGGATAGAAGGTCTGCACCTGAATGATGGGATAATCCACCTCGGGCAAGGCGGAGATGGGCAATTGCTGGTAGCCCACAAAGCCCGCCAGCAGGATCGCCGCCATCAGCAGCGAGGTGGCTACCGGGCGCAGAATAAATGGCCGGGAGGGACTCAGGCTCACTGCTGCTCCTTCTTGGCGGGTTTGCCCTGATTGTTAGCGGGGCCCTGAGCCGCTGCGCCAGCCGCAGGAGCGGCGAATAGATTAGAGCCCGATGGGCCCTGGCTGCTGTGCTGATGCGCCTGGCTCACCTTCACCAGCTGGTTGGGACGCAGACGGTCGGCGCCATCCACAACCACCTTCTGTCCCGGCGTCAGGCCGCTGTCCAGAATCGTCACCTGGCCCTCGGCCAGGGCAATCTTGACCGGTTGCAGCTTGGCGGTCGAAACGCCCTTGGCGTCGGTCTCCACCGTCCACACAAATGAACCCTGCTGGCCGCTTTGGATGGCCGCCGAGGGAATCACCAGGGCATTGGGCCGGTTCTCCAGTACCAGATGGACATTCACAAACTGGTTGGGGAAGAGCGCCTGATCCTTGTTGTCGAAGACGGCCTTGAGCTTGTCGGTCCCTGTGGTGGTGTCGATCTGGTTGTCGGCGGTCATCAGGATGCCGCTGGCCAGCTTCTGCACATCGCCGCGGTCGTAAGCGTCCACAGGCAGGCGCTTCTCTGCGGCCAGCTTGTGCAGCACCTGCGGCAGTTCGTTCTCCGGCAGCGTGAAGTACACGGCGATGGGCTGGAACTGGTTGATGAGCACCAGGTTGGTGGTGTTGGCGGTGATGATGTTGCCGGGATCGACCAGTCGCAGGCCGATCTTGCCGCTGATGGGCGACTGGATCGAGCACCAGCTCAATTGCAACTGGGCGCTTTCGATGGCGGCCTTGTCGGCCTCGATGGCCCCCAGGTACTGGCCTTGGTTGGCCTCGTCGAGGTCCAGCGACTCCTTGGAGGTGACGCCCGCATCGTAGAGCGCCTTGTAGCGCCGGTACTCCGCCTGGGCGTTTTTGAGCAACGCCTGATCGTGGGCCAGCGTCCCCTTGGCCTGGTTCAGCGCCGCCTGGTAAGGCTTGGGGTCGATATTGAGAATAGTTTCGCCCTGGCGCACGTTCTGGCCCTCGACGAATTTGACCGGCAGCAGTTCGCCGCTCACCCGCGCCTTGATGGTCACGCTCATGTAGGGCGTCACCGTGCCCAGCGCGGTCAGGAAGATGGGCATGGGCCGCTCTTCGGCGGCCGTCACCTGTACCGGGACGGGCTGGCTCTGCAAGGCTGCTGCCTGCTTTGCGGCTTGCATCTTGGCCGCCTGCTGATTCTGGTACATCACCCAGACGGCAGCCCCCACGGCCCCCGCCAGCACCAGGATGACGATGACGCGGACCCAGGAACTGCCGCCGCTGTGGGGTTGTGTCAAGTGATTCTCGGAGGGCGATTGCGTTTCTTCAAGAGGCATGGTTTCGATTCCCGTCGTTGAGGTGTGAATGCCCGCGCCGGGCATCGATGCGGCGCTCACGGTCCAGCCGGACGCCCGTTTTGTCTGTGCAAGTACGTCTGTTCAATGCTGTCTGGTCAAACTCGAAAAAAAGAGGGAAGTTTCCCCGTTTCATCCTGCTTCTTCGCCTCTCGCCGGGCGCCTTCGGCATCACTCCCCGAGGCGGAACTCCAGTTCTACCGGACGCGACTATTGTAAGCGAACCGTGGCTTGCCCGGATGCTCCGGCCAACCCCCTGCCTGATATTCATCATCGGCGATTTCCGCGGGGTTCAGTTCATCTTAAGTTTCCCTGGATAGATAATGGGAAGGGAAAGCGATTCCGGGACTACTGGGAAGTTAGAGCCCGCTCCAGGTTTCGTCGCCGCGCGCCGACCACTTTTCCCTGGCTTCCCCTTGCATCGCGTTTTAGAACCACCCCAACAGCGAGAGCGGGCATTTCCATCCCGGCTCAGAGCGCAGGCAATCGATTTTTCCTTTTGCGCGAATTGGCTGCGCTATCCTCGACCTACGGGGCAGCAAGCGCGCCGGCCTTCGGTTAAGCCGCTTTCGCAAACCCGGCTCAGGAGTGAGTAATCGACCTATGTGGATTGTCCGACTTGCGCTGCGGCGGCCGTATACCTTCGTCGTCTTTGCGTTGCTGATTCTGATCCTTGGCGTCTTCAGCATCCTTCAGATGCCGACCGACATCTTTCCCAATATCGACATCCCGGTGGTCACCGTGGTGTGGAACTTCAACGGCCTCTCCGCCCAGGAGATGGCTACCCGTATCGTCACTAACAACGAACGCGGCCTGACCACCACGGTCAATGACATCGAGCACATCGAGTCGCAATCGCTCAATGGAATCTCCATCGTCAAGATCTTCTTTCAACCCCATGTGAACATCGGCAGCGCGGTGGCGCAGGTTACCTCCATCTGCCAGGTGCAACTGCGCAGCCTGCCGCCGGGAACCACCCCGCCCTTCATCATTCAGTACAACGCCTCCAGCGTCCCGGTGCTGATGCTCGGCTTCAGCGGCAAGGGACTCAACGAGCAGCAACTGAACGATCTGGCCACCAACAATGTCCGCACCCAGTTGGCCACCATCGAAGGCGCACAGACGCCCTTCCCTTACGGTGGCAAGATGCGCCAGGTGCAGGTGGATTTGGATCTGCATGCCCTGCAGGCCAAGGGGCTTTCGCCGGTAGATGTGGTCAACGCCGTCTCCGCACAGAACCTGATCGCCCCCTCCGGCACCATGAAGATCGACCGCTACGAGTATGCGGTCGAGACCAACTCCGCGCCGCAGATCATCGACGAGCTGAACAATCTGCCCGTCCGCTCCGTCAACGGGGCCATGATCTACGTGCGCGACGTGGCCCATGTGCGCGACGGCTTCCCGCCGCAGGGCAACATCGTGCGCGTCGACGGCAAACGCGCCATTCTGCTGAGCATCATGAAGACCGGCTCGGCTTCCACACTGGAGATCATCGCCGGCATCCACGCCAAACTGGAGAGCATCAAGGGCCAATTGCCGCCGCAGTTGCTGATCAACCCGCTCAGCGACCAGTCGATCTTCGTGCGCAGCGCCATCGACGGCGTGGTCCGCGAGGCCGTCATCGCCGCCTGCCTCACCGCCATCATGATTCTGGTCTTCCTGGGCAGTTGGCGCTCCACCATCATCATCGCCGTCTCCATTCCGCTCTCCATCCTTTGTTCGCTGATCGTGCTCTCCTGGCTGCACGAAACCATCAACATCATGACCCTGGGTGGGCTGGCGCTGGCCGTGGGCATTCTGGTCGACGACGCCACGGTGGCCATCGAGAACATCAATCGCAATCTGGAGGCCGGCAAGGAGCTGGAGCAATCGATTCTGGATGGCTCGGCGCAGATCGCCGTTCCCGCCCTCGTCTCCACCTTGGCCATCTGCATCGTCTTCGTTCCCATGTTCCTGCTCAGCGGCGTGGCGCGCTACCTGTTTGTCCCCATGGCCGAGGCGGTGGTCTTCGCCATGCTGGCCAGCTACCTGCTCTCGCGGACCCTGGTGCCCACCATGGCCAAATATCTGCTCAAGGAGCACGACGACGCCGAAGCCGAGCGGAAACGGGTCAGCCGCAATCCCTTCATAGCCTTTCAGCGGGGATTCGAAAGCGCCTTCGCACTCTTTCGCAATCTCTATCTGCGCTTGCTCACTCTGTGCGTGGACCACTCCGCGGTCTTTATTGCGCTGTTCCTGCTCTTCGCGGCGGGCTCGGTGGCGCTCCTGGCGCCGCAGTTGGGCCAGGACTTCTTCCCTTCGGTCGACTCCGGACAGTTCAAGATTCACGTCCGCGCCCGCTCCGGAACCCGCATCGAAGAGACCGCCGCTCTCTGCGACAGCGTCGATGCGACCATTCGCTCGGTGGTCCCCGCCAGGGAGATTGTCACTGTCGTCGATAACATCGGCCTGCCTTCCTCCGGCCTCAACCTCTCCTACTCCACCTCCGCCCCCATCGGCCCCGGCGACGCCGACATTCAAGTGCAATTGAGCGCGGATCATCGTCCCACAGCGGAATACATCGAGCATTTGCGCGGCGAACTGGCCCGTCAGTATCCCGGCGTAACCTTCTATGTGCTGCCCGTAGACATCGTTACCCAGATTCTCAACTTCGGCCTCTCCGCGCCCATCGACATACAGATCGTCGGACCCCGCCTGGAGGAAAACCGCGCCCTCGCCGCGCGCGTGCTGAATGAGATTCGCTACGTCCCCGGCATCGCCGACTCCCGCATCCAGCAGCCCTTCAACTATCCCAAGATGATGGTCGATGTCGACCGCACCCGTGCCCAGGCGGTGGGCTTCACCCAGAAGGATGTGGCGACCAGTGTGTTGGTGGCGCTGAGCGGCAGCTTCCAGACCACCCCCAGCTTCTATCTCGATCCCAAGAGCGGCGTCACCTACAACGTTGCCGTGATGGCGCCGCAATACCAGATTGATACCCTGGACGCTCTAAGGGGCCTTCCGGTGACCAGCGCGCTGGCTGCCCCACCGGCTTCGGCTTCGTCGCCCGCCACCGGTGCACCCGGAGCGGCCAGCCCGGTGCAGGTGCTGGGCAATATGGCTTCCATTACGCCGGGCGTCGAGCTGGGCACCGTCAGCCACTACGATGTGCAGCCGGTGATCGATATCTACGCCAACGTCGACGGAACCGACTTGGGTTCGGTGACAGGCAAGATGGAGAAGATCATTGCCCGCCATGAGAGCGAACTGCCGCGTGGCTCGCACTTCATCCTGCGCGGCCAGAGCGAGACCATGAAGACCTCCTATCGGGGCCTATTGATCGGCCTGGCCTTCTCCATCCTGCTGGTTTACCTGCTGATTGTGGTCAACTTCCAGTCTTGGCTCGACCCGTTCCTGATCATTGCCGGGCTGCCCGCGGCGCTGGCCGGGATCGTTTGGTTCCTCTTCCTCACCAATACCCGGCTGAGCGTACCGGCACTGACCGGCGCCATCATGTGCATGGGCGTGGCCACGGCCAACTCCATCCTGGTGGTCAGCTTTGCCCGTGAGCAGTTGGAAGTCCTGGTTGGCGACGCGCGCAAGGCCGCCCTCAACGCCGGCTTTGTCCGCCTGCGCCCGGTGCTGATGACCGCGCTGGCCATGATCATCGGCATGATCCCCATGGCCCTGGGCCTGGGCGATGGCGGCGAGCAGAATGCCCCGCTGGGCCGCGCCGTCATCGGTGGCCTGCTGCTGGCTACCGTGGCTACGCTATTCTTTGTCCCCGCCTGCTTCTCGACGGTGCATGGCTTCCTGGAACGCCGCCGCCGGGCTGCGCTACGCGCGGAGACCGCTTCATTTGACGAATTTGACGACCTGCTCGACGAGCCTCGGAGTAATTCATGATGAACAACGCATCGCATGCAAATCCCGATTCATCTGTACCGCAGCATCCTGAGCACGAAAGTGCTCCGGAACAACTGCCCATCTCGCCGCGCAAGGCAGTGGTTGGCGTTTGCCTGGTTCTGCTGGTCTTCGCGGCGCTGGCGGGCGTGGGCATTCTGCGCCGCCACTCCGCCTTTATCGTCCTGGCCGAGCGCACCACGGAACTGGCTCCGCCCACGGTGATTACCGCGCCGGCCAAACTGGGCGCGCCGGTGAGCAGCTTCGTGCTCCCCGGCAACGTGACCGCCTATACCGATTCGCCCATCTACGCCCGCACCTCGGGATATTTGACGCGCTGGTACTTCGACATCGGCGCCAAGGTAAAGAAGGGCGCGCTGCTGGCCGAGATTGCGGCTCCTGAAGTCGATCGCCAGATCCAGCAAGGCGAGGCCGACCTGGCCACCGCTCAGGCCAACGCCAACAACGCCCGCATCCAGGCCGAGCGCTATACGGGACTGGTGCAGTCCAATGCCGTCAGCCGCCAGGACACCGACGCCTATGTGAACCAGGCCAGCGCCACCGCCGCCGCCGTCCGTTCCGCCCAAGCCAACCTCCTGCGTCTGCGCGAGTTGCAGTCCTTCGAGAAGGTCTACGCCCCTTTCGACGGCGTGGTGACTGCCCGCACTGTCGATACCGGCCAGCTCATCGATCCCGGCGCGGGCAAGGAACTTTTCCGCCTGCAAGCCATTCAGACCCTGCGCGTCTATGCCAGCCTGCCCCAGATCTACTCGGCCAACGTGCAGCGCGGCTCCCGGTTGGATCTGACCTTTGCCGAGCACCCCAACAAGACCTACCAGGGAACCCTGGTGCGCACCGCCGACGCCATCGATCCCGCCAGCCGCACCCTCCTGGTGGAGATCGACGTCGACAACCGCTCCGGCGAACTGCTGCCCGGATCCCTGGCCCAGGTACACTTCAAGACGCCTTCGGCCAGTCCCAGCTTCATCGTTCCCGTCTCCGCCCTGATCTTCCGCAAGGAGGGATTGCGCGTGAGCACGGTGGTCAAAGGGAGTGAGGGAAACATCGCCCGACTGCTTCCGGTAACCATCGGCGAGGACGACGGCGCTACGGTGCAGATTGTCAGCGGCCTTGGCGCGACGGATCAGGTGATCCAGGACCCTCCCGACTCCCTCATCGAAGGCCAGCGGGTTACGGTGCTCACCTCCACGGAACACGCGGCGGGAGGCAAATAGCCATGCGCCTTCGCGGTGAGAAATCAACAAAAGAAAGAACCTGTCCTCCTGAGCCAAGCGAAGCATCTGCGTTTCACTCTGGCTTCGCCGATAAAGCACACGCTGCGAAGGATTTGTCTTATCGGCTCGGGTGGGTTTGTTCATTGAGCGTGCTGCTTCTTACCGGCTGCAAACCAGTGGGACCGGACTACAACCGTCCCGCTTATCAGGCTCCCGCAGCCTACAAGGAAATCGGCGCAACCACCGTGCTTCAACCGCCCGCCGCGCCCAACGGCGGCGCCTGGCAGCCCGCCGCGCCCTCCGACGGCCTGTTGCGCGGCAAGTGGTGGGAGATCTATGGCGATCCCCAGCTCAACAAACTGGAAGACCGCATTGTGACCGACAATCAGACGCTGCGCCAGGCTTCGGAGTCCTATCTGGCCGCGCACCAACAGGTGGTTGCGGCGCGCTCCGGGCTATTCCCCACACTTTCGGTCGGATTGTCCTCAGCCCGCGAGCGGCCTTCCGTCAACGGAACCTCGTACAACGCCAACCGGCCCAATGCCTTCAGCGATAACCTGCTCACTGGCCAGGCCAGTTGGGAGCCCGACCTTTGGGGCCGCGTCCGCCGTACCATCGAGGCGGCGCACTCCAACGCCCAGGCCAGCGCCGCCGACTTGGCCAGCATCGACCTAAGCCTACACGCCGAACTGGCAGCCGACTACTTCCAGTTACGCGGCCTCGACGCCCAGATCAAGCTGCTCGACGCCACGGTGACCAGCCTGGAGAGCCAGCTCGACCTTACTCAGCGCCGCCTCGCGGGTGGAGTTGGTACAGAAGCCGACGCGGCCCAGGCCCGCACCCAGCTGGAGACCGTCCGCGCCCAGCGCGTGGATCTCGACGTCGCCCGCGCCCAATTCGAGCACGCCATCGGCACTCTGGCCAACCTCAAGCTTTCCGAATTCAGCATTCCGCCTGCGCCGCTGGAAGGAGCCTTGCCACAGATCCCCCTCGGCGTTCCCTCGCAGCTTTTGCAGCGCCGCCCCGACATCGCCGCCGCCGAACGCCGCACCGCCGCCGCCAATGCCCAGATCGGTATTGCCGCCAGCGCCTTCTATCCCAACATCAGCCTGGGCGCTGCGGGGGGCTTCGAAAGCACCCACGCCGGCACCTGGATTCAAGGCCCCAGCTCTCTGTGGAGTTTAGGGGCCCAGGCAACGGAGTTGCTCTTCGACGCCGGCCAGCGCCGCGCCTACAGCGACGAGGCCAAACACGCCTACGAGGCTCAGTCCGCTGCTTACAAAGCCGCGGTTCTGGGCGCTTTCCGGGATGTGGAAGACCAGCTCTCCAGCCTGCGCATTCTGGAGCAGGAGTCGGGCGTCGAACAGCAGGCCGTGGCCAGCGCCCAGCACTCCTTCGAACTCTCCAATCAGCGCTACAAGGGCGGCGTCACCAGCTATCTGGAGGTCCTCACCGCGGAAACCGCGTTGCTCCAGAACCAGCGCACGGCCACGGATTTGCAAACCCGACAGTTCGTCGCCAGCGTGGGACTGGTGCGCGCCCTGGGCGGCGGCTGGGATGCGACGCAGTTGCCGAGATAGGGAATAGGGATTAGGGACTAGGGAATAGGGAATAGGAAATAGGGATTAGGAAATGGGGAGGGATTCGGCAGAAACTCCTAGAGCATTTCTCCAGTTGTTGTGGAGAAATCGGCAACAACACCCGGAGGGATGGAAGGATAATAGCCGAGCATGAAGCGAAGCGAAATGCTGGAAGAGTCGAGAAAACAATCAATAGCCCCGTAGGGGCTTCCCGAGATCTCCTACCCTATACCAAGGTGAGAAATGCCCTAACCCGCTCCGTGCCCCATCCTTACCGCGCTTTTTGCGGTAAGGATGGGAAGCCGAAGGTATTGATGGCCCCGTTCAGCAGCAGCCTGACTCGCCTGGTCGAGTAATGGCTGGGATGAACATCCGCCAACCAGCCAACTTGCTGAGCCGCGCGAGCGACGCTACCTTGCTGATTTTATTCGACAAAACTCTTATTCATAAAGACCGGATTCAGCGTCCGGAGCTGCCGAAACCCTTGGCGGCGCGCGCCGAGTCTTCCAGGTCGTCGACGGCAACCACTGTTCCAGTCAGAACCGGGACGGGAATCATCTGAGCGATCTTCTCCCCGGCAAGCACAACAGTAGAGGCAGAGCCCAGGTTGGTCATGAGCACCAGAATCTCGCCGCGGTAGCCAGCGTCGATGACCCCGCCCGTCGTGGCCAGGCCGCGAGCAGCCATCGAGGAGCGGTCGCGCACCAGCAATCCCAGCGCATCGCCGCTGACCGGATGGCGGGCTTCGACGGCTATGCCGGTACGCAGCCGGACGGTAGTTTGCGGAGGGAGCACGGCGCCCTCCAGGGCGAAGATGTCGTATCCCAGGTCCTCGCCGGGGTGGGCGACGACCGGGGTGCGGGCTCCGGTTTCCAGCAGTTTCACTCGCAGCATGCTTTCATCCTACGGGGTTGGAGCGGCTTTCGCCCCATCGGTCCCTATTGCGTTTTTGCTTAAAAAGAGACAAGCGTGGACCGGGAGGTCCACGCTACAGCCGGCCAGGAGGCCAGCGCTACAATTTCGTGTCCTGTGGGTCGGCGGAGCCGGTGGACGACTACTCCCTATTCCCTGTTCCCTGTTCCCTTGTTCCCTGCAAAAAATGGTCCGCCCCGGCGGGGAGTTTCCCGGCCGGGGCCGATGTTGTGCTGCGAGGTGATTCGGCAAGAGGATCCTGTAAGCCGAATTCTGTCGTGTGCGGTCATTCGTCTAGACGCCGCGTCGCCGCGGACGTTCATCAGCGACCTACCCGGAGGTTTCGGCAAGTCCTGCGGACAGCAGCCTCTTGCGAGGATGCGATGACCGCGGACCTTTCAGAGCCGCCTGGGCGTACCGGGCCGGTACGCGGCGCGGCCTGACTCCTGGCCGGCGCCTCCCTCCCTATTTGGTCTTGCTCCGTGTGGGGTTTACCCTGCCACCGCTCTTACGAACGGCGCGGTGCGCTCTTGCCGCACCTTTTCACCCTTACCCCGGCGCCGAGCCAGCAAGCTGGTTCGGGGACGTCCTCTGCGCATCCGAAGAGGCGAAGAGGGTTGGCCGAGGCGGTTTGTTTTCTGTGGCACTGGCCGTCCATGGGCCTTGAAGCCCACGTCCCGGACGTTATCCGGCACACTGCCCTGCGGAGTTCGGACTTTCCTCCCCCGGTGCACCGTGCTTGCGCACAGGCCCCGGCAGCGACCGCCCGGTCCTCCTGCCAGTGGCTAGTGTATCCCAAAATCAGCCTCCCCGTGGCTAAAGTCAATCTCTCCATTTGCTCCTTCCGGAATCTCGCCCTATGAGGTTCTCGGCGGAGTTTCTCTGCCTGGTTCCGCGGAGGCCCTGGCCGGCAGCCGACCCTCCGCGCTCTGCGGGCCCGTCCATCAGGAATGGAAAATGCGATTTCCATCAACAAACTGTACGGGGAACGTGATTTTAGTAGAATATCGATTGGAAGTTGCGGTATTGCGAGGACGAAACCTATGGCAGTCTCGATCATGGCCGGTATTCCGGCGCTCAAGGAACTCAACGGCGACCTGAAGCGGCGCATGGACCAGGCCGTGTCCAGCTTCCAGGCCAACCTGGCCTCTGTCCGTACAGGCCGGGCCAGTGTGCACATGCTGGACCAGGTGAAGGTGGACTACTACGGCACCCCCACCCCCATCAGCCAGTTGGCGCAAGTCTCGGCGCCGGAGGCACAGCTCATTCTGATCGCTCCCTGGGATCCCAGTGTGCTGAAGGAGATCGAGAAGGCTCTCCGCACCTCCGATCTGGGCTTCAATCCGCAGACCGACGGCAAGGTCATCCGCGTGCCGGTTCCGCCCATGACCGAGGAGCGCCGCCGCGATGTCTGCAAGCACATCAACCGTGTGCTTGAAGAGCAGCGCACCGCCGTGCGCAACGTGCGCCGCGACGGCAACGACGCCCTCAAGAAGCTGGCCAAGGAAAAGAAGATCAGCGAGGACGAGGAGAAGCGCTCTCTGGAAGAGATACAGAAGATGACCGACGAGGAGATTCGCCTCATGGAAGAGATCTCCCGCCGCAAGGAAGTTGAAGTGATGCAGGTGTGACGGCTTCGACCGCCAAGA
>Ga0326728_10020578_pt1 | contig 12558 bp, 15 predicted proteins | sample MB3enrmetagenome_FD_207602 | JGI IMG/M metagenome (GOLD analysis project Ga0326728, IMG submission 207602) | Lab enriched peat soil microbial communities from McLean, Ithaca, NY, United States - MB31MN | ecosystem: Environmental > Terrestrial > Soil > Wetlands > Peat | place: USA: New York...
TATCCCAGCGGAGGGCCGCAGCCGCGCGTGATGGACGTGTGGAAGGCTGCCGGACCGGGACTGGATTTCTACGCGCCGGATCTGTATGCCGAGAACTTTACCGAGTGGTGCAAGCGCTACCATCGCGAAGGCAATCTGCTGTATATGCCCGAAACCAGGGGCGGCGCGGCGGGGGCGGCCAACGTGTTTTACGCTTTGGGCGAGCAGGCCGGCATCGGTTTTTCGCCTTTCGGAATCGACTCGGAGGTGGACGACAAGGAAGGCCTGGGCGCCAGCTACCGCGTTATTGCCAGCCTGGCCCCGCTGTTGCTGGAGCACCAGAGCGCGGGCGACGTGCACGGCTTCGTGCTGGACAAGAACCATCCCTCGGTCGATTTCACCCTGAACGGCTACACGCTGCATGTGACCCTGGACGATATCTTCGGCTATCACGCCGAGAGCGGCTTTGGTCTCATCCTGGCCACCGGGCCGGAGGAGTTTCTGGGCGCCGGCAAGGGCTTCCGGGTCTCCTTCACGGCGCGTTCCGCAACCGCGCAGCAGGTGGGCATTGCCGCCGTGGACGAAGGCCGCTTCGAGGACGGCAAATGGGTCCCCGGCCGCCGTCTCAATGGCGACGAAGACGACCAGGGAAAGGGCTGGCGATTCGATCCGCGCCTGGTCAGGACGGAAAAGGTGACGCTTTACCGGTTTGAGTAGGAGCCCGTTGGTTGCTGGCGGACCGGGCCGTCCTGACCTCTGAAGGTCCAGGATGCGCCGGCCCCGGTCCCCAAGCTGTCCGGAATGGCGGGGTTGGCAGACCTGCTGTATACTGGTTGAAGCCTCAAGAGGGCAGGGAAACCCCTGTCTTGCGGGTATCGCGGCGGAGCCACCCATTCTGCCCGAAAAAGAGAAGAAAATGCCCAAGTTGAAGACCCATACGGGCGCGAAGAAGCGCTTCAGCAAGACTGGCACCGGCAAAATCAAGCGGGGCCAGACGAAGACGCGTCACATCCTTACTTCGAAGTCGCCAAAGACCAAGCGCAAGCTCGGCAAAACCTTGATGGTTTCCGATGGCGATTACAAGAAGGTAGCGCGCATGATTCCCTACGCCTGATCGTTGAGCCGCCTCCGCAACACGGAGACGGCGCATCCGGGCCCCAGCGAACGCGTTGCGCGGGCCCCCGGCGAACTGGGCGGTTTGTAGAAATCCCAGCCAGCCGAGAGATCAAGGCTTGAAATGAGCGAGTGAAGAGGTTTACCGCCTGCGCCCCTGTTGGGGTTGGGCCTCCTGCCTCCAGCCGCATGACCATCGAACGCAAAACGGAGAACCAACCATGCCCCGCGTAAAGCGCAGTACCAAGCGGAATGACCGCCGCAAGAAGATTCTCGAGAGGGCAAGTGGATATTTCCTCACGAAATCCAAGCTCTATCAGGCAGCCCAGGAAGCCGTCGAACGCGGCCTCAAGTTTGCCTACACCGGCCGCAAGCAGAAGAAGCGCCAGTTCCGCTCTTTGTGGATTGTGCGTATCTCGGCCGCAGCCAAGCTGAACCACACCAGCTACTCGCAGTTCATCAACGGCCTCAAGAAGGCCGGCATCGAGCTGGATCGCAAGATCCTGGCCGACATCGCCGTCAAGGACGCCGCGGGCTTCACCGCCCTGGTCGAGAAGGCCAACGCCGCCTTGGCCGCCGAAAAGGTAGCGTAATCAGGAACTGCAGAAAAGACGCAGATTTTAATCGTCAATTGTCTGTATATACTCGGAACCACGTCACTTGCGTGGTTCCGAGTTGACATTTTGTCCCCAAAAGCGATACACAGTCCCCAATCCTGTTTTTCATTTGCGACCAAGCTCATTCCTTGACGTCTATTGTGATAGCGAGGTAATACGATGAACTCCGCGATGCTCGACTACGACGATTTCGATCTTGAGATGGCCTGCAAAACAGGTCTTCCATTGGAAGATGCCGTTCGCGAAGCCACGGAAATTCGCAAGCGCGACCCCAAGAAGTTCGTAAGGATCAGGCATCTTGGACAGGGAGAATACGCCACAGTACAGGTCTCTGCCGATGAGGTCTATGCCGAATGGACTGGCCGAATGCAGCAGCGGCTGATGAAGCTTTTTCGCAGGACTTCAAGATGACCGCGAGCGCGATGCCAGACGAGAAAAAAGGTGAGTTGTTGTCGGGTATTGATGCCGTGGCGTCGGAAAAGAAATCTTCGCCACAGACTTCTGATTTGGGCATGCCAGCGTTTGAGCAACAGGTCAGCACTTTTATGGCGCAGTTCCGTTCTGGTCCCGACCCTGCAGTCGCCACAATCCTTGCGGAGACTGAGCGCCACGCGGAAGACAATAATCTTGCGGGCTACCGGGCAACTCTTGAACAGCGGGATCGAGATAGTCAACGCAATCACGAATACCGTTTGGAGCAACTCAAGCACAGCGCGCACGAGAAAAAGGTAGTCCTTTATGGCTCGGTTGCAGCGTTGGTCATTGGCGGCATTCTTAGCGTTACAGGAAGATCCCAGTTTGGTAATCCAATCATGACTGCAGCCCTTACTTTGCTCATTACGCTCATATCTGGAAAGCTGAAGATAGGTGAATGAAGGAATATGCGGCGGTATTCGAGAAGACATCGAACGGCTGGAGCGCCTATGCTCCGGACCTGCCGGGGTTGGGCGTGGCGGCCGCTACTTTCGCGGAGACGGAGCAGTTGCTTCGTGAAGGAATCGAACTCCACATCAAAGGAATGCGCGAGGATGGCTTGCCCATTCCGGAGCCGTCCACTCAGGTCATGCGGCTGGCCATTCCGGCTTGAGTCCTATGAGCAGGTATCAGAAACGAAGCTGAATATATCGAAAACAGGTTTCCCCTCCACAATTCTTGCCCCGAATATAACTATTCCGTGGAAGTGGAAACTTTCTCTCACTCCGGTTCCGCATCCAACGACGAGAAAATTCCCTTTGTCTTGCCTGACTTCCCGCAATTCAAACTTCGTCATTTGCGGACGGCCTCCGGTTTCGAGGGTATATCTCATCGCTTTCACGAACTGCTTGCGGTCCATGTCAGGACCAACTTCGCCCAAAAGTAGTTCCCGCTTAAGCTCCACTGTCTGGTCCTGAATTTCCCAAAGATCACCCCAGTTCTTCTTCCCCTGATCTGAAACATACCTTTCGATTCCGGGTTGCAGAATGTTGCGTTGCTCTGGCGTGAGCGCGGAGTACGGATTTGGCCCCGTTGCTTGCAAGGGGAGGGAAAGCAGAAGTAGACCGGCGAAAAAGAGGCTTTTCATGACGACCAATATATAGAAACCTCCTCCACGTGGGAAAGACGGCGAGGGATTCCGCTCCATGCAATGGTTTATCCTGAACTTTACGCATATGAATGAAGAAATTCCCAATTTGACGGCATTTGATGCGGCTGCGCTGGACGAGGCGTTTGCCGCTCTGGAGCGGCAGGCGCGTGCGGCTGCCGCTGCGGTAGGTGACGAAGCGGCTGTCGAGGCCTTTCGCCTGGAGTGGCTGGGCCGCAAGCAGGGCCGGCTCAACGAGGTTTCCGGCCGCTGGCTGAAGGCTGCTCCCGCTGAGGCCAAAAAGCCGCTGGGCCAGCGCTTCAACGCGCTCAAGGCGCTGGTTGAGGAGTTGCTTGACCAGGCGGCAGGCGCAGGCCCAAGCGACGCGGCGCTGGCCGCCGAGGCGATCGACATTACGCTGCCGGGAACCCGGCGGCTGACCGGCGCCGAGCATCCCATCACCAAAACGCTCAACGAGATTACCAGCGTTTTTGCGGCGCTGGGCTACTCGGTGGGCGTGGGGCCCGAGGTTGAAACCGACTTCTACAACTTCGAGAGCATGAACTTTCCTCCTGGACATCCGGCGCGGGACACGCAGGATACGCTGGTGGTCGCCAATCAGGAGCGGCGCCCGCTGCGCGACCGGCTCTTGTTGCGCACGCATACTTCGCCGGTGCAGATGCGGACCATGGAGTCGCAGCCGCCGCCGGTGCGCATCGTCATCCCCGGCAAAGTTCATCGCAATGACGCGGCCGACGCCACCCACTCGCCCATCTTTCACCAGGTTGAGGGTCTGTGTGTGGACACCAACATCACCTTCAGCGACCTGAAGGGTACGCTGGACCACGCCATGAAGGCGCTGTTCGGCTCGGCCGTGAAGACGCGCTTTTTTCCCTCGTTCTTTCCCTTCACCGAGCCCTCGGCCGACGTGCAGATCAGTTGCATCTTCTGCGGCGGCAAAGGCTGCCGCAAGTGCAAAGACTCGGGCTGGATCGAGCTGCTGGGCTGCGGCATGGTAGACCCGGCGGTCTTCGCCTTCGCGGCGGAAAAGCAGCCCGCCTACGATCCCAAGAAGATCTCCGGCTTCGCCTTCGGCATGGGCGTGGAGCGCATTGCCATGATGAAGTACGGCATCAGCGAGATCGGGCAGTTCTACGCCGGAGATATGCGGTTCCTGGGGCAGTTTGCGTGAGAAGCGTAGAGCTCGATTGAAAGCAGCCAGTTAGCCTGCGCTCTGCGCACATTGGCGAGTTGGCAGGTTAGCGGTGGGGATGGGGGAACGGACGATTATGCCCAGAACCAAGCATTTTCGAGATTTGGTTGTCTGGCAGAAGGCGATGGAACTGGCTCGCGCGGTCTATGTGCAGACCGAGGAGTTTCCCAAGGCAGAGACGTTTGGCCTGCGGATGCAGATGCGCCGGTCTGCGGTTTCGGTGGCCAGCCATATTGCCGAAGGGCATGGGCGGCTGACAGATGTGGAATTAAGGAAGTCGCTCAGCGCCGCGCGCGGGTCGTTGTACGAATTTGAAACGCAGAATGAGTTGGCATGCGACTTGGGTTTCATCGAAAAGGACCCTTCCCGGCAATTGCTCGAACTGGCGACGGACACCGCCAAACTCATCAACGGGCTGCTCGGAGTGTTGGAACCTTGACGGAATGCCACAAATGCCGCCAACCAGCTAACCTGCAATGCGCCTAAAGCGCGCTAACTCGCTAATAGGAATCCAATGAAGATACTGAGTAAATGGCTTAGAGCGTACCTGCCCGGACTGCCGGTGGACGATGCGCAACTGGCTGAAGACCTGACCCTCCGCGGCATTGCCGTGGACGGCACTTACGATCTCGGCCCCGGCAACGGCTCGTACTTTGAGATGGACATCACCACCAACCGCGTGGACGCCATGAACCACTACGGAGTGGCGCGCGAGGCCGCGGCCATTTATGGGCTGAATCTGCCGGCGCTCGGGTTTCCTTTGCCTGAAGCCAGGCCGGCGGCTGCGCCGTATCCCGTGCGGATCGAGGCCCAGGATGCCTGCGGACGCTTTACGGCGCGGGTGCTGCGCGGCGTCACCATCGGCGACTCGCGAGACTGGTACACAGGAACCGAAGTGTCCACCTACTTTGGCCTGCTGGAGCAGAAGCAGATTTCCAATGCCGTGGATGCCACCAACTTTGCCTGGCTGGCGATGGGCCAGCCCACCCACGTCTTCGACCTGGACAAGATCGAGGGCGGCATCGTGGTGCGCCGCGCCAGGCAAGGCGAGCGGCTGAAGACGCTGGACGGCATGGAGCGCGTGCTCGATCCCGAGGACCTGGTGGTGGCCGACGAAGCCAAGGCGCTGGGGCTGGCCGGGGTGATGGGCGGCTGGGACACCATGATTACGGCCGAAACGAAGAATGTGCTGGTGGAGGCGGCGTGGTTTGAGCCAATGGCTGTGCGGCGGACGGCGCGGCGGCACGGGCTGCATACAGACGCCAGCCATCGCTTCGAGCGCGGCGCGGACTTCAATGCCGCGCCGGTGGCTTCCGCGCTGGTGAGCCAGATCCTGCTGGTCAACGGCGGCTGGATCGAGGGCGATCTGGTGGACGTGCGCGTTGCGGACCTGGAGGCGCGGACGGCTAACCGCAAGCCCATCGCGCTGGCGCTCAGTGAAGTGCGCCGCATCCTGGGCACGACGGTGGACGAGGAAGGCATTACCGCCGCGACCGTCGAAGTGGTGCTCAAGGCGCTAGGGTGCGAGTTGGCGCCTGCGGGTGAAGCGGCCTGGCTGGTAACTTTGCCCAGTTGGCGCCTCGATGTCGAGCGCGAAATCGATCTCATCGAAGAGGTGGCGCGGGTTTACGGGTACAACCGCTTTGCCAACACACTGCCGGCTTTCGGCGAAGGCGTGCGGTCGCTGCCCTGGGCAGAGAGCGAAGCCGCGGTGCGGCGCACGCTGCTGTCGGCCGGGTTCCATGAGGCCATTGCCAGCACCTTCTGCTCGGCGGCCGAGGCGGCCTTGACAGCGCCGCAGCCGGGGCTGGTTGTGCCGCTGGGCAATCCGCTCAGCGAAGAAGCCGGCGTGCTGCGCCCGTCGCTGGTGCCCGGCATGTTGGCGATGATCGCCGGCAACCTGCACCGCGATGTGAGCGACGTGCGCCTGTTCGAGTTGGGTACGGTTTTCAGCGGCACCACGGAAAAAGTGGAGGAGCGGCCGGCCGTGGCCTTCGGCGCGGTGGGCAGCCTGCCTGAGCAGTCCGCGCTGCATCCCGCCCGGGCCATCGAGTTCCATGACCTGAAGGGCGCGGTGGAGCAGGTTCTGGCGCGGTTCCAGGCCCGCGCCGTTTATTATGACCGCTTTCCGGCCGAGTCTGGGTTGACGCCCGAGTGGCTGCATCCCTACCGCTCGGCGCGCGTGGCTGTCGATGGAGCCACTGTGGGCTGGTTCGGCCAACTGCATCCCCGCGAGGCCGCGGCGCGCAAGCTGAAGGAGCCGGTGCTGGTCGGCGAGCTCTATCTGGAGCGGCTATACAAACAGACGCTGCGGGAGCCAGCCGCCCGCGAGATTTCCCGCTTCCAGCCGGTTCGCCGCGATTTTTCCCTGATTCTGGATGAGCGCATCGGTTGGGAGAAGATCGACCAGGCGCTGGCGGGCTTGCAGATTCCCGAGCTGGTGGAGTGGCGGGCGCGCGAGGTGTTTCGCGATGCCAAGCTGGGCGCGGGCGAGTACTCTCTGCTGTTGGGCGCCACCTTCCAGGCGGCCGACCGCACCTTGCGCGAGGAAGAGCTGCAAAGCTTCCAGGCGCAGGTGGTGGAGGCTGTTGGCAAGGCTGGGGCGCGGCTGCGGACGTAAACCGGAAACAGACTCAATAGGCGCTATACTTGCACGGATATGCTGGATTTTGGGGAGGTCGTTTCAATGCCGCAGTCATTCTGGGAGTCAGATACCGTAGAAGAGGCGCAACCGGAGCAGCCGGTTGAGCCGGAGCACCAGCCCCAGGAGCCGGTGGCCGAAGCGGGGAGCCTGGCCCTGAGCGTGGACGATTTTTCGGCGCTGGAAGAGCGGATTCTGCGCGCCGTGAACCTGGTGAAGCGGGAGCGGCTAGCCCGTGCCGCAGCCGAGGAGCGCGCCGCCCTGGCCGAAGCCCAACTGGGCGAAACCGCGCCATTGTTGGAACATTTGCAGAAGGAACTGAATGCGCTGCGTGCGGAGCGCGACCAGGTGCGCCAGCGCGTGGAACGTCTGTTGGCGCAATTGGACTCGCTGGAACTGTGAGGCAAGGCATGGGGCCCAAACAGGACGAAGCCGTAACCGGCTACGTGACGGTCGAGATCTACGACCAGACTTATCACCTCTCCGGCCAGGATGCGGAGCACATCCGCCAACTGGCCGCGCGGGTGGATGCCAAGATGCGCGCCGTAGCGGCCCAGGGTCGCACCGTGGACTCGCTGCGCGTGGCTGTTTTGGCTGCCCTCAACCTGGCCGATGAGCTCTCGCAGTCGGCCAACGCCGATGCGCGGCTAGGCCATGCGCGCGCCGCCAGCCTGCGCGGGCTGCTGGACGAAGTCCTCGACGAAGATTTGAAGACCGGTTCCTGAAGGAGCGTTGCCGTTTTGGGATCGACGGCCAAAAGTGGGGGGCAAAAACGTAGCACACCGCGCCCACCCCGCACAAGACTTGTAATTCCCGGCGGAGACACATACTATCCGCAATAGAAACCGGCCTGCAAAGCAGGTGTTGCGGTCAACGCTGGATGAACCACTTTCATTGAACAGGGGCTCAACTCGACAATCGGTTCTGTGTGCCGTGTCCGCCAGTCCGGAATGCCTAATGAACCGCGGAGAGCTCCACCGTCTTAGGACGGGTTCACCAGCACATCGCACACGGCCCAGCGGGCCGGATTCTACCTTCCTTCGAAATTGCGGCCCCGGCCCCGGCTCCGTGTGACAGCCCGATGCCGTATCCTTACACTGGTGTACCCAGTCCTCTTCCACATCGGATCAATCCTCGTCCCGGCCTATGGCGCGGCGGCCGCGCTGGGCGTGCTGCTGGCGCTGTTTTTGGCCCAGCGCACGGCGCGCATGGTGGGTATTGACGCCGGGAAGGTGTGGAACCTCTGCATCCTGGCGTTGTTTGCGGGCCTTGCGGGCCAGCGGCTGCTGCTGGTGGCAATCAACTGGAGCGATTTGCGCCGTCATCCCCTGTGGATGCTGACGCTGGCCATGGTGCATCACCCGCTGCTGGGAGCCGCCGGCGCGCTGGCAGGCGTGGGCACTGCGTTGATTTATGCGCGCTGGCAGAGGCTGCCGCTGGGTGCAACGGCCGATGCCCTGGCCGCGCCGCTGGCTCTGGGGCTGGCGTTTGAGCAACTGGGCGCGCTGCTGGCCGGGTCGGGCTACGGGACGGAAACCGCCGCGCGCTGGGCGGTCGTCTACACCAACCCGCTGGCCGCTCGCTGGAGCGGCACGCCGCTGGGGGTTGCCCTGCATCCGGTGCAGGCCTACGCCGCGGTCGCCTTCTTGACGCTCGCGGTTTTTCTGCTGGTGTGGCTGCCGGTGCGCCGCCGCCAGGGCGATGTGGCCGGAATGGGGCTGCTGGGGACCGGCGTGGCGGTCTACCTGACCGAGTTGGGCCGCGACTCCGAGGGTCGCGGTGCGTTGCTGGGCGGCGCGCTGGATGGGCCGCAACTGGCGGCCGTCCTGCTGGTGCTGGGCGGCGCGCTGGTGCTGTGGGAACGCAAGGGAACTGCAATATTACGGGGCACGAACGGCGAGGCCGAAAATGACTGAATTACGCACCATTGAAGTGCCCGTGGACGAAGCCGGGCAGCGCCTGGATCAGTATCTGGCCGCGCAGTTGGAGGGCGTGAGCCGCTCGCGGGTGCAGATGCTGATGGACCAGGGCGACGTGCTGGTGAACGGCAAGCGCGAGAAGGCTTCGCTCAAGCTGCGCGGCGGCGAGCGGATCGACATCACCGGCGAGCCGCGCCCCGCGCCTCTGAAGGCCACGGCCGAAGACATTCCCCTGGACGTGATCTTTGAGGACGACAACCTGGCGGTGGTGAACAAGCCGGCCGGGATGATGGTTCACGCCGGGGCGGGACAGAACGAAGACGAGCGCAATCGCGGCACCCTGGTGAACGCGCTGCTCTTCCGGTTCAAGAAGCTCTCAGCGACCGGCGGCGACCTGCGCCCCGGCATTGTGCACCGGCTGGACAAAGACACCAGCGGCCTGATCGTGGTGGCCAAGAACGACCGCACCCACGCGGCCCTGGGCGAGATGTTCTCCAGCCGCCAGATGAAAAAGACCTATGTCGCGCTGGTGCAGGGCGCCGTGGAGCGGGACAAGGGCACCATCAACGCCGCTGTTGGCCGCGATCCGGTGAACCGCACGCGCATGACGGTGCGACCCCAGGAGAACGCACGCTCTGCCGTTTCTCACTACCAGGTGGTTCGCCGGCTCTCAAATCGCTTTGGCAAGTTCACCCTGGTGCGAGTGCGCATCGAGACCGGCCGCACCCACCAGATTCGCGTGCATATGGCGTCGATCGGCCACCCGGTGGTGGGGGATACCCGCTATGGCGGTTCCGGCCAACTGACCGACCAGGTGGCCGCTCAGTCTGCTCCATCCAAGGCCGCGCGCCGCAATGCGGCCCCGGAAAAGCTGCGCCTGGGCCGGAATTTTCTTCACGCCGCGGAGCTGGAATTCACCCACCCGGTGACGGGCAAGGTGCTGGCGCTGGAGGCCCCGCTGCCGCCGGAGCTGGTGACGTTTCTGGCGATGCTCGATGAGGGCCAGACGGCGGCGGAAGCAACAGCGCCCAAGGCTTCGCGCACGGTCCGAAAGCAATTGCTAAAATGAGGAAGCCATGAACAAAAAGCTTTTAGGTATTGTGCTTGCCGCAGCATATCCGGCGGCCATGCTGGCCGCGCAGCAACCCGTGAGTCCCGCGGCGCCGGCTCCCATGGCCCCGCAGACAGCGCCGTCTGCCGAACAGCCCGCCGACGCTGCCGAGCCCGTCATCAAACTGGGCGTCAACGAAGTCAACCTCATCTTCACCGTCACCGACAAGCATGGGCACTATATCCCCAACTTGAAGCAGAGCGATTTTGCGCTGCTTGACGATCAGAAGGCGCCGGCCCGGGTGAACGCCTTCCGCCAGCAGATCAATCTGCCGCTCCGCGTAGGCATCCTCATCGACACCAGCACCTCGATTCGCTCCCGCTTCAAGTTCGAGCAGCAGTCGGCCAACGAGTTTCTGCTGCAGATCCTCAAGGCACGCGGCGATCGCTCCTTTGTCATGGGCTTCGATGTCACCCCCACGGTGACCCAGGACTGGACCAACAACCTGGACGCCCTGGAAACGGGAGTCAACCGGCTGCGTCCGGGCGGAGGCACCGCGCTGCGGGACGCCGTCTACACCGCCTGCCGCGACAAGCTGCTGGACGTTGCGCGCGGCCAGGAGCCGGTGCGCAAGGCCATCGTGCTGCTCTCCGACGGCGACGACAACCAGAGCCGCGTCTACCTGGACGAGGCCGTCAAGGAATGCCAGCGCGCGGAGACCATCATTTACGCCATCAGCACCAACTGGACGCCCAGCCGTGGCAAGGGCGACCAAGTGCTCACCCAGATGGCCGAGCAGACTGGCGGACAGGTCTTCTTTCCGCCTTCGGTGGAAGATGTCTCCAACAGTTTCCAGAGCATTGAAGAGGAGTTGCGCAGCCAGTATGCGCTGACGTATACGCCGGCCGACTTCAAGTACAACGGAGCCTTCCGCCCGATCTATCTTTATTGCAACGATCGGCGCTACCTGGCGCGGGCCAAGAAGGGCTATTTCGCGCCGCGGCAGTAGGGGGCAGGTGTTGGAAAATGCAGAGAGCCGGCCTAAAACGCCGGCTCTCATTTTTTTCATCTCATCTTCCGAAGAATGCGCACCGCCGGTTCCGTTTCAGGACAGTCGAGTTCACTCCTGTCCAAATTTGACCCACCTCAAGATTCTTTTCCTTCCAATCTCACCAATTACCTGCTCTGCGCGATGAAATAGAGGAGTGCGATTCCAAGAGTTCTCCCATTGGGGGGCCGCTCGCAGGGCGGAGGTTCGATCTGCTGGGCGCGTCGAGGCCGGTGGGGAAGCTGGAAATCGAGAAAGCCGCGGAAAGGTTGTGCGGACTGGGGGAATGCGGTGATCCGGCAGGCGATATCGTGCGACATCTGCGGAACGGAGAAGAAGCAGACCAACCACTGGTTTGTGGCCTATGACCAGGGAGGGGAACTGCGGGTGAGCGGGTGGAACTCGCGCAACCGGCTGCGTCCGGGCTCGAAGCATCTGTGCGGGCAAACCTGCCTGCACAAGCTGGTGGACGATTTCATGGCCAGGGCGCTGGCGGTGCGGGTTCAACCGGGAGCCGCGGAGGAAGCTGACGCGGAGGTGTTCGCTGTGGCCACGGATACGAGCCTGACCTCGGACGCGGCCTATGTGGAGGTTGAGTCTTCGGCGCGTTTGTTGACGCCCGCCGAGCCTGCTCTCCCTGTGCGTCCGATGCCCAGGCCGCCCGCCGAACTGGTCGCCATGCCCGCAAGAGGTGCAACCGAGGGGAGTGCGCCGTTGCCCGACGAGCCGCCCCGCTATGCCTCCCGTAACTGGCGGGCTGAAGCCTGGGACCGGGAGCGGGAGCGCGAAATGCGCGCCGGCGAGCGCCGTCGCGATCTTGCCGCCCGCCGCCGTGCCAAATGAAGCCCGAACGGAGGATGCCGTGGGGATTGATCTGCTGATTCTGGTTGCAGCGCTGTTTCCGTTTGCGCTCCCCCGCCGGGTTTCCCGCTGAACCTTGCGAGCCTGCATCCGGTCCTGCGGCGCACTGGTTACTCTGGGGTCGATTCTGCCTGAAGCAGCGCCAACAGGCCGGCTTCGTCGATGACGGGAACCTGGAGATCGCGCGCCTTGTCCAGTTTGGAGCCGGCTTCTTCGCCTGCCACCACGTAGCTGGTCTTCTTGCTGACGGAGCCGGCCGTCTTGCCGCCTGCCGCCTCGATCATCGCCTTGGCCTGGTCGCGCGTGAGGGTGGGCAGCGTGCCGGTGAGCACAAAGGTCAGCCCCGCCAACTGCGCCGAGCGCTGCTTTTTCTCCGCCGTCATGTCTACTCCGGCATCCGCCAGCCGCTTTACCAGGTCGCGGTTTTCCTTGTCCGCAAAAAACTCCAGAATCGCCTGGGAGATGCGCGGGCCGACCTCCTCCACGCGTTCCAGTTCTTCGGCAGACGCCGCGGCCAGGGCGTCCATGGAGCCGAACTCCTGGGCCAGCAACTCG
>Ga0326728_10020579_pt1 | contig 12556 bp, 12 predicted proteins | sample MB3enrmetagenome_FD_207602 | JGI IMG/M metagenome (GOLD analysis project Ga0326728, IMG submission 207602) | Lab enriched peat soil microbial communities from McLean, Ithaca, NY, United States - MB31MN | ecosystem: Environmental > Terrestrial > Soil > Wetlands > Peat | place: USA: New York...
CCCGCATTCGCAGGGAGATCTTCTTTTAGCCCCTGACCCTGACGGTCGCTTGCCCGCTCTCATCCATTCTCACTGTTTCCGGACATCTCTGTCAAGTCCGTTCTCCATGGGGAGACCATACGTCAGTTGAAGCATCGCATCTTAAGATGGCGTGAACCCTGCCGGCTTTCTTTTGACGACTTAAAGTACACGCCACGTTGACGATATCCGCATTCACCGAACGGTTGGGATAGGCAGAATGGCCATTCGAGTAGTGCCTGAAGCGGTCCTCGATGAATGACTTAAGAAGACTGTCGTTAGCAAGGAGGGCTTCCCAATACTTTCCCCGAAACGCGGCTCACCTTCTTTCCGGACACCTTCTTTATGCCTCGGGCCATTGCAGCGGCCTTCCTGCCTGAGCTGCCTATCCTATTTCCCGGCTTGCTTCTTACGCAGGATGTCAAGCAGCTTCTCAGGCGGATTGTTTGCAAGAATCTCCCGGAACTGGGTGCGGTAATTACTGATCAGGCTGACTCCCTCGATCACCACATCGTATACCTTCCAGCCGCTCTCTTCCTTGATGACCCTGTAGTTGATGGCAACCGGGCCGCTACTCGTGACGATCACGCTCTGAACCTCCACCGTCGTTTCTGTGAGGGGTACCTCCTTTGTGAAGGTCACCTGTTCGTTGGTGTAGGACGCAACCTTATCAACATACGCATCCCTGAGAATGGCCGTGAAGAGCCGGACGAATTCCTTGCGCTGCTCCACGGTGAATTTGTTCCAGTTCAGCCCCAGGGTCCTTTTGGAAAGCTCCACAAAGTCGAACAGGTCATCAGCCGCACCCTCGATTCTTTGTTCCTTAATCTTCTTGCCTGCTTCTCCCTGAAGCTTGGGATCACGCAGTATGTCCAACACTGCGTTGGCATGGGCTTTCACCGTATCGAGCGGGACTCCGGCAAGAGCCGGCCACGGAAGCATTGACACGAAGAGAAGAATCAGTCCCCACCGCAGTTTGTTCATGATATCCTCCTTGCTCACCGAGCGTTTGTTCTGGGTTGTCTCTCACCGGGTCGGGACGAACCAATACATACCTGCCGCGGTATTTTCGTATCGGCATGCAAAAGAGGCCCCTCAATAATATTCGGCGAGCGCACTCCTTTTCCTCATGCCTTCGTGCGAGCGCCCGTCCGCCTATTACACCAGATGTTTGCGAGTTCCCATTTTACCCTTTTCCTGGGCTGTTGCGACGCTTTACCGGGAAAAGCGCAACGGGGAGAAGCACGCATGTCATTATCGTTGACCTCTCCATGGCAGCCCCCATTATTGATGTGCTACGAGTAAGCCTAATCGTTACCTGTAACACAAGCAACGGCGAATGGGCCGGGGCATCGATTAGATTTTTCGGGATTGTGGGACGCCCCATCAAGCCGGCCGGGGCGTTCTTTGAAATTTGTGGCGGCCGTCCTTACGGGGCGCACCCCGAGGGGACCCGGTGCTATCGCGAAGGATGAAGACGTCCTGTGAGGGCATTACACTGGTTGTACACTTTCACGACAAGCGGACCCACCAGCGAAAGGAGGTAATTTCTATGAGCAATACGCTTTGATCTATTTCTACCCGGACGGGAGGTTGAAATCGTGCATGAAGCCTGTCAACTGAGAAAGAAGCGCTGTTCCAGCCGATCGCCCAACTAGCGCTCAACGGGGATGGCGCGGCTATGGGAACATTTAATCCAAGGCTATTCTCCGCCACCAGATTGTCTCATCATAAGTATCATCACGGGCCTCCATCGTTTCAATGTCACCGGTCAATCCCGGCAAGCCATGGCCGAGACCGTGAAAGCCGGGAGCGCCATGGGCAGAAACGTCTGGATCCAAACCAGAAGCCTGCCGTTTTGACTCGGAGCACGGTGGTGTATAATATGAAGCCCGATGATAGGATGAAACGTGGTCGTATCGCCCCGCTTTTAGGCTCCACGATCCGAAGACGGCGAAGTTCTGAGAACGGCGAACCGGTGAGATTGGTAATGAGACGGCGAAAAAGGCTCGCCGAATCCGGCCCTCCGGGCTGAAATGAGGAGCAGCCATGGCCAGCGCCAAGAGTATTGCCAAGGGTTTCCGGTTCCATATGCTCGGGGGGATTCTGCCCCTCGATAGATCCAGGGTGTCCGCCGACATCACGGCAGGCATCACCCTGGCGGCTCTCAATATCCCCCAGGCCATGGGCTACGCCAAGATTGCCGGCACCCCGGTGATCACCGGCCTCTACGTCATCCTTATCCCCACAGCTTTGTTTGCCCTGTTCGGCTCATCCCGGCATATGGTGGTGGGAGCAGATTCTGCCACCGCCGCCATTCTCGCTGCCGGCCTCACAGGTCTGGCCGTCTTGGGCTCGCCCGATTATGTGGCCCTGTGCGGTCTTTTGGCCCTCATAGCGGCTGGCTTCCTCATCGTGGCCCGTTTCATAGGGCTGGGTTTCCTGGCGGACTTTCTGTCCCGCACCGTGCTTATAGGGTTTCTGACCGGAGTCGGCCTTCAGGTATCCCTCATGGAGATCGGCGGGATGCTGGGACTGCCCGAGGGCGGGCATGGCCCTCTTGGCCGTCTTCTCTACGACCTCCATCACCTCCACCGGACGAACTTTCACACCCTGGCGGTGACAGTCGCTGTCCTGGCCGTGATCCTGGGTTCCGAGAAAATTTCCAAAAAGTTTCCCGGGGCCCTCGTGGCGGTGATCGGTGCGATCGCAGTGAGCTGGGCCATTGATCTTAAAGCCGCCGGCGTGGCTACCCTCGGGGCTGTTCCAAGCGGTCTCCCGAATTTCGGCTTGCCACGGACCGAAGTTGACGCTGATCTCCTCATGAAGCTTTTGCCCACGGCCTTTTCCATTTTCGTGGTTATCCTGGCCCAGAGCGCCGCCACTTCACGGGCCTATGCCACCCGCTACAACGAGCGTCTGAGCGAAAATACAGATCTGATGGGTTTGGGCCTGGCCAACATCGGGGCTGGACTTTCTGGCGGCTTCGTGGTGAACGGCAGTCCCACCGCCTCCGAGATGGTGGATAGCGCCGGGGGTCGCTGCCAATTGGCCCAGATCGCCAGCAGCGTTGTCGTGCTTTTGGTGCTGATCTTCCTGACGGGGCCTCTGGCCTACATGCCGGCTCCTGTCTTATCAACGGTGGTTTTTCTCATCTGCGTGCATCTCATCGACGTAAAAGGCATGCGACAGATCTACCGGGAGAGGCCCGCCGAGTTCTGGGTGGCCCTCATAACCGCGGCCACCGTGGTTCTCCTGGGAGTGCAACAGGGCATCCTGCTGGCTATGTTCCTCTCCCTGGTGAGTCACACCCGGCATGGCTATCGTCCGAAAAACGCGGTGTTGGTGGCGGCCGAGACGGAAGGCTGGGAGGCCCAGCCGGTGGCCACTCAGGGCCAATTTCTCCCAGGGCTCCTGGCCTACCGGTTTGCCCATGGCATGTATTATGCCAATACCGAAGTGCTGTCCAGGGAGGTCACCTGGCTGGTCCTGGAGGCCAAACCTCCCCTTAACTGGTTCTGCATCGATGCCGCCGCGGTCGACGACGTCGACTACTCGGCGGCTGCGGTTTTGCGCACTCTTTTTGATCTCCTCCAGAAGCATGGGGTGAGACTGGTATTTTCAGAAGTCTCGGATGAGGTGTATGCTCAACTGGAACGCTCGGGGATCACTGACATCGTGGGCCAGGATGCCTTTTATACCACAACGGGAGCGGTGGTTAGCGCCTACCGTGAGAAACCGGGGCCTTCTCCTTGAGGCCGGCCGCCAGAATTTCTTTCAAGAAAGCAGGCCGGGGCTAGCCGCTTCCACCCGATCCCACATCATGCGTCGGATCGCGACCGAGCCGCACCCGATTCCCCACGCGTAAGGGCCGGACCGAAATCACTTGCCCGTGAGGCTTACGAGATAAGGGGCGCCCAGCGTGCCGATTAAGTCTCTGATATTCTCGAACGTGTCGAGATGCCCCTCCTCTTGCCTTAGGAGCTCTTCGAAGAGATCCTTCGAGACCTGGTCTTTTTCAGCGGTACAGAGGACGGCTGCCTCGTTGTACAGGGCTATCGTGTTCGCCTCCAGGGCGATATCCGTCTTCAGCATGTCGGGAATCTCCTGACCCTTCACCGACTCTCCCGCAGGTCTCGAAATAGGCTCTCCGTTGAGGAACAGAATCCTGTCGGACAATTTCTCCGCATGCTTCATCTCGGTAATGGCAATCTCTTTCAATGTCGACGCCAATTTGCCGTAATCCTTGTCTTCCAGCTCGTAGTGGTGGATCATGTACTGGGAGATCACTCCCAGCTCATGCGCCCGCGCCTGATTCAGCAGTTCGATCACCCTTTTGTTCATAGCTTCTCCTTTCTGCGTCGTTCTGTAGTCTTTACCCCTTTTCGGGGAGAGAAACCGGGCTCAAGGTGTCGGATATGTGCCTCTGCTCTCTAGAATAATGACTCTGTGAAGAGATTTCATGGTGACCCTGCATGGGGTTGCTGCCGAGAAGGTTTTTCTGACACGCTGGTGCAGCGAAAATCAGGCGACCGGGCAAATATGCTTAATTATGCACGACAGTGTGTAGTTATTGTGATAGGAACCATGAAATGTCCGATTTGAAAAGGAGCTATTCCGTTTCCACGGGGCCACAATATGGTTCCAGTCACAAAAAGCGCCCGCCGCCCTCTAGAACCGATAGTACCACCACACATCAAACGCCTCGTCCTTGATCTTCTCCCGTATATACTCCTTCTCCCTCTGCACGTACTCCCTTGCCTGGGCCGCTACCTGCTTGGGATAGTGGCCCAGAAGGTATTCCTCTTCCTTCATGACGATGCCTGCGCGCCTGAGCCTCTCCCTTAGGTGCTCGGCGTTGTCCGTCTTCATGGCGATGAAGTGGGGGTAATAGTAGACAGGTATGAAGGGGAATGACTTGTGCGGGAGACCTTCTCGCGTGCGGTACATGATCGGGAGGCGCTCCACGAGCCCGAGGTTCGCGTCCTTCTCGATGAGAGCCTCGGTTTCCTCGGCATCGATGCCCTCGGTCTCCATGAGCCCCTTGAGTGTGGTCAGGTGGACGAGGCAGGCGTACTGGGCGCTGTTGAGAATGCCGCGAAAAAGAAGCCTTCTTCTTGCGGCCGCGTCTACCCTGGCATAAAAACGGATGATTTCTTCGACGGTTCGCGCGTTCTCCTCGCCCTTGACGATCCTGAGGAGCCCGTCCTGCTCCTCTATGATGCCCTGCGTTCGAAGCGTTTCGATGGCCTTTTCCGTGTAGGCCTTGTCGGGAAGGCTCTGCACGACGGATGCCTTCCCGTCCCCTTCCGCCTTCTCCTTGAGGTGCCGCAGAACCCTGGGAATGGCGGGTGCATCGAGGAACAGGTCAAGGGTGCCCAAGGTTGACTTAGCTCCTTACCTTATCTATATTATTGGGGTATCGACCGACCTTATCATCACGGTGAACAGCCATGCATACCAATCTCACAGCCGCGCAAAACAGGGAACTTCTCGACCAGTACGAATCCTTACCCGTTTCCTACCTACTAAGATACTCCATCCTCAAGAGGATTGAAAGGGGAGAGGAGGTGCTTCCGGAGATCCAGGGAAGGGAGCAGGTCAAAGAGGACGTGATACGGGCCCTCCTGTCCGGGGCTCAGCCTTACCTGGTATCCGAAGAGGGCACGGGCAAGACGCGCCTCGCCCGCTCAGTGAGCAAGCTCCTCGGCCCGGTGCCGAGGCTCAAGGGCTGTCCGTACAATGACGATCCCAAATGGCCGAAAGCAAGGATGTGCCCCCGCTGCCGCGAGGCCGCGGACCCCGTTGCCGAATTCGGCATCGAATGGATAGGCGGCGAGGACCGTTTCTCCAGGATCCAGCGAACGAGGCGAAGCTCCTGGGGCTCAAGGACATCCAGGCTATCGCCAAGGGCATGAGCCCCAAGGATCCACTCTCTTTTGCGGGGACCGGGGTCTTCCGGGCGAACAGGGGCATTCTCTTCATCGACGAGCTGCCCGCCATACGAACGAAGGTACAGGTGCTCCTCCACCCCATCATCGAGGAGAAAAAGGCGATTCTCGAAGAGTACAACTGGGAATACCCCCTAGATCTCCTCGTGATCTCCACGGGCAATCCGGAAGGCTTTTCCCACGTGAACGAGGTGCCGAGACCGCTTCTCGACAGGCTGGAGACCATCTACATGGACCTCCCTGACGAGGACGTGGAGCTTGCCATCATGATCATGGAGCGGTTCGGTGGCCGTGACGGCATAAGAAGAGAGGAGATGGCGCCCGGGGATTTCCCCGCCATGGATGACGTGAAGCGGCGGGTCCTCGCGCCCTGGTGGATACTCTCCCTCATCAACAAGTCGGCGAGACACAGCAGGACGTGCCGCTGGCTCGACAAGAAGGCGAGCATAAGGGGCACGACCAGGGCCATCGATCACACCTATTCGTCCACGGAGATGGCGCGAAGAAGGGTAGCGCGCCTTTCGGACGTGGGGGCGGGGTTGAAGCTGGCTTTGCGCGGGCGAGTCCAGTTGCGGCAGGACCTCATAGACTACGAGAACCCGAGGGAGACCATGCGCAAGGTCGATGAGCTCTCCGAGGATCTCGTGAGAAACGCCCTCATCGACATGGGCAATGAGATCGCCGATAGCTGGGACCGGGCGGAAGTGGAGAAAGAGGTGAGGGCAATGACTTCGCTCGACGCAAACGCCTGGCCCGCGTTCCTCAAAGATTCTGCGGTGCTGAAAAAAAGGCTCGAACAGATCGAGGAGATGGGCAAAGAGAAGATCAAAGCGGAAGCTGCGGGCGCTGACGGGCGCGATGTGCTGGCCGAGGCCGGCCGAAGCCCGAAGGTGCAGGAGGAATACCTCATGTCAGCGGCGGAATTTGTCGTGAATATCTGCCTCGGGAGGAACTGGATCTCCTCCCATGAGGCAATCGGCACATACGTTCCCAGGGAGATCCCATGGTCCCAAAAAACGGGCTGGAAATAAGCCGGCTCTGCCAGCGGTGCATGGCGTGCGGGGAAGAGGGGGGAGACGACACGACCCTCTACCAACTGGCGCACATGGACGATCGCACCATATCCAATCTGGTAAACGAGAGCAGGTACAGCGTCAAGAACCTCTACGAGAAGGCGTGGGCTTCCGCTATGGCGCGGCTGGAGCAGGAGCGGGGGAGAATGCAGGCGAGGAGGGACGAGCTTCGGGGTTTGAAGGAGAGCTTCTCTTACAAGCTCCTTGAGGAGCTTGCCTGCGGGGCGGACCTCGATCGGCTCCTCGAGGAGTATTTCGGCGACGATCACCGAAAACAGCTCGAAGAAGAGCTGACCATGATGGACCACATGGAAGAAGGCGTGGAGCCGGAGGACATCAGGAGTAGCCTGAAGGAATACGTCGACAGGGATCTGGTGGAGATCGACAAGGACGGCGTGAGGATCACGCCGAAAGGATCGGGTAGGCTGGCCAGATACGTGCTTCGGCGACTGTGCGAGAACCTGAGCGCCATGGGTGCGGGGGTCAACACGACCAAAGAGGAAGGCTTCGGCATGACCGAGGGCTTCTTCAACAGGCCGCACGAATATGGTGACGAGTTCCACAGGATCGACACGGAGGCGACCCTCCTGTCCGCCCTGGCGAGGGGAAGAAAGAAGGCCGACCGGATAGAGTTCGGGGAGGAAGACCTCTGGGTGCGCGAGACCATCGTGGACACGAAGCTCTGCGTGGGACTCATCGTGGACGAGAGCGGGAGCATGAGCGGGGACAAGATCCACGCTGCCGCCGACATCTCGCTTGCTCTGTCTGAGCTGATCAGGAGGAACGCGAGGGACAAGCTGAGGCTCTTCCTTTTCTCCAACCAGGTCCGGGAGATGACGTGCTGGGACATGCTTAACGTGACCTTTGCCGGGGGCACCACGGACATCAGGGGGGCGCTCCGGAGGTTCAGGACCGCGGCCTCGGGCGAGCGCGCGGACAAGCAGGTCTATCTCGTCACCGATACCGAGCCGAACAGCGAGGACGGTAGGTACATAGGCTTCGAGAAGGCCACTCTCGGTGTGCTCCAGGAAGCGATCGTCTATCAGAGGGAGGGCATAACCCTCAACATCATCATGCTCGACAACACCCCTCACTTGAGGGATTTCGCGTCAATCCTAGCGAGGCGCAACCTGGGCAGAGTCTTTTTCGCCGAGCCGAAGGAACTGGGTAGGGTCGTGATGGAAGACTACCTGAAGACCCACAAAAGGCGGAAGACCAGGAGGGCGTGAGAAGCTTCTCGGAGCCTTTAGGGGCTTCATTTGCCGGCGGCCGCCCCTTTCTCCGCCTTGACGAGATCGTCCTGCCCGCCGCCGCCGCGGAGAAGCTCGATGTTGACGAACCCCGCGTCCTGAAGGGACGCGCTGATCTCATCGAACGTGTACGTGTCCCCTGCCGGGGTATTGACGAGCATGTTGATGGCGAAGAGGGTGCCTGACTTCGGCGTCGTGCGCGAGGAGTCCATGATAAAGTCACGGATGAGCAGGACCCCGTCGGGCTCGAGGACCCGGTAGATCTTCCTGAAGAGATCGAGGTTCTGCGCGAGGCTGTTCTGGTGGATGATTGCGAAGAGGAGGGCAAGATCGCACCCTTCAGGGAGCGCATCCTTGTTGTAGTCGCCCGCCACGAGAGCTACGCGCTCCATGAGCCCCTCGGCCTCCATCTTCTCGCGGGCAATGGGGATGACCGGTGGAAGGTCGAAGAGAACGGCGCTCATGTGCGCGTTCTTCCGCAGGAAAGCCCGGGTATAGGTCCCGGAAGCCCCGCCGATGTCGAGGAGCCGCCTGAAGCGCGTCCCGTCGAACGCATCCGCTATCTTGAACGACAGATCCCGGCTTGCCGCATCCATCGCTCCGATGAAGGCCCTCCTGGAGGCCCCATCCGTTTCCGTGCCGGCCCTTCCTGCTGGTTTTCCCTCTCTTATGACCGCGGTCAATTGGCCCCATGCGTGCCACAGGCCGCTGAAATGGAGCAGCATGGGCAGCATGGTTTCCGGGTGCCTCGATGAGAGGAGTCGGCCGCGCGCGGAAAGGGAGAAAAGATCGCCTTGCTTCTCCAGGAGGTCCAGGGCCGTGAGGGCATTCAGGAGGCGCTCTGTGGCGCGAGGGTCGCACCCGATGCGCCCGGCGACTTGAGACGCGGTGAGGGCCTCCTCGTCCAGATGGGTGAAAACGTCGAGCTCCGCGGCCGTCAACATGACCCGGCTCGTCCAGAAATTCGCCTCCCCCATGATCCGGTCCCGCGATTCCATGCCCTGCCTTTCACAACGTTTTTGTTAAGCCATACAAAGGGATCTGCCCAATAAGTGCGGACGATAAAGACGCACAATCGCGAGTCCCTTTCCCTGAAAGGTCGAGGCGCCGCATCGTGCGGCTAGGAGACACACGCTCACCCGAGCCTCCCCAGGTGTTGAGGGCGGCTGTGCCTTTAAGCCGTAGCGTCGGCCTATTTCTTCGGCACCCTTTGGGCTCCCACGGATTTTCTTGCGTCTCCGTATTCTCTCGCGTACAGCGCATCAATGAACTTCTCGATCTGCTCGCTCCCGCATTCCGAGCAATCGAGAGGCTCGCCCTGTTCGGACTCCGCCAGGAACCCGGCCCCGCACTTCTTGCAGACATACCTTTCCTCTGCCATGGGTGAGCCTCCTTGTCCTCGAGAATCGGTCCCCCTACAATGAGTACTCTAGGCACTCCGTCCGGCTTTGTCACGCAGGTACGCCTTCGCTATCTCCACATCCTCGGCGATGCGGGCCTTCAAGTCCTCGACGCTTGCAAAGCGCGCCTCGTCCCTGATCCTTTTCAAGAAACGGACCTTTACCTTTTTGTCGTAGAGGTCGCCGTCGAAGTCGAGTATGAAGGTTTCGATGGAGCGCTCCATGCCGGCTTCGAATGTGGGATTGTGGCCGATATTCGTGACCGCCCCGATCCAGCGGCCGTCGACCTCGGCCTCGGTCACGTAGACGCCGTTCCTCGGGATCAATGGGTAGTCGGTCCGCAGATTGATAGTAGGAAATCCTATGGCCGCCCCCCTTCCCTTGGCCCTTACCACGGTGCCTGCGAGCACGTACGGCCTTCCCAGCATTCTCGCGCTCTGGGCCACGTCTCCGTCGGCCAGGAGGGTCCTGATACGGTTGCTCGCCACTCTCTCTCCTTCGAGCGTGACCGGATCCACAATTTCCACGAAGAACCCCAGGGATTGGCTCATCCGCTCCAGCAAGGTGACGTCCCCCTCGCCTCTGGAGCCGAACCTGAAGTCGTGACCGATGACGATGCCCTTGATCGCAAGCCGCCCGCATAGGATCGTCTCGACAAAGGCCTCCGGGGTGATGCGGCTGAATTCGCCGGTAAAAGGTACGACGAAGAGGACATCTATCCCCATTTCCTCGATTACTCTCTCCTTCTGCTCCTCCGGCGTGATGAACGGCAATTCCTTCTCCTGCCGCAGTATATGAAGGGGATGGGGATGAAAGGTCATGAGCATGGAGGTGCCGTCTATCTCGCGTGCCCTTTGCTTTACCCTCTCGATGATCCGTCTGTGACCGAGGTGAAGACCGTCGTAGTTGCCGACGGTGAGCACGGGATTCTTGAATCTTTCTTCAACGGCGATGGATCGGAAGATACGCATCTTCACCTCTTGACATTAGGGGCCTTTTCTCTATAATGTAACAAAACGCCGAAGTGGCGGAATTGGTAGACGCGCTAGGTTCAGGGTCTAGTAGGGGTCACCCTGTAGGGGTTCGAGTCCCCTCTTCGGCACCATCCTCTAAAAACGGGTCATTGGCCCGGCCGGCTCACTTGCTGGACGCCCACGTTTTATGGTTCGTCTCGTCCGGGCCTGCAATCGTCTATGAGTATAACATTTCCGCCGGCCAAAGAGAATTCGAATGACGACTGAAAGACGAAGATTTACCGCCCTATATCTCATCCCCTTCTTTTTGCTGGGCGCCGCTCTTCTCCTTTCCCCTGACGCTGCCCGGGTTGCGCAGGCTGACCCGTCCGCCGGGAGTCCCGGGGTTGGGTCCTCCCTTGAGGCCTCGAAAGAGCCTGCGGCGGCGCCTTCCGGCCGGACAGCTCCGGAACAATGGGTAACAGGGGTAGCGAGGAAGGGGGGCCTCGTGATCATCTCGAAGGAGTTCGCTCGCAGAGTGAGGGAGAAGAACACCATCCTCCTTTCCAAGGTGGCGATCAAGGCTCGCCTGGACGAGAACGGAAGCCTTCGGGGCTACGAGGCAGTGCAGATAGACAAGGGAAGCGTCGTCGAGCGGATGGGATTCAGACCCCACGACCTCGTCATCGGGGTCAACGCCATTCCCGCCCGCGACCTCGAGGCGAGCCAAGAGTCACTCGAATCGGCCGACCGGTTCGACGTTAGCGTCGTGAGGAAAGGAAAGATGATACATCTCCGGTTCGAGATCCGATAGGTCTCTCCTCGCGCCGCACCCTTCGTTCATTTGATTTTCCCCATTGTCGAAGGTATATTTAGAGACATGCGGGACAGACTCTTCATGGAGATGTGCCTGGAGGAAGCTGTGAAGGCTTATGCTGCCGGCGAGGTGCCGGTGGGGGCTGTCGTCGTCTCTCCGGAGAACGAGGTCATTGGCAGAGGACACAACCTCACCATCCGCCGCCACTCCCCACTCGCCCATGCCGAGCTTCTGGCCCTAGCCGAAGCTGCCGCGGCCATGGAGAACCACCGGCTTATTGACTGCACCCTTTTCGTCTCGAAGGAGCCGTGTCTCATGTGCGCCGGGGCGATTCAGGAGGCGAGGATAAGGAGAGTCGTGTTCGGCTGTTTTGATGCAAGAAGGGGGGCTCTCGGCTCGGCCTGCGACGCCAATACCCTGCCTTCCAATCACAGAATCGAGGTTCAGGGCGGTCTCCTCGCGGAAAGGTGCGGGGACCTCCTCAGGGAGTTCTTTCGCGCGCGGAGGGATACCGAAGCGGTCGTAACGGGGCCGACTCGAAATCGGTTGTTCGCCTGATAAGCGGACCGGGGGTTCGAATCCCTCTCCCTCCGCCATATTTCCTCACCATCAGCAAGTCGCCGCCAAACTCGTTGCGCGGACCGCACAACTCGTCGACAAGAAGGCGAAGGTACCTTCAAGAAAGGAATCGGCAAGGCCGATAAGCGAGTCGCCGACCCGGCGTCTCACCGAATCGCTCGCGCTCTCACTGAACCTAAGTCCCGTACCCCTTATCTTGAAAGGAGACAATCATGCTCATATCGAAATCGAAGGTTTACGAATTGGCTCTTTCATCCATCAAGGAACAACATATCAATGATTTTCTGAAGCAGTACATGCCGAATGTTTTTCCAATCATGGCTGAATATGGCGGCAGATTCCTCATAAATGGGACTATTCAGAATTCTAGGACAAAAAAGTTCCCCGCGAAAAGCTTCGCTCTTTTGGAATGGCCTTCAATCGATCAATTCATCGAAATCAATAAAGATAAGAGAATAATTCCTTTGATAGGAAGGAGAAATCAATATCTGGATTTCATCATGGAAGGTTGTTTT
>Ga0326728_10020580_pt1 | contig 12555 bp, 12 predicted proteins | sample MB3enrmetagenome_FD_207602 | JGI IMG/M metagenome (GOLD analysis project Ga0326728, IMG submission 207602) | Lab enriched peat soil microbial communities from McLean, Ithaca, NY, United States - MB31MN | ecosystem: Environmental > Terrestrial > Soil > Wetlands > Peat | place: USA: New York...
GCGCAGCGAAGGCAGCGCCGGATGCAGCTTCAGCGTAAGGCCGTTATCCAGGAAATAGTTGAATATCTCCTCTTTTTTCTTGACAGAATAGGAAGTGAACGTGCAGATGAACTTTACGTCAAGGCCATTCTCCAGGGCGGTCCTATAGCCCTTCATGGTCTTATCGTAATATCCTTTGGACCGCTGGAAATCATTGATCTTCTTCGGCCCGTCCAGGCTCGAGCCCACCGGGATATTGTACTCGGCAAGGATCTTCGCGATCTCCGGGGTCATGAGCCAGAGGTTGGACTGCAGGGCGAAGGCCACGTTACGGTCGTCCAGGCCTTTGGCAAGGACCGGCAGCGCCTTCCTGTAAAAATCAGCTCCGGCCAGCAGCGGCTCTCCGCCGTGGAAGGTAAAAGTCACCGCATCGCCCCTGAACTCCCTGAGCCATGCCACGACCTCCTCGACGGTCTCTATGCTCATCACCGGAGACCCGACCTCGGAGCTCCAGCAATAGCTGCACTTCGACGGACAGCCAAGCGTCGGTATCAGCATTACATGGAAAGGCAACCCGGAAAACTCTCCTCGCATTTTATTTTCTTTAACGGATACCGTATAACGCCGGAGATAAATAAATTTTCGCTTTCCGAACAAGGCCCGTCATAGCTGATATGGGTTCGGCCGTACTTCAGCCAGCTTTCCCGCGACATAGCTATTAAATGCGTCCTCTACGGTCCCCTCGGCGCCGCTGTAAAGCTTGATGTCCCTATCCGTAAAAACCCTTATCATGCAGGACCCGATACGGCCTGTAAGCACGACCTTTACGCCGATATCCGCCAGGAACTGCGCGGCGTTCTTTTGATCCTCCCCGCCCTGCACGTTATGCGTAAATCTAATCGAGATTATCTTGTTTTTCTTGACTTCCAGTATGGCAAAGTGCTCGCTCATGGCGAAATGGTCTTTGACCGCGGACGAGAGGCCGTCTTCGGACTCGACGGGCACTGCGCATCTGGTCGTCATATGCTATTAAATAGCCCGGCATGGGTTTAACATTAATTGTCCGCAGCCCCTAAATTAAAATTAAAAAGGATTTCCTCGATATCCGGCTGGCAGCTCTAAAATACTGATATGCTTTCGTGCTCTATTGCCTGCATACTTCTCATGGTATCGGGCACTTCGACAGGCGCAACGTATAATTTTTCACCGGTCAGACCATACTGCCCACTGATTGCCGGATGAAAAGCAGATTAGCATCTTAATCTCGAAATAGTACACAATTTTATCACAAACTTTATTATCACTAAAAACAAAAATTCAAATCATGAAATTAAATGACATAGTCGCGTCAATGTCGGGATACTTATCGGAGCAGACCATCGTCGACTTTATCATGTACAGCAAAGCCTTCGATGATACCCGCTACTCCGTTTTGAAGACAAAGGCCGTGGATAAGGTTTCCATCGCGTTGCTCGCGGCTGGGAAAAACAGCGAGCTCTTCTACGATGTCGTCCAGTGGGGAGAGGACACGGGCGTAGCCTCTAAGGCAACGTTCTCACGCAGGAAAGATTTCCTCGTGAACCTGAACGTGCTCTTCGAGGAGAGCGTCAAAACGCCGTTCGGAAGGCCCAAGATCCGGCTCAAGCTGAACGATACAAAACTTAAAGAGTGTTTCGGCATACCGGCATAAGGCCCCCATGGGTAAACGCCCGGCGCCTAATTTTCATAGAAACTATATTTTTTACTTCTGCAACGACTGCGGAAAGTTTCTTTTTAAGATCCGGGGACATCCGCCGCCATGGACGCCGACGCCTCCGTTTTCCGCCTTCAGTACCATACCATCCATGGCGCCTTTGCCGCACAGGACATCCTGCTCGGGATGCGTGCCCGGGACTATACACCCGCTCAGCGCGATCTTCTCTCCGGCGGACACTACCAGAGGAATACGGCGCGTGGCCGGATGGCCTTTTTTAAGTACGAGCAGCGGGATGCCGCCTTCCCGGACCAGGTAAAGCATGCACCTCACCATCTCTTCTGCGCGAGGGCCCCCCAAAAAACACGAAGCGGCGATCAGGTCCTCAGCGTCCAAAAACTGTACGATCTCCTCCTCGTCCGTCTCGATAAAGGCACGCCTCACATTGGCAGCTTTAACGATTCCCACGGTATTACTATCGTCTAGTAAAAATAAGACCTCGTCGGGGCCGAGCTCAAGCCTCGAGTCCACTTTCTCAGCTCTCTATAAGCTCGACGTCCTCTGAGCCGCAGGACGGGCACATCGGCTTCTTGCCGGCGCCTTTGAACTTATTATCGCATTCTTTACACTTGTAACGCTTGAACTTGATCTCGTTTAGTTCGATGTCGGCGGGCATGCCTCCGGTCGTGCACATGAGATGTTCACCTCTAATATAACTTAGATGCGCGAACCCTTAATATTTTCCGACACGCGGCGCCTGACATCTTCATAAAGGTCGCCCATCCGGGAATCCATGGTCACCGTAAGCGGCCCGAAATCCTCGACTTCCAGAAGCCACACGGCTTCGGCCATGCCAAGGTCCTCCCATTCCAGGCCCAGCACTTTTTTTACCATGCGGGCCCCCAGCACTGCCGTGCCCCCAGTCATGGACAGGTAAACAGCGCCACAGTCGTGGAGCGCCTTCAGGACACTCGGATCCATGCCGCCTTTGCCCACGATGGCAGCGGCCCCATGCTCGACCACGGCGGGCTCCAGGTCGTTCATTCTTGAGCTTGTGGTCGGCCCTATAGCCACGATCTTCCACTCATCGTCACTTTTTTTGACTATCGGGGCGCCGTGAAATACTACCGAGCCATCCAGCTTGAACGGCAGTTCCTTACGGCTTTTAAAATATTCGGCCATGCGCATATGGGCCTTATCCCTGGCGGTGACCATCATGCCGGAGATGAATACAATGTCACCTACGTGAAGCGACTTCGCAGTCTCCTTAGATACGGGAGTCCGTAGACGATATTCCATTTAATCTCCTCCCATCTCGATGCTGCCGTCCCTGTATATGCGGGCCATCGCCCTTCGTGCCGCATAACACTGGAAGTTAACGCCGACGGGCAGGCTCGCGGTATGACAGGATGCGTACTCGACGTGGACAGCCAGCGCCGTCGTATCCCCGCCGAGGCCCATTGGGCCGATCCCCGTATGATTTATCGCGTAGAGGAGCTCCATTTCCAGCTTAGCCATATCCGGGTCCGCGTTACGGGTACCGACACGCCTCAGGAGAGCCTTTTTTGCCATCGCCATGCATTCATCGGACGTGCCCCCGATACCAACTCCTAATATAACCGGCGGGCAGGGCTTTCCCCCTGCCTTTACCACTGTGTCCAGCACGAAACGCTTAACGCCATTTATGCCCTGGGACGGGAGCAGCATAGCCAGGGCGCTCATGTTCTCAGCCCCGCCGCCTTTGGGCATCACCGTCATCTCGATATGATCGGAATCCTCATAGACATAATAGATATACGGCATCCGCTTTCCGGTATTGTCCCCCGTGTTCTTCCGGGTGAGCGGGTGTACGACATTCTTTCTCATCGGGATCTCTTCGGTGGCCCTGCGCACGCCCCTGGCCACAGCCTCTTCAAAACCCGGCACGTTAAAGCCCATTTTAACGAAAAAGACGGGAAGCCCGGTGTCCTGGCACATCGGCAGGGTACATGACCCCGCTTCCTTCACGTTCTCGACCATCAGGCCCAGCTCCCGCTTTGCAGTAGGATCCCTCTCAATGACAGCCGAGGCTTCCAGGGCCGCGAGCACGTCCGCCGGCAGCGTAGTGACGGCACGCCGCAGCAGCGCGACCACCGCCTCCTCGATGAGTTTATCGTCTACCATCCAATGCCTCAATATGCGCAGGATACTAAAACACTTTCCGATTTCTATAAATAGGGAGGAGGATTATCCAGCGACAGGCGACGGAGAAGGCAAGATGAAGGTCTACATTGAGACTCACGGGTGTACGGCCAATGTAAGCGACTCCCAGGATATGCGCAACGCCATCCTGGCCGCCGGGGGAACAATAGCCGAAAAGCCCGTTGACGCGGACATCGTTATCATCAACACATGTGCCGTTACCGAGTTCACCTCGAGGAACATGCTCAAGGCTGTGCGGGAGTACAAAAATAAGAAGGTCATCGTCGCCGGGTGCATGGCTGCCGCCCAGCCATATATGCTGGAGCATATGGGAGGGAATGTACACTGCGTTGATGCCCCAGGTGCCTTGCCGGTGACGAGTTTACTCGGCATAAAGCCTGCGGCCGGCAGGCCTTTCGTAAACGGGAAAACTGCGGTCATATCAATTGCAGAAGGATGCGTGGGCCGGTGCTCCTATTGCATCGTTCGCCTGGTCCGGGGGCCGCTGCGCAGCGTGCCGCCCGCCAGGGTCGTAGAACAGGTAAAGAACGCGCTGGGGTACGGGGCAAAAGAGATCTTCCTGACAGCTCAGGACACGGGCGCTTATGGCCTGGATACCGGCACCAGGCTGCCGGAGCTCATGCGCGAAGTCCTCGCCGTGGAAGGGGATCATAAAATAAGGCTGGGAATGATGAACCCGTTCTCTGCAGCCGATATCGTCGACGACTTGGTAAAGGTATTCAACGACCCTAAAGTATACCGGTTCGCCCACGTTCCGATACAATCCGGCTCGGACAGGATCTTAGAGCTAATGAACAGGCCTTATACGGCGGAGCAATACGGGGCCATCATAAAAAAGCTACGAGAAGGCGTGCCGGATATAACAATATCCACTGACTATATCGTAGGGTTCCCTACGGAAAGTGAAGAGGACTTCTCTCTGACCATGGAAGAGCTAGAAACGGACCGGCCGCTCAAAGTAAATATCACGCGCTTCTCGCCACGGCCGGGCACGCCCGCGGCGTTAATGGATGGCCTGCCTTTCAGGATAAAAAAGGAGAGGTCGCGGAAGCTTACTCTATTACATCACGATGTCACTTCGGCGTACATGCGGGATTCCATCGGGCGAAGGCTGAGCGTACTGGTCACCGGTCCCGGTAAGCCCGGCTCGGCCATGGCAAGGGACGATCAATACCACATGATCGTCATCCCACACGAATATCCCCTAGGCTCCCGCCTGAATGTCAAAATATGCGGCGCGAGCACTACCTATATGGTCGGCGAACCGGACGATAAATAAAAATATAATAAAATTTAGGGGCATTTATATGGCTTGAACTTAAATCGTATATATAAGTAATCGCCGAATGTATATTAATCAAATTTGAAATAATATGGAACCTGCTTACATTTACAAAATAACGTAATTTTCAGGTAATAAATCAAATAATATGGTTATTTTTCGCTTGTAATAATATTATCGTTCGATTATATGCCTCGTTTTACCAAAATCGCCTTTGTAGACATGATAACCTATAAATATGTTAAATGCGTATAGTTAATGTTCTACTATAAAAATTTAATATATATATGTTTATATTATATCATTAAAATGAAAATAAAACTTATTTTAGCTTAGTTGAAATCAACCAATTTTATACTTATAATACAAAAATAACTATTTTATTAACCGGTTTAATAAAATATATTTACTATTTATAATAATTATAATAAATAATTATCGAGTAAACATAAAGTTAATATGCCAGAAAAACATAGTACTATTTTGTCGAATGGTCTATCTAGGGCTGTAGATGTAGAACATATACTACTGCCCATAACCTTTTAAGATCGCTAACGTGAGGCGGTCATAAACGGCACCTCTTGAGTGCAGGTTACGGTTCGTAACTGCATGAACACGACCATTCTGACTATTTGTGAACAATCCCACGGGAGGAGGGAAAATGCCTAAATTCAAAGACGTAATAGACCTATACGACGATAAGGGAAAACTTTTGGAAAAGAGTGTACCCCTGGAGGCAATCAGCCCGGTCATTAATACAGCCATCAGAAAGATGGTCAATTTGACTAAGAGATCTGTGGTTGTAAGCCTCGAAGGTATCGAGACTGCCCTGAAGACCGGCAAGGTCGGCGGAAAGGGCAGGCAGGTCCTCGGCAGAAACATGGACCTGTCAATAGTCAAGGATGCTGACAAGATCGCCAAGGTTGTCGCTGACACCGTAAGAATCAGCAAGAACGACGACACCGCAGTAAAGGTAGTCGGCGGCGGCAAGAGCCTGCTCGTCCAGGTACCGACCCAGAGGGTCGAGTCCGGCGCAGAGTTCGTAGCCAGCTTAAGCTGCACTGCATCCGCGGTAACCGAAGCCATCCTGGATATGTACAAGGTCGACATGTTCGACGCGCCGTACGTTAAGTCGGCAGTCTGGGGCATGTACCCGCAGACGATGGATCTCGTCGGCGGCAACGTAAAGATGATCCTCGAGATCCCCCAGAAGGACGAAGGCGTAGGCTACGCATTGAGGAACATCCTGACCAACAACTGCGTCGTTATCGCAAAGAGAAACACGATGAACGTCGCAGCGCTGTCCTGCATATACGAGCAGGCCGGTGTCTGGGAAATGGGCGACGCTTGCGGACCATGGGAGAGATACCAGTTACTCGGTCTCGCATTCCAGGGCCTGAACGCGAACAACCTGCTATACAGCACGGTCAAGGAGAACGGCAAGAACGGTACCATAGGCTCCGTCGTTGCCTCGATCATTGGCAAGGCTGTAGAAGACAAAATTATTAAAGTCGAAAAGACACTTCCGTCTGGCTATAAGTTATATACCACGGACGACATCCCGATGTGGAACGCCTACACGGCAGTTGCGACGATGGCCGCGACCATGGTCAACTGCGGTGCATTAAGAGGCGCCCAGGCTGTCTCGTCCACTCTGCTTTATGCCAACGACCTCATCGAGAGAGAGACCGGCCTGCCGGGTTGCGACTTCGGCAAGGTAGAAGGTACCGCCGTCGGATTCTCGTTCTTCAGCCACTCGATCTATGGTGGCGGCGGACCGGGTGTATTCAACGGTAACCACGTAGTGACGAGGCACAGCAAGGGCTTCGCAGTACCATGCGTATCTGCGGCCTGCTCGCTGGATGCCGGCACCCAGATGTTCAGCCCCGAGGCTACTTCTGGCATGATCGCCGTATTCAGTGAGATCCCCGAATTAAGGGAGCCGATCGTCCACGTTGCGAAGGCAGCTGCGGAGGTAAAGGGTAAGGTATAAGAAAGCTAAAAATGCGGAGTTTGAAAAATGGTATCACAGGAATCAGGGAAAAAGAGGCTGTTACAGCTTGAGATTTTTCCCGAAAGGCTTCTAACTGTCGAAACGGCCCAGAAGCTGATCGACGAACTCAACAAGATCAGCGGGATCCGAAGGATGGTCGTGTTCGGCCCGGGAATCCCAAAGGATGACCCAAAGGACCTTCTCGAGGGCAAATACGAGCCCAAGAAAAAGTACCTTAACATCCTGGGAGAACAGGTCGAGCTGTCCGTTCAGGTCGGAAGGGTCTGGATCGAAGTAGAGGACATAAGAATAAAACCAAAGATCAAGGAGGCTTGTGAGAAAACGATGCCTTTCCAGTACGAGATAAACGAGGGCATGTTCCTGCGGACTAGAAAAACCGTCACGGACTATGCGCGGAAAGGCGGTAAAGTTGACGACATAAGCCTGGGGATGTTCGATCCGAAGTCCAAGCGCACCCTATCATGCTGCGGACCCAGGACGAGCAAGCATATGGACGAATAAAAAACGTGAGATGGTATCACATGCCAATAGACCGAGAGACACAGGTTGTGGATTGTAGAGAAAGCATGGGGCTGGACAAGGGCGGCGGCCTCGCCCAGAGAGGCACCCTGTCCGAAACGGGCAGGCCCGATGTCATAGCCATAGCCATGACTCCCGGAAAGCGGCACATCACAAAGCCCGTTTGCGAGATCACACACGGCCTACGAAGGGAGGGCATCCAGGTAAGCGTGCTCGTCCTTTATTCCGGAGGAGGCGTCCCGTCGGATTCGAAGGACGCTGCTATCGGGAGAGGCCCGAAGTTCGGCATGACCGAGAAGGAGATCGAGCAGATAAACCGCCATAAGCTGGCATTGATACACCTGGGCAACATCAAGTCTCACGTACTCTACAAGGCCAGGGACATACTTAGATTCGTCAATATCCCGGCCATCGTCGTGTGCCAGGCCCCGGTAGACTTCGAGGACTTCGCCAGGATCGGCGTAAAGACCCGCGTAGTCAACCCCGAGCCGGATAAGATCGAGACGCAGGGAACTATCGTCGAGATCGTGACCGGTATCACGAGAGGTCAGACTTGTGCAAGGGACAAGCTGAACGAGATCGTGAAAGATATCATTCGTATAAACCCGCAAAAGCTGACTTAATAAGGAGTTGTACAATATGGCATATAAACCACAATACTACCCAGGTAAAACTTCTGTGGCCCAGAACAGGAAGAAGTTCATGGACCCCTCATACAAACTGGAGAAGCTCAGGAGCCTCTCCGATGACGACGTCGTCATCATGATGGGACACCGCGCACCGGGTTCCGCATACAAGACCATCCACCCGCCATTAAAGGAAGGCGGAGAGCCGGACGACCCGATCAGAAAGATCGTAGAGCCGACTGCGGGTGCAGCAGCAGGCGACAGGATCAGGTACTCGCAGTTCACTGACTCCATGTTCTACTCGCCCGCAGTGCCGTACCTCAGGTCATGGATGGCCGCGACCAGGTTCAGGGGAGTCGACCCCGGTACCCTGTCAGGCCGTCAGATCATAGAGGCCCGTGAGAGGGATATCGAGAAGATCACTAAGGAATTAATGGAAACCGAAGTGTTCGACCCGGCCAGGGCAGGCATGAGAGGCTGCACTGTGCACGGCCACTCCCTAAGGCTGAACGAGAACGGCATGATGTTCGACATGCTACAGAGGGTTGTCCTGGACAAGAACGGCAACGTATACGCCGTTAAGGACCAGGTCGGCGACCCGCTGGACAGAAAGGTAAACCTCGGCAAGCCCATGACCGACGCGGAACTCAAGAAGAGGACCACGATCTACTTCATTGGCGGCGTGCCCTTCAGGTCCGACGCAGAAGTCGTTGGATGGGTACAGAGGATCCACAACGAGAGGACCAAGTGCGGCTTCGCGCCGAAGTTGTAAGGAGAGGTGAGATAAATGTCAGTTAAGGAAACCCAGAAGAGATTCATAAAGGCGATGAAGAAGAAGTTCGCCGAAGACCCGACCTCTAATACGACTGTCTACAAGTACGAAGGCTACACGCAGTCCAAGAGAAAAGTCGAATTCAAGAAGGCAGGAGACGCCATTGCAAAGAAGAGGGGCATCTCCGCATACAACCCGATGGTCCACATGGGTGGTATCCCATTAGGCCAGAGGCAGCTCACTCCCTACATGGTATCGGGAACCGATGTAGTGGTTGAGGGTGATGACCTACACTTCGTCAACAACGCTGCAATGCAGCAGTTCTGGGACGAAATAAGAAGGACCGTCATCGTCGGCCTCGACGTCGCTCACGCAACCCTGGAGAAGCGTCTCGGCAAGACCGTTACTCCTGAGACGATCAGCAACTACCTGGCAGTGCTCAACCACGCCATGCCCGGTGCTGCGGTCGTTCAGGAACACATGGTCGAAACCAACCCGAGCCTGGTGGACGACTGTTACGTAAAGGTCTTCACCGGAGACGATGAGCTCGCAGACTCTATCGACAAGCAATATGTACTGGACATCAACAAGGCCTTCCCGAAGGACCAGGCCGCAGCCCTGAAAAAGGCAGTCGGCAAGTCCCTCTGGCAGGCAGTCCACATCCCCACCACGGTCGTCAGGACTTGTGATGGTGGAACGACCTCCAGATGGTCTGCAATGCAGATCGGCATGTCATTCATCGATGCGTACAAGATGTGCGCCGGTGAGGCAGCAGTCGCCGACCTCGCATTCGCCGCAAAGCACGCCGCATTAGTAGAGATGGCAGACATTCTGCCCGCCAGGCGTGCAAGGGGCCCCAACGAGCCCGGTGGATTAAGCTTCGGCTTCCTCGCAGACATCATACAGACCAACCGCAAGTACCCGGACGACCCCGTCAAGTCGTCGCTCGAAGTAGTCGCTGGCGGCTGCATGCTGTATGACCAGATCTGGCTAGGATCCTACATGTCCGGTGGTGTCGGTTTCACTCAGTATGCGACCGCCGCCTACACCGATGATATCCTGGATGACTTCATGTACTACGGTTACGACTACGCCAAGGGCAAGGGCAAGATCGGCCAGACCAAGGCAACAATGGATGTAGTCAACGACCTGGGCACGGAAGTTACCCTGTACGGTATCGAGCAATACGAGAAGTACCCGACCACCCTCGAGGACCACTTCGGTGGCTCGCAGAGGGCAACAGTACTGGCAGCCGCAGCAGGCTGCACAACTGCACTGGCAACCGGCAACTCGAACGCCGGCCTGTCGGCCTGGTACCTGTCCATGTACCTGCACAAGGAAGCATGGGGCAGACTCGGATTCTTCGGCTACGACTTGCAGGACCAGTGCGGTGCGACCAACGTATTCTCGTGCCGCTCTGATGAGGGCGCAATTGATGAGTTAAGAGGCCCGAACTACCCGAACTACGCAATGAACGTCGGCCACCAGGGTGGCTACGCCGGTATCGCCGGTGCAGCTCACTTCGGCCGCGGCGATGCGTGGACGGCAAGCCCGCTCATCAAGATCTGCTTCGCGGACAAGAACTTAGCCTTCGACTTCACGGAGCCGAGGAAGGAGTTCGCCCGCGGCGCAATCCGCGAGTTCATGCCTGCTGGTGAGAGATCTCTCATCATACCGGCAAAGTAAATTTAAAATCGGATTGGGGTTCCTTCGGGAATCCCAATATCTTCTTTTTTAATTTAAATTTGCAGTATTGAATTAGAGTGTTTGCGCTACCCTGTCCGGAAGATAAATAAATATGTGAGCGGCAAGCGCTCAAAGCTGATCAAGTGCACGAATTATAAGTGCACTAAATAGGTTAAGTACACGAATTGTTTTTTTAGCACGAAGACTTGGAAGTACGTCGGAAGGGGCACGAATCATGCACACTCTGTTTCGGCTATTCTAATAATTATTAAGCCTCCTACGCCTCTTATAATTTATAGAGAAACTGATGACTATATTTTTAGAAGATAAGAGCACGATACATAGCTTTATTGTCGCAATCCATTTCATAAAAAAAGTAATACCAATTTATAGAATATCTAATCCCATACATTTTTAATAGATTGATTTGTGCTTCTTCCGACGTACTTCCAAGTCTTCGTGAAATAAAACGTTATTCGTGCACTTCACCTAATTCGTGCGCTTAGATTGGTGTGCTTAATATTCTTAGTGAACTTATAATTCGTTCGGATCATACATGGCATATGCTGTAGTTATTACCGTGTGTAAGGGCGGTCTGGTTGTACGAGCACACCAAAGACTCGGAAGCACGGGCTATTCGGCGCTTTATGCTCACAGATTTTGGGGCTCCTCAAGCAAGAGCGCTCCGGGCGGCATAGTACCTTCAGGCCGACGTCGGTCGCTTCGTACCCACTCGAACTCCTCAAGCCCAAAACAACCGTTTCCCGTAATATTTATTACAAAGTCGTATTACTTGTAAGCCTATAGCTTCTTATATATTAGATAGACCTGCTACCGTTTATTATTATTTAGTATTAATAATGGCTTTTATATATTGTATAAACGCCTAAAAAAGGCCTTTTTCGCCATCCAGCGGTGATATAGCTTTCTATTTTAAATTCGACGTATTTCGAAAGTTTTATTAGTCTACAAACCCTTTTAAAAATGATACTTATAGCCCTAATTATGGATGTCCATACCTACACCATTCCATAATTATAAAATTAAGAGGAGGATAACACATGGTAGATCAAATAGTACTGAGCCTTGGGGCGGCGGCACTAATGGGCGCGTGCGCCACCATCGCGGGCGCAGCGGAGGATCTGGAATCCGATTTCGGCTCCCAGTCCAACGCAAACTCGCAAGTGCAGCTGGCTCCCCAGGTAGGCTACCTACACCGCTACTACAACAAAGCAGTCAGCGGTGAGCCTGTGGCCTACGGGTTCTTATGCTGTACCGGTGCAGCCATTGCGCTTGCATTAATGGTCGCGTTGAGTTTCAACCCCGTTATTGCACTGGCAGTCGGCTCCCTTATTGCCGCGTTGATGTACGCAGTATATGCAACTACGGCATACATGGGAAGGCTCACCGGCCAGAAGAGATTTGGCCAACCGATATATCTTGATATATTGTATAACACAACACCATCTTTAGTCGCACATGCATTTATAGCAGCTATGGGCATTGGAACGTTTTCATTCTTAATGAACCAGATACTGGGACAGCCATTCCCGTTCCCGGTTCTTGCAATGCTGTGGGGCGTAATCGTAGGTGGTATGGGTTCAGCAGTCGGTGATGTTCACTACGGTGCCGAAAGGGAATATCAGAACAAGCCCTTCGGTATGGGATTACCCGCCGCGCAGTCCGGTAAGATCGTCCAGAAGGGCGAGGCCGGCCTCAGGAACAGCATGGACATTGCAGGATACTGTGTAAAGCACGGCGGCCCCTTAACCGGGTTCGGCC
>Ga0326728_10020581_pt1 | contig 12555 bp, 12 predicted proteins | sample MB3enrmetagenome_FD_207602 | JGI IMG/M metagenome (GOLD analysis project Ga0326728, IMG submission 207602) | Lab enriched peat soil microbial communities from McLean, Ithaca, NY, United States - MB31MN | ecosystem: Environmental > Terrestrial > Soil > Wetlands > Peat | place: USA: New York...
CTATACCGTTGGCACCGGAGTCTCACCGGTTCAGTTCCGAAAATTCCGTAATGGAATCCCGGAAGTAGCGGGCTTTACCGCCAGTGGGGAATTACACCCCGCCCCAAAGATATTACTTCTATACTCTTTGTGAAGGACTTTGTCAATTGAGGCTGTCCCATAACACAGAAAGTTATGGGACAGCTTCCAAAATGTCGCAATTTCGCAGATTTTCGAGGTTAAAAACTATAAAAACCTCGAAAATCGAGAAATTGCAGAGGCTGTCTGAAGACTAACCGAGTTATCAGACAGCCTGAATTGAGGCTTTGCATGATATCAATGCTTCGTCGATACTTGTCCATGTGGCATCGGCCGATCATACTGAAGTCGTGGAGGGATTGCGTAATGTCGAACGTTCTGTCTCTTGCCCAGCTCATCGAGCACGGCGGTGTTTATTACAATATAGGAGGATCTAGCCCTGCCGAAGTGCTGAGCGAGGCTACCAAGGCTATGATCCTGCCCAAGGGCCTCGATCGCGAGGCCCTCTTAACCGCCATCCTCGAGCGCGAGTCTCTCATGCCCACGGCTCTAGGCCACGGCGTGGCCATACCGCACCCACGCAACTCGATGCTGACCGACCCTTCTTCGCAGCGAGTGGCTGTCTTCTTTCTAAAGTCGCCGGTATCCTACAATGCACTCGATAGAAAGCCGGTCACCACGCTTTTTCTCATCCTTTCCGCGGATGCGCGTAGCCACTTGGCTACCCTCGCCGCCGTATCCCACCTCTGCCAGCATCAGGACTTCCTCGACTTTCTCGCGAAGCGTCCCAGCAAGGAAGAACTGGTCGGCCGCATAGCCGAGGCGGAGGCTTCCTGGGCAAAGGCTGCCGAGGGCTAAAGGTAGTCTAGGAGTAATTGATCCCTTCGAGCTTGTGCAATCGTCTGAGAAAATCTACATTGACAATTTGATAAACTACTGGTAATCCGTAGTTCAATATGCTATCTTTTGAGCGGGATAAGGGGAAAGCCATCGAGAACTACGTCAAACATGGCGTAAGTTTCGAGTTTGCAACGTTGGCTTTCAAAGACCCGTTTGCCGGTGAGCGGAACGACGACAGACATGACTATGGCGAGGATCGATTTATCCTCATCGGAATGGCCCGACATGTAGCCCTTTTTGTGGTCTACACGGAACGCGAGGAGCGCATTCGATTGATCTCCGCCCGGCGTGCAACTAAACAGGAGTATGACGATTATGTCCAAGAGAGTTTCTGACCCTCGGCCCATGACGCCGCAGGAAATAGAGGACGCTGCTTATGCTGACCCTGATGCACATCCCCTTACGCACGAGGATTTGCGTCGGATGAAGCGAACCCCGCAGGCAAAGCTCATTCGGCGGTCTCTTGGGATGACGCAAGAGGAGTTCTCCGCTCGCTACCAAATACCGATTGGCACGCTGCGTGATTGGGAGCAAGGTCGTACCGAACCCGACCAGACCGCACGTGCATACCTCACGACCATTGCAAGCGATCCGAAAGGCGTGCGAAAAGCGCTGGGAGTGATCCGAGGATAAATATTCCTCAAGCAGAAAGACATGAAACGACTGTTCGGCTCGCCCTTTTTGTCCCGCCGTCATGACTAAGCCTCGCTCTTCCCTGCTGGACGATGACCGCCTCCGCGGCCTGGTAGCAGCTTTGGCTTCTATTGCAATCCATGCAATCCTTATCGGTTTGTTATCCTTGAGGATTCCCGCCTTCGCGGTTAAGGGCGATGCCGAAGCTCCTACTCTTTTCGTGAGTCTACAAGAAGGCGAGGGGGGTGAAGGTGCGGCCGCGGAGAGTCGCCCGGTTTCTTTGAAAAGGAGTTTGGCGCCTCTCGCTCCAGCGAAGGTCGATGCAGTACAAGCGTCGAATGTCGTTGCATCGTCGGACGTGGGAGAAGAACCTTCGCCCGTAGCGCCGCCGCCCCAAGAGGCCGCGAAGGATTCTGATGGCGACCAGAGTGGCGGACCGAGTCCCGATGCTGTGGCGGTTTCGGGAGTCTCCAGTTCAGGCGACAGTGGTACAGGCGGGGGGATGATAGCCGATCCGGCAACCGCCTTCGTCGCGCGGGTGGGCGCGGCTCTCCAGGCGCGCAAGACTTACCCCGATGCCGCGCGCAGGCGAGGAGCCGAGGGCGTAGTCCGCCTAAAACTCCGCGTGTCCGATGATGGCCGGCTCGTCTCGGCTACGATAGCATCGAGTTCGGGTTCTGGCCTTTTAGATCATGCGGCCCTCGAACTAGCCTCGTCGGTATTCCCCCAGGAGAACCAGGCACAGCGCGAACTTACGTTTGTCCTCGCGGTGAAGTACTCTCTTGAGGATAGGCTTACTGAAGGAAAGTGACTGATATCTTCGCGCCCCGTTTCGATTCGGCCTGGATCGTGCCGCCGAGCTGCTTTGCGAGCATCGCAACGAGGCTCATCCCCATGCTTTCCGCCGCCATCGAGTCGAAGTCCTTGGGAAAGCCGATCCCGTCGTCGGCCACGCTCAGTCGTACCTTGCGGTCGTCGGCCTCGAGGACGATCCGTATCTCACCTTCGACTCCGGGGGGATAGGCGTACTTGATGGCGTTCGTTAAAAGCTCGTTGAGAATGAGCCCGAGAGGCAGTGCGCGGTTCGCGTCCAATTGAAGATCGCTCAATCTGGAACTTATGTGCACATCCCTGCTGGCTATAGTTTTGGAGACCGCTTCAGCCAGGTGGCTGACGTATGCTCGTATATCGACGCTGTCCTGGCTCGCCGACAAGTAGAGGCGTTCGTAAACCGAGGAGATCGCGTCGATGCGGCCGAGAGTCTCGCGAAATATCGCTCGGGCGTTTTCGTCGGTCAATGAGTCAATCTCGAGTCTCATGAGGGACGAGGCGATGCTTAGGCTGTTTTTGACGCGATGCTGGAGCTCTTTCATCAGCATCGTCTTTTGTTCTACGGTTTTTTTCAGGGAGTCTTCGAGTTTCTTGAGCTCTGTTATGTCGTGACCGATGCCGACGAGACCGATGATCTCGCCTTTGACATTCCGGAGTGGAACTTTGGAGGTCAGCAACCAGACGATTCGGCCGTCGGGCTGAACGAAATACTCTTCACGGTTTATGATCGGCGTTCCCTCATTGATCACTTTTTGATCGTCGAGGTAGCTGCGCAACCCAATTGGACCAGGGAATAAATCGAGATCGGTCTTGCCAAGCTCGTCGTTTCGCTCCACGTTATGGAACGTCGAGATGTTGGAGATGATCTTCCGGCAGGTCATGTCCTTGAAGTAAACGGGGTCCGGCAAAACGTCGATGAGGGTTCGAAGAAAGATTCGTTCCTGCATATCTTTGTCTTCTGCTAGTTTTCGATCCGTGATATCCCGACCGATGCCTACGAGGCCGATGATGGAACCCTGCCAGTCGCGCAAGGGGATCTTGGAGGTCAAGAGCCAGTGGTGGCTGCCATCCGGGCGTATGAACTCCTCCTCACGGTTGATTATTGGCTCGCCGCTTCTGACTACCGCGAGATTATCCCTGTGGCCCCTGACGCCGATGTCGCCTGGAAAAAGTTCGAGATCGGTCTTGCCGAGCGCCTCTTCGTCGCAGCGCCCGATATTCTCGATGTCCGCACGGTTGGCAATGATCTTCCGGCCCTCGGCATCGTTGAAATATATTGGGTCGGGCAGGTTGTCGAGGAGTGTCCGCAATAAGAGCTGATCGCGTCGCGCTTGTGCTTCCGATTCTTCCACTTTCTCGAGGCTAATCCTAAGCCTCTCGTTGATCGCCTCGATCTCCATATTTTTCTGGAATAACTTTTTTCGCGCGTCAAAGAGCTTGAAGGCCATCTTGATGGAGGCGTCGAGGACGGTGAATGAGGAAGATTTCACCACGTAGCCGTAATTCGTGATTTTTTCGGTCTTTTCGACGATCTCGGGCTCAGTATGCGACGAGAGGAAGAGGATAGGCACATCGTACGATCGGAGTATTTCCTGTGCAGCCTCGGTCCCGTCGATGCCCTCTCCAAGGTCGATATCCATTAGAATGAGATCGAAGGAATCCGGCCTGTTACGAAAAATTTCTATGGATTCTTCGCCGCTTGTCGCGCGCACGACAGAGTATCCGGCGTGCGTGAGCCTTCTTTCTTCGTCCATCGCTATAAGAACCTCATCTTCTACGATGAGAATTGTCGTGGTGCGCTCGCTCATGGGAATGTCGGGTTGAGCCTTTTCATGAAGTCCCTCCATTCTACCCCGTTCGCCTATGAGGTCAAGGGAAATTTCAATGGTCTGCTATCCCTTAACGACTTCCTTTCATGTCCGTATGGCTCGAGGCGGTTTTCTGGCAGAACCCTGAGATCGTCGAGACAGGAGGCAATTTCAAGTTGCCGCAGCTGTCGTGTTTCTATACGAGGCGGGAAAGTAAATACTGATTGAGCGAGACGCCTTCCTCAGCCGCCCGGATAGCAACGTCGCGATGGACTTCTTTAGGAAGTCGTAACATAAGCTTCCCGCTATAGGCACGCGAGCCCAGGGGCTATTCGCCCCTGCGAGCCGTACAGGAGACGCACTCCCAGTAATATGGACCCTCGGGTATCGGCAGGCTCGCCCCTTAGGAGTAATCTACAGGCAATTTCGCATGAAAGGAAGTCTCCAAATTTATAGAAGGCGAGAGCCGGGAGGGCGACCTCGCGGCTCTCGCCTTCTTATCAGTTCTGGTAAAAGGCGACGTTCGCGATGTTGTCGGTCGGGGTCATCACCGAGACAGGACTGTACGATTGCTGATTGCCGTTCGTGTCTATGACATAGAGTTTGTTCACGGCGTTAACCTTACTATAGCCATTATATTGATAGGGCACATAGACGAGGCCGCTCGTACTATTGTAGGCGAGACTAGAGGAGCCGAAGCTCGACGAGCCGGCCTTGATCTCCGTCACCGTGGCAGCGCTCCCCGACAGGGTGATCAGGTAGGTATGATTGACATAGGACGGATCATAGCCCGTAGCCACAAGGTTGCCGTTCGAGAGCTGAACAAGACGGCCGGGATAGATCGTTGACGATGATGATGTAACGCGTGTCGCCGTCGTGGAGCTACCTGTGATGCCCTCGGGAATGAAGTCGACCGAGCCCCCTATGTCCGCTACGAAGACGCCGGGATTGCCATTGTACGTTCCGGAGACGAGTCCGGATGGCCCTGATGCATTGGTAGTGATGGTCGCTGTCACGCTGTCCGAGGAAGGGTCTATCTTGAGCACCGCATTCGACATATTTTCGGCGACATAGATCATATTGTCGGGACCGACGGTGATTTCCTGCATGTACGCATTGGCTGTTGAGGATGCGACTTGCTTGAGTCCCGCGCTGAGGTTCGAAGGATTGAAATAGTAGACCCCGCCAGTATTGCCGGCGTAAGTCGGAGGAACGACGCTCACATACGCCTTGGTTGCGCTATAGAAGGCGAAGTACTCGGCGCCCAGGCTTGAGCTTCCAGGTATCTCCTTCCCGCTTGGCGAGGAGCTTGATGGGTCGAAGTAGTAGATCCCGCCATAGCCATTGGCGACATAACCGATGCCTTTGTAGAACTTGATCTCAGCTGTTCCATTTCCGCCCGCAGTCAGGAGGCTCGAGGAAGATCCTGTGTGCGTCGAAGGGTCATAATAGTACACATGCCCGTTCGTTCCGTCCGTCATGTACAAGTAGGTCGTGTACGCCGCAGGCGAGCTTGAACCTCCGCCCGAACTGGCCGGATTTGCGCAGCCGAGTATCCCTGTTGCGAGCAGTGCGACCGATACGGAGACGATGAGCGCTCGCAGAGCCCCCCGTCCTTTCGTAAATTTCACCATAAAAAAACCTCCCTAGTGCGCCGTGGCGCACAACAATCTGTTAGATTTTTATCTCCGCGCCGAGGCGGAGCCTTGTACCGGGCATGGGATAGTCGTCGACAACCTCGTACTGCTCGTCGAAGAGATTATCCACGGCGAAGTAGGCGGCGAAATGGTCGGTGAACTTCCACTTGGCTACGGCGTCCAGCGTGAAGTAATCGCTCAGATAGCTTGAGTTCGCGACCGTGAGATAGCGGAGACTTGCATACTTGGCCGTAACCGACCAGGAGAGCTGTCCGGCCTCGTAGGCGAGGGTGGCGTTCAGGTTGTGCACAGGCGTCATGGGGAGGCGCTCGTTGTCGGCCAAACTCTGGACGCCCGAGAGGAGGTAGCTGTACAGATAACTGTAATTGAGACTGGCGCTGTAGTGGTCGGAGATCGCAACCTCGACTTCCTGCTCGATACCCGGATACAGAGCGCTGCCGAAATTGCTCGGCCGCCAGATACTGTCGGAGCCTTCCTGCCAGAGGATGACGTTCTGGACATAGCGGACGTACGCGGTGGCCTTGTACGAGAATCCCGCGCGCTGCCGCTCGAAGCCGAAGTCCGCGGCGTAGGCGCTCTCGGGCTGAAGCAGCGGATTGCCCTCCGTGCCATTGGCTGCCGGCCAATAGAGATCTTCGAAGCTCGGTACGCGGTAGGAGCGCGAGAGATTGAGTTTCAGGCTGTCGCTCTCCGACAGGCGATAGGCTGCCGCGAGCGTGATGCCGATGCCGCCCAGGGGATCGTTCGCGTAGAAGTCCGAGTAGTAGTCGTAGCGGAGCGCGGGGCGCAGGGAAAAGGCCCCGGCCTCGATGAGGGGTTCAATATAGGCGCCGCCCGCGACGCGATCGTGATTGCCGATGGTGTCGCTTAGGGCCTGGGTATAGGCGAACGAGCCTCCGTACACTAAGGAGAGGCTGTCCGATACGATGGCCTTCTGTTGAATGTCCGTTCCCCCGATGTACACCTTGTGGTGTCCGTCGTTCGCGCTCGCGTCCTCGTTCACGTAGTCTATGCCCGTGTACTCGGCGTGGACGGATGCGTCCAGGCTTAGTGCGTCCGCGAGGAAGCGGTCAGTGGAATACTTGACCGAAGCCCGGCCGGAGCTGTCGGCCTCGGTTGCGTTCACATAGCTGCCCGTTTCGACTCCCGATCCAGGGGCCCCGTACTTATTGTAGCTGCCTGCGAAGTCCGCGGAGACGAGGCCGGCCAGACAAGGGGCGCTTAGGCCGAAAGATCCGTCCCCGCCCATGGCCTCTGCGTCCTGAAGTTCGCGATTGTCGCCGTTGGCGTCGATGAAGGTGTAAGCGTTATTCGCCCGCGAAAAGCTTCCCGCGCTGTGGAACTGCAGGTCGCCGAGTTTCGGCGACCACGAGAAATTCGCCTTCTGGGAATCCAGGAGGCTTATGGCCTTTGCTCCTTCCTCGGTCTTGCCGAAACCGGAGCCGATGACGTGCGCCTCGGGCAGATAGCCGCCATTCTCGAAGCCTAGGACGAGGGGCGCAGCTTTCTTCTTTGTAATTATATTGATGACGCCGCCCACGGCATCCCCGCCGTAGAGCGCACTGCCGCCCTCGCGCAAGACTTCTATCCGTTCGATATCGTCGGCTGGAATGTTCGCCAGGTCGGCTAGCCCGGACATTGCGTTATTGACGCGCACGCCGTCGACGAGGACCAGGACTTCGTTGGTCGTGGAACCTCGGATGGATACGAGTTTCTGGGCGCCCGTGGGACCATAGTCGGAGATGGTGACGCCCGGGGCAGTCTTGATCGCGTCCGCCGCCGTTTTGGAACCCCGCGCCTCGATCTCGTCGGAGCTTACGACGGTAACGGCGGGAGGGACTTCGCTGGGGCTTTCTGGTATGCGGGTCGCTGTTATCGAAACATCGCCGAGATCGTAGCTGGGCGTGTCCTCTGCATAAAGACCGCAGATCGCAACCGCGCAGGCGAGCGCGAGCGCGGTCCATTGCTTAGAGCGTTCCATGCCTCTTCCTTTGCATCGAAGGTATGGCTTCCGATCGGTATCCTGACTTCCGGATCTGTTTACTTGCGACGCCTTCTCGCGGTCTCCCGCAATGGCTTGTCTTCCGCGTCGGCGGAAGACCTGTCGCTTTCATCCCCGGTTACAGTGGCGGCACCGTTACGGTTTTTCACCGTATTCCAAGATCGGAATCCTGGCGGGCATAGTATGGCTGGCTACGAGTATGATGTCAACTGAACCGCTTTCCTTTTGACTTTATCATTTAACTATCATTATACTGATAGCGGAGGTTTGTATGCCTATCATTAGACCTATCTCGGATCTCAGGAATAATTTCACTCAAATCTCTGAAACCGTTCATTCGGATGATGAACCTATTTTCCTAACCAAAAATGGAATAGGCGATATGGTCGTGATGTCTATGGATCACTATGAACGACAATTAGCTCAAATAGAACTTTATAAAAAGCTTGATGAAGCGCGGCAAGAAATTGCTGCTGGTGCAAAAGGCAAAGATGCTAGAAAGTTGATTCAGGATATGCTTAAATAATGGGCAAGACTCTCTATTCCGTCCTTGTTTTTCCCAAGGCTGAAAATGATCTAAAAGAGACAAAAATCCATTTCGAGGAAGTATTGAAAACATCACCGACGCCGTTATTCGAAAATTTCCTTAAACAAATCGATCTTCTTGAAGAAAATCCCTTTATCTTTCCTCTCCTTCGAGATCCCTATCTAAATCAATTGGGCTATCGTATGATTCCTGTAAATAATTTCCTTCTTTTCTATACAGTTAAAGGGAAAGAAGTTCAAATCCATAGATTTTTATATGGAAGACGAAACTATCAGTTGCTTTTCAAATCCTAGCTTATCAACGGAATCGGTCACTTCCTGTATCCCATAGCTATAAGGTAGGTCTCGAAAGACTCCGATCTGCAGGCCTCGGGTTTGAAAGCCCGCGCCTGCGCGAAGCTCCCGCGGAGGTTTTTGAGCAGCGCGGCCTCGGCTCCACCCTGGAAGATTTTCGCGACCATGGAGCCGCCGGGAGCGAGAGCGTCTTTCGCATAGTCGATGACTGCTTCGACGATCGCTTCCGATGCGCCTTGGTCTACCACGCGATTGCCCGTTGTGGCTGGCGCTGCGTCGGAAAGCACGAGGCCGAAGGGTCCCGCCGCGAGAAGCTTCTGCCGCACTTCGGGGTCGTAGAGGTCGCCGCGGATGAAGAGAAAGTTGTCGTAGGGCGGTTTTATCCCTATGTCCTGGAGGTCGACAGAGGCGAGAAATCCTTTCCCCGCCAGGCGCTGAAGCACCCAGAGACTCCACGATCCAGGAGCCGCCCCGATATCCATGACTCGGGAACCCTGCTTTATGAGGCCAAACTTCTTGTCGATCTCCTGAAGTTTGTAGACCGAACGGGCGGGATAGCCCTCTTTTTTCGCTTTCTGCGCCCAAAAATCGGGTTTCTCGTAGCTCGACACCGCGCGTATTCCTCCGTGTGTAGTATACGGGGCAAAGCCCCCGCGTTTTAAGTACTCGTTGCATCGCGCTCGTACGGGGTTATACTGAAAGTCGTGGGGGCGTGTAAGTGGAAGGGCAGACCTTCGTAGAAGCCGAGATTTGGACTGTCGCACAGACCGACCAAGGCAATGTCGTCCTTATTCGGCCTAAAGGTTCGGAGCTCGCCGTGCCGATCTTTATCGGCCCGCTCGAGACTCAGTCCATTCTCATCGGTATGGGCGCGGTCGAGGTTCCGCGGCCTCTCACCCACGACCTTCTGCGGAGTATCATCTCCGCTCTGGGGGCCGTGCTTTCGCGCATCGAGATACTCGATCTCCGCGAAGGCACTTTCTATGCCCGTCTTATACTAAAAGCCGAGGGCGGGGAGCTCACGATCGATGCACGGCCATCCGATGCTATCGGCCTGGCCGTGCGCGTCCTCTGTCCGGTCTTCATCGCCGAGAGTGTTGTCGAGGAAGCTGGTATATCGGTCAACCTCGTGACCGGTATGCAGACCGATTCGGCTGGCCCGTCGCAGGATGCATCCTTGAGCGAAGCGAGTGGCGGACCCCTCGAGGCTTCCGTTCCTCCGGGCGCTATTGTACCCGCTTCGGCGAGAAGCGAGATCGAGCGCCTGCAGTCCGCGCTCGATTCGGCCGTCGCGAGCGAGGACTACGAGCGTGCCGCCGCCCTTCGGGACAAGATCAAAGAGCTCGGAGGGTGAAACTGTCAGCGGACCCGAATCAGCGCAATCCCGAACTCGTGCGCGAACATGTCCTATCTCGAAGCTAGGATGTTTGCTACGGTGCCTTCGATGACTTCGGGGAGAAAATGGGTATCGAGGACCAGCTGAGCCGCTCCCAGCACCCCGGCCCTTTCGTCGAGGCTGCTTGTTGTGATCACGAGTTCTCGGGTCGCAAGAGGCAGGGATCGCTGATAGACTAGCTCGCGAACTCCGGTCAGCAGATATTCTTCGGCCCTGGCCAATGAGCCGCCGACTACGACCACGCTAGGATTCAGTATGCTTACGCTATCGGCGATCACTTCGCCTAGGACTCTTCCCGCCTCCCTTACGCGCCGAATGGCTTCGGGAACATTTCGCTGAACAAGGGAAAGGACGTCTCTGCCATCATTCGCTTCGAAGCCCTGGGCTCGAAGATCCCGAGCGATGGCCCAGCCTCCCGCGATTGACTCGACGCACCCGATGTTTCCGCAACGGCACAAGGGGTCCCCATGACCCCCGAGACAAATGTGCCCGATATCCCCTGCGGCCCCTTGGGCTCCTCGGTATATTTTACCGCTCGTAATGATACCGCTGCCGATACCAGTTCCCGCTTTTACGAAAAACATTTGATCGATTTTCGGCCAATGTCGCCGGTGTTCGGCGAGGGTCATAATATTTACGTCGTTGTCTGCCACAACGGGAATCGCGAACCTCTTGGCGAGGAATCCGCGAATATCGAACCCATCCCACCCGATCATGATTGACGGTCCGACAATCCGCCCTGCGATGTAGTCTACGGGAGCTGGGAGACTTAGGCCTATGCCAAGGACATCTTCGATGGGGCGTCCGATTTGGCTGAGGAGAAGATCGAAGCGGTCGCAAAGCCATGTCAGTACTGCCTTTGGACCACTTTTCATGTCAAATGCACCAGAATCCTCGGCGAGAATTTTGGTACCCAGGTCCGTTGCTGCCACTCGAGCGTGACTTTCTCCGATATCCGCCACCAAGATCATTGCAAAAGCTGGGTTGAGTTCTACGGCGCGGGCCAATCTGCCACCGCTGGGTATTGGTTTTTCCGCTTCCTGGAGTAAACCGATCTGAAGGAGAGGGTCCAATCGTTGAGAAATTGTCGCTCGCGACAGGCCCATCGCTTGCGCTAATTCGGTCCGGCTCCTGGCTGTCCCGTTTAAAACCAGAGAAAGAAGTCGACCGGCCCCTGTCCCACCGTTGTTTAGATTTGCCTTGGTTGTCATTTCACGCACCTGCATCTTTTCCTATTTTAGCACAAAAAGCTTAAATGAGTCTTACTTGAAATATGTAAAATAATGACATAAGTTTAATTAAAATGCTTGACGATTAACATAAACAGGCTTAAAGTTTTTTTATTCAATTGAAAAGACGTTGATTTTTATTAAAAGGGGGCGTTGCGTGCTGAAATAAATGTGAGACATGGCTATAAGTGCGATTTCGGTATCAGAAAATACATGCTAGTAGCAATGCGGGGAAATCGGAATCGTCGGGGTTTTTCTTTGTCAAGTTGATAATGGGCGCAGAGGAAAAAGAAATCATGGAGCGAATCTAGCAATATGAAAGAATTTCTTGTTATAGGCATTGATTTCGGTACGGACTCGGCCCGCGCCATCGTGACCGATACGCGAAATGGCAAGGTGGAGGGCGTAGGCAAGTCCGATTTTATCAGGTGGAAGAACAGAGAGTTCTGCAGCCCGGATGCCAATCAGTTTCGCCAGCATCCGATGGATTATATAGAAAGTCTGGAAAGGGCAGTCGCCGAGGCAATACGTGAAGCAGGGCCCGGAGCGAACCGGCATATAAACGCGATCAGTGTCGACTCGACAGGCTCGACTCCAGCGCCGATGGACAGAAATGGTCGAGTCTTGGGGCTGCTTCCAGAGTTCAAGGACAACCCCAATGCGATGTTTTGGCTGTGGAAGGATCATACCTCGGCTCGTGAAGCCAGAGAGATCAATGATGCCGCCCAAAGGGAGCGTACTGACTATCTTAAGTATCAAGGCACCTACTCTTCCGAATGGTTCTGGGCAAAGATACTTCATGCGCGTCGAATTGACCCGAAAATTTGCGATTCGGCCTATACGTGGATAGAAGAATGCGACTGGCTCATCGCTATACTCTGCGGGCGGACTGACCCGAACAACCTACACAGATCGGCATGCGCTGCTGGGCATAAGGTCCTATGGCATAGTTCCTTCGGTGGACTGCCGAGTCGAGCTTTCTTGGCATCGTTGGATCCTTATCTAGGAATAATCCATGATCGCTACAATACGGTTCCGCAGACTCCGGATCATGCAGTCGGACTGTTGACTGCCGATTGGGCGGAAAGGTGGGGGCTCTCGACCACTGTCATCGTGGCCGGAAGCCAACTTGATGCCCATGCCGGGGCTGTCGGCGCCGGGATTCGACCTGGCGTTCTGGTCAAAGTAATTGGTACATCGGCTGTGGACTTGCTCGTCGAAAAAGCTGTGAATATAAAAA
>Ga0326728_10020582_pt1 | contig 12554 bp, 12 predicted proteins | sample MB3enrmetagenome_FD_207602 | JGI IMG/M metagenome (GOLD analysis project Ga0326728, IMG submission 207602) | Lab enriched peat soil microbial communities from McLean, Ithaca, NY, United States - MB31MN | ecosystem: Environmental > Terrestrial > Soil > Wetlands > Peat | place: USA: New York...
AAGCGCTGCGCGTAAAACGTTGCGGCCAATCCGGCCAAAACCGTTGATACCAACCTTTACTGCCATGTGCATTTCTCCTTGAAATTCAGCGGTGATGTGGTTTTGAACTCATGTCGTCCGGCGTCCGGGATGAGCCCGGAAGGCAATTCCACCAAACCCATGATCGTAACACTGTTGTCAACGGGAACGAAGTGAAAACTCGTCCTTGCCCGCGTCGGAACAGAACCTGTCCCAGCGAAAGTATGGCCGCTCCAAATGAGAACGGTATGTGACGGTGTACACACCATTTGCAGCGCCATCGGCAAGTATGGTATTCGGGTAGCAATGCAAGGGTTACAGGCAAGGCTTGAAGGCGGCATGAGAAGACGCTCCAGACACACCCCCAATACCTCCGAATCCACGGGCAAAATCGGCCAGGAACTTCCATCGAATCAACCGGCTCCGCTGGTGCCGCTGTATCCTGACGATCCGCCGCCGGCGTCGCGCTCTGGTCAGCCCCGCGCCGGCCAGACTCATCCGCAACGGCCGCCGTCAGCGCCGCGGCAGGCAAGACAGGAGCGGCCGGCAAAGCAGGAGTGGCCCGCGAAGCAGGAATGGAGTGAGCCCGCCGGCTCGGGCCGCCTCGAGCTTGAGACGCAACCGGAGATGCCCTCCGTCCCTCCGCCCGAATCCGAAGCAGCCGAGCGCTCCTCCCAGGCTCCCAAAGGCTACGTGGTGCTGGCCATCGGATTGCCCGGCTCGGGAAAGACCACTTGGTTCCGGCGCCGCGGCGTCACCCCGCTCTCCAGCGACCTGCTGCGCAACATCCTCTTCGACGATGTCGAGGAACAGCGCTACCAGGGACTGGTCTTTTCCACCCTGCGGTCGTTGCTGCGCGCCCGCCTCATCGCCCGCATGCCCTGGAACTACGTGGACGCAACCAATCTCTCCATTCACGAGCGCCGCCAGTGGATCAAGATGGCCAAAAGCTTCGGCTACGAGGTGCAGGCGGTCTTCTTCGACGTGCCGCTGGATGTCTGCCTGGAGCGCAACAGCAAACGCGACCGCTCAGTGAGCGAGGACGTGATGCGCAAGATGGCGGAAAAACTCAAGCCGCCGGCGTTTGAAGAAGGCTTCGCCAAGATTACCGTGGTGAGAGTGAAGAGCGCGGTCTGAGGCGCGGACTGTGTTCAAAAAGCAGGAAGGCGTTCTATCCATTCCCCCGGGCTTGTTGCAGAGTGGATGGCGAACTGCCGTTTTCAACGTCGGTTCTCGGCGACTCGACCAACAGCTCACTTGCGGAGTGAAAGATAGACACGCGATCCTCCAAATTCGGCGGTAGACTGAATCAACCCGGATTTACCGGCGAGAAATGGAGGGTGCGTGAAACGAATTGGAAGCTGCCTAATCTGTGTTGTGACGGTTTTCTGCCTGTTCCCGGGCACAAGGGCGATCTCTCAAACGATCACCTGCCCAACCAAGCTCTTGGTGATGGGGCCGGGGTTCAACACCTCGGGCACCTTTGGGCCGGGCACCGTGCAGGTCGAAGTCTCCGGCCCGCAGATGACCTGTCTCTACAACATCTTTACTGAATGGAGCGTCAAAGCGGCGTCGGCCAGCGCCTGTTCCTCGATCCATATCCAATTGACCGCCTCGCTGCCGACCCCCTATTCCCCGCCGCTGCCGGCCGGCTATTCGCCCTGGTCGTTCAACGTGGCCAAGACGCAAATGAGTTTTTATCAGTACGCCAAGGGCTCTTGCCAATACGCCGGAACCGCCACTCCTGTTTCCCTTCAGAGCGAGATCCCTTTCGGCTATACATGCACCACGGGCCAGCCTTCGACAAGTACGTTCACCTGCACTCCCCCTTCCGCCCGGGATCAGATGTGTCTTCCGGGACAATATCCTGAATTCAACGCGAATGGGGGCCAGTATATCTGCGTCTCTTGCACGGGAAACACCTTTTCCAACGGCACACAACAACAGTGCGTGACCTGTGCTTCTGGAACCGTGGCGAATTCCGCCCACAACAACTGCAACGCCTGCTCTGGAAACCTGGTTTCGCAAGGCACAAGCTGCATTTCCTGTCCCAGCGGCGACCCGCCCAACGCCCAGCACAGCGCCTGCCTCTGCTCCGCAAATCAGGTCTCGCAAGGATCAAGCTGCGCTTCTTGCCCGAGCGGACAAGTACCCAACGCGCAGCACACCGCCTGCCAGTGTACCGGGAATAAAGTCACGCAGGGCTCAAGCTGTGTTTCCTGCCCCAGCGGAGAAGTGGCGGACTCCCAGAACGCCAATTGCGTGCCCGAATCCCTCTCCTGCGCCGAGAAAGTCACCACCGGGCTGGCCTGTACGGGCTGTAACGCGGTCAATCCCAATATCAACTGGGTCGCGTTTGGCGAGAATTGCGGCTACGTCGGATGCTGCGCTCAAGGGTATACAGGGAGTTGGCCAAGTAGTTGCCCCACCTCGGGACAGCCTGTCCCCACTTGCGCGAAGACAAAGTAGTTCCAACGCTTCGAATCGCCAGCCCGCAGTGCGCAAACAGGCGTAAAATGTCTTCGTGAAGCGTATCGCCGCAGTTGCGCTGATGGTCGCGGGCATTGCGCTTCCGGCGTGCGCCCAGCGCGGTGCTTCCCGCGGTGGCTTCTCGGGTCACGCCGGGCAGGCGTCTCGTGGAGGGTTCGCCGCTTCTGCTCCCACTCGGTTTTCAGGGTCACCCGGCTTTGCCGTCGCCAGGTCTGCGGGGATGGCGCGGGGCTTTCAGAGACCCGCGGGCGGCAGTTTCGGCGCTCGTCCTGCTTATACCGGAACCGGGCGCTATCGCAGGCCTTACAGGCCGCCCTACCGGGCAGGAGTTTACTACGGTGTTCCGGGTTACGGCGTCCCGGCTTGGATAGGCCCGTATTTCCCCGGTTATCCTGACGCGACCGGCTACGACGATTCTCCGGCCTCGCCCGGCTACGCCATCGGCGGATACGATGAGCAGCCTTACGGACAAGAAGAGCCAGAGCCTCTTGCTCCCTACCCGACCGCCTTCGCTCCGCCTCGTCCGGCGCCTGAGTCGGCCGGGGAGGAAGCGGTCACGCTGGTCTTCAAAGATGGCCGCCCACCCGAGCAGATTCATAACTACGTTCTGACCCGGACTACGCTCTATGTTGGGGACCAGCACTACCGTGTCATCCCCACCGATCAACTCGACCTGGTTGAGACCGCCAAGGTGAATCGTGACGCGGGAGTTGACTTTCAACTCCCCGGAGCGCCTAGGTAAGGGTCAGCCCGCTTCTCAGCGAGCCAGTTCAGAAGTGCCTGTCGAGCCTTGGGCTACTTGATCGGCGACCGTTGCGCCGTTGCAGTCCGGCAAGCGCGGGAATACAATTCTGCGCATCCCCGGAAATGAGGAAGCCGCGCATGCAAGACTCGCAACCCCGCTTTCTGTCTTTGGCCGCCAAAACCGCCGTCTGCCACACCATCACCTACTTTTTCATGGGCGTCCTTGCCTTTCACTTCCTGCATTATGCGGAACTCATTGCCCGCCCCTGCTCCGGGATGCGTCCGCTGACCGATCCCTTGATGCGTGCCGGACTCCTTTTCCAGCCGCTGCGCGGGGTGCTTTTTGCGCTGGTCTTCTACCCCCTGCGAGGCTGCCTCTTCGGACGCAAACACAGTTGGCTGCTGACGGGCTGGATGCTCATCGCCCTAGGAATCCTGGGAACCTTTGCCGCGCCGCCCGGTTCGATGGAAGGCTTGATCTACACCACGGTCCCGGTCTGGATGCAGCTTCGCGGCTGGCTGGAAATCGTGCCCCAGGCGCTGCTGCTCTCCGCGCTGCTCTGCTACTGGGTGGAAAATCCCGGCAAGAAGTGGCTCACCTGGCTCCTGACCATCGTCTTCTGTCTGCTCATGGCTTTCTTTGTATTCGCGCTGTTTATGCCAATGAGATAACAGGCAGCGTTCAGATGTCTTAGCTGGCTTGCTCCTCTCCCACCAGCGAATCTTGGATATGCCCCATCTTCTCGTGCTTGGTGCGCAGGTAGCCCGCGAAGCTGTCCTGCGGCTCGACCTCGGCGGAGACCCGTTCGACCACCGCGATCCCCGCCGCCTCCAGCGCCGCCACCTTCTCCGGATTGTTCGTCATCAGCCGCACCGCCGTCACGCCCATCAGCTTGAGCGCCTCGGCGGGCAACTCGTAGGCGCGGCAGTCGGCGGCGAAGCCCAGCTCCTCGTTGGCTTCCACCGTGTCCATCCCCTGGTCCTGCAACTCGTAGGCCTTCAGCTTCGCCATCAGCCCGATCCCCCGGCCCTCCTGCTGTTCGTAAAGCAGAATGCCCGCGCCCTCCCCGGCAATTCGGCCCAATGCTAACTCAAGCTGCAAACGGCAGTCGCACCTGAGCGACCCAAAGACATCCCCGGTCAGGCATTGCGAGTGGATGCGCACCAGCGGCGGTGCGGAATCAATGTCGCCCATCACCAGCGCCACCAGCCCCTCCACCCGCCGGCCGAACTCCGCCGCATGCTCGCAGCAAGGCCGCGGCGCAGGCAGCTCGCCCTCGAAGCCAAGAATGCGGAAGGTTCCCCAGCGGGTGGGAAAATCCGCCTCGGCGACTTTCTTCACGCTCTCAAATCCCATAAGTGCATTCTACTTTGTTCCCATTCCGCTCCGGCCACTGACCGCTGATCGCTGACAACTGACAACTATCCACCGTGCGCCGCGCTACAGTGGAAGTGTGACCGACAAGCTCATTCTCATCACGCTGCTGGTCAAGCTGGGGGTGGCGGCCTCGGTGGCTAGCGTGCTCGCCAGAGCCAGCAGCTTTCGCCGGCTGTTCTTTGCCGAACAGCGTAGCCCGCGGCAAACCCTGGCGCTGCTGGCGTTTTTTCTGGTTCCGCTCACCCTGGGCGTCTGGATTCGATTCTGGGTGCCCAACTTCCTGGCCGCCGACATTTCCTTTGAAACCGTCGTCCTGCTGGGCCTCCTTGTCGGCCCCGGTTGGGCCATGCTGGGCGGGGTGGTGCTCTCCGCGCCCGCGGTTTACCACCATGAATACCTGACCCTGCTTTTCAACCCAGCCGTTGGGTTGGCGGCAGGATTCCTGGGCCGCTTTGTCGAGCATGAGGAGATCTGGTCGTTCACGCCGTTCGTCGATCTGAGCCTTTACCGCTGGGTGCGCCGCAACCTGCGCCAGCCGCGCATCGACCGCCAGATACTCATGCTGGTTCTCATCGCGGCCATGGAGATGGTTCGCGACTGGCTGGCCCACGCCTTTCCGGGCCGCCTGTTTGCCCTGCTTACCCCCCAGATCTGGCTGCAGGCGCTGGTGTGGCTCAGCGCGCCCATCGTGGTGGGCATCGCCCTCAAGGTGTGGAATGCGCTGCGCATCGAAATGAAACTCGAAGAACAGAAGCGCTTGCTGCTCGAAGCCCGCCTCGACGCCCTGCAGCGCCAGATCAACCCTCACTTCCTCTTCAACACGCTCAATTCCATCTCCTCGCTGGTGCGCACCAATCCCGAGATGGCCCGCGAGATGACCGTCAAGCTGGCCAACATTCTGCGCGCCCTGCTTAAGGACCACGATACCTACGTCCCGCTGAGCGAGGAACTCAGGTTTACCGACGACTACCTGGACATCGAGGTGGTGCGCTTCGGCGCCGACAAACTGCGCGTCGAAAAGGAGATAGATCCGCGTACTCTGGGCGCCTTGGTCCCCAGCATCCTGCTCCAGCCCCTCATCGAGAACAGCATCAAGCACGGCCTGGAGCCGCGCCTCCAAGGCGGCACCGTCACCCTGCGCAGCCGCCTCAACGGGGATCGCGTGGTGATCGAGGTGGCCGACGACGGCGTGGGCATGGGCAACAAGCCGGCCTCCGCGCTGCGCCGCACCGGCGCCGGCATCGGCATGAAAAATGTGCAGGAGCGGCTGGAGGTTCTCTACGGCAATCAGGCGCGCTTCGAGGTGGTCAGCAATCCCGGCCGCGGCACCCTGGTTTCGATCAACATTCCGGCCAGTCTGACCTGAGCGTTACCCTGCACAAAGGAGGTTATCCATGTCTGCCGAAACCGCCGTCCATCTCGATACCATCGCCCAGATTGCCGTCACGGTCAACGATCTGGCGCGCGGCAAAGACTTCTATCAAAACCTGCTTGGCATGAAGCATCTCTTCGACGCGGGAACCATGGCCTTCTTTCAATGCGGTGCAATTCGCTTTGCCATCGGACTGCCCGAGCAGCCGGTTACACCCGCCGGAACGATCCTGTACTTCAAGGTTCAGGACATCCGTCAAACCCACGCCTTTCTGAGCGGTCACGGCGTTCCCTTTGTTCAAGGGCCGCATTTCGTCGCCAAGATGCCCGAGCACGATCTGTGGCTCGCTTTCCTCAAAGACCCCGACGGCAATGTACTCGGCCTGATGAGCGAGGTGCCCCGCGCTTGAACGCGGCCTCCGCCGTGGTCACTGCCTCTTTCGACCCGCTCAATGCGCCACGCTGGCTCTCTCGGCCTTCCCGCTGCCGGAGCACGTGGCATTCAGCGCCTTGTTGCCGATCAGGTCTTCCACTTCCTCCAAGCCAGGCGCCGCGATGTCGAAGTAGCGCGCGGGCAGAGCAAACACGTAGTGCGCGTTGCGCCCAATTTCACTGGGTCCAACCCCAGCCGCGCTCAAGATGTAGTGTTTCTTCTCGGCCAACTCCCACTGCGCTACAGTGAACACCATGATGGGAATATCCGCATGCGGCTCGTCCTCCGTCCACGCTGGATGGCGGATGGACAGCGACGGCCCGCTGATGGGCCTGCCCCCAACCATGCCGGCCGGGCTTCCTCCCCATTGGTTGTTGAGGATCGAGTAGCCCCTCCAGCTTCCCGGCAGCGTGAAGCAGAATCCATACTTCGGATTCTTGTACTCGACATGCGTGGGCCAGCCCTCCAGCGCCAGCACCGCGAACCCCGTCGCCGCATCGCTCATGAACGGCCCGGCATTCGAAGCCGGATCGCGCTTCTTGTTCAGCGACCATGCCGGCCACGCTCCCGTGTTCTTGTCCTGGTTTGCTTCCAGCCACGCAATCCCCCGCCGGATGTGTTCCTCGGCGCGGGCGTCGGTGTGCGGAGCCCGGTCTACGGCCTCTTCGAGCACCAGCGCCACGAGCGCGGTCGCATAGCCGTCCGTCCGCGTCTCCAGCGGCGTCCTGTCCACGCGCGCCCAAGTGCCTAGGTCGGTCAAACTCCATCCGCCGTCAGCCCGCTGCAACTGGTATAGTTGCCCCGTCAGCACGTCTTTCTGCGCCTCCGTCAGCGCATCCTTGATCCACCCTGAAGCCCACAGCGCCATTACTTTATTCAGCAGCGGCTGCTTGTCGTAATGGCTCCGCAGGTAGCCTCGCAGCGCATCCAGGTTCGCCGCAATCCGCGCATCCTGGGCGTAGCGTTCCGGCGCCTTGCCCACCGCAAGCGCCATCAACGCCGCGCCGTGATACTCGCTCTCCGGCGACTCCCAGGGCGTCAAGTGAAAGTTCTGCCACACCCAGGCCCCTGCTGCCGGGCCGTCCTTCGACTGCAGCGCCCACGCATTGTCGAAGGCCTTGTGCGTCGTCTCGCTCATCTCACCCCAACCCGCGTCGTAGCTTGAAAGAATCACCGCATTCAGCACCGCTTCCACGTTGCGCGACTCGATCCCCTTGCCCTTCCCATACTTCGCGTCTGGGTAGAACGGCTCAACCTCATCCCACATCCGCACGCGCTTTTCGATGCTCTCAAGCATCGCCCGCTCTCCCGCCGCCTCGGGCTCGTGCAACTCCTGGCGCAGCAACATCGGCCGCGCCAGCCCATACGGCATCTGCGTGTGGCAGGAGATGCAATAAGTCCCATGATCCTTCTGTGTCCGGTCCCACCGCTGCCACCACACCTCCCGCTCATCCAGATACCGCTCCGCCGCCTGGCTGTCCCAACCGATCACCGCCCCCGCTCCGGCTTTATCCGCAGCAAGTACCGTGCCTGCGTGCGGGCCGCAGAGGATAAACACGATGGCTGCAGCTAATGTGCCTCCGAAGGCCAGAGCGGCTCGAAATCGGTTGTCCTTCATGGGTTGGACCTCCGAACGCTGTCAGCGAGGAAGCGAGGGAAGCACGAAGCTCTGACGCGCAACTCCGGCCTTCCTGCAAGAATACGGCAGAAACGCCCCGGCGCGGCAATTCTCGCGGTTCCGAGACGGTAAACCCGCTAGCGCGCTCCACAGCCCCCCGCGCTATCCTCAAACCATGGTCCGCTTCACTGTGCTCGCTTCCGGCTCCAAGGGCAACTCGACCGTTGTCTCCGGCGGCCGCACCCGCATCCTGGTCGATGCCGGGCTGAGCTGCCGCGAGCTCTTTCGGCGCATGAAGCTGGCTGGTGAGGAGCCGGAGACCCTGGACGCGATCCTTATCACCCACGAGCATTCCGACCACATCAACGGCCTCGCCGTTGCCGCGCGCAAGCTTAACATTCCCGTCTACTTCACTGAAGGCACCCATCGCGCCTGGATGCGCTGGCTGACGCCCCGCCGCCAGATGACTTATGCACAGTGGCTGGAGCAGTGCCGCAAACAGGCCGCCGAGCGCCAGGCCGAACCCGACGCCGCCATCGCCTGCGATCCGGATGACGCCGACCCTGAATTAGAGGCCGAGTCCAGCCCGCCCGCCCCGTCCTCGGCCGCCGCCGCCACCGGGTCGGAACCCGCGCCCGAGGCATCGACATCCCAGAAGGACCGCACCTGGCTCCCATCGGTCGAGTATTTCCAGGCTGGCCAGCCCTTCGAGATTGGCGACATCGCCGTCAGCCCCTTTACCATCCCCCATGACGCCGCCGACCCAGTGGGCTTTGTTTTTCAGGCCGAAGGAGTGCGCTTGGGGCTAGCCACCGACCTCGGCTACATCCCCCCTAACGTCAAGGCGCAGCTCCAGGGCCTGGACCTGCTGCTGCTCGAATCCAACCACGATTTGGAGATGCTGCGCGACGGCCCCTACCCCTGGTCGATTAAACAGAGGGTGCTTTCGCGCGTTGGCCACCTCTCAAATGACGCCGCGGCCCAGTTCTTGGAGAACGGCTACGACGGCCAGGCGGCTTACGTGATTCTGGCGCATCTGTCTGAAAACAATAATCTTCCAGATTTGGCCAGGGTCACTGCTGAGCACGCGCTTCGCGGCCGGGCGAGCCTTTTGGCCAACCGGCTGCTCCTGGCTGTTCAAAATGAGCCACTTTCTTCTGTTTATTTTTGAGTCAACTCGATTACAATGGTGAGACACGGGCATCACTCTGTACCAGGTAGGTTGGCAAGGGAGAAGCCATGGCATTTTGCCGTGGGCGAAGCAGGGCAGACCGGAATGCTAAAGAATCCGGTCTTGACGGTTGAGCAAATAATGGTTTGAACCCTCCCGTTGCCACGTGAACCGCGCAACATAGTAGCGGTCGAATACATCCTTTGCAAAGTGAGTCTAACGATTATGGCAAATAGCCAATGCACTGACCGAGTTGTTGGCGCCATCCTGGCAAGCTGGCGCTATGACATCTCGGGAATCTACCCCGAGATGCGTAAGGACTACGAGAGTCATTTTGTCGAATGCGCTCATTGCCGCGCCCGGCAGAAGTTTCACCGCAGCCTGGATGTCACCCTTTTCGTTCTCACCGCGTTGTCGGTATTTTTCTCCCTCTTCGCGCTGGCAGTCGTCAAACACATCAAGCCGCTGGAGCATGTGGCCTTCAACATCCTCGGCCTCGACATCTTCGACATGTACAACATGCTGTTGTCGGCGGCCTTTGCGGGAGTCTGCTTCTCGGTGATTGCGTTTGCGCTGGTGCTCATGGCCACGCCGGCGCCCTCATATCTGGGCGGCATCGCCGCCGAGCGCGCCAAGCTCATCGAGGAGCGCCTCCCGGCGAGAATCCGCTCCCTGCGCTCGCGCTAAGGGACTCGGCGCAATCAACCTCGCGAATTCCCCGCGCGGGAGGTCCCTGCGCTTGCGGAGAGACAGAACGACGCGCGCAACATCGAACGTGTTCCAACAGGTTGCTTTGTAACAGGGCACGACCGGGGCACCCTCCAGGTCGCGTGCCGCAAGTGCCGCAAAATGACTGTGGGCTTTAGCCCCTGAGGAACTGCAAACGCTATCGCATAAAACTTGCCTTGAACCGAAAACAAAATGGCCATCCGCGGGAATCGCCATCCGGAAGATCGATCTCCCCATCCCCGGCATCGAACAACTCCAGGCCGAGGCCCGCGCCGAAGGCTACAACTTCATCGACCGGCTGGTCAATGAGTGGGCCAGCGCGAAGAACCGCTTCAACGCTCCCGGCGAGATTCTACTGGGCCACCTGGATCAAGGCCTGCTGGTTGCAGTGGGCGGCCTCAACCGCGATCCATTTGCCGGTTGTGCGGAGATAGGCCGCATCCGCCGCGTCTACGTAAGACCGGCATGGCGCGGGAAGGGAATCGGCCGAGCGCTGGTGGCCGCGCTCCTCGCCGAAGCCCGCAGAAACTTCACCCGCGTGCGCCTTCGCGCGGAAAACCCAGACGCCGCCCGCCTCTACGAATCCCTGGGCTTCGCGCCCAATGCGACCCCGGACGCCACCCACATCCTCCTCTTCGAAGAAACCAACGCCGTCAATGCAATTGGACACCAGCCGCCACCGATCAAGTAACTCAGGAGCAGGCTTCCTCTGTCCTATCCTTTGATCGGAACTCGCAGGTCCCCGCCCGTCATCTGCTTCGGCTCCTCCAGCTTCAGAATCGCCAGCAGAGTCGGTGAAACATCGCGCAGGGAACCGTCGGTGCGCAGGCGGTAGTGGGGCGCGTCCTCGGCCACGTAGATAAACGGCACCGGGTTGGTGGTGTGCGCGGTGTGCGGGCCGCCGGTCACCGGGTCCACCATCATCTCCGCGTTGCCGTGGTCGGCGGTGATCAGCCAACTGCCGTTCCGCTCCTTGATCGCCTGGTAGATGCGGCCCAGTTGCGCGTCGATGGCCTCGCAGGCCCTGATGGTAGGTTCGAGCCTGCCGGAGTGGCCCACCATGTCCGCGTTGGCGAAGTTGGACACAATCAGATCGAACGCCGTGTCGTTGACGGCCTTCACAATCGTGTCGCCGATCCCCTCGGCCCGCATCTCCGGCGCCAGATCGTAGGTGGCAACCTTCAGCGAGGGAATCAGAATGCGTTCCTCGCCGGGGAACGGTGTCTCGATGCCGCCATTGAAGAAGTAGGTTACGTGCGCGAACTTCTCCGTCTCCGCCACGCGCAGGTTACGCAGGTGGTGCGCGGCCAGCACATTGGCCAGAATGTTGTCCATCGACTCCGGCGGAATCACCAGCGGCAGCTCGTAGAGCTTGTCGTACCGGGTCATGCACAGGTAGTACAGGCCCTTCGGGATTTCCGCGCGCGGAATCGTTGCATCCAGCGCCTCCCAGCCCTCCAGGTTGCGCCCGCCCTGCTGGTTCAGTCCGCTCTCGCGGGTCAGCACGCGCGTGATCTGGCGGGCGCGGTCGGCGCGGAAGTTGAAATTGACGCACACGTCCTCGTCGCGAATTTGTCCCACCGGCTTGCCCGCGCCGTCCACCACGACAAAGGGAATCAGAAACTCGTCTGTGACACTGTTGTTGTAGTTCTCCTTGATGCGCGCAACGGCGATGGGGTACGCGCCGCCCTCGGCCTTGCCGTTCACCATCGCGTCAAAGGCCTTGCGCTCGCGCTCCCAGCGTTTGTCGCGGTCCATGGCGTAGTAGCGGCCGTTGATGCTGGCCACCTTGCCCACGCCGTACTCGCGCATCTTCTGTTCCAGCTTCTCGATGTACCCCGCGCCGGAGGTCGGCCCGGTGTCGCGCCCGTCCATAAAAGCATGCACAAAAACCCGGCTCAGCCCATATTCGCGCGCCGTCCGCAGCAGTGCGTAGAGGTGCTCCTGGTGCGAATGCACCCCCCCGTCGGACACGAGCCCGAAGAGATGCAGTTGCCGTCCGCCCGTTTGCGCTCGCTGCATGGCCTTCACAATTGCCGGGTCCTTGTGAAACTCGTTGTTCGCTATCAGCAGATCGATGCGCGTGATGTCCATCTGCACGATGCGCCCCGCGCCGATGTTCAGGTGCCCCACCTCGCTGTTGCCCATCTGCCCGTCCGGCAGGCCGACAAAATGCTCCGAGGCCCGGATCAGCGTGTTGGGATACTCGCGCAGCAGCTTGTCGTACGCGGGTTTGCGGGCCAGGGCAATGGCGTTGTTGGCGGTTTCGGCGCGGTAACCCCATCCGTCGAGGATGGTTAGTACAAGAGGACGCTTGGAAGTTGGCACGAAGAGGACACCTCGGGTTCGAACGAAGTTCTATACTTAGGATAAACCGCAAGGGGCTCGACGCGAGTGGTCTCCGTCACAAGTAGACCGAACGCTCTTTGTGAGCCTGATTTTACGTCGGTCTCAACCATTCTTGATCCGGACTCATCTCAAAGGATCAAATGACCGCAAGGGTTTCAAGAAGATCAAACCACCTCAAAGTTGTCATCCTGAGCGGAGCGGAGTCGAAGGACCTGCGGTTGTTTTTCCTTTCTCTGTTACGAGCCAACTGGGC
>Ga0326728_10020585_pt1 | contig 12552 bp, 11 predicted proteins | sample MB3enrmetagenome_FD_207602 | JGI IMG/M metagenome (GOLD analysis project Ga0326728, IMG submission 207602) | Lab enriched peat soil microbial communities from McLean, Ithaca, NY, United States - MB31MN | ecosystem: Environmental > Terrestrial > Soil > Wetlands > Peat | place: USA: New York...
GGGTGGCCTGCAGGATCGACCCCACCGAGACCCAACGGCCAAGGGAGGGGTGGGTCCCTCGACCTGGACAGGGCGGGGAACCGTAGGTGCCCCGGACCCTGTCATGGGATCGATTCGGGCGGAAATTCACCGAGAGAAATCGGGGGTCTCTAAAGAGCAAGAGGCGTTGAACACAAAGATCGGCTTGCATCAAGCCCCAGCCCGTCTCGCCCAAGGCGAAAGGCCTGAGGTGGTCGACCCGTCTATGGACCGATCCTCCAACTGCTCCGACCACCCGAAGGTCAGAGAGAGAACTTCGAGTTCCAATCTTCAATCTTCAGGTTCAACGCCTCTATTTCGGATTGCATCATTTGATAAACGGGCTCGAGGGCAGGCTTCCTGCCCTCCTCTAGGAAGTCCAAGAGCTGGTTATACGAAACTTGTTCCGAAGAATACTCTGTGAAGGAACGGGTCGATCTCAGATCGGCGGTAGCTCCACTGCCGTTGCAAGCAGGACACGATGACACCGTCGCCGCCTCCCGGCTCGTAGGAACCCAGTGGCCACCACGTTCACCCCGGTCTACGTTGGGGCCGACCCACTCCTTCACGCGACCGATTCGGACTAGATCGCCAGTGCCATGGCAATCCGGGCAAGGTGCGGGCACCTTCAGCGGACCTCCTTGGAGGATCTGAGGAGCCCTCGGTATGGGAAACGTCGCGAGCATGAAGTCAGGAACCTTAGGCTCCAGTTTCGATGTTCGACGTGTGAAGCGATCTCCAAGCTTAATACGAGTTAGATTGCGCAGCTTCGCGAGTCCTGATCCGAATCGCCAGGCCGACACTGCTGCGATCAACCATACCAGTACGGTAGGGCCAAGATCGGAGGGGGTGGTCCATGTGGCTGAATCCACGAGTAAGATGGTCAGACACACGGAAACAAGGGTAAAGACACCGAGGAAAAGCGACCAGAATCGGACTGCGAGTTGTATACCCCTTACCGTGGGCGCAAAGCCGGGTGGGAGGTTTGCTAACCCTCTGACATCCTCCGGGGTAGCCCTTAGGACCGCGGCCAAGGTTCTGTTAGGACCGAAAGCAATGATAATCCATTCTAAGACGAGCTCTCGCACGAGGCTTTTGGTGGGCTCGCCTGCCCTGACGGACCGGTCCGCGAGTTGACCCCCCTTTCTGCTCTGCAGCCAGCGATTACTGACACGGGCCACGAATGCGTATGCACGAAGATCCGCGAGATATTCTGAGAGGGTCGCGACGGGGGATTGCTCATTCCTCAGATCCAGATCGTCCATAGGGTCGCGGAACAACGCGGGGTGAACCACACAGGCTTGTTGAGATGAGGGGTCGATCGACGTGCGAAGTGGCTTCCCGCGCGCGGCCGGAACCGAGGCGACCCCCTAGCTCAAACCGAAGGTCGACCGCCCCCTAGGGCGGCGGGTGTTGCGGTGGCGCCGATCCAAGATGGTCAAAAGCTCCCTTGTTGGCGAGCTGGAGGATGTGGCGGAACGTGAACGGTATCTTCGCCCCCTGCGCTTCCAACTGCCGGAGGAGACGTACGAGCTCCTGAACCAATGCATTAGTGCCGTACGGGTCGGACTTTTCCCAGGTGCGGTAATTCTCGCGCGCCACCCTCGGGTCAGGAGAATAGAACCTCCCGCCCGGTCTGAAATCCTTCTGGAGGTGCCACGCATCGGCTTCCGCTCCCTTCCATCCTCCCCGCCGCTTGTTAATCTCCTGGTACACCGCTTCGGCTTGCCCCAGAATGTCCTCTGGCCCCTTGCTGGAATCGGGAACGGAAGTTGGTTGTCCTGGGGGATTCCCACTCGGCGGAGCCGAGCTGACTGGGGCCTGTTCCTAAGGTGAATCCTTCTTCTTCCCAAAGCCCCACTTCATGGATGGTCTTGGCTCTCGAGGAGTCGATTCCTTCAACTCGAAGAGCGGTATAAGGTCGGCGACGAGAGACAGTTGGCATTCGATTCATGGAGGCCGCCTGGGTTCAACACCACTTGCACATAGCATCGCTGCGCGCCCCCGCGCTCAAGCGGCTTTGAACCCACTTACCAAACTCAGCCCCGACTCGTTGATGGGTTGAGCCGCCCTCTCGCCCGAACCGGCTACGGGCCACGGGTGTTTCGTCACCTCCCATGGAGCCGGCTTATACTCAGCAGGCAATCCGGCGGTGGCTCTCATATGATGAACCCGCGGATGCTCGGCTCCCTTCGAGCGGTGGCCCCGTCACCGGCTCCTTCTCCATTTATCAAGTGGGCCGGTGGGAAGAGCCAGATCCTCGAGAAGCTCCGAAGGTTCTTTCCTCCTCCGAGCGAGAGCGCCACGTACTTTGAGCCGTTCCTGGGTGGGGGTGCCGTCTTCTTTGACTATGGCCCGTCAAGGGCGTATCTGTCCGACTCCAACCGGGCACTAGTTCTGACCTACAGGTCGGTGAAGGACGACCTTGCGGAGCTGCTTCGTAACCTGGCCGAACTCCCACCTCCTTCTAGCCCGGCCGATTACTACGAGAAACGGTCGGAGTTCAACCGACTCATCTTGAGTTCAAGCGAGCCCGGACGCCGAAGGAGAGTTCGAATCGCCTCCCTCTTCATCTGGCTCAATCATACGTGCTACAACGGTTTGTATCGCGTGAACCGGAAAGGCGAGTTCAACGTCCCGATGGGGTCGTACTCGAACCCATCGATCTACTCTCCTGCGAATCTGAAGATAGCTCACCGAGCGCTCGTCCAGGCGCACGCCCAGATTGAGAGGGTCGACTACGCCATGGCCCTTGCTCTCGCGCAGGACGGGGACTTCGCCTACCTCGACCCACCGTATCAACCCGTGAGCGAGACAGCCAAGTTCACGAGCTACACGAAGGAGGGGTTCGACCTCAAGGAACAGGAGCGCCTCTCACACGCCATCCACGATGCGGTGGCCAGAGGAGTTCGGGTCGTGCTGAGCAACTCTGCCACGCCGGCCATCCAGAGTTTGTACAAGGATATGGAGATGGATGTCGTCAAGGCGCCGCGGGCCATAAATTGCGTTGGCTCGAAACGAGCTGCCGTAGACGAGCTAGTCGTGGTAGGCTAGACCTCTTGTTGTGGGGTCCACCAACAAGCGCTCTCGTGAAGGGGACCCCGAGGTTCGTCAACCCTCAGTTTCCGAAAGACGAAGAGGTGTTCGTGGGCGAGCAGCAGGAAGTCGTACTTGCTCCCGCTCCAACGCTCTCGAGTGGATTTCATCTTATGCTGAACCTTGACGACGTCTTCCCGAACCAGAAACCCCACTCCCAAGAAGGCCTGCATGACACGCGCGGAGATAGGGACGAAGTGTCGGTGTCTACGAGTGTCACCCATCAGTACCGCGCAATGGCCCCCCGGTCTGAGAACTCGCATCGCCTCTCGAGCGACCTTCGCGATCTCATCGATGAAGCGGTCGATTCCCCTGACTGATGAGAGATCGCCCCGAACCCGATTCTTGCTGTACGAGACGATGCTGGCATAGGGGGGATGGATTGCAATGAGATCGACGCTCTCGGAGGCAATCGCGTCGAGGTTCCGGGCATCCCCTACAAAGGTCCGGATGTCGGGAGCTTTGTAATCGGGGTCCAGGGCGTGAAAAGCGAAGTTGAGCCGGTCTCGTGTCACCATGATCGCATCGGGGTTGACGTCGACACCGATCCCCTTTCGTCCTAGCAACTTGCACTCCACTAGCGTCGTGCCGCTGCCCACCATCTGATCCAGGACGAGGTCGCCGGGCTTGGTGTAGCGCAACAGCAGATTCCTCGGGATGAATGGCGACCAGTTGCCGCGGTAGTTTCCGGCGTGGGTCGCCCAATCCCCGCGGTCTGGGAAGGACCATACTGAGGTCTTCTCAGCCACGTAGCCTTTTGGCGGTTCAACAGAAGTGACCGTCCAGGGCCCACACAACTTCACGTCCACGTCTTCTATCGTTACGTGCTGATGAGTTGCTCGAAACGCACGGTAGCTCCTCGCCGTGACCTCTACCATAGGGCCCGGGACGTAGGGAACAGCCGTCACTGGCATCCGGCCAACGTTCCTGGGGGGTCGCATCGGCATCTGGCCGGTCACGAACCTGAGCGATGAAAAGGCCTACCGGCTCTCGAATGGGGGAAGATCTCAGGACCAGGTAGGTGCAATAGGCATTTCTCCCCGGGGCTGATACCGAGCTGTGGTCAAGCTAGAGTGGTACCGGCCGCTCGGGCTTCCCGCCCTTACGGAAGACGCCGTCCGAGCGGCCTTCCTGGAGTCGCTTCTGGAGTCCAACCGCGCACCGTCCTTCTTCGTGGACTGGGGCAAGGTGCACAGAAACGTTGACTCCTACCGCGCTTCGCTGGCCAAGTTGGCCCCCGTTTACGGATCCTCCGACCCACGAAACGTGCTCGTGCACATCCTGCAGGAATCGCCGGGTGTCGCACCGGTACTGCCATTACTGGCGGCTTGGCGCGCCACATCTTGGAAGATCCTGCAAGAGGAGAACGATGGCGCCCTCCGCTCAGAGTCGTTAGATCTATCGGGAACGCGGCCGTACTCGGAAACGGCAGCGCGGAACATCGCCGTCTTCTGCGAACGAGCGGGTGTGTTGCGTGTGCTACACGAATCCCAAGACCTTGGCGCTTACCTGCTGGGGATCGAGGCCGGGATGGACACAAACGCACGAAAGAATCGAAGTGGCCAGTTCATGGAGGCACGCGTTGATCCTCATATCAAGCGAGCCTGCGCGATCAACCCATCCTGGAAACTCTTCTCGCAGAAGAAGTTCCTCACCGTGCGCGAAGCCGGGGTTCAGGTGCCCACAGGGCTTTTGGAGCGAAAGTTCGACTATGCCATCATTGGCCCGCCGAAGCCCCTCTCAATCGAGGTCAACTATTACGACAAGGAGGGGTCGAAACCGCAAGAGATCGTCGATTCGTACATTCAGCGATCGAGAGAACTTCGCGATGCGGGTTGGATCTTCGCATGGATCACGGACGGCCCATGCTGGAAGGGCGACACACCACAGATCCGGAAAGCGTTCGCCGAGCTCGACGCGGTGCTCAGTCTGGACCTGTGCCGACGAGGCGTCCTCGATGCGGTTCTTGGAACAACCGAGCCCCCGCTGCTCCGCGGCCTCGCGGAACAGATTGCCTCGAGCACATCGCCAAGGGCCAAGAGTAAGGACATAGACCGCTGGTAGGAACAGTGTCTCCGCCCGGGCACGATCCCGCCGTGCGCGAGTAAGTCCCCTCCTGTGTGCAACAGATGCTGTGCGTGGACCCGTAAGGTCAATCCACATTGAACCCGTATGGAACGTGTGTGTGGAGAGAGATCCGGTACGGTGACCTTAATCCTCTCAAATGACTTAGCCAAGGGTCGGCTTGATTGGCCGGCAAGCCGGTAAACCGATCATGCCCCCGTCCTCTGTCCGGACCCTTCAGGATCTCCTCTACTGGCAATATGCCAAGATCATCTCCCAGTCGGCGGGAACAGGAAAGCGACAGTATGCGTTCATCATGGATCGTTTTTCGAAGCTTCGCGCCGGCCAGATCTCCTGGAACACCCTCCGTGAGTACGTCAAGGAGCGCGAAGATACGTCACACTGCATCTTCTGCAACCGTACCGGGCCCCTAACCATGGATCATTTGGTCCCACAGTTCCTCGGGGGGCCGGACGACGAGAAGAACGCGGTCTGGGTCTGCGCTTCATGTAATTCGTCTAAGGGTGCGCGTGGACTCTACGAGTACTGGACTGACAAGGCTGGGCTTAAGGGAGCTAAGTATGACGTTCCTCGAATTGCCGAAGGAAAGTACCTGAAGCTGCTGGACGAGATTCTTTCCCCCGGCGGTTACCTCTCTTGGAGACAGAAGGATTTGCACAACCACGTATGTCCGTCGTGCAGGCTTCACCAACTTTGCGTGTCACAAGGTTCGGCTGACAAGATGTCGCCCCTTTGCCTCGACGCGGTTGCGGGCATTGCATTGGCGAACGCCCACCTCCCCATAGGACCGGGCGCCTAGCAGGTCGGCTACCCCCGTCGCTATCACGCTGTGCCTTCCCGGTCGAAGGCCACCAGCTGTCGCGTGTTTGTAGATGGCGAACTGAGAAATTCGGGTTAGTCATCGGGGAGCGATGACAGACCCACCGGAACTGAGGCAGCTGAAGAAGAAGTTCAAGGAGATGTCCGTCGAAGAAGAGATTGCGGTCTATGGGCTTCTCACCGGTGACAACCCCAGCCTTGAGCGGGATGGTTTCTTGCAGTATGAGGAGTCACGAGGAATGCCTCGGTTGATTGTCGCCACGTACGAGATTCGGAACCACTCCAAGATCCTCACGTTCTTGACCGGGACCCTCGTATGTCTGTCTGCCGTTCTGGCGGTACTCACCTTCGCGCTGTTGACGAGAGGGTAATCGGTAGGGAGCTGGCGACTCCTATCAAACACTCCATCCAAGGTCGTCTGAGTTCAATCCCCATTGAACACACGGCCCAGGCAGGACTAAGTCCGCGCCCGCAGGTGCAATTCTTGTTTGAACACACGGCCCAGCCGGCGTTGCACTCTGTGAACCGACTGTCAACCCTCACCGAAGCCTGTCACCGGGGGATCGATGTCGATCTGCCAGAGAAGCGCATTCATCTCGCCGCGGTGCTGAAGCTCCTCTTCGACCATGTGGAGGAGCATGTTCCGAACCGAAATCCGGAACGGCCTCCGCCCCCGCCAGCGGAGTACCTTGCTCAGACCCCGAGGGCCTGCTTCGCGGAGGACCTGCTGGAGAAGTCGATCTACGGCGTCGGTCTCTCTCTCGGCTTCTGATTTCGTGTAGCGCTGACCAAGGGGGTACTCCTCGAAGGTCTTCCCGTTCCCGTAGACGGAGATGAACCACCAGCGGTAGGCGTCGAGAACGTGCATGTAGATGTCCACGAGAGAGGGAAACGACGCGCCGCGTTTCTTGTAGCGTTGCCGGGGAGGGAGTTTCCAGATGGCCCGGAGGTACTTCTTTCGGACGGCGGAATTGTAGCGGTAGAGCTCGCGGATTGTTTCGAACTCAGATCTCATCGTGGGCGGCAACGGCACTCAATCCATATGTATTGCGGGTGCAGGCGGCAGCACACCGCACGCCGTCCTCCAGGGGCCGCAGTGGGTGCAGCGTTGAATGCACTTAGTGGTGAGGCGGAACAACGCGGTGCAATCCCGATCGAACCTTCGTCGTGCCTGCCCGGGTACGCTCGATCCCTGGTAGACTTGGTTGACGTAGGTGGAAGGGAAAGGCAAAGCGGTAAGAGTTCGCCGGCTTTCGAGTCCCCTGTAACGGACGGAGGCTACGAGAGGCAATGAGGGGAACGGTCTTGATCGCGGTACTGGTCTTCACGTTGAGTTTGGCCCCGTGCGCAGCTTCGGCGCACGCCACCGGATCGCTCTCGCCGTCGATCACCGTGCCGGCCATCGGTCCGCCGGAAACGTCGATTCCGGTCGGCTCCGCCCCCTTCTGCGTGGCGTTCGACAGCGCCACCGGCTCCGTGTACGTCGCCGACTCGGGAGCGGCCCAGGTGACCGTGGTCAACGCGACAACGAACACCGTCGCCGTTCCGTCGATCGCCGTCGGCTCGAATCCCATAGGTCTTGCCTTCGATACGGCGAACGGGTACATCTACGTCGCCAACCATAATTCGGCCAACGTGACGGTGATCAACGGGGCCACGAACAAGGTCGTCGTCCCGTCCATCCCGGTCGGAACACGGCCGTTCTCGATCGCGTTCGACAGTTCCAACGGCTATCTCTACGTGCCCAACGAGGATTCGGGCAACGTGACGGTGATCAACGGGACCACGAACAAGGTCGTCGTCCCCTCCATCCCCGTCGGAGCGCAACCCACCGGCGTCACGTTCGACAGTTCGAACGGCTATGTGTACGTGACCAACCTTGGATCGGACAACGTGACGGTGATCAACGGAGCGACGAACAAGGTCGTCGTCCCTTCGATCCCCGCGGGATCCGAATCCGAGTATGCCGCGTTCGACCCGTCGAACGACACGCTCTTCGTGGCTAACCCCGGCTCGAACAACGTCACCGTGATCAGCGGTGCCACGAACACGGTCGTCGTGCCTTCGATCGCCGTGGGCAGTACCCCGCGGGGTCTTGCGTTCGACGCTTTGAACGGGTACGTCTACGTAGCCAACTGGGGTGGGGCCAGCGTTACGGCGATCGACGGCGCGACCCACGAGGTTGTCGGCGCCCCGATCCCTGTAGGGACCGACCCGTTCACGGTGGCGGTCGACTCGTCGAACGGTTACGTGTACGTGCCGAACCAGGCCTCGGACAACGTCACCGTGTTCGCGCCGAGCTACGTGATCGAAAGAGGGTCCTCCGGAGGATCGGGATCCTCGGCGACGATATTTGGCCTGAGCAGCGGGGGGGCGGACGTGTTGGTGGCGCTGCTCGTCATCTGGGGCGTCGGAGGCACGACCGCCGCGGTCCTCTTGTCGAGGCCGCGGCACGGGCCCGGGGCGCTCCACCCGGCGACCCCCCCTCCCCCGGTCACCCCACCGCCTGGTTCGACCTAGCGCGGCATGGTTGGCGCTGGCTCCAGGGCATCGTCGGGTCCAAGATGCTGCGGTCGGTGCTGCAACAGATCTGCTCTCTTGGACCGGTGTACCTGACGGGGACCTCCTGTCGGACCCCCGACAACGTCACAGAGCGCTGAGCGCACGATCCCTACGCCTTGCCCTCGACTGAGAGATGCGTTGTCTGACCGTGGGGTACCGATGATCCGAGCCAGTTCCAGGGGAAAGGTCCGGCTGCGTGACGTCAAGCGATCCAATCTCGGACGAACCAACTTTCTCTGACGTGAAACCGGGCTCAGAACGGCCCGGAGGACACCCTTTTCCTCTCGAAGAATCCGCTCCTCTAAACACTCAATCCCTAATGGACCTTGGAGACCCGCGGGGGAGCGTTCAATTCTCGTTGAACCTTCAGGAACCTGGGTTGGTTGTCGGAGAGTCCTGCAGGGAAGAACGCCTTACCCGGAAGAAGGTGCGGCGCGGCAACCTCGGACCCCTAGATGGATCGGGGGGACCGGTTCTCAGGCCGGCGTACCCAAGGGTGAGACACCATACCCTGAGGCTCGCGACCATCTTTCGGCTCGTCGCGCTGAAATACGACCGGTGTCATGGGGCCCCAGCATCCTCGATGGGCATGACCGCGCGCAGCCGGAGCGTGGTCTGGGTCGTTCCGGGACCGAATCCAGACCGGGATGACCGTCCTCGAGACGGGGCTGGGCCGGGCGGACAGCGGGAGTCGCCTGCTTTTCCGGGGCCGGGTCTCCGGGAGCCGCTCGACCGGGAGCCCGGAGGACGCCTATCCGGGGGATCGAGCTCCCCCCTGAACACCACGGGCCCGGCGGGAGTGGGGTCGTCGTTCCGCGCTCTTCCCCCCGGGGAAGCAGGCCCCGTCCCTCTGGACGGTCGGTCCGAAAGGAAAGCCCCGGAGCTCGGCGATCTCCCTCGCGACTCCCTCTCGCTCCTCTACGAGCTCGAACGCCATCACGGCACCTTCGAGGTGCTCCTGCTGCTCTACCTACGCGGATCCGCCAGTAAGTCCCAGATGCGTCGATGGCTGCGCCCCGGACAAGAGGCTCTCGAGAGCTCCCTGGGGAGCCTGACGCGAGCCGGGCTGGCTCGGTGCGACCCCTCCGGCTCGTTCCCCTTCCGCAAGACCTATCGGCTCACCGCGCGCGGGACGGCGCTCGTCGAGACGCCGCTGAGCTCCTGGCCGCGGCTGATCGCGTCCACCTGACCGGCCTAGGGCCTTCGGACCGACACCCCGGTGAGGCCGGCCGCACCGAGGGGAGCAGGAAGGATGCGTTCGGGTCAGGGCCAAACGGTCCCGCTGACGGCCTCTCCGTGAACGGCCGGTCCGTGAACGGCCCATAGAGGATAGGAAGACCCCACCGCACGGCTTCGGGTTCTCGAGGATGGGATTCAGCCCATGAAACCATTGAGTCGAAGAAGAGCCGGCATGATCGGCGCATTGAGCCTCGTGGCGGTCGTGGCCGTCAGTTTGGCGATGGTCGTCGGGGGAGGTGCCGTGGGAGCGAGGAACGGTAACGTCCTAGGCGCTCAGTTCACCCCGGCAGTGATCCCCATTCCACCGGGGGGAGGAGGAGGTTCGGGAGAGACGATCGCGTTCAGTTGCCCGGACGGGACGATTACCCTGGCGTCAACGTTGTACTGTGACGACCAGTCCTCTAATCAGGTGAGCTTCCCCGATGGAACTTACACCGGATCTCTCGTGGCGACCGTGAACTCGGGCTACTATTTCGCCGGCTGGACCAGCACGAGTAACGTTTGCCTGGGATCCTCCTCCAGTTGCGGCGGTTACTCGTCCTACGCCAACCCCACGCCGCTCTACTACACGTGTCCCTCGGGCAGTTGCGCGGGAACGGTGACCTTGAACACGTACGCTTCTACTTCGCCGGCCGTGTTCGCTGGCGGCTACGCGGACTACCCGAACGGGAGCGCCTGGTCGTACACGTTCACGCTCACCGTTCCCACGGGAGCGGCAGAAGAGTTCTTCTTCTGGGCCATAACCGACAGCGTCACCCCTAGCCACACTTTCCCTTCCTGCTTGACCGTGACGGAAAACCCTGCAGCAAACTACACCTTCGGCTTCGCCACGGGCGCGTGCAAGGTCGGTTCGTATAACGTGAAGTTCTCGGACAACGGTGGTTGGGTCAACACGGTCACTATGGCCGAGTACCTGACGTACAGCTCGTCCTATACGATCAAACCTGGCGCGGTGTATCCGGGCACAAGTCTGACCATGTTCTCCGGGGCGACCACGTACGTTGCCCTGTTCTATACCGGCGGCGCGTTCCCGCTGTACAACGCCACCCTCACGACGGTCAACGAAGAGATACGCTCTCAGATCGGCGGAGAGACCGACGTGATCGGCCAGCAGAGCAACAACACGCTCTCCTTTACGACATCGGCCCACGGCTATGGCATCGTGGCCTTGGGGGTCTGGACGTAGTAGCGCGGTCTGAGATCCCGCAGGGAGGGGCGCCGAGGCGCCCCTCCGCAACCCCTTCGCCCGAGGGTCGCCGTGAACCTTGATCATGAGCGGCCGGATGGGGGGGTTGGCGAGTTACTCCTTGAGGAAGAGTCGGGGCAGACCCAAGTCCCAATTCTATCGAATCCAACCGCCAAACTGTCTGGGTATCCAGAGCGAGCTGCCTTCCTGTTCTCGCTAGCTCGCGCGGTAGGGCCGAAGAGCCCGCTCGAGCGCTGCGGCGAGGATACCGCCGAGGATTGGAGCAACCCAGAACAGCCAATCCTGTTGGATCGCCCAGGTGCTCCCGGGCCACGCCGCGGCGAGGATCGCCGGGGCGAAGCTCCGGGCCGGGTTCACCGACGCCCCGTCGATCGGAATAGCGATGAGGTTCGCCATGGCGAGGGTGAGCGCGATCCCGACGGGGGCGAGGTTCTTCGTCGAGCCCTCGGTTCGCGTGGAGAGGAGCGCCACTAGGACGAGCACGAACGTCAGCCCGACCTCGAGCAGGAACACCGATCCGACCGACACGGTCCAGGGCGAGCCGTTCCCTGCAAACCCCTGCGAACCCAGGGCCGAGTGCTGGGCGCCCACGAACGCAGCGTGGTTGCCGTAGGCGACCCCGGCGACGAACGCCATGGCGGTAATGCCGCCAAGGAGCTGGGAGACGATGTACGGGATGACGTCACGGCCCGAGAGGCGTCCGGAAATCCAGCCGCCGAGGGTAATGGCCGGGTTGAAGTACGCTCCCGAGACATCCCCAAACGCGTACGCGGCCCCGAGGACCCCTAGGCCGATGGAGAGGCCGATTACGAGGTCGGCCGAGAGGGGATCGAAGCCGGACGAACGATCCGTGAAGACCGCCGCACCGCCTACCGAGAGGAGGAGGACATAGGTGCCGACGAACTCGGCGAGGCATCGCTGGGCCCTCGTCCACGCCATGGCCCTCCGCATCCGGAGGACCATCAAAAACCTTTGGTTGATGGCTAAGGTGTTGGTGGGCGATCCCCTCCTTGAAAGACCGTCGCGGTGATCAGCGGATCCAATTCGTGATCCTCACAGCTACCCCATGTTGGCTAAGCGCGACCCCGTGTCCTGGAGTAGGTTCAATTCCTATTGAGCCCACAACTGCGGGTTCAACTCTGATCGCACCTCCGCCGAGTGGGGGAACGCAAAGTTTCCCTTGAACTGCTACGTGGCAGCGAACAGGTGCGACTTGCCCCGGATCCCTTTCAACGTGTGGAGCCCTCGATCTGCGAACGCGAGGCCGGACCCGGCGACCAAGTCACGGACCGTACCCGATACGAGGACCTCCCCCACCCCGGCCTCCCCGCAGACACGGGCGGCTTCGTGGACGGCGATTCCCCCGATGTTGTCGCCCATCCGTTCGCACTCACCGCAGTGGATTCCGCTACGGACCTCGAGTCCGAGAGGCCGAGCCGCGTCCCGAACGGCGCCCGCGCACCGGATCGCACGGGCCGGCCCATCGAACGTGGCGAGGAAGCCGTCCCCCTGCGTGCCGATCTCTT
>Ga0326728_10020586_pt1 | contig 12552 bp, 20 predicted proteins | sample MB3enrmetagenome_FD_207602 | JGI IMG/M metagenome (GOLD analysis project Ga0326728, IMG submission 207602) | Lab enriched peat soil microbial communities from McLean, Ithaca, NY, United States - MB31MN | ecosystem: Environmental > Terrestrial > Soil > Wetlands > Peat | place: USA: New York...
GGATGCACGGCTTGCCGCCGCACCGCGCAGGGTCGATCCAGATGCGTTTCAACAATTCTTCGCGAGGCAGGCTCTTCATATTCCAAGGACCCTAGCATAACGAAGCGGTCTTGACCACCGTTGTCTAAAACCCGCTTCCTTGTGATGGACGCGGATTGGAGCACGTAAAGGGAGAGGCAGAGGGCGCATTTTTCCTTTGCGCTTGAAATCGCAAATCGTCCACGTTGGTCCCGTTGCAACGACGCAGAAAGGGCCAACGCGCGGGGGCTGGCTCCCCGAAGCACGGCACGATGCGTGCCTAAGTCGTTGCAGGTAAACGTGTTGGAGAGATGGCCGAGTGGCTGAAGGCGACGGTTTGCTAAACCTATATTTCCTCTTGGGGGATGACCTGGCAAGGCGGGGTGTACCTCCACGGAAAGCCTGTAAAACAAGGGGAAAACCGATGCCCAACCGCGAGCGAAAGCCCCTAAAAGACGGGTCCGTCCGGGGTTCAACAAGGCCATTTTAGCCCTTTCGGGGTTCAACAAAGGGTGCAACGAATGCCTGAATCCTGAAGGCCCCGCGAACCAGGAACAGGGTCAGCACCGGCGCTGATTTGATGCGCTTTTCGGGTTGCGGACGTGCACCGCATTGTGATTTGATCCCTTCATTCTGCAAACACAACCTGTTTAACCGGCCAGGTGCCTCCGGTTCAACGAACCGCTTGTTGAGTGTCTTGAAGGATCATGAGCGACTGGGAAATCGGCAAGAGAGCATTGGGGTTCTGGGTTATCATGGCCAGCGGCTTCGCCCTCGGCTCAGTTCTTCCGAATTCTCTCGCTATTCCCGTCCTGCTAGGAACGTTGGCATTTGCCATCCGTGTGCTCGCGAAGGGATGGTGAAGGCTATGGCCACCTATAGCAGTTATTCGTCTGATGACCTCAGGGGCGTTGACCCGGTCCAACTGGGACTGCACGGCTTCTGTTTTGTAGCGGCTAGAATCCTGGCTGACGCGCACCCGGAAGCGGGGTGGTGGCGACTGACGGACAACGGGGACCATCCCTTTGCTCATGTCTTCGTGTGCATAGATGGAGAGGCGCGAGACGTCAGGGGCAAGAGAACTGCTAACGTGATGGCAGAAGAGCTTCGCGACACGGACCCCGACATAGGCCTCCTGTCCAAGAAAAGGACCAGTGCCCGAGAAGTCGAAGAATACTTTCGCCACAAGAATTACTCCCGGGAGCAGTTGCAAGCAGTGCGGGAAGTGCTCACCGAACATTTGGGGAATCAACCGGGAGGGTTGTGAGACTCGGAATGTTCGACTCGATCACGGCCTTGGCCCGCACGGGAACTGGTCCGATGGTTTGCCCCCCAGGAGCCCCGTGTGGACGATGGGGCCCTCCCAGCCCCGGCATCCCCCGGCGGCCCACTCGGCCCCCCCTTTCCACTTGACCTAGTGCGCGGGAGAGAGTTCCCTCGGCCGGTTCACCAAACCGAAGCTGAATATGGATAAGCCAAACGGCCTCGAACACGACCTCCATACCAAGGGTGTTGCCTTCGCCTATACAGCCGCGGTGGACATCGCGCGGCTAATTGGACTTTTGCTCCTGATGCTGGTGCTCTGGACCTCGACGGGGTGCCTTGAGTGTCCCGCCGCCGGCCAGCCTCCTGCAGGGAGTGTCATCGCTTGGGGCTACTCGATCCTCCACTACGTTCAACCAACCGGCGCGAGTTTTGTGGCCGTTGCGTCGGGGGACTCCCACGCCTTGGTGCTCAACCAGGACGGGACGGTAGTCGCTTGGGGATGGAATCCGTTTGGCCAATGCGATGTGCCCAGCGGTCTGGGCGGGGTGATCGCCATCGCCGCGGGGGGCGATCATAGTCTGGCGCTCAAGCAGGACGGAACGGTCATCGAGTGGGGAGACACCGATGTCCCCAGCGGACTGAGCGGGGTAACCGCCATCGGCGCCGGAGGCTCTGACAGCCTGGCGGTCAAACAGGACGGGACGGTCGTCGCGTGGGACTCGTCGAGCGAATGCAGTGTGCCCAGCGGTCTGAGCGGCGTGGTCGCGGTCGCAGCGGGCCAGGCCCACAGCTTGGCGCTTAAGCGCGACGGGACGGTCGTCGCTTGGGGAAACAACGATGACGACCAGTGCAATGTGCCGAGCGGCCTGAGCGGCGTCATCGCCGTGGCGGCGGGATGGGACCACAGCCTTGCGCTCAAGCAGGACGGGACAGTCGTCGCGTGGGGAGACAACTGGGACGGCGAGTGCGATGTGCCCAGCGGTCTGGGCGGTGTGATCGCCATCGCGGCCGGATGGGACCACAGCCTGGCACTTAGGCAGGACGGGACGGTCGTCGCGTGGGGATGGGACGCGTTTGGCCAATGCGATGTGCCTAGCGGTTTGAGCTGGGTGACCGGCATCGCGGCGGGAAACAATTACAGTTTGGCCCTCGTGGCGCCGCCACCCCTGGTGTCGCCTCCGACTTTTGGAGGATGCACCTACCTGCCAAGCAAGATGTTCCAGATGGAGGTTTTTGGCCGGTTCGGTCAGAATTATGCCCTGGAGGTCTCCACGAATCTCATCAACTGGTCCTCGGTCAGAACATTCACTTGCACGAATTCACCGACGATCCTGCTCGACTCAGCAAGCGGGAGGGTCCAATTCTACCGCATTGCGCAGTAGCAAGAGGCGGCCACTCTCGGAGCCAGGGGTCAAACCTGGCGTCGATGGAGCGGAGGCGCCGAGTGAGGTGGCTCAGCCCGCCGGCGCTCACCGGGAACGCGGAGTCACCTTTCTCGCTCCTTTTGGACAAGGAGCGCGGCAAGGACCTTGGTAGTCTTCCGAGTTCGCCAATAGTCCTGCCAAGCACCGCAAGGGCATGAACGGAATTACAGGGCGGGCATCGCATGGTCTTTACAGAGACTCGGTCTGAATCTCAATGACTTGTCTGCCCACACCGTCCTTGACCCGGTAAATACAGTGATTCGGTGCGGCCTCGAAGTCGTAGCGCACTTTTTTCAAAGTGTAAACGTAGCGCTTGACCAGCTTCGCGATGCTCACGTCAAACAGCAAGACGTTCCTTCCGCGCTCGAGACCGCTCTGGTAGGCCAAGCCGTCAAAACCCTCGGCCTTGAAAGCCTCAGCTAGAACTTGGGTTGGCAAATACGCATTCTCTCGGTCCCCTTGCCTGACCGGCTGGGCAAATGCCCTACCGATCTCATTCCAGACATAGTTGTCGACCATTTCCGGGAGCGGCTTTTCTTCGAAAATGACCTCCCCTAGATTATCGGGGCCAGGTTGACATACAACCAATTTGACATCCCGCTGAATCTCGAAAAGGGCAACCGTAAGCGATTCTCCGACCCCCGGACGCATTTCAGCGAGAGCCGTTTTCTCGTCTGTAGCAAGATAGAGATAAGCGAAGCCGGGAGGATTCGCTCGGCCTCCGCGGGTTATGTATTGTGGCTTCGGAATCAACCGGGCCTCCGGCAGAGGCACTTCTTCTTCGCCACCGCAGTGGTCCTCCCCGTCTTCGGTTGGTCGCACCACGAAATCAGACCCCAGCTGGGCGCGAAAAAACCGGTGACCCACCTTTATCGAGCGTGCGCGAGACTTACTGGCGGCGCGCGCCGCCGCCAGAAATTTGCCCGCTTTTCCGTCAAATATAAAGCGCCGCTCACAGCGAACCGTTCTAACAAAACCCCAATACGCATTGATGGAGTCAAAATCACTCATCGCGGAGACCATACATCCTGCCGGGGCAAAACAAGAGTGTTTTCACTCTTTTCAAACTTCACGGCCCTTGCCCCCTGTCGCTATGCAGAGGGGCCTGCTTCAGTTCATGCTCCCGGCGCCCGCTCGTGAAGCCGCGTGTGGGCGATGCCGCCCTGCCAGCCTCGGCGCGCCCAGCCGGCGGTGAGCTCGATGCCGAACTGGGGCCAGGTTGGCGGGATGGGCAGGGCGCAAAGTTCCACCAGGGCGAACCGCGCTTGTCCCGCCGTAGGCTCGGCGAAGGCGGACCTGCCGCATGTCCTCCTGGCGGGCCCGGACGAACCAGGCCGGGGCAAGGGCGATGAAGACCAGGTTGTCTGCAACTTCCATGGCCTTCTGGAGGAATGCGCGGAACCAGTGCGGTGTCTTACAAATACGTTGGCATTTGCGGCAATGGATTTTTGCCTCAGCCGAGGCGCGAGCAACGAGCATACCCTTCACGGGTCTGTGAGACGCGAGCAACGAAGGCTGAGGCAAAAAGACATGCCGCCCGGAGGGTTGCGCCGCATTGGGCTTCTGGCTTCGTTACTCCTCGGTCACAGGTCCATGAAGGACATGCTCCCTCGTCGCGCCTCGCCAGAAGCCCAATGCGGCGCAACAAAGGCCAACGTATTTGTAAGACACCACACCAGGAAAACGGCGGGTTGCCGACGGCCCAATCCCAGCGTCCGGCCGCTTTGAGAAAGCCTTTCCCCTTCTCGATTTCGTACCACTTCGCCCTTCGGCAGGGCGCCGCAAAGGCGCCGCCGCCCGGGCGCGGTCCGGCTCGCGCTGGCCCCGGCTGGCGGCGGGTCAGGGACCGAGGCTTTCCAGCAATCGCTGGCGTTCGACGCCTTTGTGGGCGCTCACGGCGCGGGCGATGGCGTTGAGGGTGCCGACCCGTAGCGGATTGTGGCTCGGCACCGAGAGCCTTTGAGGGGTTGGCGTGTCCGTCTGGAGGATGATGTGGCTCCCCTCCTGGTGAACCACCCGCTAGTCCCAGTCACGGCACAGGGCCTTGACCAGCTCCATGCCGCTCAAGTCGCGCGGGATTCTCATGCGCCGGCCAGGATTTCATCGCGCACCAGGTGCAGCCGAATGCGCCGCGGCGTTGCCGGCTTATCGAAAAAATGCCCGCTGACGGCCTCCAGGACGTTCTTGCGCAAGGCCTCCCAGGAATCGCCCTGGGTGAAGATGTTCTCGGTCAGACATTCCGCGCAATAACCGCCGTCCGCCTCTTGGGTCACTTCAAACACCAGCTCTTGCATGGCCTGAGCCTACGGCGGGCCTTCTTGTGGCGCAAGCGTGGACTTGGCAGATGGGAAACCGCGCGGGTGCGTGGCTATCCGGCCGCACGGCAGGAAGTGGCCCAGGACTGAGCGGGCCACACATCGGCAGCGCCTGCGCTCGGGGTACAGGCATTTGCTTGCCTCGCCCGCCGCTGTCAATTACCTTCGCACCATGAGCATTACAGCAGTGGTCGAAAAGGGGACAATCCAGCTTCCCAAGGACATCCCGTGGCCGTCCGGCACGGTCGTGCGCATCGAGCCGGTGGAAGACCAGGTGCCGACGCTATTCGAGGCCCTGAAGGAGTTCGACGGCATGGCCGGAGATTTGCCGCCCGATCTGGCCTCCAATCTGGATCATTACGTTCATGGGCATCCCAGGTCGTGAACACTGTCTTCGCGGACACATTTTACTTCGTGGCGCGGTTGAACCGGCGCGATCAGCACCACGAGCGCGTGCTGGCGTTCGCTCGAGGCTTCCGGGCGCGACTGCTCACGTCCGACTGCGTGCTCATGGAGGTGGCAGACGCCCTGGCGGCCTCGGAATGTCGCCAACGTGTGCGGCAGTTCATCCTCCACCTGCGCGGGCCGGCCGGCTGTGAAATTGTCCCGATGTCACCGGACCTTCTCGATCGCGGCCTGGGCCTTTATCATCAGCATGCGGACAAGCAGTGGACGCTCACAGACTGCGTCTCGTTTGTCATCATGCGCGAGCGCCAGCTGACGGGGGCATTGACCGGCGATAAGCACTTCGAGCAGGCCGGATTCACCGCCCTGCTCAAGTGAGCCGCCACGGACGCTGTGACGTTTTTTTCGCCCTTAACGCGCCCTTGTCCATGGGGCCACACTTGCACCGTGAAACAGGGCTTCCACGCCCAATGGCTTGGAGAAATGGCCGAGTGGCTCAAGGCGACGGTTTGCTAAACCGTTACTTCCCCTTGGCGGATCACCCGGCAAGGTGGGGTGTACCCCTGCTGAAAGCCGGCAAATAAAGGGTATTTCGATGGTCCCGCCTCAAGAGGCCGCCCCGGATCGAGGGCGCTGATCGGGGTTCAACAAGGGCAAAAATGGCCTTCCGGGGTTCAACAAAGGGTCAACGAATTATGGCGGCTTGGAAGACTGCTACCACGGGCAGGAGGCGGTCCCCCCCTCTTCCTGTTGGCCATGCGGGTTTCGTGCCGGTGGGGTTCCTCGGAGCTCGATGACGGGCGCTTTTGGGGGTTGTCTCAGGACAATCCCGGCCACATCCCCTGCCCGCTGAGAGAAAGACGATACCGAGACGTCTTTATTGTGGAAATCAGCGCCGTTGCCAGACGAGGCGCGACTGGGTATCGTCTCCTTGTGAAGACGACCGCGACCGCAAGGCCATTTTGGCAAGGCCACCCGGGGCTGCTTTGGTCCAATCCGAACGCGGGTGATTCGGCGAGGATCCGCGCTGCATTGCTACGGCCGCGGTTCGCCCAACTGCTGGATATCACACTGGAGTTTGGCGTAGAACGCGTCCGACAGGAATGGACTGTTCTCCGAGTGGATGGCACACGCGAGGTCGAGCGCGCCAAGGCGCCGGTCGAGCGTGCCCTGCGCCACATCGAGGAGGGGTTTGCCCGTGCTGCCGCCCGCCACTGAGCAGGTTTGGAGTTTTCTTAGAGACCAGCCCATCCTGGGCGGCTTCGTGCTGATCGGCGGTTCAGCGCTGGCCCTGAGGATTGGGCACCGCCTGAGCGAGGACCTTGACCTTGCCTGGGTCGAACCCCGCCTGCCCCGCGTCCGCTTGGATGCGCTACGCCGTGCAGCCGAAGCCGCAGGGTTTGACTTCGAACGCCAGGAGCACGAGGCGGTGGTGGTGGAGTTCGCGGAAGCCGGGCTGGATCTTCTGAACCGAGATCGAACTGGCGTCCAAAGCTTTTGAGGAGCGCCGGCAGGCTGGAGGACCCGAGCCATAGGGCCAGGATTGCTAACGCGTGCCCCCTATCCGCAACGGCTGTCCGCTGTTGACACCTCTGCCGTGGTCCCTAAACGCCCCAAGCTATGACCCCTCGCAAGGTCGAACCGGTAGATCACGCGATAATCGCCAACACGCAATCTGAACCTGTCCGAGCCGGACATCCGATAATGTGGAAATGTGTCGAGCCGCAAGCCCATCGCATCAATCTTCCGCTGGATATTGGCCTGGATGGCCGGAGGCATCTGCAAAAAATCGCCGTCGAATTCGCGTGAAGCAATTTGGGTTGCTGCGCCGCTCACGGAGCGATTCAGGGCTTGCGAACGCGCGAGCGTCCTTCACGAATGTCCACCTCGCCGCGTTCGATTTTGGCCTTGAATTCGTCCGTCAACTCCAGTTGGTCCTCCAGCAGGTTTTCAAGCCAATCACGCAGTTCCTCCTGCTTTTCCGGCGGAAGCATTCGAACATCTGATTCAACTTGTTCAAGAGTTCGCATTTACGCCAAATAATATACCGTAGGGAGGCTTCCGTAAAGTCCATTCGCCGAAAACGGGGTCGAAAAAGGAAGGAATGCATGGGCTGACCTGCTTGGGCAATGTCAGACCGTCATACGCAAAAGGATTGCTACCATGACCACCCCAATGGGGGGGTGAGCACAGGGGGCAGGCGTCGGCGGGGAATTGTCTCCGGCTTAGAGACATCTTGGTCTCGCACGACGAGGCCCAAGGGCGTGGATTGGCGAGAGCTTCGAAGGTGGCCGCAAGGCGGAGATTCAGCGATCTGCTGCCACCCGCCCCTCCTTCGGCCCCGACAAGGCCACGCGGGATCTGCACGATCAACCCGCCCCCAGTCGAGGGGGCATCACCGTCCATTCTCCTTTCCGCAAACCGGAAAGGGCGCGAAGCGTGAAAGCCAAGCGCAGCGACAACGCGGGCGGGGATTCCAGAGGGGCAAGGCCCCTCTGGTCGCCGCTATCTCCGGCCGGCCTGGAATTCCCACGGCTGGACGCGTCACTTGTTGCGCGCCCGCCGGAGCGCCACGGCGGGCACGGCAAGCCAGATCGCGTAAGCAAGCTGGGCGGGCCACTGTTCCTTAGTCCCGTCGCGGAAATGCTGGGTACTGGGGACGGGTCGCTTGGTGCGGGTTTTCATAGGGTGAAAAAGGAGGGCAGGCCGTTTCCAGCCTGCCCGTGGTTCAAGCCGCTCAATTGGAGCGGAAGGTTTCGGCGAGCGCCCAGATGCCCAGTTTGATCGCCACGTTGGCGCCCAGCCCCCGGATGGCCGGCTTATGCCGGAACGGCCTCCCGCTACGGTTCACGCGGCTCGTGTCCAGGATTCAACTTTCGACCTGACAAGCCCGCCCACACGCATTAACTTCCAACAATGAGCGCGACCGAAATTATCGATGACCTGCCGAGGCTGACCGAGGCTCAGTTGCGGCCGGTGCGCCAGGGGTTGCTCGAACTGGCGGTGCAAAACCAGGATATTGAACTGTGCAACCAGGCGGCGGCGGATGGCGCGTTGACGTTTGACCGCATGGAGGATGACGATACCCCTCGTCAATCCCGGTGAGGTGTGGGAAATTGATTTCGGGATGGCGGACAAGTTCCGGCCAGCCCTGCAGAAACGATGAGTGCAAAAGAAATTCTCCTGGACGTGGCGGAAAAACTCCCGCCGGATGCCACGCTTGATGACGCCATCTATGAACTGGAGTTTCGCCAGGCCGTCCAGCAGGGACTCGACGAACTGGATCGCGGCGAAGGCATTCCCATCGAAAAGGTCAAGGCCAAGATCGCCGAATGGGCTGGCAAGTAATCATTGGCCCGTCGGCGCGATCCGATCTGGCGGAAATCGTCCGCTACATTGCGGACCATAATTCCGATGCCGCCGCCCGCCTCGGTTTCGAGTTGATCACCCGCGCCGAAGGTTTGGCGAGCTTTCCTGAAATGGGCCGCGCGGTGCCGGAATTCCGGCAGCCGGACCTTCGCGAAATCATCTGCCGTTCCTATCGGATCATCTACCGGGTGCAGCGTGAGCACCAACGGATTCAAATTGTCCGCTTCTGGCACGGAGCGCGGGGCTTCCCCCACATTCCCGGGGAGTCCCGAGCGTCCCCCGACGCGCGGAATTCGACCTGACGGTCGCCGTCGTCGCCGTTGGTGGCAGGACAGGGAGCGAGTGGCGGTCCTTTCCGGCTGCTCCAAGGGACCGGAATGGAGCTGCTCAGAACTTGGGCTCCTCGCGGGCACCGTGCCAAACATGGAGGACGTCCACACGTCGCGACTGCTCGGACACGGAAAAAAGTCAGCGAAATGGCTGACATAATAATGTTGGCGATGGTATTATGATTACATGATACGAACACAGATCCAGTTGCCCGGAGGAGTGCATCGCAGGCTCAAACGCCTTGCGCGGCAACGGCAGTGGTCGTTGGCCGAGGCGATTCGGCGGGCGGCCGAGGAGTTCCTCGGCCGCCATCCGTCTCCAGATGAGAGCATTGAGGCATGGCAGTTGCCGCAACCCAGGGACATGGGAACGCGGCCGATGAGCGCGGCGCAAATCAAGAAGCTGGCGCAGGTCCCTGAGGCGGAAGAGAGGTTTCTCCGGGAAAGAAGCGCAACGACAACCGAGGAGCAGTGATCTCCCTGAGGGTTTCGGATTTGCGCGCGTCTGGAATCCGCTCGCAGAGCCAAGTCGAAAGGCAGGTCTGATGCAGACTTGATTCCTTTGTTCCGCCCTTGACACACTCTCCCTCGTCAGGGGACACTGAACGCACGCTTGCAACAGCAGACGTGGTTTGGAGAGATGGCCGAGTGGCTGAAGGCGACCGTTTGCTAAACCGTTATTTCCCCTGTGCGGATCACCAGGCGAAGTGGGGTGTACCCCTGGTGAAAGCCCGTAAAATAAGAGGATTTCGATGGTCCAGCCTCAAGGAAGCGCCTCGGATCGAGCGTGCCGATCGGGGTTCAACAGGGCCGTTTTAGCCCTTCCGGGGTTCAACAAAGGGTCAACGAATTATGGCGGTTTGGAAGACTTCTACCACGGGCAGGAGGCGCTCCCCGCCTCTTGCGGTTGGCTGTGAGGGTTTCGTGCCGATTGGGCAAGGCCACCCGGGGCTGCTTTGGTCCAATCCCAACGCGGGTGAAGCGGGGAGGATCCGCGCTGCATTGCTGCGACCGCGGTTCGCCCAACTGCTGGACATCACACTGGAGTTTGGTGTAGAACGCGTCCGACAGGAATGGGTTCACGTTGCAGGACTATCGGGCGGCATTCGTGGAGGCGGACGTCGCATCCCAGTGCGACACCAGCCTGAGCCGGCTTTGTAGCGGCGTACCGCAAAGCGACGACGAGGGTTACGCTCATCTGCTTCCTCACCCTCCCACGCTCGTGGAGATAAAGACGTTCTTCACAGCACGACGCGACGAGCTCGAGATCGAACTCGCGTCCAGAGCTCTTGAGGAGCGCCGGCGGGCTCGAGGGCCCGAGCCGTAGGGCCAGGATTGCTAATGGGTGCCCCCTATCCGCAACGGCTGTCCGTTGCTGACACCTCGGCCGGGATCCTCAAACCGCCCAAGCTATGCTCTGACCGCGGCTAGGCGTTGCGGCGGCAATTTCCGCGTTTTGTCTGTTTTGTGACCCAGCCGGGCGCTGCCGGCGCGTCCTAGGCTGCTATGTGGCCCGCATCCTGCTCCTGGAAGACTATCGCGGCTTTGCTGCCCCCCGCCGCCGAGAGCCCCTTGCTCCAATGCTTCTCCGGCCTCAGCCAAGTCGACCGCGTGCAGGTGCCCAATCCCGCAAACGGGCCTTCAGCCTGAGCAAGGGCCGCTCGAGGAAATAATACGACGCCAGCACCGCCGCTGCCGCCAGGCCGAATTCGACGGCCAGTACCTTGGCGAGCGGCCACTCGTGCGATTGCGTCTCGAGGAAAACCGGCACGTGCCAAAGGTAAATGCCGTAGGAGATCTTGCCGATGTAGGAAGGAATCGGATGCGAGAGGACCTGCGCCAGCGGGCCGGCGGGCGCGGCGACCAACCCCAGCACCATCAGCATGCAGAGAAAAGAGATCAACGGATAGCCGACGCAGGCAGTAAGGCCGTACTTCCAGGGCTTGGCGGACCCCAGGTAGATCAGGCCGGCCAGGGATGCGACGGCCGCCCAAGCCAGGGCGGCTTGGGCCTTGCGGCCGCGGGGGAGCAATCCCGATTCGAGCGCTATGGCGGCGGCACAGCCCCAGAGCAGGGAATCGGCCTGCGTGTCTGTACCGAAGTCGATCCGCCAAGGGTCCGGCCAGCGCGCGAACAGGAGCCAGCGGTTGATGGCGGCGGCGTAGCAGCCCAGGAGCATCCAATTGAGCATAGAGGCCCGCGAACGAGTGTGGCCCAGCAGCCAGATCAGCAGCGGGGGCCAGATCAAGTAGAACTGTTCTTCGATGCCAAGCGACCAGGTATGCCCCAGGGAATACGAGCGCAGCGGACCCGCCGTGCAGGCCCAATTGGTCCAATAAAACAAGGCGGTCAGCGCCTGGCGGGTCGCTGCCAGGGCGGCCGCCCGCGGGCTGGTGAGCCAGCGATAGGCCACGAATGCCAGCAGCATGACCACGAGGGCCGGAAACAGCCGCAGAACCCGCCGCAGATAGAATCTCCCCAAGCGGATGCGGCCAAACCGCTCGTGTTCCTCGACCAGCAATGACGTGATCAGGAAACCGCTCAACGCGAAAAACATCTGGACCCCGATATTGCCGAACGGCTGCGGAAGCATTCGCGCGTGATAAAGCACCACCGCCATGACAGCGACGCTCCGCAACCCGTCCAAGCCGCCGCAATAGCCGAGCCGGAACGCCGGGCCAGATTCAACCGCAGGCACCGGCGCCTGCGCAGGGCCGGCGCCCGCGGCGGCCGGTTGTGGCTTTTGTATTCTCCTCGGTCGATCTGTTCCGGCCATACTACTCCTGACGGCGAGGGTTCACACTAAGGCGCGCCGACACGGAACAAGTCGCCAGAGCCACTCGCCGAATTGGCCGCGGGTGGTTCGGCGATGAAGTCGGTCCAGTCCGGCGGGGCCAGCGCGGCGGCGGGCGTGCGCCTGGGGAGCGGTTGCCCCAGCGTTACGCGAGGCACACCAGCGTCGCCCTGCCAGTCTGGCTAGCTCCTCCAGGATTTTCGGAGTCGTCTCGGGATTCACTGCGTTTTCCATTCATGGTGATGCTGGATTCTAACGCGGGACCCCGAGGTCTCGTCAAGCAGAAGCTGCAGAGGGCTCCATACTCCCCACGGCGGTTGACAAAGTGCCGAGGCCTAATGGCGGGCCTCAGGTGGTCAGATTGACTGTCGGCGGACCGGAAGGGGGCGTTCAACGGCCCAGCGGGGCACCGTGAGGCCGTTCAGAAGCTGCGCGCCCGCTAACCAGTGCGCCGATTCCACACCCACTCTCCTTTCCGATGGTCGGAAAGAGCGCGAAGCGTGAATGCCAAGCGCAGCGGCAGTCACAGCGGGGAGTCCACAGGGGCGACAGCCCCTCTGGAGTTTGGCAAAAGTTAGCAGGCCAACACTGGGAGCACACACCTCCCTCAGCGCCATCGGCCAATTCTTCTG
>Ga0326728_10020587_pt1 | contig 12552 bp, 11 predicted proteins | sample MB3enrmetagenome_FD_207602 | JGI IMG/M metagenome (GOLD analysis project Ga0326728, IMG submission 207602) | Lab enriched peat soil microbial communities from McLean, Ithaca, NY, United States - MB31MN | ecosystem: Environmental > Terrestrial > Soil > Wetlands > Peat | place: USA: New York...
AGGATCTGCTGCACCAGCGCGGACAGGTGGTGATCGACCTGCGGCTGATCGAAGTCAGCCGCAACGACGCCATCGAGTACGGGATCGAGTTCCCCACCTTGTTCTCGCTCACCCCGCTCACCAACATTTTCAATAACTCGTACTCTTTGTCCTCCGCCCTCTCCGGAGTGCTGACGTTCGGCGGCGGGAAGACGCTGATTGGCCTCGGGATCATGACCCCGCAACTGGTGGCCACGCTGTCCAACAGCCTGGGCAAGGTGCTCCTCGACACCCAGGTGCCAACCCTGGAGGGCCAGGCGGCCAGCGTGACCATGGGGCAGCGTTACCCCATCGCGACCAATTCCTATTTCGCCACCAGCACCACGACCAGCCCCACCTCCAGCACCGGCACCTCCACAGGTACGATTGCGCCGTCGTTCAGCTACGAAGATCTGGGCCTGATTCTAAAGATCACGGCGCGCCTTAACGGTACCGAAGAGGTCACCCTGGATGTGGACGCGGCCTTCAAACTGCTGACCGGAGCCTCCAGCGACGGCATCCCGATCATCAGCAACCGGGCCGTGAAATCCAACGTGCGCATCGCCACGGGGCAGTGGGCCGTCCTGGCGGGCCTGCTCGACGCCAATGACGCCGTCACCATATCCGGCCTGGCGGGCGCCGCGCCCATCCCCTATCTGAACGCCCTCACGCGCACGAAAACGCGGAACACAAGCAACGATCAGGTATTGATTCTGCTCCGTCCGCGCATCCTGTCGCTCCCCGCCGACCAATTCCTCACGCGCATGTACCGTCTGGGTTCCGAAACGCGTCCCATGATACCGCTGTAAAGAGCCATCAGCCTTCAGCCATCAGCTCGGCCGTGCGATCGGGCGGCTCCTCTTGACGTTTCGCGGCGAAGCCTCACGAAAGCCGCGCGGCGCGCGGAAAAGCTGAAGGCTGAAGGCTGATGGCTGATGGCTATAATGATCTTTCATGTCTCGCATGCTCGAAGAAATCCGGCAACAGCCGGAAGCGTTGGAGCGTTCCCTGTCGGGCGGAATCGTCCGCGCCGAGCGCTTCAAGCGCTGGATGGAAAAGCGCCGGCCGCGCCTCGTTGTGTTGGTGGCGCGCGGCACTTCGGATAATGCCGCGCTCTTCGGCCGATACCTCCTGGAAATCTCCACCGGCATTCCGGTCTCCCTGGCGGCTCCCTCCATTTCCACGCTGTACGAGGCGCGCCTCGACTACCGCGAAACCCTGGTGGTGGGGATTTCGCAATCCGGCGAATCCACCGACACCAACCTGGTCCTGGAACGCGCGCGCGAGCAGGGCGCTGTCACCCTGGGTATCACCAACAACCCGCGCAGCTCGATGGCGCGCCTGGCGGAACACGTGTTCCTGGTTCGCGCCGGCAAGGAACGCAGCGTCGCCGCCACCAAGACCTACACCGGACAGGTGCTCATGCTGTACCTGCTGGCCTACGCCCTGGGCGGCGCCATCCGCATCTCCGATCTGCAGCGCTTGCCGGAGTTAACCGCGCAATCGCTCACCCTGGAAGACCAGGTGGCCGCGCTCGCCAGCCGCTACCGCTTCATGCGCTACGCCGTGGTGGTGGGCCGCGGGCTGAACTATGCCAACGCGTTCGAGCTCGCGCTCAAACTGATGGAGACCTGCTACGTGGTGGCCGAGCGCTTCTCCTCGGCCGACTTCCTGCACGGCCCCATCGCCCTGGTCGAGCCCAGCTTCCCGGTTTTCGCCTTCGCTCCGCCCGATGTCACCTGGGGATCGGTTGGCGAGACGCTCACCAAGCTGCACAACCTACGCGCGGAAATCGTCGCTATCACCGACCCGGGAAACCGCGAGGCCGAAGCGCGCGCAACCAAAGTGATTCGCCTGCCGCACCGCATCAAGCAAGGGCTCACGACCATCCCCTACATCGTGCCCGCGCAACTCTTCGCCGCCGCCCTGGCCACCGAGAAAGGCTTCGACCCCGATCACCCGCGAACCCTGAGCAAAGTGACGCTGACGCTATAAGCCATCAGCCTTCAGCCGTCAGCTTTCCCGTGCGCGACGGAGATCCGGGGAGACGCTTCGCGGCGAAGCCTCGCGTAAGCTGCGCGGCGCATGAAAAAGCTGAAGGCTGACGGCTGAAGGCTGACGGCTTCCTCAATTCCCCTTCCGCATCGAATACTTGGTCAGCGCGTCGATCAACGCCGCCGCGGCGGCCGGCGGAGTTACGCTGCCGGTGAGGACGTCCTTGGTGGTGAAGCGCTTGTGGTACAAGGCTTCGTTCTCGTCCACATCGGTGCGCAGCGTGCTGCCGTCCAACGACGCGCCCGCGAAGACTCCGTGCGACCGCGACCAGGAAAGGATTTCCGCCGTCATCATGGCGTCCGTCTGCGCGGTGACGTTGCGGCCCACCGGGCCCAGCGCCGCCGTGGCATCGCCGCCGATGGTGAACTTGCTGGTCATCAAACGCTGCATGCCCCGTTGGTTCATGATCAGCAGCACCACGTCGCTGGAAGAGAATCCCGCCTGCAAACCGAAACTTCCGCCTTCGATGCGGATGGCCGCCGGCGGTCCCCATCCTTGTTCCGGCGCGCGGCACACCACGAAACCCTTGCCATATTTTCCGCCGACCAGAAACGCCCCTTTTTTCAGTCCCGGCACCAACACCACGCAGGACGCCTTGTTCAGCAGATCCTGCGGAATGGAGCGGTCCGGCGCCGCCATGATTTCCTGAAACAGGCTCGCGGCATCCTGTAGCCGCTCCACCGTCTTCTGTGCGTCGACCGCCGCCAACAAGGGCATCGCGGCGATCAGTATTGTGAGCGTGAAGGTTATACGTCGCATGCTTTCATGGTATCGCGCACCCGCCTGCTCCGCGCCGCGGAACTGTTCGATTCCCGACGTTTTCGTAACCGGTTCTAGGCCCGCGCGATCCGCCGGTACTCTTCCTCGGATTCCGCCGGCAGCAGCACCCACAAAGTGTAGATGCCCAACGCGGTGCCGAACGGAACGTGGATCAGGGCGATACATCCCAGCACGATCGCCAGCATCCGCGCCCACGGTTGCCGGTCCAGCAGGCCCCATCCCGCCAGGATGCCGGCCAGGCCTGTCAATGCCCAGAGGACGCCGATCGCTCCGAGGATGCCCAGCCAAGGCCCCGGGAAGCCGCCCCAAAACGGCCACTCCGTGTTGCCGTGGAACGGCCAGAACCAGTGCAGGCCGATGATCGGCAGCACGCGCAGCGCCGAGGCCACGATCCATAGAATCCCCAGGTTCCGGACGTGGCCCGACACGCGGTTCCGCGGCGGAGCCACGGCCGGGGCCGTCCGGAAACCTCCCGTCGCCGTTCCGCACGCCCCGCAAAACTGTTGACCCGGTTGGATTTGCGCGCCGCAACCATGGCAGAACATCGCGTACCTCCTGTCCGATCCATCCATCCCATACGATCTCCAGGTCCGATTTGTTCCGCCGCGCCCGTCACTTCGGGGTGAGAAACGGCGAAGCCATCGGCCGCGGAAACCACGTCACCTGGGGAACCGGATAGTCCGGCTCCAGCAGCCACACCGCCCGGTCCGGGAAGTACTCGCGGAGTTGCTGGTTGGCCTCCGTTCCCAGATCGCGGGCGAACACCACGCGCGCCCCGTCGATATCCGCCGCATTGTACACCCATTCGTCCTGGAAAATGTGCCGCGGCAGGTACCGCACGAAGACCAGCAGCTTCCCCGGCATGGCCGCCAGTTTGCGGTTCACGTAGACGCGCCGCTCCGGATTGCCGTGGTTGATGGCGTCCCAGGTCTGGTACGGCCGCATGGCCGCCGACACGTCCCAGCGGTCCACCAGGTGCAGGCCGTACCAGAAGAGGAAGTGCGCCGCGCACAGTCCCGCCAGCAACCGCATGGCTTCCAGGCCCGCCGGCCGGCCGCCGATGCGCACGCCGCTCAGCGTCTCGAGACCGGTCACGCTCATCAGCACGAACAGGCACGCGATGCCCGCCAGGTAGTGCGCCTGGAACGCCGGAAAGAAGTTGACGCCCAGCGCGAACAGCGCCGCCGTCATCCCCACCCACAGGAACCGGTACTCGCGCAGGCGGAACAGAAACGCCACCAGCGCCACGTATAGCGGCGCCAGAAAGAAGAACCGGTAATACCGCACGCGGTATTCCAGGCGCAGCAGATACGTCGCGAGGGTTTCCGGTTTCTCGCCGCGGAACCCGCGCTGCATGCGGTAGTCCAACTCTTGTTGCGGCGTCAGTTGGCGATGCGGCTCGACGTGCGGCTGAAAGGTCAGCGCGGCCGGCACGCCGTACTGATACTGGCTGAGCGCCTCGGGAAGCGTAGTCCAGCTTCCCGTCACCGCTTTGTTCTGGAACAGCGTGAAGGCCAGGAACGGAACCAGCACGATGACCGTTTCGGGCAACGCCTTGAGGAGCGGACGCAGTTTCTCGCGATGCCGCACCAGCGGCGCGAAGAACAGCGCCACGCTGGCGAAGAGAAACAACGACTCGTACGGCCGCGTCAGCAGGTGCATCCCCAGCCCCACGCCCAGCAGGACCGCGTCGCGGGTGCGCGGTTTCCCGCGCAGCCGGGGCAGCGCTCCGAATACCAAGCATCCCGCCGCGGCGGCCACGCCACCGCCCCAGTAATTATTGGTCCACTGGTTCAGCGGCCCGAACTCGGCGACCGCCAGCAGCCCGCCCGCAAAGGCCCACCCCGGCGTGGTCCATCCGCGCAGCATCCAGTAGCACAGCGCGCAAAACGCGCCCACGCCCAGGAGCACACCCGCCCAGGGTGTTCCGAAGAGCGTCCATCCGATGGCCAGCACCAGGCCGGGTCCGGCCGGATAGATGGAGCTATAGGTCGGCTCCTGCAGCACGAAGAAGGTCTCGAAGAATTGCGGCAAAGCATGCGCGGGATTGGCCAGCCGGAAATGCCGCAGCGTATCCGCCACCAGCAGATGGCCAAACTCGTCGTACAAATCGGGCGTGGGGACGGGATGGTTGGGCAGCAGCGCCAGCCGCAGCGCGATGGGCAACAGGAAGAAGAGCAGCATCGACCAGCTTGTGCGCTCCGCCAGCTTGCGTGCGTACGGTTCCATCCGCGACCGCCAAGCCAAGCCCGTGAGCACGAGCAGCGCGGCAATCGCCAGCAAGACCAGATCGCCCGTGCCGAGCCCAAGCGGATTCTCAGGGATCATACGAACACTCCATTGTCCCATTGCGGCGGCGCACAAACACACGGGATGCTGTAGGCTGGATACAGGGGCAGTATGCAAGTAACCCTACCCGAAGAACTCGTTGCACGGCTCGAAGCCGCCGCCCAAGCGGAGGGCAAGACCCTGGAACAGTGGCTCGGCGACAAGGTCGAGGGCCGCGCGGATGAGCGGCAATGGCAAGATCTTCTGGCTTATGGCCGGGATCGGGGATACGCCTCCGGCTGCGCTGAGGAAGACATTCCCCGGGTCGTCAAGGAATGGCGCCGCGAGCAGCGCGGACGCTAGTGGTCAGCGCAACGCTCGATACCAATGTATACGTGTCCGCCCTGCAATTTGGCGGGATAGCGGCGCGACTCATGGAGATGGCCCGCGCCGGGAAAATGCGCCTGGACGCCTCCGATGCCATCCTCGACGAGACTATCGGCGTTCTGCGCGACAAGTTCGGTTGGGAGGGCTACGCGCTACACTTTGCGCGTCTGCAACTCCAGAGGGTGACGAGCCGCGTTAAGCCCACGCGGATGATCGAAGTTGCGGACGATCCCGACGATAACCGCATCCTCGAATGCGCTTCGGAGGCCGGGTCTGACTTCATTGTCACCAACGACGAGGATTTGCTACGGCTGGGCGATCATGAGGGCACTCCTATCGTCCGCGCTGCGGATTTCCTGCAACAGCGGCTGGATCTCGACCCGTGAAACTCCGGCCCTTACGGCCCCAGGTAAATATCGTGGAGCCGCAGAAGGCCCAGTGCGCGGCCGGCGCCGTCCACCACCGGCAAGACCGAAATCTGCGATGGCCGGCGCTCCATCCGTTCCAGAGCCTCGCCCAGCGTGGCGTCAGGACCGATGGTCACGGGATGCGGCGTCATCGCCTCTTCCGCCCGCAGTCCCCGCACTTCGTCGTGATTAGTCAGCGCGCGCCGCAAATCGCCATCGGTGATGAGGCCCGCCAGCGTGCCGTCCGGCTCGACCACGCAGGCGCCGCCCAGCGGACGCCGCGACATGGCGATGATCACTTCCTTCAGCGGCGTTTGCGGCGCGACGCTGGGCACGTCGCCGATGGGCTTCATCGCCTGGCGCACCGACAATCGCAGGTTGCGGCCCAGTTGTCCACCCGGGTGGAACCGGCCGAATTCCTCCGGCGTGAAGCCGCGCGCGCACATCAGCGCGATGGCCAGGGCATCGCCGATCGCCAGCGCCGTCACCGCGCTGGCGGTGGGCGCGAGGTTGTGCGGATCGGCCTCGCGCTCCACGGATGCGTCCAGCAGAACATCCATCTGCGCGGCCAGCGGCGACCCCGCGCTGCCCAGAATGCCGATCAGCGGCGAATGGAAATCGTGCAGCAGAGGGACCAGCGCCACCAGTTCCGGCGAGCTGCCGTGCTTGGAGATCAGCACGGTGGGGTCGCCCGGGGTGTAGATTCCCAGGTCGCCGTGGACCGCCTCCGCGGGATGCAGGAACACCGCCGCCGTTCCCGTGCTGCACAGCGTGGCGACGAGCTTGCGCGCGATGTGCCCGGACTTGCCGATGCCCGTGACCACGACCTTGCCGGGGTGGTCCAGGATCAGGTCGACCGCGCGGATCAACTCGCCGTCCAGCTTCGCCGCGGCGCGCGCGAGCGAGGCGGCTTCGATTTCGATTGCGGCCCGCGCGGCGGCCAGCCACTCTTGTTTGGGGTCGGTCATTCGGTTTTGTCGTCGAACGAAAAATGAAACTCTCCGCCGGGGCCGGCGCCGGTTACTTCGAACTTTTCGGCGGCCAGTCCTTCCAGCAGGGTTGCCGCGGCATCCAGTCGATCGGCCGGCAACTTATCCACCAGTAAGTGCAGCGGCCCGCGGTTGTCGCGGGCGGTCACGGGGATATCGTGTAGGAACCCGGAGCGTACGGTTTCCGACTCGATTCCGTGGCCTTTCAGACAGGCGGATTCCGCCCCGTTTTCTCTCAACAGCCCCAACAGCAGGTGCCAAGAGTCGATCAAGTTGTGCCCCAGCCGCTTGCCCTCCTCCGCCGCGTAGGCCAGCGCGCGCAACGCCGCATGGCTCATGGGCAGGTCGACGCTGGTGGCGTTTTTTTGGGCAGCCTTGGGAAACACCGCCTCCACATCCGCGGACAGCCGGGCCAGTTCCTCCTTGCCCGCGGGCAGCAGCCGGGCCATCAGGTCCTTTTCTTCCCGCAGGATTCCCAGCAGCAGGCACGGCGTCCCAATCTCTGCCGTCCCATGCTGCGAGGCCTCGTAGCGCGCGAAGAAAATCGCGCGGCGCGCCTTTTCCGTGAACCTCTCGAACATGTCCACAGTCTACTACTTCTGCAAAAAGAACTGCCCCACGAACAACGCGTCGATGCCCGACGAATAGAAGCTCCGCACCGCGTCGCGCGGCGTGCATACCAGCGGCTCGCCGAACAGGTTGAACGAGGTGTTGTACAGCACAGGGAGTCCGGTCGCCTTCCCCGCCGCGTGCAGCAACTTCCAGTACAGCGGATTCTCGTCGCGATCCACCGTATGTACGCGCACCAGGTCGCCCGCCAGCAGCGCCGCGGCGAACCGCTCGCGATGCTCCGGCCGCACCCTGCCAACCGCCGACAGGAAGCGCGCATTGGCGCCCACCTCGAAGTATTGCGATGCCAGCTCGGCCGGCACCGACGCCGCAAACTTGCGCACGGCCTCGCGATGTTTGATGTAGGTGTTCAGATTCTCGGTGGAGTAAGGATTCAACGGCGACGCCAGAATGCTGCGATTGCCCAGCGCCCGCGCGCCGAATTCCATTCGTCCGTGCATCCACGCCACGATGCGCTGCTCGTTCAATTGCGCCACCGCCTGGTCGATCACTTCCTCCACCGTCAGCAGGTAGCGGAAGCGCAACTTGCAATTCTCCAGCTCCTGTTTGATCTGCGGCGCGCCGTAGGCCGGGCCCAGGCACAGGGTATCGAGCGAAACCCGCTCCTCGCGCCGATACTTGCCGTGCCAGGTTTCCAGCACCGCTCCAATCGCGGTGCCCGCGTTCCCGGCCACGGGTTGCACGAAGACGTTCTGATAACCGGACGTTCTCTCCAGCGCGGAGACCAGCAGCGCGTTCAACCCCAATCCGCCCGCGAGACACAGATTCTTGCCCTTGCCCGCCAGGCGGACCACGGTCGTTTCCAGCGCCCGTTGCATGCCCGCGGCTACGTGAGCGCGCAATGATTCCGGGATGGGCTGCCCGTCCTCCAGTCCCAGCCCCTGGTAGAAGCGCGCGCCGAAACCGCCGTGATGCAGCCGCTCGGTGCTGAAGAACGAGCGGTCCACGCGCGGCCCGTCGTCTGAGGGGTTGAGGATCTCCAGGAACAGGTCCTGGTACCGGCTGTCGCCCGCGGCCGAGAGCCACTGCAGTTTGTGCTCTTCCTCATCGGCGTGGAAGTCCAGCAGCTCGGTGACGCGCCCGTACAGGTCGGCCGGGGAATCGGGGGAATACAGTTCGGAATCGAGCGCGATCTGGGCGCCGCGCGCCTGCCAGCGGGAGCCGCAACGGAAATCGCCGCCGCGATCGAGCGCCAGTACGGTGGCTTCGTCGAACGGGGAAGCATAGTAGGCCGAGGCAGCATGGGCGCGATGATGTTCCAACACCACGATGCGGCTGGCGGGAAACCGCGCGCGCAGCTTCAGGTGGAAGTCGATCTCGGGGACGGGACGGGCTAACGCCACCGCATCCACCTGCGCGGGCGTGACGCCGGCCAGTTCCAGGCAGGCGGCCATGGAGTGCTCCGGCAGGTCGCCGTGTACGCTGCGATGGGTGCGGCGGCGCGTCAGCTTGGATTCTTCGACGGCCGCGATCAGCTTGCCGTCCTTCAGAATGGCGCTGGCGGCATCGCCGAGGATCCCGCCGATTCCCAGTATGATCATTTGGTTGTTCTCAGTGATGCTTCAGACGTTTGCTAATGGCCGACCAGGCCGGTTGCCAACCGGCCGCAGGATGCCATCCTGCCCCACATAAGACCCTACTTTCCTTTGTCCCGCTTTTCGATCTTGGCCCAGGAGTCGCGGAGGGCCACGGTGCGGTTGAATACGGGCTTGCCGGGGGACGAATCGGCGTCCACCGAGAAGTATCCCAGACGCTCGAACTGGTAGCGCGCGCCCTCGGCCGGCGCGGCCAGGGAAGGCTCCAGCTTGCACTCCGTCAGCACCTCCAGCGAATTCGGATTGAGGTTGGCGGTGAAGTCCTGCCCTGTTTCCACTTTGTTCGGATCGGGGTTGCTGAACAGCGTTTCGTACAGGCGGACTTCCGCTTCCACGGCGTGCCGCGCCGACACCCAATGAATGGTCGACTTCACCCTCCGCCCGTCGGGCGTGTTGCCGCCCTTGGTGGCCGGGTCGTAGGTGCAATGGATCTCGACCACCTCGCCCCGCTGGTTCTTCACCACGCTCCGGCACGTGACAAGATACGCGTATCGCAGGCGGACTTCCCTGCCGGGCGACAGCCGGTAGTATTGCTTCGGCGGATCTTCGCGGAAATCGTCCTGTTCGATGTACAGCACGCGCGAAAACGGAACCTTGCGCGTGCCGGCGGAAGCGTCCTCGGGATTGTTGATGGCCTCCATCTCCTCCACCTGGCCCTCGGGGTAGTTGTCGATCACCACTTTCAGCGGACGCAGCACCGCCATGACGCGCAGGGCGCGCCGGTTCAGGTCCTCGCGGACGTGGTGTTCCAGCAGGCCCAGTTCAATGCTGCCGTTGGTCTTGGAAACGCCGATCGATCCGCAGAAAGCGCGGATGGCTTCGGGCGTATAGCCGCGGCGCTTGATACCCGCCAGGGTGGGCATGCGCGGGTCGTCCCATCCGCGAACGTTGCCGTTCTGCACGAGCTGCAAGAGCTTGCGCTTGCTCAGCAGGGTGTAGGTGAGGTTGAGGCGGTCGAACTCGATCTGCTGCGGATGGTAGATGCCCAGCGCTTCCACGTACCAGTCGTAGAGCGGCCGGTGGTCTTCGAACTCCAGGGTGCAGATGGAGTGAGTGATGCGCTCGATGGAATCCGATTGCCCGTGGGCGAAGTCATACATCGGGTAGATGCACCACTTGTCGCCGGTGCGGTGGTGCTCGGCGTGCAGGATGCGGTACATCACCGGATCGCGCAGGTTCAGGTTCTTGGCGGCCATGTCGATCTTGGCCCGCAGCGTGCGCGAGCCGTCGGGAAACTCGCCCGCGCGCATGCGTTCGAACAGGTCGAGATTCTCGCCCACCGAGCGGTCGCGATAGGGGCTCTCGTTGCCCGGCTCGGTCAGCGTGCCGCGATAGTGGCGCACTTCGTCGGCTGTCAAGTCGCAGACGTAGGCCTTGCCCTCGTTGATCAACTGCACGGCCCACTCGTAAAGCTGGTCGAAGTAGTCGGACGCGTACAACGGCTTGCCTTCCCACTGGAACCCCAGCCAGCGGACGTTCTCCATGATGGAGTCGACGTACTCGGTCTCTTCCTTCTCCGGATTGGTGTCGTCGAAGCGCAGGTTGGTCTTGCCGCCGAACTCCGCCGCCAGGCCGAAATTCAGGCAGATCGACTTGGCGTGGCCGATGTGCAGGTAGCCGTTGGGTTCGGGTGGAAAGCGGGTGTGCACCCTCCCGCCGTACTTGTTGGTCTTGAGGTCGTCGAGGATGATGTCGCGGACGAAATTCGATGGCGCGCCGGTCGACTCGGCCGGTCCGTCGGGCTTGTTCTCGTTCATATCTTTTTCAACTTTTCGATGGCCAATTGGATGCGCCGCACACAGACTTCTCGGCCCAGCGCTTCCAGCGTTCCGAACAGCGGCGGCGCCGTCTTGCGGCCGCACACCGCTACTCGGATGGGCTCGAACATCTGGCCGGCTTTGATCCCCAGTTCGACGGCCGAAGAGCGCAGGGCGCTTTCCAGGCCGGCGTGGGAAAACTCGGCCTGCGCCAGAACCTGCAACGCGCGCTCCAGCACGCGCAGCGCCAGCGCGGCGTCTCCTTTTTTGGGAATCAGTTCGGATGTCTCGTAAGGCGCCAGTTCCGCGGCGAAGAAGAAGTCCGCCACGGTGAGCACGTCGCGCAGCAAGTGGATGCGCTCGCGGATGAGGGGCGTGATGAGCGCCATCTTGCGCTCCTCCACGGCGATGCCGGCTGCGCGGACCACCGGCAGCAACTCCTCGGTAAGTTGCTCCAAGGGCATGTTGCGGATGGTCTCCGCGTTCAGCCACACGGCTTTGGGATCGAACGGGTCGTCTTCCTGGAAGTTCACCACCGCGTTGCTGCGGTTGATGCCGGCGAGCGAAAACGCGTCGATCAGGTCTTGCCGCGGCATTTGTTCGCGGTCGTCTTTGGGCGACCAACCCAGCAGGCAGAGAAAGTTCACAAAGGCGTGGGGCAGAAAGCCGGCATCGCGATACGTGGTCACGCTGACCACCGGACCGTGGCGCCGCTTGGAGAGCTTGGTGCCGTCGGGCGCGACCAACAGCGGGAGGTGGGCGAAGGTGGGCGGCTCGCAACCCGCCGCCTCGAAGATCAGCACGTGCTTGAAGGTGTTGGTGAGATGGTCCTGGCCGCGGATGATGTGGCTGATGCGCAGGTCGGCATCGTCGGCGCAGGAGGCCAGGTGATAGGTGGGCAGGCCGTCGGAGCGCAGCAGCGCGAAGTCCTCGATATCGGCGGTGGACTTGGTCTGCTCGCCATACACTGCGTCGGGGAAGCGCACCGGGCGGTCGGGATCGCGAGGGACGCGGAAGCGCAGGGCGAACGGTTCGCCGGCGGCGGCGCGGCGGTCGCTCTCCGCGGCCGCAATCTCGCGCATATCGGCGTTGAATAGCCAGGTTCCCTGCGCGCCCGAGCGGGAAGTCTCGATGGTCTGCGCCGGGGTGAAGTCGCGATAAGCCAAGCCCTTTCGGAAAATCGCGTCGGCCATTTGCCGGTGCAGGGCGAGCCGCTCGGATTGGCGGTGCTGCTCATCCCAGCCGAGGTCGAGCCAGCGAAGCCCTTCGAAGATCGATTGCAGCGACGCTTCGGTATTGCGTTCCACGTCGGTATCGTCGATGCGCAGAATCATGGCGCCGCCGTGGTGGCGGGCATAGAGCCAGTTGAAAACGAAAGTGCGCGCGCTCCCGATGTGCAAAAAACCCGTGGGAGAAGGCGCGAAACGAACTCGCGGCATGAATAGTGCCAGTATAACAAGCTGCACCGAAGGCTCCGGCTGGTGGGGCGGTTGTTGGCGGTCAGCGGTGGCGGGGCGCGCGGCGGTGAAGGCTGGGCCGCGGGGGCGTCGAGTGGCTTCGTTGTGCGCGCTCATCGCGCAGATCAACCTGCGGGTGCAAGTCCCGCCACAGGAGGCATCGGTATGCCTGTGTAGCTGAGAAGCGGCATCGTCTGGTAACGGGCGGT
>Ga0326728_10020589_pt1 | contig 12551 bp, 8 predicted proteins | sample MB3enrmetagenome_FD_207602 | JGI IMG/M metagenome (GOLD analysis project Ga0326728, IMG submission 207602) | Lab enriched peat soil microbial communities from McLean, Ithaca, NY, United States - MB31MN | ecosystem: Environmental > Terrestrial > Soil > Wetlands > Peat | place: USA: New York...
GATGCCGGTGGGCAAATGCGTGATGCGCACCGCCGTTTCCACTTTGTTGACGTTCTGCCCCCCCTTGCCGCCGGAACGGTAGGTGTCCACCTGCAACTCGGCCGGCGGCAGGACGATCTCCGAACTCGTTTCCTCGATTTCGGCAATGACATCGACGCTGACGAAACTGGTGTGGCGGCGTTTGTTGGAGTCAAAAGGAGAAATGCGCACCAGCCGGTGAACGCCCCGCTCGGCCTTGCAAAAGCCGTAGGCGTATTCGCCCTGGACGAGGATGGTGGCGCTTTTCAATCCGGCGCTTTCGCCGGGGAGGGCGTCGGTGACTTCGGCGTCCCAGCCGCGCGTTTCGCACCAGCGCTGGTACATGCGCAGGAGCATCTGCGCCCAGTCGCAAGCCTCCGTGCCGCCCGCGCCGGCATTGATGCTCAGGATGCAATTGTTCCGGTCATGCGGGCCGGTCAGGAAAACCTTTAATTCCAGGCTGTCGAGGTCCTTGCAAAACTGGGACAACTCGCGTCCCAGCTCCGTTTCGTGGCGGGACTGTTCGGCGGGCGGCTCTTCCTGGGCCAGCTCGAGCATGACGCGAAAATCATCGATTTGGCGTTCGGCCTTGAGGACAGGCTCGGTTTTCTTGCGCAAAGAATTGGCTTCGTCGATCAGGCCCTGGGCTTTTTCGCGATTGTTCCAGAAATCTTCCCGGGCCATCAAGGCATCCAGCTCCGCCAGCCGTTTTTGAACGCCCGGCAAGTCAAAGAAACCTCCGCAAGTGGGCGACTTTATCCGCGGCAACCGGCAACTGCTCTTTGATGGTCTCGAACATAGGTTGATACCATACAGGAGAAAGCATCTGAGAGCAACAGCGAGTGGAGCGCGAAACGCTCCTCGTCTGTCAAAGAGGCTTCGTAGGAACCGGCTTTTGGCTTGTGTTTATGATCCATACGCGCCTCCGTTCAAAAAAATAATCCGAAATTATTTCGGAAAAGGGCTGTTTTTCCGAAATAATATTTGTTAACCAGCAGGCGGCGGGGGAAATATATGACCGGCCAGCAATCTCGGCCAAAAAATGCGGTTCGCGCGCCCGGCTGGGATCAACGCCGGCGGGCGGCGGCGCTCTGCCTGGCGCTGGCCGCGATCACCTTTGCCGTTTTCGGGCAGACGGCCCGTCACGAGTTCATTGGCGCCGACGACCCGGAATATGTGTATGAAAATCCGATGGTCGCCCAAGGACTGACGCTCAAGGGGATTGTCTGGGCGTTCACCGGCGTTCACGCCTTCAATTGGCACCCGCTGACCTGGCTTTCCCATGAGCTGGACTGCCAGTTATACGGATTGAATCCCGGCGGACATCACGTCACCAACGTCCTGCTTCACACCGCGACCGTGATCCTGCTCTTTCTGGTCCTGCGCCAGATGACCGGCGCCCTTTGGCGCAGCGCGTTTGTCGCGGCTTTGTTTGCCATCCATCCGTTGCGGGTGGAATCGGTGGCGTGGGTGGCCGAACGCAAAGACGTGCTGAGCGGATTGTTCTTCATGCTGACCATAGGGGCTTATGTCCGCTATGCGCGCCGTCCGTGGTCGTGGGGGCGTTATGGGCTGGTGGCGCTTCTGTTTGCGATGGGCCTGATGTGCAAGCCGATGCTGGTGACGCTGCCCGTGGTGCTGCTGTTGTTGGATTACTGGCCATTGCAACGGGCGGAACCGGCGGGGAAATTGGCGCTGGAAAAACTGCCCTTGCTGGCTCTTTCCGCCGCCGGTTGTGTCATCACGCTTTTGGCGCAGAGCGGAGCCATTCAATCGACTGAGACCGTTTCACTGCCGCTGCGATTTGAAAATGCGTTGGTGACCTGCATGGTTTATCTAGGGCAGATGGTCTGGCCGGCGGGGCTGGCCTTGTTTTATCCCTATCCACAGAATGGTCTGCCGGCATGGGAAACGGGGCTGGCCGGGACGCTGCTGGCCGGCCTTTCAGTGGTTGCGTGGAAAGAACGGCGGAGGCAGCCGTGGCTGCTGATGGGATGGGTTTGGTATTTGGTGATGCTGCTGCCCGTGTTGGGAATCATCCAAGTGGGCGCGCAGGCCCATGCGGATCGCTACACCTACCTGCCGCAGATTGGGATTTATGTGGCGGTGACGTGGCTGGCGGCGGAGTGGCGGATGAAGGGGTTGCAGCACGGGCCATTCCGTGTGGCATTGGGGGGCCTGATGACCGGCATCATCGCGGTGTTGATGGTCTGCGCCTGGAAACAGGCCGCCTATTGGAAAGACGGCGAAAACCTGTGGACCCGCTCGCTGGCCTGCACCACAGGCAACTCCGTTGCCCACCTCAACCTCGGCACCACTCTTCTGAACAGGGGCAGGGCGGACGACGCGATCACCCAATACCAAGAGGCCCTGCAAATCAATCCAAACTACGCGGATGCCCGCTTCAACCTTGGCAACGCTCTTATGCAAAAGGGAAGAATGGAGGAAGCGATCGCCCAGTACCAACAGGCCCTGCAAATCAATCCAAACTACGCGGATGCCCACGTCAACCTCGGCAACGCTCTTTTGCAAAATGGCAGAGCGGACGAAGCTCTTTCCCATTACCGGGAGGCCCTGCAAATCAATCCAAACTGCGCGGAAGCCCGCGTCAACCTCGGCAATGCTCTTGTGCATAAAGGAAAAATGGACGACGCGATCACCCAATACCAAGAGGCCTTGAAACTCAAACCCGGCGACGCGGTTGCCCACGTCAGCCTCGGCATTGTTCTTGTGCAAACGGGAAGGGCGGGCGAAGCGATCGCCCATTTTCAGAAGGCGCTGCAACTCAAACCAGCCGATCCCGAGTTCCAAAACAATCTGGCGTGGATCCTGGCCACTTGTCCGGAGGCGCCGCTGCGCGACGGCAACAAGGCGGTGGAACTGGCCCGGCGGGCCAACACGCTGACCGGCGGGGAAAATCCGGTCGTTCTCCACACCCTCGCCGCCGCCCTGGCTGAAGCCGGGCGGTTTTCCGAGGCGCTGGAAACAGCGCAACGCGCCTTGCGCCTGGCCGGGGCGCAATCGAACACCAGGCTGGCGGGGCAACTTCAAATGGAGATGAAACTCTATCAGGCAGGCAGGCCATACCACCTACCCGAACAAACACATTAGATTTTTTGTTGTTTTCTCTCCTTGCATCGCCTGTGGGTTCGACTTAATGTTTTGCCAGGCACCAGTCTGAACACAAGTTGTCATGTATTTCGGAGCTGATTATCATCCGGAGCATTGGGTGTATCCCTATGCAGGCACCGCCGAGGAACCCGAGGCGCGTTGGAAACAGGACATCGAATTGATGGTGGCCGCCGGGATGAATGCGGTGCGGATGGGCGAATTCGTGTGGGGCCTGTGCGAACCGCGCGAGGGCGAGTATGAGTTCAAGTGGCTCGAGCGGGTGATGGATTTGATGGGCGAGGAGGACATCAAGGTTTTTCTCGGAACCCCCACGGCGGCTCCGCCCATTTGGCTGACCAAGAACCATCCGGAGATTCTGCCGTTGGACGAACGCGGGTTGCCGCTGTCGTCCGGCACGCGGCATGCCTGTTGTTTGAACAGTGATCTGTATTGGGATTATTCCAAGAGGATCATCCGGGCGATGGCCGAGGCGCTGGGCAAGCATCCCCAATTGATCGGCTGGCAAATCGACAACAACGTGGGGGCCCATTCGATGCTGCCCTGTTTCAACGAGGAAACACGGCGGGATTGGCACGCCTGGCTGAAGGCCAAATACGGAACGCTGGACCATCTCAATAACATGATGGGAACGCGGTTCTGGGGGCAGGTGGTGTCCGACTGGGACTATGTGCCGATGCCCAAGACGGCACCGGCGCCGCACAACCCGGCGTTAATGCTGGATTGGCGCCGCTTTAGCAGCGACACGATCGTGGCGTTCGTCCGCATGCAGGCGGATTTGCTGCGGGAACTGACGCCGCAGGCGCCGGTGACAACCAACTTGCGGGCCTTCGGCCAGAATTTGGATTTGTTTGACATGGGTGACGCGCTGGATTTTGTGTCGCTCAACAGCAACGCCACCATTAAATCCAAATCGTCCGAAAATGCCTGCGAGCTGGACATGCTGCGTTCCTTGAAAAAGACCGGGGCGAAACTGCCGGGAGGGGAGGAGGGCTTCTGGGTGATTGAGCAGAAGGCCGGGCATGTGAACTGGCAGGATGTCAATTCGCTGGTGCGTCCGGGGGTGGTGCGTTTGTTCACATACCAGACCATTTCGCGGGGCGCCAACGGCGTGCTGTATTTTTTTTGGCGGCAACCGCGCATCGGGCCGGAGAAATTCTACGGCGGCATACTGACGCATGACGGACGCGGCGAGAACCGGGTTTACAAAGAGATCAGCCAGATCGGCCAGGAACTCAAGCGTCTGGCGCCCGCCTTGCACGGAACCAAAGTCATTGCCGAAGTCTGCATCCTCTACAGCCATGATAACGACTGGACGCTCTCCCTGCCCCGCCAGCCGACCAAGTATTTCAATTTGCGCGAGCACGTCCAACTCTTTCACAGCGCCTTGCACGATCGCAACATCGCTGTCGATTTTGCCCGGCCGACCGAGGATCTTTCCAAATACAAACTGGTCATCGCGCCTTCCCTGAGCCTCCTGGCCGGCGGGGAGGCCGACGCCTTGAAGCTTTACGTGCATAATGGCGGCACGCTCGTCGCCACCTGCAATTCGGGGCTGGTCGATGAACATCACATGGCGGCGGGAAGCGGCTTCCCGCACGATTTGACCGATGTCTTCGGCCTGGAAGTCTCGGAATTCGACCCGTTGCCGCACGATGAGGAAAACCATTTGGCGTTCAAAGGCAACTTTCACTCCAGCCAGATGCACACCGCGCGCATCTGGTGCGACGTGATCGAGCCCAAAGGCTGCCAGGTGCTGGCCTCGTTCACGCGGGACTTTTATGCCGGACGTCCCGCCATGACCCTCAACACCTTTGGTTCGGGCAAAGCCGTTTACATTGGCACACTCTCGCAGCAGGCTTTTTATTACGACCTTGTTGCCTGGCTGCGCACCATCTGCCTTTTGCACCCCCTGCTCAAAGTGCCCGACACCATCGAAGTCAGTCTCCGGGAAAAGGCCGGCGCCAAACTCTACTTTCTCCTCAATCACCAGAGCACGCCGGTGCGGATTAGTTTTTTCAAGCCCATGCACGACTTCCTGACCGAGCACACCTTCAGCGGCAATTACGATCTTCCCCCTCATGGGGTCCTGGTTCTCGATGAACAATTGGCGGAACCGACCGCCGTCGAAAAAGGGCCGGAGCCGGAGACTCTCACCGGGAAGAAATAAAAACCCCTCGTCATCAAGACCCGAAAAGAAGAAGCAGGGCAGGCTTTCGCCTGCCCCGCTTGCGGGACTCCGAGTGGTTTATCTCAGCATTGCATCGTTAAGGGCTGGCAACGGTGTGAAATCTTTGCGCATCTTAATTCTTGAGCCGGAAGTACTGCTGTGTTCCGGTGGCCGGCAGGGTGACGATGTTCATCCCCTCGTACACCGTCTCGGTCACTGGCGGCGTCACCGTCAAGTTCTGCCAGCCGGTCGGACTGGCAGCGTTGTTGTATTGGAGTACGTAAGAGGTGAACATCTGGGGCCAGGAAATGGCCACCGAGTTGACCCCCGAAACATTCGTCTGCTGAACCGACAGGCGCGGCTGACCCGAGGAGAAAACCAGGTTGTCAATGCCGATGCCCTGCCCTCCGCTTACCGCGGTCGTTTCTTCCCAGACAATCCAAAGTATGCCGCCCTCCGGCCAACTGGCGCCGAGCGGCACATTGACGAATGACATGTTGGTGGTCGCGATGGGCGCGTTGGTGCCATATATTTTGGTGATCGTCTTTGACAAACCCCCAAGGTTCGTCGCAAACGTCAGGTTGGTTAAGCCACCCGTCCAGTTATTCGTGGGTGTCGTATTGGTGCCGTACGGGTCCACGTAAAACCAGTTTGTCACCACGTTACTGACAAGGGTGTTGCGCCACAGTTCGCTGACATAGCTCAGATTCAGGTTGGTCAGAGTTTGCCCGGACAGGTTGCGGATTCGCAGGGCAAAAATCCCGTCGGAAGGATTGCCGGCATTGCCGCCGCTCGAAGTGGCCGGTGAGGAAATAATTCCCAGCGCGCGGTTATTCGTCGGGTAAAGCGGGTTGACCGTATTGATCGCATTGGTGCAACCGAAGCTGACAATCAGCCCGGTGGTGGTGTCGCCCGATGTGGCCTGGATCTGCTCGTTGCCGAGGTCGGAGGAATACCAGCCCACCATGTTGGGCAGATTAAGGCCGCCAAAACCGGCGTCTCCGCTAACCACCAGAGGAGCCGCAAAGTCGAACGGGTTGCTGACGTTGTAATTCGTGCCGCCAATTGTAGCCGTTACGGGCGCCGAGGGGCTGGTAGTGGTGTTGTTCACGGAAGTGGTTCCGGGATCCGGCAGGGTATCAAAGTTCTGCGTATAGACCATGCCCAGCGAAGTATAAGGCAAAGCGGAGTATGGCGCCGGCGTCTCAACGGTCAGCGACACAACCGAACTGGTGACAGAACCCCCGTTGTACGATACCACCACGTAATAATTGACTGCGTCAATATCCTGCGCGTCATTGTCGGTGAGGGTCGCTGACTGGGATCCAGACCATCGGCCGCCGTCGGACAATGGCATCGCCCCCTGATACCATTGATAGGACACATCCAGGGGATAAGCCGACACGGTGAAGATGGCCACTCCATTGCTGGCCGCCACCACGTTTAGCGGCTCCACGAAAATAACGGGCTGCGGCGTAACGACGCTGACCGTGGCGACGTGATTGGACGATGGCGTTCCAGTGCCATTGTTGATCACCACGTAGTAGCTGCCCGAATCCAAGGTGGAGGAGGCGTTGATGACAAGAGTCCCGGTGGCTGTGCCCGTGAAGTCGCCACTGTCGCTCAATTGGGTGGCAGTGCCCGGACTTGTGCTCTGATACCATTTGTAGCTCAACGGAGTCGTGCCGGAGGCGGTGACGGGAATGGTGATCGTATCGTAAACGGCATTGGTCAGATTGAGGGCAGGCACGGGCGAGGTGAGGCTGGGAGCAGTCGTGCCGGAAGTGACGGTCAGAGTGGCCACGGTGCTGGTCACGGCGCCATAGGAGTTGGCGACAATGACCTGATAGGTGTTGCCAGTATCGCCGGGCGACGCAGAAGGCACGCCATAGCTGGCATTAGTCTGGCTGGGGTCCTGCGCGCCATTGACGAGCCACTCGTATGTGTTCGTGAAATTCGCTGTCGCGCCGACGGTGAAAGTAACCGGCGCGCCGGTGACAACGGACTGGCTGGCGGGATTGCTCGTGATCACCGGCCGGCGGTCGGGGGTCCAAGCCAGGCCGCGGAAGGCGATGTTGGCTGACCAACCCGTGGCGAGCGTGGTGACGCTCACGTTGGTGTGCAATTGGCCATCGGTGTAGTTGTAGTTGTCATCAAGGCGAATGAGCCGGTTGGAGTTAGCGAATCCGCCAGTGCCTTCAGTGGTGGTGGCGAAGACTACCGGATAGCTTCCGCTCCAATCCGCCACCAATCCAAAGCAGCCTGTATAACTTCCCGGGAAGATGGGGGCGCCAGTGCTGGTGTTGTTCAAGATGCCGAACGCGCAGGCCAATTGCCAATTGCCTCCAACTTCGACATATTTTTGAATGCCAAACGTGTTGTCGGCCGTGTAGGCGATGTTTCTCTGCGGGTTCATATCGAATCCTTCGACATTCGGGTAAAGCGGCGAGGCGGGGACAACCAGATTAAGGGAGAAAAAGTCGCCTTCCGGCAGCGCCACCGGGAACGCGCCATCAAAGGCCAGCAGATCATAAATCCCCTGCGGATACAACCCCCCGCCGTCACCCTCCTGCAGGCTGGTGTAGAAAACGCCGTTAATGGTTTTGACCTGCCGCGAGCTGTTCAAATTTTGCACGGTCACCGGCGGGCCGTTGAAGGGGTTATACCACATCGTGCCGTCAAGGCTGCCGGAGCCAAAGAAATTGTTGGTGCCGTTGTCCGAAACGACTCCTCTGGGATTGGTCTGGGTGCCGGCCCCAAGGCCATACCAATCAGAGCCTTCGTAGGGAATATAGCTGTTGCCCGAGACGTCAATCACGCAAATGCCACGGTTAATGTCCAGTTGCGATGGCGTCCCATTCGACGCCAGAATATCCCCTCCGTAACCGGAAAAAGACAGGGTGCTGGCGTCATCGGACAGGGCGAGATAGCCCTCCGTGCCGGCATGGCCGTTAAACCACAAGGCCCCCGGATCGTTGGTGGGAATGGCCACTGAAAAGATAGGCCCCTGGGTGTTCGTGTCGGTGCTTGGAATGCTAATGGGGGTGACAGGATCAAATTCATCAACGAACGTCGGCGACTGATGGGCGCCGCCCAGGGATGAGGCCGCGCTCGTGCCGTTGTCGCCCGCGCGGAGCACCGCGAGCTTGCCGGGTGAGAATTGGGCGTGGGCCGTCGCCGCCATTAAACCGGCGATGCCCGCCATAAGGGTGAATGTGCGGATTTTCATAGGATTCATAAATCGTTCAGCGTGATCTTTATTGTTTCTTTTATTGTTTATTCCAACCGCCAGCCAGCCAGGCCGGCGCAACGAACGCGGCGAAGTAGAACAGAGCCGCGTGACAAGCCAACGACTGCCGTGTGACATTTTTGTGACGATTTGTTCGCCTTATTCACAGTATTAATTTGTCACCTGATTGTCACCTGTCCTTCATCTGTTCGTAACATGGCCGGGGTAATGTCGCCCGTCGTGCTGAAATTCCGTGTTGCGGAAAATTGAATAAATCAACAATTATATTTGACATGAAAACACAACGCCATTCCGGATTTACACTGATTGAGTTGCTGGTGGTCATTGCCGTCATCGCGATTCTGGCGGCCATGCTTCTTCCCGCCCTGGCCAGGGCCAGGGAGGACGCCAATCGCGTCGCCTGTTACAGCAATCTTAAACAATGGAACTACGCACAAAGCATGTACACAGATGACAACAAAGGAATCTATCCCACGCCCGACATCGCCCTCGCGGCTCCGGTTAGCGCTGTTCCAAGCTACGACCAAAAAGCCCCTTCCTGGGTTAACCTTACGACCATCCAGTTCCTGGACCAGCAGTACGGAGCCACCGTTGGACAAAACGCCTGGTTTAACGCGCTTCCGTCCTATGTCGCGTCCATGCCCTTGTGGCAATATGCCGTCACCGGCGCCTCGAGCACTTTCAATCTCTCCAAAAGCATTTACAAATGCCCCACCGCGGCGCACCTGCCCGTGGACCTGAGCATCCCCACCGCCCAGATCATTTTCAATTATGCCATGAATTCCAAAGGGATTCCCGCCAGCGCGCCCAATGGAACGGTGTTGAAGCAGCAGGACGTGCTGCATCCCTCCGCTTTCGTGCTGTTTTCGGAGTGTCGCACTGAGCAGTTCGAAACTCCCTATTACGGAGCCGGAAGCGCCAATGCCGACATCCTGGGCAGTTGTGAGTGCTACACCACCCGTGAAACCTCCCGCCACAGCAAGGGAGCGAACATCGCGTTCAGCGATTGCCACGCCAGATATTACAAATACAGCTATATCTGCATGCAGGCCAACGTCAATAACGCCTGTGATCCCGGCGATCCCGACATCAACTGGGTTTGTGACGGCTCCCAGGTTGCCGCTGCAGATGTTGGCGATAATTGATGCCCTGGTCGCGATGGCTGCCAGGTGATGCCTTGAAAATGTCCATTCCGAAAATGAACCGTCTCCATTTGCCATTCAATCGCAGCTTTGCGCCCATATTATTTGCGCTGGCCGTGGCCGTTGCGCCGTTGCGCGCCGCCGAAACGCATTATCTGCCCGCCGGCGAACCCGACGCCATCGCCCTGCTCGCGCCGCCGCCGCTGCCCGGTTCGCCGGAACAAGCTGCCGATCTGGCGGAAGTTCGATCGGTTTGCCGCGCCGCTCCCAGCAACGAGATTGCCGCCGCCTTTGCCGAAAAGAAGTTCAATGTCTTTACTTTTGCGCCCGCCATCGGGGATTTTTTCCAGCCCGGCAAATTTCCCAGGACCGAAGAGTTTTTCCATCATGTGCAGAAAGACGCCGAAACTGTGACCGGCGCCGCCAAGGAATACTGGAAACGTCCGCGCCCCTACGCCGTCGATCCAACCCTGGCTGCCGGCAAACTTGAAAAAAGTTTCAGTTACCCCAGCGGCCATGCGACCGAATCAATGGTTCTGGCGCTGGTGCTGGCTGATTTGTTTCCCGCCGAGCGTGATGCCATCATCGCCGAAGCGCGCGGCATCGGCTGGCGTCGTGTGGAGATTGGCCGGCATTATCCCACCGATATTTACGCCGGACGCGTCTTCGCCCAAGCCATTGTCCGGGAGATGAAAAGGAATGCCGGGTTCCAAACGGATTTTGCCGGGGTGAAAGCTGAGCTCGCGGCCATGCAACAAGCCGCCCGCAATTAATGGAAGCCGCGGCGCCCCGGACGCCTTACCGCGCCACTTCAAAGGCAAAGCCCTTGAGATACTCCGTCTCCGGCACCGCCGGCAAAATGGGGTGGTCGGGCGATTGGCTGAAAACGGCCACGCGGCGCAGGATGCGGCGGGCGTCGAAGGCCGCTTCCGAAATGATGGCTTGAAACATCGCGGCGTCCACATGGTGCGAGCAACAAAAGGTGGCGAGCGTTCCCCCGGCCTTCAACAGCTTCAGCGCCCGCAAATGAATCTCCTTGTAGCCCCGCATGGCGTCCTCCACGGCGGCGCGCGTGCGCGTGAAGGAGGGCGGGTCAAGAATAATGGCGTCGAATTTCGGAATGACCTTTTCGTGCGGGCGGACGGCGGTCTGGGCTTTGAGCCAGTCGAAGACGTTGGCCGTTTCGAAGGAGCATTGGGCGGCCAAACCGTTGGCTTGCGCCTGGCGGCCCGCCGCGGCCACCGCCTCTTCGCTCTGTTCGAGGCCATGAACGTGCGCCGCGCCGGCGCGGGCGCAATGGAGCGCAAATCCCCCCAGAAAACTGAAACAATCCAAAACCTGTCCGCCCCGGATGAGATCGGCCACCTTTTGGTAATTCTGTTGCTGATCCAGGTAGAGGCCCGTTTTATGGCCGCCCAGAATATCAACGTCGAACTTCAACCCATTCATGTCGATTTGCACCGGCCCCTCCAACGCTCCGCTCAAAAGGCCGTTGCTTTCAGGCAGCCCCTCGAATTTTCGGAAGGACGCCTCGCTCCGTTCCACGATGGCGCGCGGGGAGAATATTCCCTGGAGCGCTTCGACGATCATCGCCTTGCGCTGGTCCATGCCGAGCGAGGAGATTTGCACGACGAGAACATCGCCATACTTATCCACAATCAATCCGCTCAAAAAATCGCCCTCCGCATTGACCACGCGAAAGGAAGAGGCCCGCGGCAAATGGCGCTGCCTCTCCGCCAGCGCGGCGCGAATGCGTTCGGCGAAAAAGCCGCTGTTGACCTCCACCCGCTCCGGCGCAACGACCCTGACCTGGATTTTTGATTTTGAATTATAGAAACCGACGCCCAGAAAACGTTGCCGGTGATCCTTGATTTGCACCAGCGCGCCGTCGGCGGCCGGCGCCGTCAGGCGCAGCACGGACCCCGCATAAATCCACGGATGCCCGGCGATGACACGATCTGCCGTCCCCGGTCTCAGTAAAACAGTTGGCAATGAGATTTCCATAATTTGCAGACAGTCGGCCTGCCCGTCGTTCATCTTATACCAGTTCTCACCTGGACTAAAGGGTGTTCCAACCGTGTGATTGGATAATGGCTCGCACGATCTGGCGGCGGCGTTCCATGGAAACACCGCCCCGGTGCTCTTTCAATTCTTCGCGAGGGACCGCAAAAATGCAGTCGCATTTGCAGAGCGTGGGCCACTCCAAGCCGTCCGCCTCATCCAAAAGAACTTCATGCTCCAGCGGCGGGCGATTGGCACGTTGCGAAGCACAATCAATCACTTCTACAAAGTCTTTTCGGACAGCACGGGCTGGGTGGGAAACAATAACCACAGGATGACTTCCCCAACCCAGGTCACACTTCCAAATTTCCCATTGATTCATGGCCGCGCGCCTTTGCGCGACGCCCGCCGCACCGCCGCAAATGCCGCGCGTCCGAAACTCCGCTCATGATCTTCCTCCGCCCCATTGCGGCCGTAAATGCTTTTTATCTGGGCCGCCGTCAGCGGCGGAGGAGTCAGATAATCAGACTCGCTATCCTCCATGCGGCGCAGAGCCTCGCGCACCACTTCACTTTGGCTGTTGAAGCGGCCGCGTCGAATCATTCTGCCGATGAATTGCTTTTGTTCTTTGGCCAGGGCAAATGCCATAAAGTAACGTGGCCAACTAATGGCCATTTGTCAAGGGATCCGGCCAATTTTTTCCCCGCTCCGGATTCGGCGGGTGAGGAATCATTGCGGATTGTCTTGCAGCCAGGTGTCGATGGTGGAGGACCATTGGTCCCAATTCGTGCCGTTGTCTTCCTGAGTGAGAAGGCCCAGCAAATCCAGCGCCTGGTCTTTC
>Ga0326728_10020591_pt1 | contig 12550 bp, 10 predicted proteins | sample MB3enrmetagenome_FD_207602 | JGI IMG/M metagenome (GOLD analysis project Ga0326728, IMG submission 207602) | Lab enriched peat soil microbial communities from McLean, Ithaca, NY, United States - MB31MN | ecosystem: Environmental > Terrestrial > Soil > Wetlands > Peat | place: USA: New York...
GCTACGCGGGAGGTGGTCACGCACTCGGGATCGGTAGTGGTACTACCGGTGCTGGACGACGGGAAGGTAGTGTTGATCAGGCAATACCGCCATGCGGCGCGGCAGTATCTGTGGGAACTGGTGGCGGGACGGATCGATGCGGGAGAAACGCCGAAGCGGGCGGCGGCGCGGGAGCTGCTGGAGGAGACGGGCTACCGGGCAAAGCGTTTTTCGGTGTTTCTGGACGTGTTTCCCACACCCGGATTTGTGGAAGAGCGCATGTTTATCCTGCTGGCGGAAGAATTGAAGGCGGGGGAAGCGCAACCGGAGGAGGACGAAAGGATTGAGGTGCGGACGTACCATGTGAAGGAACTGAAAGAGATGATTCGGAGACGGAAACTAAGGGATGCGAAATCGGTGGCGGGGATCCTGTATTACCTCACATTTTTGCGCAAGAAGGGGTGAAGGCGGATTTGAACCGTTTTTACAAAGGGAAAAGATAAACATTCTTGAATAGTAGGAGTTCGGCACTATTGACTCCGAGTTCCATTTTGATACACACTTCGCGCAATTCGTGCTCATGGCGGCGTCTGGCTGTAATCCGCCCCCAGGAGTCACCGTCCAAAGGAGACACGAAGTGCGAGGAACAGTAAAGTGGTTCAATAATTCGAAAGGATACGGATTCATTGGCCGGGAAGACGGGCCCGATGTGTTCGTTCACTATTCCGCGATCACCGGTGAGGGTTACCGGTCGCTGCAGGAAGGGGATCCGGTCGAATTTGAAATTGTGGAGGGCCCGAAAGGGCCCCAGGCGGCCAATGTAAGCAAGGCGGTCTGAGAGAAGTCGAGTGAGTGATGTTGCCGGCGGAGGCGAGAGCTTCCGCCGGTTGTATTTTGGGGGAAGTTATCAGCGATCAGATATCAGCGATCAGGAGGGAAGAGGAAAAGTTATCAATTATCAGTTTTCAGTTGTAAGTAATGAAAGAAAAAGAGAAAGCCCCGACCGGGTCGGGGTGAACGCTGACGCAGAGAACTCAGAGGGAAGAAGAGAAAGGCAAAGAAAAGGCTTACGCAGAGGTCACAGAGAACGCAGAGCACACAGAGAAGAGGGATTCCTCTCTACGCGGCCCGACACGCCAGACTGCGGCGCGAAAGAGAAAATCGGGCCGCTCCGCTCGGAATGACAAGTTTGGGTTAGGCATCGCGCGAGGTGTCGCGCCTACGGCGCTGAAAGAGGCGAAGACGCGAAGAACACAGGGCGTAGAGGAGAGGTGGGGAGAAAGGCCGAGAAGAGGATTATGCAGAGAACGCAGAGGACATGGAGGTCACGGAGAAGAGAAAGGCGCCGATCGGGAGATCGGCGTCCCCGGGAGAGGATTATAATGGCGGGCATGGAAAACAAACGGATTGCCGGGATATTGCGGGAAACGGCGCGATTGCTGGAGATTGATGGGGCGATCATCGGGCGCTACCGGAGCTATGAGAAGGCGGCGGAACTGATTGATGGACTGACCGAATCGGTGGAGCAACTGATTGCCACGCCGGAGAAGTTGACGGAATTGCCGGGGATCGGCGACCGCATGGTGGAGCATTTGAAGGAGATTGTGGAGACGGGTGGCTACAGTTTGCGGAAAAAGCTGCTGAAGAAATATCCGGAGACGATTCTGGATGTGCTGGAACTGCAATCGCTGGGACCGAAGAAGGTGGCGGTGCTGTGGAAAACGTTCAAGGCAGGGACGGTGGCGGACGTCGAGAAACTGGCGAAAGAGGGGAAGCTGCGGGACCTGGCGGGGTTCGGGGAAAAGAGCGAACAGAATATTTTGAAGGCGGTGGAGGTGTTCAAGAAGTCGTCGGGAAGATTCCTGATCAGCACGGCGGAAGACGCGGCGCTGGCGATTATCGAGCACATCAAGGAGGCGGGAAAAGCGGTGGAGTCGGTGACGCCGGCGGGGTCACTGCGGCGAGGCAAGGAGACAGTGGGGGATTTGGATTTGTTGGTCACGCTGGGGGAAGAGAGTGGTACGGATGGGGGAAAAAGAAAATCGAAATTAGAAAATCGAAAAGCGAGTGGAGAAGGCAAACCCAAGAGCGCTGGCCGGCAAGATGGCGGCGCTACGCGGCAAGAAGTGGTGGATGCGGTGGCGGAGCATATTTTGAAGTACCCGGGGATTGACCAGACGCTGGCGCACGGCGAGAACAAGGTGAGCTTCACGCTGGAGAATGGGCTGCAGGTGGATGTGCGGCTGTTGGAAAAGGAGAATTTTGGGGCGGCGTTGCTGTATTTCACGGGGTCGAAGGAACACAACGTGGCGTTGCGCGGGCGCGCGAATGAGATGGGGTACACGTTGAATGAATATGAGTTGGCGACGTTGGAAGAGAGTGGCGAGGATGGGGAAGATAGAAAATCGAAAATAAAAAATCGAAAAGCGATAGGAAAAGGCGAACCCAAGAGGGCTGGCCGGCAAGATGCCGGCGCTACAGGAGGATGGAGGGTGGCGGGGAGGACGGAGGAGGAGATTTACGGGAAGTTGAAGATGGAGTTCATACCGCCGGAATTGCGGGAGAACACGGGAGAAATTGCGGCGGCGGAACAGCACAAGCTGCCGAAATTGGTGGAGCTGCGAGACATCAAGGGCGACCTGCAGATGCACACGACGGCGAGCGACGGGAAGAATTCGATCGAGGAGATGGCGGAAGCGGCGCGGGCGCTGGGGCATGAGTACATCGCGATCACGGACCACTCGAAAGCGGTGACGGTGGCGAATGGGCTGGATGAGAAGCGCATGGCGGCGCACATCAAGAAGATTCATGCGGCAAATGAGAAAGGGCTGGGAATCCGCGTGCTGGCGGGCGCGGAAGTGGACATGTTGAAGGATGGGTCGCTGGACTATTCGGACGAATTGCTGGCGCAATTGGATGTGGTGGTGTGCTCGATCCACTCGTACTTCAATTTGGAGCGGGAGGCGATGACGGAGCGGATGCTGGCGGCGATTGAGAATCCGTACGCGCAGATTATCGGGCACCCGACGGGGAGGGTGCTGCTGCGACGCGAGCCGATTGAGTACGACATGGAGAAGGTGCTGGCGGCTTGCGCGAAACATGGTGTGGCGATGGAGTGCAATTCGTATCCAGACCGGCTGGATTTGAAGGATGTGTATTTAAGGATGTGCAAGGAGCGCGGAGTGAAGGTGGTGATTTCGACGGATTCGCACAATGCGGGGAATTTGAGCTTGATCCGGTACGGGGTGAGGATGGCGCGGAGAGGATGGCTGGGGAAAAAGGATGTGATTAATACGTTGCCGGTGGGGGAGTTTTTGGGGGACCTGCGGGGGCGGGGGAAGAAAAGCAAAGAGGGACGATAACACAGAGATCACAGAGGTCGGAACACAGAGGTCACAGAGAAAAGTAAAGAGGGGGGCGGCAGGGGGAACATTTGGGGGGGATCGTGCGTTACATGGGTAGAGCGGTTCAGGGGAGGCAATGCGTATGAGAATGGGAACTTGGCGGAGGCGGAGTGCCCTGCCCTTCCTAGCGGGCGTGTTGGTGTTGGGAAGCGCGGCGGGAGTGCGGGCCGAGGAAGTGACGAAGACTTTTGCGGTGAGCGGACACGCGCGCGTGAAAGTGGAAACGGACGATGGCAGCGTGCGCGTCTCGACGGGCGACATCAAGCAGGTGGAAGTGCGCGTGGTTTATACGGGGTACAAGCTGGACAAGGATTTGCGAGTGAGCGCGACGCAGATCGGGGATGCGGTGGAAGTGGTGGCGAAGACTTCAGGAGGCGGATTCTGGAATTGGGGTGTGCGGCATGCCAGTTTGCGGGTGGAAGTGCACATGCCGAAGGACGCGGATTTGAAGGTGGATACCGGCGACGGATCGGTGGAAGCGGAATCGATCAATGGGAATCTGGATGTGCATACGGGCGACGGGAGCGTCGCGGTGCAAGGCGCCAAGGGTGACATACGGCTGCGCACCGGGGATGGCTCGATTGAGGCGCGCGATTTGGATGGGCGCGTGGACGCGACGACGGGAGACGGGCACGTGAACCTGGAGGGGCGGTTCGACGGGCTGAATATCAAGACGGGCGATGGGAGCGTGACGGCACGGGCGCACGAGGGGTCGAAGGTGCAGGGTAGCTGGAACATTCAAACCGGGGACGGGAGCATTGACCTGGATTTGCCGGGAGAGATTCAGGCCAATCTGGACGTGAGCACACATGACGGGCATATCAGCCTGGGGTTTCCAGTGACGGTGGAAGGGACGTTCAGCTCGTCAAGGATTAGCGGGAAAATGAATGGCGGCGGGTCGCCGATTGTGGTGCGGACGGGTGACGGGTCGATCCACTTGAGTAAGACGTAGGGTGGGAAACGGCTCCTGGCAGGGGAATAGAAGATAGAAAAGGGTGTGGAGTTTGGGCAACGGGTGTCTGAAAAAAAGGACACCCGTTTTGCATTGATGGCTGTAAGTAACTGAAAACAAAGGGTAGGGATTGGAGGCTGACCTGCACGGAAGTACAGGAAGCGGAGGTTAGGACCTTGATTGTCCTGATATTGGGCTGTGCCGTTTTGGGACTGTTTGTGATTAGCCTGACAAGCTCGTTTTTGGGGAACCGGAAAGGGCGGTTGTAGGGGGAAATGTCACCAGCGACCAGGAAACAAAGAGAAGAGGGACGATAACACTGAGCTCACTCTTCGCGAAAAGCGCTCAGGGCAAGCACAGGGCGGAACACAGAGGTCACAGAGAAGAAGAACCGAAGAGCGCTGGGCCATGGTCTTGGCTGAGGCGTGGGTTCGAGTCGTCGGCTTATTTGGGGGCGGAGTGGACGTCGACGGCGTCCATGGCGCGGAGAGAGTAGATGAGGGCGGCGCCGGCGTTCATGGCCATGGCGACACCGAGGGCTTCGGAGATTTCTTCGCGGGTGGCACCGGCTTTCAGGGCTGCGTCGGTGTGGACAGTGATGCAACCGTCGCAACGTGTGGTGACGGCAACGGCGAGGGAAATGAGTTGGCGGATTTTTTCGCCGAGGTGAGAGTTGGCGGCGTTGGCGTTGGAGAGAGTTTGGTAGCCGCGGACCGAGTCGGGCGTGAGCTTCATGAAGTGAGCGAACTGGGCGCCGATCTGTTTCTGATAATCATTCCAATCGAGCATCATGGGGAGCCTCCTGAGCGTCGTGCGTCGGGCTGAGTGGGGGAGTATACGACAAGGGGCGGGATGTGGGGCAATTGGTGTGTGCCGGATTCATGGATTGTGGGAAGAAGAGGAAGGAAAAAGCATTGCGCAGACGTCGCAGAGAACGGAACACAGAGGCCACAGAGAAGAGGGGCCGTGAGCGTTTCGCATCGCACACAGGGGCGGGGCGGAGTTTCGAGGAGGGGCGAGGGTGTGATATGGTCTTTTGATTCGCGCACGGGAGGGGAAGGCCTTGGGAGACGCCGAGAAGTTCCGGGGGGGGAAAGAGAGAATGAGTGGCACTAGAGCGTAAGAGCCCAGGAGATTGAAACCATGAGGCGCGAGAATCGGCTGAAGGGGTGCGGCGATCTCTCCACTGCGCAACGGCATAAGGCGCCGTTGCTCCGGTCGGGATGACGGATAGTTTTGAATGTGGCGAGATGAGGCGCAGCTATGCTGCGCCTCTACGAAACGAGAGTGGCAGCCGATCAGGAGATCGGCGTTCCCGCGAAACCCAAGAGCACAGTCAGAAGTGACTGTGCCACCAAACCCAAGACCCACCGTTCGCACAAGACGCGAAGGATGGGGCACCCTTGGAGGCTCCCCCCGAAGGTCGGGGCAAGCGGGGTAAACAAGAATGCCTGTCCCACCACGACGGAGAGAGGAGGCGCAGGGCTCGCGGACTCGCCCTGCGAGAGAACCGACCTGAAGGTCGGCCACTACAAAACGGGAAAAAACCTCAGGCCTGAAGCCTGAGCTACAGGGAGATTGAAGGATGAAGAGTGCGTATAACGGGGTGGCGGTGCCGAGCGAGGGGAAGGCGATTGGATATAGTGGCGGGGTGCTGCAGGTGCCGGACAATCCGATCATTCCGTTTATTGAAGGCGATGGGACGGGGAGAGATATTTGGAAGGCGTCGCGGCGGGTGTTTGATGCGGCGGTGGAAAAGGCCTACGGCGGGAAGCGGCGCGTAGCGTGGTTTGAGGTGTTTGCGGGAGAGAAAGCGTTCAATACATTTAAGCAGTGGCTGCCGGACGATACGGTGGAAGCGGCGCGGGATTTTCGCGTGAGCATCAAGGGGCCACTGACGACGCCGGTGGGAGGGGGGATTCGTTCGCTGAATGTGGCGCTGCGGCAGATTCTGGATTTGTATGCGTGCGTGAGGCCGGTGCGGTACCTCAAGGGAGTTCCCTCCCCTGTGAAGGAACCGGAAAAGATGGATGTGGTGATTTTCCGGGAGAATACCGAGGACGTGTACATCGGGATCGAGTGGAAGAGCGGATCGGCGGAAGCGAAGAAGCTCCTGGAATTTCTGAATCACGAGATGCTGAAGGATGGGAAGAAACAGATCCGGTGGGATTCGGCCGTGGGAATCAAGCCGATATCGCCATTCGGGACGAAGCGGCTGGTGCGGCGAGCGATACAGTACGCGCTGGAGCACGGGCGGCCGAGCGTGACGATCGTACACAAGGGAAATATTCAGAAGTTTACCGAGGGGGGATTCCGGGACTGGGGCTACGAACTGGCGCGGGAAGAGTTTCGCGCGCAAACAGTGACGGAGCGCGAGAGCTGGATCCTGGACAATTTGGACAAGCATGTGGGGCTGACGGTGGAGCAGAATGCGGCGCTGATCGAGCCGGGGCTGGAGCAGGCGACGGACGAGTTCAAGAAGGCGGTGTATGCGGAAGTGAAAGCGACGCTGGAGACGATTGGGACGACGCATGGAAAGGGCCAGTGGAAGAAAAAGCTGATGATCAATGACCGGATCGCGGATTCGGTGTTTCAGCAGATGCTGCTGCGGCCGAATGAGTACAGCGTGCTGGCGACGTCGAACTTGAATGGAGATTATTTGAGCGATGCTTGCGCGGCGCAGGTGGGCGGATTGGGGATTGCACCGGGATCGAATATCGGGGATGGGTACGGGGTGTTTGAGGCGACGCATGGAACGGCGCCGAAGTACGCGGACAAGGATGTGATCAATCCGAGTTCGTTGATGCTGAGCGGGGCGATGATGTTCGAGTTTTTGGGATGGAAGGAAGCGGCGCGGCTGATTGAGGAAGGGATTGCGAAGACGATCCAGCAGAAGCGGGTGACGTACGATTTGGAGCGGTTGATGACGGGGGCGACGAAGGTGGGGACGAGCGCGTTTGCTTCGGCGATCACTGAAAATATGTAGTGGGGGCTGCGGATATCAGATATCAGAAAGTGACCGGCGACCAGCGACCAGGAGGCGAAGAGAAGAGGGACGGTAACACAGAGTTCACAGAGGGAAGAACACAGAGGACACAGAGGTTAGAGGGAGAAAGAAAGAAAGAGAAAGATAACGCACCCTTCGAAACTCAGGGCAAGGAGACGCTTAGAACGCGGAGAAGAGGAACCCAGGAGAAGAGGAGTTGTGGCGTCGGGTCGTAAAAACCCACCCTTCGCACAAAACGCGAAGGATGGGGCACCCTCAAGTTCGCGGGTTTGAGTGGCGTCAGACTGACAAGCCAAGAAAGCAAAGGGCACAGAGAACATAACCCCAAGAGAAGAGTGCAACACAGAGGGAACAAAGGGGCCGCAGAGGAAACGGAGAATTGGGAGCCGGGGCAGAGCTTGGGAAGTTGAAAGTGGGCGAGGACAAACGGGTTTGTGGGTATAAGGAGAGAAAGATGAGCCGGAAGAAAGTGACGGTGGTGGGGGGCGGGTTCGTGGGGTCGACGCTGGCGGAACGCATCGTGGACTTTGAGCTGGCGGACGTGGTGTTGACGGACATTCTGGAGGGGCCACCGCAAGGAAAAGCGCTGGACATGATGCAGGCGGCGAAGATTACGGGGACGAGCGCCTACATCAGGGGTGTCTCGACCGCGAACAACGATTACAGCTTGACGGCGGGGAGCGACGTGGTGGTGGTCACGGCGGGATTTCCGCGGAAGCCGGGGATGAGCCGGGACGACCTGCTGAGGGCGAATTATGAGGTGGTGAAGAGCGTCGTCGAGCAAGTTGTGAAGTATTCGCCGGACTGCATCATCATCGTGGTGACAAACCCGCTGGACGCAATGGCGCAAGCGGCGTGGAGGGCGAGCGGCTTCCCAAAGCACCGCGTGCTGGGGATGGCGGGAGTGCTGGACGCGGCGCGGATGAGCGCATTTGTAGCCATGGAGTACGGGGTGAGCGTGGAGAACGTGCAATCGTTCGTGCTGGGCGGGCACGGAGATGAAATGGTGCCGCTGCCGCGGTATACGACGATCGCGGGGATTCCGGTGACAGAGTTGCTGCCGAAGGAAAGGGTTGACGCGATCGTGGAGCGGACGCGGAAGGGTGGGTCGGAGATCGTAGGCCTGCTGAAGAACGGTTCGGCGTATTACGCCCCGTCAGCGGCGGCGATGGCGATGGTGGAAGCGATTTTGAAAGACAAGAAGAAGATTTTGCCGTGCTCGGCGTATTTGGAAGGTGAGTACGGGATCCATGGATTGTTTGTGGGAGTATTGGTGAAACTGGGCGCGAAAGGCGCGGAGGGGATTATTGAGATCAAGCTGACGGCGGAAGAGCACGCGGCGCTGCAGAAGTCGGCGGCGGCGGTGCGGGAGCTGGTAACGGTGCTGGGAATTTGAGGAGGTTTTAAGTTATCAGGTGTAAGTCTTCAGTGAAGAAAGAGCGGGACCGGCGGGCGAAGCGGTGGACGAAGAGAGAACAGGAAGAAAAGGCACGGGAAAAAGATTTGACACAGGGGACACAAAGGGCGGAGCACAGAGGTCACAGAGGAAAGAAGGAGAAAGATAACGCCAGACCAGGCCGGGGTAAACGCGGACGCTGAGTTCGTGGAGGAAACGCAGAGAAGAATGAAGAGGAGGGGCAGGCCTTGGGGCTTGCCCCTCTTTTGTTTGGGTGCGTGGAAGTTGGAGGAGGCCTCACCCCTGATGGGGTGGGCTACAGGAATTTGGCCGCAGAAGGCGGGATCAAGGCAGGAGACGTGAGCGGGGTGGCTGGGCGAAGGATTATGGTTTGCGGATGGCGCATTCGGGCGCAAAGGCGGCGGCAAGCCGCCGCACTCCAAAATGGGCGCGGGAGCGGCGCGTAAAAGGATAGGAGCGGTCGGCCACGGATGGCCGACCGCCCACAAACTGAGAAGAGCGCAGGAGTAGCGCGATTAGGGGTTAGTCGCGGCTGGTGCGGCCGCGGGCTCGGCAGCAGCGGGGCCGACGATGGTGGCGTGCTTGATGACGTCCAGCTTGGGATATTTCTTGTCGAGAAAGGCCTTGCCCTGGGCCTGGATTTCGCCCTGATCGTTGGAGGGAGCGTCGCCGTATTGATCGTAGAACTTCTCGACGACCTTCATGCCGTCCTTGTTCACCGTGGCGAACGGAGTGAAGCCCTGCTTATCGAGGAAGGAATTCTTATCCGTGAAGCTTATGAAGAGTTGAGTGGTCCGCGTGTTGGGGCCGGAAGTGGCGAAAGTGACATAACCGCGCTTGTTGCTCTGCAGGACGGGATCATCCGTGATGGTGTCGCCGCGCCAGGCAGCGTTGACCGGGGGATAGGAGCTGATGCCGAACTGGACGACGAAGTTGGGTACAACGCGGAAAATGACCATGTTGTCATAGAAATGGTGGCGGACCAGATTGTAGAAGCGGTCGGCGCCGTTGGGAGCCCAGGCGCGGGTGACGTTCATGACGAAATCGCCTTTGGTGGTTTCAAACTTGACCTGGAAAGTGTCGGGAGCCTTCTCCTTAAGGGAGAAGGGCTTCAAGAGCGTGCGGTCGTATTCCGAAGCGGCCGCCTTAGGTTGCGCGGGGGCTTGCGCCGGAGCGGGAGTTTGCGCGGGTAAGGATGCAACGAGAAAGAGTGCGGCAGCGACAGCGAGAACGGACTTGGTGAAACGCATGATTATAGTGTCCTCCAAAGAATGGGAGCGAAAGTTGGTGCAGAGATTTTACGAAGAGATTGTATATCGAAATGGGGGCGGGTGGGAACGGAGGAAGGATTTCACCACAGAGGAAACAGAGGGGCCGCAGAGAGAACGGAGAGAGAGAAGCGTTTTCACCACAGAGGACACGGAGAGCACGGAGGAAAGAACGAACGAAAGAAAGAAGGAAAGAAGGAAAAGACTTACACGGAGGTCACAGAGAGCGCAGAGTTCACAGAGAAGAGAAGAAAAAGCAGATCCCTCCACTACGCGGCCCGACGCGCCACAATTTGGCGCGGAAGAGAAGGTCGGGCCGCTTCGGTCGGGATGACAAAATACAAAGAGGCAAACCCAAGACCCAGGCACAAACTCCGTGCCTGGGGCCTCCCCGACAACAGTAACAAACATACGAGAAGCCCAAGAACAGAGGAGAGGGATTCCTCGCTTCGCAGACTCCGCTCGGAATGACGTGCCGGCGTTGTTTGAAAGTAACGGAGCGGCGTCAATTGGGAATGACGTAACGGAGCTATTTGGGGGAGGTGGGTTGGGCTGCGGATTGGACTTCGTGGAGGAGGCGGAGGGTGTTTTCGCCGAGGATTTTGCGGATGTCGGAATCGGAGTAGCCTTTTTGGAGGAGGGCTTCGGTGATTTGGGGGAGATGGGAGGCGTCTTCCATGCCGAAGGGCATCATGGCGCCATCGAAGTCGGAGCCGAGGCCGACATGATCGATGCCGGCGACTTTTACGGCGTGATCGATGTGTTCGATGATTTTGGTCCAGTCGACGCGGGGAAGCTTGCCAGCCTGGACATATCCGCGGACGATCTGGTCGCCGGCGACCAGGGAGCAGCTCTCGTCGTCGCCACAGCGCTTTTTGATTTCAGCGTCAATTTCCTTTTGGAGTTCGGGGTGGGCGGCTTCGACGTCGCGGAATTCCTGGCTGAGGAAGCCAACGTGGTAATTGATCTGGATGACGCCGCCGTGTTTGGCGAGATCGCGGATCATGTCATCGGTCATGTTGCGCGCGGCATTGCAAAGGGCGCGGCAGGAGGAGTGGGAGGCGAAGACGGGAGCCTCGGAAGTGGCAAGAACGTCATAAAAGGTCTTGTCGCTGACGTGGGAGATGTCCACGATGACGCCGAGGCGGTTCATTTCGCGAACGACGTCCTTGCCGAAAGGAGTGAGGCCGTTGTGCTCGGGCTTGTCGGTGGAAGAATCGGCCCAATCGGTGTTGCCCATGTGGGTGAGGGTCATGTAACGGACACCGAGAGCGGCAAAAGAGCGCAGGACACCGAGATCGTTGCCGATCATGTGGCCGCCCTCGACGCCGATGAGGGCGGCGATTTTGTTTTGGGCGTGGGCGGCACGGATTTCGTCGGCGGTGGTGGCGAGGACAAGATCGTTGGGATGCTTGCGGACGGTTTCGCGGACGGCGTCGATTTGATCGAGAGCCTGCTTGACGGCTTGCGGGCCGGTGATCTTGCTGGGAATCCAGATGGAGAAGAAGAGGGCGGAGAGGCCGCCATCGCGCATGCGAGGGATGTCAATGCTGCCGTCGGAGTGGCGAGCGCCAAGATCGAATTTGAGATCGAGGAGACGCTGGGTGGTGTCGTCGTGGGTGTCGATTACGATGGAGGAGAAGTGGAGCTTTTTGGCTCTATCGGAGATGGGGGCGGCAGAGATCAGGACCACCCCTAGAGAGAAGCAGACGATGAGACATGCGGCACGGAGCATGGAACCTCCAAGGTTGAAGGATGGAGTTTAGCAGAGGGAGTTTACAGTTAACAGTTGTAGAGAAGAGAAAGAGGGACGGTAACACAGAGTTCACAGAGGCAAGAACACAGAGGGCACAGAGGAAAGGAAGTAGGAAAAGACTTACGCAGAGGCACAGAGGACGCAGAGAAGAAGAGAAGATGTGGGGTCGGAGCGGAAGCGCCCACTCTTTTTGCAAAGTGCGCAAAAAAAAGGGGTGGGGCACCCTTCGAGGCTCAGGGTAAACCCTCAAGTTCGTCGGATTGGTAGGGCGACGCAAGAGAAACGCAAGAGCACAGTCAAGAGTGACTGCGCCACCAATCCCAGGCCCCCTTTTTTGCAAAGTGCGCAAAAAGGATGGGGCACCCTTCGAGGCTCAGGGTAAACCCTCAAGTTCGTCGGATTGGTAGGGCAACGCAAGAGAAACGCAAGAGCACAATCAAGAGTGACTGCGCCACCAATCCCAGGCCCCCTTTTTTGCAAAGCGCGCAAAAGGGATGGGGCAGCCTCAAGTATTTTTGTCGGGAGTCGTTAGCGGGAAAACCCAAGAGGCCGATCGGGAGATCGGCGTTCCCGGAGGTTAGCCAGCGCCGGCGGTGGTGGATTCGGGGCGCTCGATGAAGGCGGCTTTGATGTAATCGCGATTGGTGCGCGCGATGACTTCGAGCTTGATGTCCTTGGGGCAGGCAGCTTCGCATTCGCCGATGTTCGTGCAGTTGGCGAAGCCCTCGATGTTCATTTGCTGAACCATGGCGAGGGCGCGGCGGTCG
>Ga0326728_10020593_pt1 | contig 12550 bp, 14 predicted proteins | sample MB3enrmetagenome_FD_207602 | JGI IMG/M metagenome (GOLD analysis project Ga0326728, IMG submission 207602) | Lab enriched peat soil microbial communities from McLean, Ithaca, NY, United States - MB31MN | ecosystem: Environmental > Terrestrial > Soil > Wetlands > Peat | place: USA: New York...
GAAGGGACTCCGCCCTTCGCGTGTCACCTTCGTGCACGTCGCCCGCAACGCGCTCATCCCGACCCTTACCCTGCTCGGCATCAACATCGCCTACCTGATCGGGGGCACGGTGGTGATCGAGCGAGTCTTCGCCCTGCAAGGGCTTGGCGACTTGATGCTGACATCCATCGACAACCGCGACTTCCCCGTCGTCCAGGGCGTCACACTCGTCTACGCGCTCGGCGTGATTGTCGTGATCTTGCTAACCGATCTCCTGACCGCGCGACTTGACCCGAGGATAAGGCTCAAGTGAGCGCGGCGATAACATCACCGGCAAGACTGATCGAGCCGGAGCACGCAGTCGCTCGCCGGCCGTCCTTCAGGTCGCGAGCGCTCCACAGCCCGACTTTCTTGGCAGGCGCCATCTTGACCACCACCATCGTCGCTCTCGCGCTCTTGGCCCCGGTCATCGGGCGTTACAGCCCCGTGGCGCAGGACCTTATGCACACGCTCTCGGGCCCGAGCGGGGCGCACTGGCTAGGAACCGACGAGCTGGGTCGTGACATCTGGTCTCGCCTGTTGTACGCGGGACGCACCGACCTGCAAGTCGGCGTGCTCGCAGTGTTGTTTCCCTTCAGTTTCGGCGTGTTCATCGGCACGGTGTGCGGCTACTTCGGCGGTCGCGTCGACTCGATCGTCATGCGGATCGTGGACGTCGTTCTGGCCTTCCCCTTTTACGTCTTGATCATCGCCCTCGTCTTTGTCGTGGGTGTGGGCACGCACGGGATCTACATCGCGTTCGGACTGACGGACTGGGTCGTCTACGCCCGAACCACGAGGAGCGGGACGATGGTCGCGCGCAGCCTTGACTGGGTCGCCGCCGCTGAAGGAGGCGGCCTGTCGAGGACGCGGGTGCTGTGGCGGCACATCTTGCCCAACACGATCACCCAAGCGATCGTCTACGCAATGTCCGACATCGTGCTCGTGATCCTCGCTGTCGTGACTCTCGGCTACCTCGGACTAGGGATCCAGCCGCCGGCGCCGGATTGGGGGTCGATGATCAGCGACGGCCAGAACTTCATCCAGACCAACCAGTGGCTGGCGGCCATCCCGGGACTGGCCGTCGTACTCACAGGCATCGGCCTGTCGCTGCTGGGCGACGGGCTCGCGGACATACTGCGGCCCGAATGACTCCCATATTGGAAGTCGAGGGGCTTGTCGTCGAGATGCGGCGCCACCGGACGGTGTTTCGCGCGGTTGACGGCGTGTCATTCGCGTTGGAGCGTGGCGGTGCGCTCGCGATCGTCGGCGAGTCAGGGTGCGGCAAGAGCCTCACCCTGCGGGCGATCATGGGCCTCTTGCCAAATGGGGGGCGTCTCGCGGCCGGCCGGGTGATCATCGACGGCGTGACCCTCGACACCGGCGCACGGGGTCGGGGACACGGCCACGGCCAGCACCGACGCATGTCCATCGTCTTCCAGGACCCCCTCAGTGCCCTGAATCCGGTCGCGACGGTCGGAAACCAGATCGCCGAGGCGCCGAGGCACGTGCTCGGCCTCGGGCGCAGCGCTTCGAGAGCGAGAGCGGTCGAGCTCTTGCGGCTGGTCGGGATCCCCGATCCTGAGCGTCGCTACCACGCCTATCCGCACGAGTTGTCGGGCGGCACCCGCCAACGGGTCATGATCGCGATCGCACTGTCATCTGACCCGTCGGTCTTGTTGTGCGACGAGCCGACGACCGCCCTCGACGTCACGATCCAGACCCAGATCCTTGCGCTGCTGGCACACCTTCGCGTCGAACGCAGCCTCTCGCTGGTCTTTGTCACCCACGACCTCGGCGTCGTCAGTCAGGTCGCCGAGCGCCTCGCGGTCATGTACACCGGGCGTCTCGTCGAGACCGGGCCCACCGCTTCGCTCCTCGCCGCGCCGAGGCACCCGTACACCAGCGGACTCCTCGCGGCAGCACTCGACGTGGACACCCCAGAACGCGAGCCGCTCGCCATCCCGGGCTCGCTTCCGGACCCCCTGCGCCTGACGAACGGTTGCGCGTTCCAGCCCCGCTGCCAGTTCGCGACGCCCGAGTGCACGACCACCGATGTCCGCCTCGAGCTCGTCGGACCCGATCACCAGGCGGCATGCCTGCACTCGGACGTCCTCTCGGCCGCGCAAGCAGTCGGCCACCATGTCTAAAGCTCTCATCGAGGTTGATGACCTCTCGGTGACGTTCCGCTCCGAGCACGGCCGTTCGCTTCGAGCCGTCGACGATGTCACGCTCCAGGTCGCCGAAGGCGAGTTCCTTGGTCTCGTTGGCGAGTCCGGGTGTGGCAAGACCACCATCGCGAAGTGCATCGCTGGCCGGGTCGCCCCGAGCGCGGGGACGGTGCGCTTCGACGGTCGAGAGCTCGGCGCGAGGCGGACGACAGAGGACCGGCGGGCTATACAGATGGTTTTCCAGGACCCGTACTCGTCGCTCAACCCGCGCATGACCGTCCGTCACGTGCTCAGCGAATTGCTGACGGTGCACCGACTGGTCCCGCGAGTCGACATCGAGGCGCGCTGCGGGGAGCTCATGACGTTAGTCGGTCTCCCGCGTGGGGCGTTGGACGGCCTGCCGAGCCAATTCTCCGGGGGGCAGCGACAACGGATCGCGATCGCCCGGGCACTCACTGTCGAGCCGCGCGTGATCATCGCGGACGAGCCCGTCTCCGCTCTGGACGTCTCGGTGCAGGCCACGATCCTCCAGCTCTTCGAACAACTCCGCAGCCGCCTTGGCCTGACCGTCGTGTTCATTTCCCACAACTTGGCCGTCGTACGCCATCTGAGCGACCGCGTCGCGGTCATGTACCTCGGTCGCATCGTGGAGGAAGGCAGCCGCGAACAGGTCTTTCGCGACCCGCGTCATCCCTACACTGCCGCGTTGCTGGCGTCCGCGCCACGCCTGCACCAAATCGAGCTCGTGCGACCCATGGTGAGAGGCGAGCCGCCGAGCCCTATCGACGTCCCACCTGGATGCTCGTTCCATCCCCGCTGCCCGCGCTCGGAAGAGATATGCGCCCACGACAGCCCGCGTCTCGAGCGGATCGGCGCGTGTGCGGAGCATCTCGCTGCCTGCCACTTCCGCGATGAGACATCTCCCGAGGCTGTGGATCAACCGTGACCAACCCGTTGCTGGACACGCCGCCCATCGCGCCCGCGCGCTTCGAACAGCTCGAGCGTGCCGTGGCTTGCCTGCTCGAGACTCGCCTCGATGTGGTGCTGCCTCAGGCCGAGGCGGTACTTCCGCTCGAGGCAGCAGCGCGCGGTCTTGGCCGGACCGGCGTCACTGTGCTCAACCTCAACACGAACCCATACGGCACCACGATCGGGCACTGGCTTCGCCAAGCGGGAGCAAGGGTGATCGGCATACAGACCGAGCCCCACAAAGCGGTCGAGCCGGGAGCCGTCGAGAGAGCGCTGCGGGCGAACCCTGAGATCTCGATGGTCAGCTTTGTCCACGTCGAGGCTGCGAGCGGAGTCTGCAACGACGCCTCGGCCATCACTGCGCTCGCCCGCGAGCACGGTGCCCTGGTCCTGATCGATGTCGTGGCTTCGACCGGAGCGCACGAGGTGCGGCTCGACGATTGGGGTGCCGATGTCGCCGTGATCGGCCCACAAAAGGCATTGGCAGGGCCCGCCGGCATCTCGATCGCCGCGGTGAGCGGCCGCGCCTGGCAAGCCATGTCCGATAATCCCGCCGCGCCGCGAGGCTCGGTGCTCTCGCTGCTCGATTGGAAAGAGCAATGGGTCGACTCGGACAAGAACAGGATTCCCGGTACGCCGGCGCCACTCGAGATCCTGGCGCTCGAAGCTGCAGTCCAGCGCGTCCTGGCCGAGGGCCTACAGCGGGTTCAGCAACGTCATCGCGCGTCCGCGGCGGCAAGTCGCTCCGGTGCGCGTGCTCTCGGGCTCAGGCCGTATGCACGCGAGACCGACGCGGCAGTAGTCGCAACAACGCTCGTCGCGCCGTCAGGCATGGATCCGCACGCTCTTGTCGAGCGCGCACGAGCCGACCACCAAGTGGCGCTCTCATCGGGTTTCGGCGCGCTCGCCAGCACGGTCCTACGGATCGACCACACTGGCCAGCGCGCCCGTCTCACCGTCGTGCTCGACGCGCTCGAAGCGCTGGGAGTTGCCCTGAGAGGCTCGTCTCAGCTGCATGGTTCGGTGCCGGCGGCTCTCGAAGCTGCAGAGCAAGCCTGGTCCGCCGAGGAGGCCCGTTTCCTTGCTTGAACGCGACCGAGCCCGCATCAGCACAGGCGAGCGAGCCCGTGCCGGCCACGACATGCCTGCGACGTCAACGGCGTTCGGCGTCGACGAGGCGGGCAGCGTTCACCTGCCGGGCGTCTTGTTCGAGCGGCCTGCCATAGCTGGCCGCGCGCTCAGCCATGTCGAAGACCTCGGCATGCCAGCCATGGGACGCGAGCCACTCGATCGCCTGCTCGGGACCCGCAGACCGCCAGAGCGCGACGTAGTCGCCCTGGCTGCTCGTGGCGTCCGGGTGCGCCTCGCGCCATGCCTGCAGGCGCCGAGGACTGGCCAGGGTGAGGCCTAGCCGACTTCCCGGCACAGACAGCTCTGCGGCGCGGACGACAAGAGAGTCGCTGGCTTCCGGAGACAGGTAGGCGAGCAGTCCCTCGGCCAGCCAGGCGACCTGTGTGCCCACGTCGAACCCCGCGTCGCCAAGCGGCCGGCTCCAGTCCTCGGAAAGATCGACCGGCACGGCAATGCGTTCGCAGGACGGCCGCCACCCTTCTGCCCGGACCACCTGCTCCTTGAACTCCAGCACTTCAGGGAGATCGATCTCGAACACCCGGAGCTTGTCCGGCCAGCCCAACCTGAACGCACGCGCGTCAAGACCTGCGCCGAGGATCACCACCTGGCGGCATCCTCGTGCGCAGGCGTCGAGCACGAGATCGTCGAGGAAGCGAGTCCTGACGATGACCCAGGCGGCCAGACGAGCATGACGGTGACGACCCTCGGCACCGTCCGGCGGGCGACGGCGCGGCCCGGCTGCTCGCACAAAGCTGGCCGCGAGCGGGTCTGCGAAGAGTCGCTCCGCCCGTTGGGTCTCAGCGGCCCGCAGGGCCGCGACACCGACGGCGGTCCTCCCGACAGCAGGTAGGACTGGCGGCCCGTTGCTCGACATCAGCTCAGCATCTCGTCAAAGGCCGTATGCAGTCGGGTGCTTCGGCTCATAGAGCATCATCTCGCCCGCGCCGGGCACCACCAGGGTCGTTGTCAAACCGTATCCGTCGTCGTTGATATCACGTGTGAACGTGGCGCCCTTGGCCCTCAGCTCCGCCACGGTCTGTGCGACGTCGTCGCACATGAGAGAGATCTCGTGGTGCTGCTGGGTCGACCACAGTTCCCCACCGTGATCACCCTTGGCCGGATGCACCCCGAGCTCCGAAGGCCCGGTCTTGAAGATGAGCCAACCTTCGTGGACATCGACATTCGGCCAGTCGAGGACGTCTCGGAAGAACGCTCGAGTCGCCTCGGCGTCGTCGGAGTAGACCAATGTGTGCACTGCTGTGATCATGGCGACCACGTTAGGACCTGTCTCGGAAGCTGGGATCGCCTCCGGGGCCAATTCTCGTCCGAGATCCGCGCGAATCGGGAACGAAACAGGTACCTTCGGTGTTGTTGCCTAAGGTTCCCGCGGTGGAATCAGGAAGGAGGCTCGAACTACAGCGTGCGAGACGAATTCCTATACATACCCGAGGCTGATCAGAAGCCCGGAGGCGCCTCATAGGAGAGTTGTTCCTACTGGGGTTGGTACTCAGGAATGACGGTGACGGCGGCGAGCCATTACGGGCGTCACGCAGCGGCCGGAGCGCACAAAGCTCGCCTGAGGCCTCAAGTTCCCGGAGACTAAACCACTTTCTCGGGATGTAGACAACTGAACAGATGAGTGCCCGCTCCACAACCAGGGGCGGGCACTGTCGCGTCAGGTCGCGAGGGGAGTCCTCAGGCTCCGGAGCGGCTCGGTGAAGCTGGACGGCTGCCCTTCGTCACGTAATCGAAGAAACGATGCGTTTCGCCATTGGCGGTCCACTCGGCGCGTAGGCGAGTGCGGCGCTCGATTCGACGCAGGGCAGACAGCAAGGAACGGTTGAGATCGCGGGCGTCGGCTCCTCTCATCCAACCATCGACGTGGAAGCCGTCGAGTGTTGCGGTGACGCTGCCCTCGACGAGCTGTTCGAGCAGAGGCCCAACCGCGCTTGGGCTGTCCGAGCTGACTTCGGCGATGAGATGAAAAACGACATCGGTCACGGTGTCAGTCCGTCAGTCCGTCAGTCCGTCAGCGGGTGGCCCTTGACCCAACCCGAGAACGGCGATTCAAGCGCGAGGCGCGATTGCACGTCCAGCTCCTAGTGCCGCGGTCCACCACAGAAGATCCGCGACCACTGTGTCAAGACGTTCGTCTAGTGGGCTGAACACCTCCGGAGAGAAGGGATCGGCGCGCATGGCGGCGATCATCAGCTCCGGGAGGATATGGATGGCATGGCGAAGTGGAGCCATCTCGAGCTCCACGGCGACCAGGCGTAACTGCTCGATCGCCCGGGCCCCGCCGACATTGCCGTAACCGACGAACGTCACTGGTTTGCGATTGAACTCGGGGAACACATGATCCATCGCGTTCTTGAGCGATGCCGGGTAACCGTGGTTGTACTCGCTCGTGACGATGATGAAGCCGTCAGCACGTTCGATGGTTCGGCCCAGGCGGGCCACGTCCTCGTCGGGGTAGTCCCGCAGTGAGCGGGCCGGCGGAACCGCACGGTCGTACAACGGCAGCGGATGGTCCCGAAGGTCCAGGATCTCGAGATCGACGTCGTCGCGGCGCCCGAGACGATCCGCCAGCCACGCGACCGGTTTGTCCGCGAAGCGGCCCGACCGGATGCTGCCCACAATGACCTGGATGAGTGGCACGACGCGGAGCCTACCGAGCGCAACAGCGATTTTCCCAGGATCAGGCGCGCGGCTAGCCTCGACCGAGCGTGAGCGCATAGGAACGACAACCTGAGAGGCCACCAATGAAGCCGCGCCCGGATCGAACGCCCCAGTGAGACTTCGCGATGACGCTCCGGTCCTCAACGGTTATCTGAGCTACCTCGAGTCCGATTCAACCCCGTTCATCACGCCGGGCCACAAAGGCCGTGCGTCCAAGCTCGACGAGGACCTCGGCATGGTGGTCGCAGGCGATGTTCCCCTTTACGGCGGCGTCGACACGGTCAAGTCAGGCGGCGGTCTGCTCGCTCAAGCCGAGAGGCGCTCGGCGAAGTGGTACGGCGCAGACTGGTGCCGTTACTCGACGGGAGGCTCCACACATTGCAACCAGGCACTGTGTCTCGCGATCGGACGGCCCGGTGACAAGGTCATCGTGACGCGCTCGCTCCACCGGTCCCTCTTGCTGGGCATGGTGCTGGCGGACCTGGAGCCCTGCTGGCTGCCGACAGCGATCGACACCGCCACGGGCATGCCACTCGGAGTGGCCGTCGAAGACGTAGAAGCCACGCTCGCGACCAACCCCGACGCCCGCGCCGTGCTCATCACCGAGCCGGACTACCTCGGCACCCTCTCCGATGTCGCAAGCATCATCGAAGTCGCCCACCGCCGCGACGTGCCCGTGATAGTGGACCAGGCCTGGGGAGCACATTTCGGCCACCACCCGCAACTGCCGGCCCATGCCATGGCGCTCGGAGCGGACGCGATGGTCACGAGTATCCACAAGCTCCTCCCCGGCTACACCCAGGCGAGCCTGGTGTGCGCCCGCACCCAGCGCTTCGACCGTGACCGTCTCGAACGGGGGTTCGAGGCAAGCCACACGACGAGCTCGGCGGGATCTGTGCTCGCGAGCATCGACGCCTGTCGTGCGCTGATGGAGGCTCGCGGTCACGAGCTGGTGGAACCAGTTCTCCTGGCCCTCAAGGCCGCCCGACAGCGCCTCCGCGAAGCGGTCCCGGGGCTCGAAGTCCCCGATGAGCAGTCCTTCCTGGCAGGTCGTTTCGATCCGATGCGGCTCGTGCTGCTTCTCTCGCAAGTCGGAGCAAACGGAGTCGAGATCGAGCACATGCTCGTGGACCAGGGGCTCCCGTTGGAACTGGTCGACCGCGACACGATCATGGCGATAGTGACCGTCGCCGACGACGAGAGCACGCTGGACAAGCTCGTCGAAGCCCTTGTTGCCGCCATTCACGCGACCTCGGGCCCGCCGCGCTCACCCACGGTCCCGGTGAGCTGGCACGTCCAGCCGGTGAAGGCGATGAGCCCGCGGGCGGCTTTCTTCGCGTCCCACGAGCCGGTCGCAGCAGACCTGGCCATTGGGCGCATCTCCGCCGAGCTCATCGCTCCCTACCCGCCAGGCATCCCTGTGCTGGCGCCTGGCGAGCTCGTCACCGAAAGGCTCCTTGCCGACTTGCGCGCGGTCGCGGCGCATGGCGTCCGCGTCGCGTACGCAGCCGACCCCTCCCTGTCAACGATCGAGGTCGTTCGGACCTGAGCCGGGACCGGTGTCGTGACGACGCAGGCAGCTCAGTCGTGCTGGGTGGTGCTGGGCAAGGTGACGCCGCAGATCCCGGCGCAAACAGCGATCAGGTCTTCCTGGAGCCGGCGGTCGTGCACCATGGCGTGCGTCCCACAAGGACGCTGGTGGTAGAAGAAATCGCCCGACACGAGCGCCTCGGCGTCGTTGGCGATGGCCAGCCATGCCTGGGTGACGGAACCCAGGGCCAAGTCGTCGGGTGCGCCCGGACCGCCCATCTTCGTGGCCACCCATCCTGGGTCGACGGCGTTCGAGACGACATCGGGTCGCCGACGCGCCACTGCCGCGGCGAGCACGGCAACAAAGAGCTTGCTGTCGGAGTACGCCTGCGCGCCGTTCCAGCGGCGGTGCTCCCATTGCAGGTCGTCAAGACGTGGGCTCCCACCGCGGTGCATCTGTGAGCTGAGGTAGATCAGCCGGCTCGGCATCTCGATCTCGGCAGTGAGAACGTAGGGGGCGAGGACGTTCACGGCAAAGACGTGGCTCAGGCCGTCTGCGGTCACGATCCTGCGAGGCTCGCTGGAACCGACGGCGGCATTGTGGATGACGGCGTCGAATCGGCCCGTCGCGTTGGCCGCCTCCGCGACCTGACGCATACCGGCCATGGTGGTGAGGTCCCCCACGACGACACCGGCCGCTTCCGGCAACGCCGAGACCGCGTCGGCGGCCCGACGATCGTTGCGAGCGTGCAGCACGACATCGTGATGATCGTGTGCCAAAAGCCGCGCGGCCCCGAGGCCGAGCCCGTCCGAAGAGCCTGTGATCAGTATGCGCGCCATTGGGTGCCTTTCGTGGTGGCTCGCTGGCTCGCCCGGTCCCCGCTCACGGGACGAGCAGGAGCGGGGCCAGGACTTCGAGTGCCCTGGCATCGATCCCTCCGTCGTGGGCGAGCGGCTGCACGCAGACATGGTCTGCGCCGGCCTCGAGGTGGGCGCGAACTCTGGCTGCCACTTCACTGGGCTTGCCGTGAACGACAAGGGCGTCGACGAGTCGGTCGCTACCGTGCCCGGCCAAGTCCTCTTCGTCGTAACCGAGGTGCTCGAGGTTCGCCCGATAGTTGGGCAGACGCAGGTAGCGCTCGAGGTAAGCCCTTGCGGTGGCCCGCGCCAGGCGCGGCTCGCCCTCGAGTACCAGTGCCTGTTCGGGTGCCAAAAGGGGTGCTTCGCCCAGGATCTGGCGGGCCCTCTCGGTGTGCGCCGGCGGCGTGAGGTACGGGTGCGCTCCTTCGGACCGGTCCCGGGCAAGCTCGAGCATCCCTTGACCGAGCGCTGCAAGGACCCTCGGGGGCGCGGAGGAGTCGCCGCCGTCCGCGTCCCGCCCCTCCGCATCGTCCAGCCCGGCGAGGAAGCCGGCCATGGCCTGTAGAGGGCGCTCATATCGGCGGCCGAGCCGCTCAACCGCGGGCGCGTGGCTCACTCCGAGCCCGAGCACGAATCGGCCCGGGTGGGCCGCCTCGATCGCCGTCACCTTCTGGGCGAGCGCCGCGGGCTCCCAGGCCCAGATGCTTGTGATCCCGGTCGCCACCACGAGCCGGCCCGTCGCGGAAAGGGCTCGATCGAGCAGGTCGAATGACTTCGCGTCAGTGTTGCTGCCTCCGACCCAGAGTGCTCCATAGCCGAGGCTCTCCACTCGGGCGGCAAAACCACCGGGATCCTGCCCAAGGGCCCCGGGGCCGACCCAAACCCCGACTTCGCCAAGCGCGTCCCTCCAAACGGCTGCACTCGCTCCCGGGCTGCTCATCGCTCGCCTCCGTCTCGCTCACGTACTGCAACCTTTCTAGCGCGAGCACAAGGAACCGGGCTGGAGCTGCCAGTGGTCATCGCCATCCAAGCGGGCACTGCCTGGCATGACGCCTGCGCCCAGGGCCAGGCCAGCTGGGCGTGCTCGACGTGGTCACCTTCGCCGCAGGCAAATACCTCCTCGAAACCGAAAGCCTCGACGAAGAACCTGATGAGCCCGCGGGTATCGCGCGCTCGCAAGGTGGGCCGGACCTGGGCAGATGGAAGGACCTCGCTCTTGGCCGAATCTCTAGTGCCGGCGGTCCGGTGATCAGGTCCCTGCGCCCGGAGGTCAGCGGAGATAACCCTCGATCACGGGCGCGACGAGCGAGACGAGCTCGTCCCGGCTCGCCCCGACGACCGCGTCGAGCCTCACGACGTGACGGAGTATGGCGATGCCGACCAGCTGCGCGACCACGAGCGACGCTCGAAGCTGGCCATCTGGGCGGCCGATCAAAGGGCCAAGGGAAGAGAGCATCTTCGTGACGAGGAACTCGCGCAGCATCGTCGCCGCCCGCTCGCTCGACACCGCCGAGCGCACTAGGCCCAAGACGACGTCGCGCGTCTGCTCGTCATCCAAGAGGGCCAGGTACCGGGCGACGATCAGCTCGGCAGCCTCGCGCACCTGCAAGGTGTCGAGCCCGCTGAACAGTGCGGACGGCCGGATGGTCACCTCGAGAGCGGCGAGGAAGAGTCCCTCTTTGGAGCCGAAGTAGTGAACCAGGAGGGCGGGGTCGACGTGGACCCGGGCGGCGATGCTCCTGAGCGACGTCGCCCCGTAGCCGCGCTCGGCGAAGGCACGCCGTGCGCCTACCAGGATCTCCTCGCGGGTTTCCGGCGTCCCCCGACGCCGCCCCGTCCGGCTCACCGGTGCGTTCCTTTCGTGACGACGCTGACGAACGCCTCCTCTAGGTTGGCGGGCACGGTTGCGACCGTCGCCGCGATCTCGTGCCGTGCCAGGATCTCCTCGAGCTGCGCGGGAGAGCCGGGAACCCGGAGCGCACCCGACTGCACCTGCACGATGAGCCCCTCTTCCTCCAGCGCTGCGAAGGCCTTCCTCCAGTCGTCGCAGGTGACCTGGACCACCGTGCGGCTGCCGATCACATGGGCTACGGCTCCCTCTGCCGCCACGCGCCCGTCGGCCATCACGACGAGCCGATCGCACTGCTCTGCTTCTTCCATGTTGTGGGTCGTGACGAGGACGCCGGTGCCGTGCTCGGTGCTCTCACGAATGTCCTGCCAAAGTCTCGCCCTGCTCAGTGGCCCGACCCCTGAAGTCGGTTCGTCGAGCACCAGCAGTTCGGGCTCGTGGGAGAACGCCACCGCGAAGGCCACCCGCTTCTGGAGACCGAGCGGAAGGCTCACGACCAGCTCGTCCTTCGAGTCCCTGATGCTCGCGGGGAGGACCGGCCGCGCGGAACCGAAGGCGGCAGCCGTGAAGCTCCAGTTCTCGAGAACAGTCATGTCGTCGTAGAGACCTAGCGTTTGCGGCACGTATCCCACCCGGCGACGGGTGCTCATCGACGGTTGGGCCCCGAACAAGAGCGCATCGCCGCCCGAGGGGCGCAGCAGCCCCAAGAGGAGGCGGATGAGGGTGGTCTTCCCCGCACCGTTCGAGCCGAGGAGACCGACGACCTCGCCGCTTGCCACGACGAGATCCACCGCGTCGACGGCCGTGAAGGTCCCGAAACGCTTGGTCACGCGGCGGGTCTCGGCGAGCACGATCATCGGGCTAGACCCCGCGCTCGTCGGCCAAGCAGGCAATGATGACGGCGTCCTCGAAGTCGGGCTGCACCGGCTCGGCACCCTCCGGGAGGACACTCGACGGGGACCACAGGCGCCATGTCGTGCCCCACCGCCACGACAGGCCACGAGGTTGGGCCGCCGATCGGACGACGCCCAACTTGCCGGGCACGGTGGCCACGATCTCCGAAGGTGCACCGGTCGCGATCGACCGGCCCTGATCGAGCAGTATCACCGTCGATGCACGATGGGCTTCACTCACGTACGTCGTCGTCGCGACGACAGCGGCTCCCGCGGCTGCGGCGCCAGAGATGAGGCGCCAGAGCTCTGATCGACTGACCGGGTCCACGCCGGTGGTCGGCTCGTCGAGGACGAGAAGGGCCGGCCGGTGCAAGAGGGCCATCGCCACTGCGAGCTTGCGCTGCATGCCCCCCGAGAGCTGACCCCCGAGGCGGTCCCGGGCGCCGGCC
>Ga0326728_10020594_pt1 | contig 12549 bp, 13 predicted proteins | sample MB3enrmetagenome_FD_207602 | JGI IMG/M metagenome (GOLD analysis project Ga0326728, IMG submission 207602) | Lab enriched peat soil microbial communities from McLean, Ithaca, NY, United States - MB31MN | ecosystem: Environmental > Terrestrial > Soil > Wetlands > Peat | place: USA: New York...
GGACGTGCGCATTCAGACGATCATGCTGGCCTGGGCGTTTGGCGCCCTGCTTGAGGGGCTGGTCGGCTTTGGCTACCCCTGGGCCGTGGTAGTGCCGATTTTGGTGGGCTTGGGAATCGTCGATCTGGAAGCTATCCGGGTCGCCGCGCTTGCCAATAACGCGCCGGTCTCGTATGGCGCTCTCGGTTCGCCGATCCTGGCGCTGGCGGCCGTGACCGGGATCCCCATGCTTGCATTGTCCGCCTCGGTGGGCAACATGGTTGCGGTGCTGGCGTTGCTTCCGCCCTTTGTGCTGATTTACCTGGTCAGTGGATGGGATGGTTTGGTGGAAGCTTGGCCGCTGGCGATCGTTGGGTCGTTGTCGTACATCCTGGGACAGTGGCCGGTCGCGCACTATCTCGGCCCTTACCTGCCTGACCTCAGCGGTGCGCTGGTTTCGTTCTGGATCCTGTTCCTGTTCGTCAAGGTCTGGAAGCCCAAAAACATTCGCGCATTCGGCGGGCAGATCATCGCCGCGCAGAAAACTCAGGCCACCGATCCCGACCCGGGGTTCGGCGAAGCCTTCCGCTCCTGGCTCCCCTACCTGATCCTGATTGCGGTCGTTGTGTGCTGGACGGGTCCGTGGTCGCATCTGCCCGCGATCAGTTTGTACAAGTTGCAGGCGGCCGCCGTCTCCTCGGTCACCAATAAACCGATTGCCTCCGTTTTCAGCTTCACTCCGCTGAGCGGCGGAACCTCGATCCTGGCCTCCTGGATTGTAATCGCGCTGTTCCTGCGTCCGAGCCGGGATATTTTAGGGCGGGTGTTTGCGCGCACCTTCAAGCAGATGTGGGGCGCCCTGCTGGTGGCGTTTTTTATCTTCGCGGTGGCCTATGTGTTTGTCTTCACCGGCATGGCAAACTCACTGGCCTATGGGTTCTCGAAGATCGGCTGGGGGTTCGTCGTCCTGGCTCCGGTGCTGGGCTGGATTGGGGTGGCACTCTCCGGCAGCAACACGTCCACCAACGCGATGTTTGGCCCCATCCAGGCAGTTGCCGGACGGCTGCTTCACTTTCCGCCGCTGCTCACGCCAACGCTCAACTCCGTGGGGGCGGAAATCGGCAAGCCGATCGCGCCCCAGACGGCGAGTGTTGGGGTTTCCACCAGCCGCTTTGTGCGCAGTGAAGGACAGGTGATCCGCCATAACATGGCTTGGACGTTGATTTTCCTGGGTTATCTGATCCTGATCGGGCTCTTGTTCTACTTCGTACTGCCAAGCGCGATGGAGCTTTGAGCCTGAAGCAGGCGCCAATGAACGCAAAGGTTTTTAAAGCCGCGGAGGCCTATAAATTGGAGGACCCGGAGCGGCTGAGATGGCTGCCTCCCAACGAAGTGCTTGAGGTGTTGCAAGTGGCTTCGGGCATGGTGGTGGCCGACGTCGGCGCCGGGACGGGGTTCTTTGCCTTGCCCTTGGCTGCCGCCGTAGGGTCCGCGGGGAAGGTGTATGCCGTCGATTTCCAGCCGGAGATGCTCAGTCTGATCGCCCAAAAGCTTGCCGCCGGCGGGCCGAAGAATATTCAGCTCGTCGAGGGTAGCGCCGCCGGGACCAAACTGGCGACGAACAGTTGCGATCTGGTGTTGCTGGCCAACGTCTGGCACGAATTGGATGACACGACGTCCGTGCTTCAGGAGATGGAGCGAATCCTGAAGCCCGAGGGGCGTCTCGCGGTGCTCGACTGGCGCACCGACGTTAGCCGTCCTCCGGGGCCACCCCTGGATCATCGGATTTCGAGTGAGCAGATATGCGAAGCGGCGGAATCCGCCGGCTGGAAACGGGGCATGAGCCGCAAGATTGGGACCTACAACTATCTGCTGGTGTGCTCCAGGCTTGCTAAACCCGCTTGATTATGAAGACCGTCTTGTCGTCGATGCGGTCGGATTCGTTGATCTGGCGCAGGTGGCGATCGGCCTGGACGGCGTAGCCCAGAATCGCGTTGCAGATCTCTTTCGCGGACTGGTTCTTGTTCTGTTTGACAATCTGCTCGATCCGGGCCTGTTCTTCTTCGTCCATGCCGTCATAGACTCCATCGGTATGCAGGAACAGTATGTCGCCCCGTCCCATCAAGGTAATATGGGCCAGGTCCGAAGGCTCGATGCGGCGCTTGCGAAGTTTCATGGACACATAGCGGTTCCGGTCCGGGTGGTCTTCGGGGATCTCCAGACCCAAGCCGAGAAACTGCACCATGTGCAGCTTGTCAATTTCCATGAATCTCTCATACTTGGCGGAGAAGACGAGCGGCGGCGGATGGCCGAAGTTCACGAAGCGGAATCCCCCATAAGGACGCACCTCGCCGTAAAGCATGGTGGCGAGTTCGCGGGGGCTGTTTGCCGTGCTCTTGCCCAAAGCGTTCTTGGCCGTCACCGACTGGGCCAGCCGCAGATTGACCTTATCGAAGAACTCGGTGGTGACCTGGCCCTTCTGATCCAGTTCGGCAAGCATAAAGGCGTGGAAGGTGTCATGCACCGTGGAAGCGATCTTGGCGGCAATCACCCCGTGCCCCTGCGCGTCCACCAGCAGCACTCCCGCCGTGGTGTGCAACTCCTCGAGATTCTCCGCGATCCTCAATTGTTCCGAGCTCTTGGCCTTTCGATACTGCATGGCGTCCTCGCGGGAATAATCCGGCCGGGAGGCAAGCCATTGGACGTGCGCATCGACTTCATTGCGGGGCGCGGCTCTCTCCGGCAGCGGCCGCAGGTATTCCCTGGCCAGCCGGTGGGCGTTGGCGATGCGGGCATCGATGTTATAGCGTTGCTGAAAGTTGATGTATTCAAATAAGTCCCCGCCGACCGTGCCCACGGGAATGGAATTTCCGTACATCTCGATGCCTTCCAGTTGCGGAATCGCTCCCTCAACCGGCATCAGCCGTTTGCGGAGATATTCATCGAGAGTGGAAATTGCGGCGTCCATGGTCCTGCAATGAAACTATTACATCACCCCCGCGGGTGCAACCTGACCCACGTCGCGCCGCTCAGCGGGACGACGCTGCCCACGTGTCATTGAGGCCGTAAAAGACCCCATCATAGTGTCCGCTTTCCGCCGCGAAGCGAAGACGCTTCACATTCTCGACGCAGATTTCGGTGACCGCCGGCTGGGTCTTCAGGATTTGGGTGACTTCGGCAATGTATTTGTCCAGCGGCATCGCCCGGGGATCGGAAGCCCCATTCATAAGGTGCGTGGCGACATAGGGGGGAATGAGCTCGATAACCTCGGTTGTAGTCGCCTTGAGCTGGTAGCGCAGCGACTGCGTGTAGGAGTGCAGGGCGGCCTTGGTCGCGCAATAAGTGGGCGTCGGAGCCAACGGCACAAAAGCCAGGCCCGAGGAAACGTTCATGATGGCGGAATACGGCTGCTTCCGGAGCAGCGGGAACAGCGCCGCGGTAAGGCGGATGGGACCGAGCAGGTTGGTGGCAACAATGGCTTCCGCGTCCGCCAGATCGTCCGGTTGCGCCTGCAAGTTTTCCTCCCGCATAATCCCCGCATTATTGACCAGAACATTCAGCGCCGGGTAGCCGGTGGCGATCCGTGCCGCAAAGGAGCGGATGTTGGCGGGGTCTGCTATATCCAGCGGCAAGTACTTCATGCCGGGATTCGCAGCGGCGGTTTCCGCCAGAGCCTGCTGGCGGCGGCCGGCAATTATGACCTGGTTTCCGAGGGCGTGGAAGCTTTCCGCCAGGCCGCAGCCGATGCCCGAGCCGCCGCCGGTGATGAGGATCGTGTTGCCACTGACTTTCATAATGTCCATACTCCTGTTCAAATAATAGAACCTTCGGTGCGAGACATTTGCTTGAAATTGGAGAGGTGAGGCTGTATATAAGGTACTCTCGTCCCAATTTGCTGCCGGCTCCGCTCCAAGGCAGAGATGGGCAAGGGTCTATGGAAAGATTGATCGTCAGTTCGCAGGAAGTGGCGGAGGTCAGGGTGCCCACACCGGGGGACCCGGCGGCGCCGCCCAAGCTGCCGCCGCCGATACCGTGGTGGGGCTATGTGCTGTGCGCGTTACTGACTCCAGTGCTGCCTCTGCTTTGCCTGGCGGCCATCGTCTTGCGGATCGCGTTCCGCAATCAACCGCCCCGCACCCGTTATGCCTGGACTTCGTATCTGGCCACGCTGCTGATTGTCAGCGGCATGCTGACCTTCACGGCCGCCGTTCTGGTGATCTCGCTGGTGCCGATACCGGCCATCGTCAGCGCCGGACTTGGCGATCTGGATGAGCGCACGGTATTCCCCAAGCTGCCGGCGGACAAGCCGCTGACCGCCACCGACGTTTCTCAGCAACTGAAGCCGATGGTTGCCGTAATGTCTCCCGCGCAGCACCGCTGGTTCAGCCATGACGAAGGTCCGTCTTCCGCTCTGGGTGCGGGCGTTCTGTTGGAAGCAAATTCCTCCGGCTATCTGTTCGGGACCGCCAAGCATGTGGCCCCTGAGTTTAATCCGCGCAAGAAGACCCACGTTCTGGTGGCGATGGCTTCGGGCATTTGGGCCACAGGCGACATCATTGCCCATCACGCGACTCTGGATCTGGCCCTGGTGTGGGTTCCCCGCAGCTCGGGGAAGGCGGATTTCGTGCAACCGGTTTCTTCCGCCAAGGCTGTGGTCGAAGGCGCTCCAATCTTTGTTATCGGCCATCCGGAAGGACTGAAGTACAGCCTGAGCACGGGCATCATTTCGCGGCTCCAGGACAGCACCGTGCAGATTTCGGCTCCGGTCAGTCCCGGCAACAGCGGCGGCCCGGTATACGACGAACGAGGCAATCTGGTGGGGATCGTTTCCTCGACCATGGACAAGAGTTTGCTCCCGAACGCCGAGAACCTCAGCTTTGCGTTGCAGGCCGAGGCGCTGTTGCACGAGTCCGACTGGCAGTTTAGCGGAAATGGCGCACAGCGCCTGCGCGATTTCATTAAGGCCCAGCCAGGAAAGGAAACGGCCGCGGCGGAATCCGCTGCGGCGGCGAAGTAGCTGCGAGGAATATGGCGACAATCAACGTAACGGTTTACGATTCCACCGAAAACAAGCGTGTCCCCGTGGAACTGCCCGATGATGCTCCCTGCAACAAAATCATTGCGGTGCTGGTGCAGAAGTTGCGCCTTCCGACCAATGGTCCGGACGGAGCGCCCCTGAGTTATAAATTTCACCACAAGAACTCAGGCCGGCAGATTCAGGACAGCCAGACGCTGGCCGATGCCGCCGTTAGCGATGGCGATATCCTTCGCCTGCAGCCGGAAATCACCGCGGGCTGATCGCAATGACGCCACCTACCATCACGGTCGCCGCGGGGGAGACGCAGGAGGACCGCTTCAGCCGGTTCCGCTTGATTCCCTGGTGGGACCAGCGGAAGATCTGGAACACCCGCGTGCTGGTGATTGGCGCGGGCGCGTTGGGCAACGAAATCCTCAAGAATCTCGCCTTGCTCGGCTTCGGCAGGATCGTGGTCATCGATCTGGATCGCATCGAGGAATCGAACCTCTCGCGGACGGTTCTATACCGTACGCAGGATGTGGGACAAGCCAAGGCCGTGGTGGCGGCGCGCGCCGTTCAGACCCTGTGTCCGGATGCCAGGGTACATCCGTTGGTGGCCAACGTGATGTACGACTGCGGCTTGGGCCTGTTCGCGTGGAGCGACCTGATCCTGGCGGGCTTGGATAATCGCGAGGCGCGGTTATGGATCAACCGGTCGGCCTGGAAGATGAACCGCCCATGGATTGACGGCGCCATCGAAGGCATTAACGGTGTGGCGCGCGTTTTTTTGCCCGGAGCCGCGCCCTGCTACGAATGCACGCTCGGCGAAACCGACTGGAAGCTTTTGGAACGCCGCATGTCGTGCAATCTGCTGGCCCGGGAAACCGATGTTGCGGGCAAAGTGCCCACTACCCCGACCATTTCTTCCATTATTGCCGGCATTCAGGTGCAGGAGGCGGTCAAGCTGATCCACGGATTGCCCACGCTGGCCGGCCGCGGCTTCGTTTTTGAAGGCCTGAACCACACTTCGTATCCGGTCACCTACACCGAGAATGCCGACTGCATGAGCCACTACACCCTGGAGCGGGTGCTCGAACTGCCGCAACGCTCCGGAGAAATCACGCTGCGTGAAATCCTGATGCGCGCGCGGCAGGACCTGGATGCAGCGGAGGTGGCCATCGAATTCAGCCGGGACGTGATTGCCCGGTTGGTGTGTCCGGCTTGCCATGAGGAGGAGCGGCGGTTTGCCGCCGCAGGAACCGTTGGCTATCACGAAGGCCGCTGTCCCCGTTGCGGACAGATGCGCACGGTGGTGACCGCACACAGCTATACCGGCGAGGAGGATTTTGGCGACGTACCGGTAGAGGCACTCGGATTGCCTTTGTACGACGTCTTTACGGCGCGGGCGGCGGAGCGGGAGATCGGTTATTTGATTTCCGGCGACCGGCAGGCGGTGCTGGGGCCGCTCAGCGCGGAATCGGCAATATGAAGGATAAGGAACAAGCCATGGCGCAGGCTCCCAGGGTCTTCATCGATACCGGCGTTCTCCGGCAGATTCGGCAGCATGCGCGCTCCTGCGCCAGGTCCGAGGTCTGCGGAGTTCTGATTGGGAGTGAAAAGGACGGGCAAGTGGAGGTGCAGGCGTGCATCGCCGGCCTGAATGCCGCGCAGGGCGGCACCCATGTGACCTTTACGCAGGACACCTGGGAGCATATCTACCAGATCAAAGACGCCCAGTACCCGAGCCATCGCATGGTTGGCTGGTACCATTCGCATCCGGGGTTTGGAGTCTTCCTCTCCGAGCATGACACGTTTATTCACCAGAACTTCTTTTCCGCTTCGCTGCAAATCGCCTGGGTGTATGACCCGGAAAGCGATGAAGAAGGCTGCTTCGGCTGGGTCGGCAAGCGCCTGGAGCGTCTTTCCGAAATCGCCATAACGGACGGTAAGGGCGGGGAAGGCGCGGGCGAATCGGGGAAAACCGAGCCGGTGCTGTTTGCGCAGGAGATTCAGGAGGAGGAGGAAACGCGGGCTGAGCCTTCTCCGGATGCGGCGGAGTCCCTTCCTGCCTGGGTGCGCTGGACGGTGACGGCGCTTTCGTATTTCGCGGTGGCCGCGCTCGGGTTTGCGCTTTCCTGGTTCCTGTTCCCGCAGATCCTTCCGGTGCCTTTCCTGGTGGATATCCAAACCGGCCGCGTCATTGGCCATATCGATCCGCGCACGGGGAACGCTGTGGTGGATACGCATCCGCCGTTCGACATCGATCCGGGAAAGTTAATGCCGCCCGCCGGCGCTCCCGTTCAACCGCCGGCAACGCCCAGCGGTCCTGCTCCGGGCAGTGAAAAGGAGAAACATGCCCAGCAATGACAATGAGACCATCAAGATCACGCTGGATGACCTGGCCGAGGTCCAGGTGCCGGAAGCGCTCCCCGCGGTGGCCGCCGTGGCCACGGCCGCAGCCGGCGGACGAAGTTACGGCACGATCGCCACGGACGAAAAGAGCCCGCTGGGACTGGGCGAAGAACGCGGCAGCATTTTCCTGCAGGGCTGGTTCTATCTGGGCGCGGCCGGGTTGGTGGGAGCGCTGCTCGGCTGGGCGATCTGTGAACCGGCTTTCGTAGATAGCCGCGTTGCCCATCGCTGGGGCAATACCTGGGTACTGCCCATGGTCATTACCCTGGTCTGCGTCGGCTGCGCCATCTCCGAGAGCATCGTGGAGCGGTCGGCGCGCAAGGCCCTGATTCGTTCGGCGCTGGCCTTGCCTCTGGGCGTGGCGCTCAGCTTCGTCTTCGATTTCTTCGCCGAAATCATCTACCAGATGGGCGTGGGCATCTGTGTAAGCGCGGGCGCGCAAAACTTCCGCAATCCCGCGCTGTGGGTTGCGCGCGGCATTGCCTGGATGGCATTCGGCGCGGCCGCCGGCGTGATCTACGGCATTCTGGGCCAGTCTTCCAAGAAGGCTCTTTATGGCGCCTTGGGGGGAGTTCTGGGGGCCGGAATTGGAGGCGTGATTTTCGATCCGATTTCCATGGGCTTTCACGGCGGGGGAGCCAGCCGGGCTGTAGGCTTCGGCCTGCTTGGGATGGCGGCCGGCGCCGGTATGGGCCTGGTCGAAAGCGCGCTCAAGGATCGCTGGCTTTATGTCACCACCGGGCCGCTGGCGGGAAAACAATTCATCCTTTACAAGTCCAGCAGCGTGCTGGGAAGCGCACAACAATGCGATATCTATCTGTTCAAGGACCCCAGCATCCTGCCTCAGCACGCGGTGGTCGAGATCAACGGCTCGCGGGTGCAGATACGCTGCACGGGACCGGTTTTTGTGAATGGGGTTCCTACTCGCCTTCAGGTATTGCAGAGCGGGGCCATCGTACAGATTGGGCGTTATGCATTTCGCTACCAGGAGAAGCATAAGAAGTGAACCCGGTTTGCCCTTATTGCCGGACGGAAGTTAACGCCGCCGATGGCGGACGGGTGGATTGTCCCGAGTGCCACACGCCTCACCATCAGGACTGCTTCACCGAAAACGGTGGCTGCACGGTATTTGGCTGCTCCCAGGCGCCCGTGGATGAGCCCAAAATCAGCCTCACCGGGCCGGAATTGGCCGTGGCGCAACCCGTGCTGGCCGAGCGCCCAGGTCTTTCCGTAACCACCGTTGCGTCGTCCAACCAAAATGGGCAGAGCGTCTCCTATATGTTGTTCCCCGTGGCGGGATCGGCGGCCCCGGGCGCCGTCGCCGTGTCGCCGCCAATGGCGGAAACTGCCACCGAAGTCATGCCGGCCCTGCCGCCACCATGGGCGAACGCCCGGGATACGACGTCCGTGCCTCCGCCGCCACCGCCTCACGGATTCGGAAACACGCCGCCGCCGCCGCTGCCGTCCGGTCAGGTACTCCGTACGCTGGCCCCGGCAGCGAGTAATTACTCGCGGCCGACTCCGGCCGAAATTTATGCCGGAGTGGAAGCCCATAAGAGCCGCGTGGTTTATGTCCTGTTGGGATTGTTCCTGGGAGCGGTCGGGGCGCAGAGTTTCTATGCCGGACGTTTCCGCCGGGGCGCCGCGCAGGTGGCGCTTAGCGTGTTCTGGATGTGTTTGTTCTCGCAGGGCTATGGCGCCCTGATCGCCTGGATCTGGGCCATCGTCGAAATATGTGTGGTGACCAAAGACGCAGACGGTGTTCAATTTTCATAGGATGCGCAATCCATGAATTATTACGTTTTGCGAAATGATCAACAGTATGGGCCTTACACTCTGGCCGATTTGCAGCGTTATGTTGCTTCCGGCAACATTCTGGTCACCGACCTGACGCGCAGCGAGGGTATGGCCGACTGGGTGACGGTTTCGCAGGTGATTGGCAATATTCCCGTGCCGGTCGCGGCGCGCACGCCCGCGATCTCCGCCGGTTCGCTGTATCCCGATCCTCCCAATCTGCATTGGGGAATTCTTCTCCTTCTGGCGATGATTACCTGTGGACTCTTCAATTGGGTATGGGTATTCATCCAGGCGGCATGGGTACGCAAGGTACAGCCTCAGTCCAAGTGCATGATCTATCTGGTGACGGCTGTCGGACTCTTTGTGGTCAGTGTGTTTTTAAGCTTTGACAAGACCGTAGCCCCATTCGCGGGCATTCTGAATCTGATCGGCGCGGGCTTCTGGCTGGCTGGAGTATTCAGTATGCGATCCGCGATTGAGGACCACTATAATTCCGCGGAACCCATAGGGCTCAGGTTGGGCGGCGTGATGACCTTCTTCTTTAACGTTGTCTATTTCCAATACCATTTCACCCGGATTGACGAGATGAAACGGAACGGCCAACTCACGATGACACCGGGGCAATGGCAGGGATGAACGTAAGATGAATTATTTCATTCGGCGGGGAGATCAACAGTATGGGCCCTATACCCTGGGCGACCTGCAGCGTTATGTCGCTTCCGGCAACATCCTGGTTACCGACTTGGCGCGCAGTGAGGGCATGGCCGACTGGGTTCCGGTCTCGCAGGTGATCGGCAACATTCCGGTTCTGTTGGTGTCGCCCATGCCTTCGCCAGAGCCAGTCCTGCGGCGGGACGGCAACAAACTGGTCGTAACCCGAGGGGCAACGTTGCCGCCCTGCTGCGTGAAGTGCGCTCAGCCGGCTGACGGCCTGGCCAAAGAAAAGAACTTTTCGTGGTGTAATCCGTTACTGGGCCTGCTGGTAATCCTTGGATGCGTTGGCATCGTCGTTTATCTGGTTGTGTACTACGTCACGCGCAAGCAAATGAGGCTGACCGTTCCGCTCTGCGAAGAGCATCGGCGGGCCAAGCGAACCACGGTCTGGCTGGGAACGTTAATCATGGTGCTCTCTCCGGTGCTGTTGGTGATTGCCGCAGTTACGGATAAGTCCAGTCTGGCCGTAGCCGGCTTGGTGGTTTTGTTGGTTTTGCTCATAGCCGGGGCGGTGGTACTGTTTTTTGCAGCGCCGTTGCGTCCCAAGAAAATCGATGATGCACAGGGTGTATTTGTGGGCGTACGCGAGCCCTTTCTGCAGTTCATCGAATCTCAGGGCCTGCCTACGACCGGGGTGCAATACTGACGAACATGCGCTGGAAATTCCATCTTGCGACGGTAGCGGTGCTGGCCTCAGTGGCAATTCTTTATTGGTTGCCGCCGTGGCAATACGGTTTTTATCCACGCTGTCCGGTTTTTGCGCTCACTCACCTCCAATGTCCCGGCTGCGGAATGACGCGGGCGCTGGCCGCGCTGCTCCACGGCCAGTTCACCCTGAGCTGGCATTACAATCCACTGCTCCTGTTGCTGCTGCCGGGGCTCGCCGCTTATTTTGTCATGGCCTACTGGCAGCTGATCCGGCACGGAAAATGGCATGTACCTCGACTGCCGTGGCCTGTGGTTACCGGGCTTATGATTGCGATCGCGCTTTTTGGCGTGGGACGAAACCTGCACGCAGGGTTGCGGTGAGCTGATGATTTCACCACGAATCCGCCGGCTCCAGCACGACTACGAGAATCTGGTGCGGCGCTTTGCCCATTGGCCGCTCATTCAGATCAGCGGGACCGCCGGCATGCCACCGGAAGTCTATCGGTTCACGTATTCCCTCAAGGGCCTGTATGTGGCCGCCAACGGCGAGATTCTCGAACGGGATATGCACGTGCTGGAAGTGAATCTGTCACTCGGGTATCCGCGGCGGGCGCCGCAGTGCCGCATGCTGACGCCGGTCTTCCATCCCAATTTCGACGACGCCAGCGTATGTATCGGTGATTTTTGGGCCGCTTCCGAAGGCCTGGACGATCTGATCACGCGCATCGGCCGCATGATTGCCTATCAGGAGTACAACACAAAAAGCCCGCTGAATGGTCTGGCGGCAAAATGGGCCGCCCAGCATCCGGAGTTGCTGCCGGTGGATCCGCGCCCAGTTGCGCCCCCGCTGCCCGCGGCCGCTGAAGAACCGCAACCATCGCCCGAAACGCCGGCGCCTCCAATCGACCCCTGGGCGCAAAGGATCGTGATCGAATAGGTTCAACCGCTTGCTTCGTGCCCCGATTAGGCCTAGCATTTCATCGACTCTAACAAACCCTGGTGAAGACTAATTGCCGGCGTCTCTGCCGGCCTGGAGGCGACTATGAGTACGATTCAGGCTACGCCGCCCGTTCTTGCCGACCGCCGCGGCGGGCTGATCTTCTTCGGCATTGTTCAAATCCTGTTGGGTTGTCTGGCTTTCTTAATGGTGCTTTTAATGTTGATCAGCCACGCCATCACCCGGCACATGAGCGGCGTGCCCCATAATCCAGTGCGCTTCCTGGGACATGGCATTTTTATTTACGTCGCAACTGGCGCATGCTTGCTGGTCTTGGGCATTGGCTCCACTCAGTGCCGGCGCTGGGCACAAGCTCTTACGCTCGTCATCAATTGGATTGTGATGCTCGCCGGTGTGGTTGCTACGCTGGTCATGGCTGTCTTCTTTCCGCGACTGATGATGATGGTGTCCGCTCGGGATGCGCACCCGATTCCGCATGGGATGATGCTTTTCATGTCCGTTTTTGTGATTGGCATCCTGGCCTTCTTCACGGTGCTGATGCCGCTGATCTTCGTAATTTTTTACAGCCGCGGCAGCGTGCGGGCTACTTGTGAGCGCCGGGACAGCGTGACGCGCTGGACCGATCCGGTTCCGCTGATGGTGCTGGCTTTGGTCGTGATATACATTTGGGCCGCCTTTAACGCCGTTGCTCAGGCAGTTTTCATTCCGGTGGTGCCCGTTTTTGGAATTTATGTCTCCGGCCCGGCCGGTGCGGCCATCTGCCTGGCCTTGTCCGCCATCCTGGTGTTGCTGACATTCGGAATTTATCGCCGGGAAATGCGCGCCTGGTGGGCGGCGCTGGCCCTGAAGGTCATTGCCGTTGTCTCGTGCGTGACCACTTTTGCGCATTCCAACTTGGCCGATCTGTACAGCCGGATGGGCGTGAGCGGGCCGGGTATCGATCTCGTCATCGCGCACGGACAAAAGTTTCAGCGTCTCATGACGATGGGTGTCATCGGGGTCTCGGTGGCGGGAATGGTTTATC
>Ga0326728_10020595_pt1 | contig 12549 bp, 9 predicted proteins | sample MB3enrmetagenome_FD_207602 | JGI IMG/M metagenome (GOLD analysis project Ga0326728, IMG submission 207602) | Lab enriched peat soil microbial communities from McLean, Ithaca, NY, United States - MB31MN | ecosystem: Environmental > Terrestrial > Soil > Wetlands > Peat | place: USA: New York...
GTTGATCTGCACGTCGACCGTGCGCTCCTGGGCGGCCGCGCCCGATCCCGCCAGCGCCTCGCGCGAAACGCTGGCGCCGGAGTGGGCGCAAAGCAGGCGCAAAATCTCGCGCTCGCGCTCGGTGAGGCGAACGACCTGCTCGCCGTTGCGCAATTCGCCGCGCTCCAGCGAAAAGGCGAAGGGCCCGAAGCGGACTACCGCGCCCTCGGCTTTCGCCCCGGGCGCTCGGGTTCGCCTGAGCACCGAGCCGATGCGCAACAGCAGTTCGCGCGGCTCGAAGGGTTTGGCGAGATAGTCGTCGACGCCGATCTCGAGGCCGCGAACCCGATCGGCGATCTCGGAGCGCGCGGTGAGCATGACGATCGGCACCTCGGAGCGCCGGCGCAGGCTCGCGGCGAACGTGAAGCCGTCCTCCGCGGGCATCATCACGTCGAGCACGATGACGTCGAAGGCGAGGCTTTCCAGGAACCCTCGCGCCTCGCCGGCGGAGGACGCGACCGTCACCCGATGGCCGTGCTTGCTCAGGTAAATGGAAAGCAGGTCGCGCAAACGCCGGTCGTCGTCGACCACCAGCACATGGGCGGCGTCGTCCTGCGGCGCCAGATTCGGTTCGCTCACGCGTCCCTCCGGCGGGCGACGCCGATCCATTCGATGACGCGCTCCCGCTCGCCGGCGTTGATCATCTCGATCAGGAACGCGATCGCCTGCTCTCTGGCGCCCGGGCCGAGCCGCTCCATGGCGCCGGCGAAGCGTCGGGTCTGCAATTGCGCGAGTTGGCCGGCCAGCCTCGCCCCCTCCTCGGTCGCATAGAGCTGACGGTGGCGACGATCGTGGGCGCCGGCGCGCGCGTCGATGAAGTTCTTGGCGACCAATTCCTTGAGCACCCGGTTCAGGCTCTGCTTGGTGATCTTGAGGATGTCGAGCAACGCCGCGATGGTCAAGCCGGGATGCCGGCTGACGAAATGCAGAACCCGGTGATGGGCGCGGCCGAAGCCGTAGGTCTCCAGCAGCCGGTCGGCGTCGCCGACAAAATCGCGATAGGCGAAGAAAAACAGCTCGATGAGATCGTACATCGGCGCGCCGGCGCGCCCGGGCGCGGAGCGCCCGTTCGCCTGGGCGCTGGTGCGCGGCGACTCGGCCATTAGGTCAGCAATGTTGACATATTGCGGCGTCCCTGCTAGAGACCGGCGACGCGAAATTCTCTGGGCAATTTAGTCCGGGCGCGGGTAAAATCAAAACCGCTTGTTCGCCATCCAAGGAGAACGTCATGGCCGGGCCGACATTCGACGATCGAGACGGATGGATCTGGTTCGACGGCCGCATGACGCCGTGGCGCGACGCCAAGATCCACGTCCTCACCCACGCCCTGCACTACGGCAGCGCGGTGTTCGAGGGCGAGCGCGCCTATAGCGGCGCGATCTTCAAATCGACCCAACATTCCGAGCGCTTGAAGGAGTCGGCGCGCGTCCTCGACTTCGAGATTCCATGGAGCGCGGCGGAGATCGACGCGGCCAAGGCGCTGGTGCTCGCCAAGAACGGTTTCGTCGACGCCTATCTCCGGCCGGTCGCCTGGCGCGGCTCGGAAATGATGGGCGTTTCGGCCCAGCACAACACAATCCATCTCGCCATCGCGTCCTGGCAATGGCCGAGCTACTTCGACCCGGCGCAGCGCATGAAGGGCATCCGCCTCGAGATCGCCGACTACCGCCGGCCCGATCCGGCGACCGCCCCCTCGCGCTCCAAGGCCGCCGGCCTCTACATGATTTGCACCATCTCCAAGCATCGCGCCGAGCGGCGCGGCTGCGCCGACGCCCTCATGCTCGATTGGCAGGGCCGCGTCGCCGAGTGCACCGGCGCCAACATCTTCTTCGTCAAGGACGGCGTCATCCACACGCCGACGGCCGATTGTTTCCTCGACGGCCTGACTCGACAGACGGTGATCGAACTCGCCCGCCGGCGCGGCGTCGAGGTGGCGGTGCGCCGGATCAGCCCCGAAGAGCTGCCGACGTTCAGCGAGTGCTTCATCACCGGATCGGCGGCGGAAGTGACGCCGGTCGGCGAGATCGGCCTGCACAAGTTCGCGCCCGGCTCGCTGACTGCGGCGCTGATCGACGACTACACCGCCGAGGTCCAGCCCAAGTCGAAGGCGGCCTAAGCGAATGCTCAGCCCGCCGGGCCGACGAAACTGTCGAGCACCATCTTGCGGCCGGCGCGGTCGAAGTCGACCGTGAGCTTCGGGCCGTCGACGGCGACGACGCTTCCGTTGCCGAATTTGACGTGGAACACCCGGGCGCCCGCGGCGAAGGCGGACGGCGCGTCGGCCCGCGACGCCGCATGGCCTTCGAGGAAACGCGTCGGCGCGGACGAAGCCGCCTCCCGCCGCGTCGCGCTGTCGCGGGCGCGCCGCCAGCCCGGCGTGTCGTAGCGCGACGAGAACGCCGGCTCGCGCTCGAACCGTCCGACGCCGTAGCCGCCGTGCGTCGCGCCCGAAGCCTCGACGACGGCGACGTGATCCTCCGGCAGTTCGTCGATGAAGCGCGAGGGAAGCGAACTCTGCCACAGCCCGCGCACGCGCCGATTGGCGGCGAAATAGACTTTCACGTTTCGGCGCGCGCGGGTGAGGCCGACGTAGGCGAGCCGGCGCTCCTCCTCGAGCCCGGCGCGTCCGTTCTCGTCGAGCGCGCGCTGGTGGGGAAACAGCCCCTCCTCCCAGCCGGGCAGGAAGACCATGTCGAATTCGAGGCCCTTGGCGGCGTGCAGGGTCATGATCGAAACGCGCTCGCCGCCTTCGCCGCTCTCGACCTCCATCACCAGCGACACGTGTTCCAGAAACGCCGCCAGCGTCGGGAAATCGCCCATCGAGCGCACCAATTCCTTCAGGTTCTCCAACCGCCCCGCGGCGTCGGCGGTGCGCTCGGCCTTCCACATGTCGATCAGGCCGGATTCCTCGAGGATCGTCTGGGCCAATTCCTCGTGCGGCGCGACGCCGACCTGGGCCGACCAGCGCCCGAAAGCGCCCAGCAGATCGCGCAGGATCTGGCGCGGCCGCGCCTTGAGCTCCTCGCTTTCGATCAGCACGCTCGCCGCGCGCATCAGCGAGACGCCGGCGCGGCGACGATAGGCGTGCAGCACGTTCAGCGTCGCTTCGCCCAGGCCCCGCCGCGGCAGATTGTAGATGCGCTCGAAGGCCAGATCGTCGTCGGGCTGCGCGACGCAACGCAGATAGGCCAGCGCGTCGCGGATTTCCGCCCGCTCGTAGAATCGCGGTCCGCCGATCACCTTGTAGGGCAGCCCGAGCGCGATGAAACGCTCCTCGAACTCGCGCATTTGGAACGACGCGCGCACCAGAATGGCGATTTCGTCGAGCGAGACGCCGGCGCTCTGCGCCGCTTCGATCTCCTCGCCGACGACGCGCGCCTCCTCCTCGCTGTCCCACAGGCCGCTGACCGTCGGCTTGTCGCCGAGTTCGGCGCTGGTGTAGAGCGTCTTGCCCAACCGGTTGGCGTTGTGGGCGATCAGCCCGGCGGCGACCGCGAGGATATGGCCGCCCGAGCGGTAATTGCGCTCCAGACGGATGACCGCCGCGCCGGGAAAATCGCGCTCGAAGCGAAGGATGTTGTCGACGTCGGCGCCGCGCCAGCCGTAGATCGACTGGTCGTCGTCGCCGACGCAGCACAGGTTGCGGCGCGCCTGCGCGAGCAGCCGCAGCCAGAGATACTGCACGACGTTGGTGTCCTGATATTCGTCGACCAGAATGTAGCGCCAGCGACGCTGATACTGCGCCAGAATCTCGCCGCGCTCGCGAAAGAGGCGTAAGGATTCGAGCAGCAGGTCGCCGAAATCGACGGCGTTGAGCCCCTTCAGGCGCTGCTGATAGGCGCTATAGAGCGCGCCGCCGCGACCGCCCGCGAAGGCGTTCGCCTCGCCCGGCGGAACATGGGCGGGATCGACGCCGCGATTCTTCCACGCGTCGATCTGGCTCGCCAAGGCCCGCGCCGGCCAGCGCTTGTCGTCGATGTTCGCCGCCTGCAGGATCTGCTTGAGGAGGCGGATCTGGTCGTCGGCGTCGAGGATGGTGAAATTCGGCTTGAGGCCCACCAGCTCGGCGTGACGGCGCAGGACCTTGGCGCCGATCGAATGGAACGTGCCCATCCAGGGCATGCCTTCGACGACGCCCGTCAGGGCGCCGACGCGTTCGCGCATCTCGCGCGCCGCCTTGTTGGTGAAGGTGACCGCCAGAATTTCGTGCGGCTTGGCGCGGCCGGTCGCGATGAGATGGGCGACGCGCGTGGTCAGAACCCGCGTCTTGCCGACGCCGGCCCCGGCGAGCACCAGCACCGGCCCCTCGAGCGCTTCGACCGCGCGGCGTTGCTCCTCGTTCAAGCCCTCGAGATAGCGCGGCCCGGCGCCGGCCGCGGCGCGCGCTGACAGGCTCGGCCCCGCAGCGGCTTCGGCCGCCTCGGGGGCGGTCGGATCGACGCGGGCCGACGATGATGGGGAAGTCTGGCGGCGCATGACGAATCATGCGTCGGCGCGCCGAGTCGCGCAACGGAAATCGGCGAAATCCGGCGCGCGACCGGTCAATTCCAATGTTGGAGCTGAATGGCCGCCGGCGTCAGGATGGCCGCGAACAGGCCCGGCAGAAAGAACAGGATCATCGGCACCGTCAGGGTCGGCGGCAGCGCGGCCGCCTTCTTCTCGGCGGCGTTCATGCGCTGATCGCGGCTCTCCTGGCTGAGCACCCTCAGCGCCGCGCCGAGCGGCGTGCCGTAGCGCTCGGACTGGATCAAGACGGTGCTCAGGGAACGAATCGATTCGAGCCCGGTGCGGACGCTGAAGTTCTCGAACGCCGTGCCCCGATCCGGGAGATAGGACATTTCCGCCGCCAGCAGGGTCAGCTCCTCGGCCATGTCGATGCTTTCCACGCCGATTTCCGCGCTCACCTTGCGCACCGCGTTTTCGATCGACATTCCCGATTCGGCGCAGATCAACATCAGATCGAGCGCGTTCGGATAGGCGCGCTCCAGCGACTTCTGCCGCTTGACGGTCGCGTTGCGCAGATAGAGTTCCGGCGCCTTGACGCCCAGATACATCGCAAACATGACGCAGCCGATTCGAATCATCAGCGGCTGATCCCATTTCGCGATCAAGAAGACGTAGACGATCGCGAACACGGCGAACGCGATCGGCGAAAACAGTCGAAACGTGACGAAAGCGTATTCGGCGCCGGCGCCGCGGAACCCGGCCTTGGCCAGCGTCTCCTTGGCTTTCTCCGTGCTCAGCCAACTCGTCAGATTGAGCGCGTCGACGAGATTCTTCAACGTCGCGCTCGGTTTGGCGCGAAGCGACGTCTTGCCTTGCCTCGCCGTCAGCTTCTCGCGCTCGCGCTGGCGGATGCGTTCGCGCTCGGAGCCGACGGTCTTGATTCGGCGGGAGAGACTGTCGGTCTGCAGCAACGGCACGATCACCGTCAAGGCGGTCGCCGCGCAGCCGAGCGCGGCGAGCAGGAACGCGAGGAAGCGCGGATCGCCCAGGTTCCTGAGAACAGTGTCCAACATCACGCTCGTCCCGTCAGAAATCGAAGCTGATCATCTTCTTCATCATCGCGACGCCGATGCTCATCCAGAAGATGGCGATCGCCGCCACGATCCGGCCGTGCTGGGTCGTCCACAGCAGGCTGATGTAGCCGGGCGACGAAAGATAGAGCACGCCGGTGACGACAAACGGAACGGCGCCGATGATCACCGCGGAAGCCTTTGCTTCCATCGCCATCGCGCTGATTTTTGCCGTCATTTTCTTTCTCTCGCGCAAGGTTCGCGACAAGTTGCCGACCGCCTCGGAGAGGTTGCCGCCGGCCTTCGTCTGAATGCCGATGACGATCGCAAAGAAATTCGTTTCGCTGACCGGCACGCGGCGAGCCATTTTCTCCACCGCCTCCGGCAACGGCAGGCCGAGCGTCTGGGCCTCGACGACCTTGCGAAATTCCGAGCGCACCGGCTCGGGCGCTTCGTTGGCGATGATGCGCAAGCTGTCGGCGAGCGGCAGGCCGGCCCTGACGCTGCGCACCAGGATGTCCAGCGCATTGGGAAATATGGCGATGAACTTATTGATTCGGCGCGCGCGGAGCCGAGCGAGGAAGAGATTGGGAAGGCCGATGGCGCTGATCGCCGCCACCAGCAACCCCAGCAGCGGGCTCTCCGACTTGAAGAAGGTCAATCCGCCGAGCGCGACCGCGACGGCCGCGAACGCGATCATGAACTGTCGCTTGGACATCTGCAGCCCGGCTTGCTCGATGCGCGTCTGCAGGTTGGGGCGGGCGCGCCTCGACTTCTTTTCCATATCCTTGAGGGTGTCCGAGACCTGCTTTTTCTTCGCCGCCTTGTCGATCGCGCCGGAGTCGGCCTTCGCCTCGGCCTTCTTGAGCGCCACGCGCCGCTTGCCGGCGCGCGATTCGCCGCCGACGAACACGAACGCCAGACCCCCGCACGCGACGATCGCGCAGCCCGCCGCTAAAACCAGGTTGTTGACCATCGTCTTGCGCCTTTGCGTGTCGAAGCGTTACGACGCTTCCCGGAATTCCGCGGCGTCGAGCGCCGCCGCGAGGCGCGCCTCCTCGCCGAAATAGTGCGCGCGGTCCCAGAAGCGCGGCCGGCCGATGCCGGTCGAACGATGCCGCCCTTTGAGCTTGCCCTGCGCGTCCTCGCCGAGGAATTCATAGACGAACAAGTCCTGGGTGGTGATGACGTCGCCCTCCATCCCCATCACTTCGGTGATGTGGGTTATGCGCCGCGACCCGTCGCGCAGACGCGCCGCCTGAATGATCACGTCGACGGACGAGGTGATCATTTCCCGAATGGTGTGCGAAGGCAGGGAATAGCCGCCCATCGTGATCATCGATTCCATACGGCTGAGGGCTTCGCGCGGCGAATTGGCGTGCAGCGTCCCCATCGAGCCGTCGTGGCCGGTGTTCATCGCCTGCAGCAGATCGAACGCTTCCGGTCCACGCACTTCGCCGACGATGATTCGCTCCGGCCGCATGCGCAGGCAGTTCTTGACCAGGTCGCGCATGGTGACCTCCCCGGCGCCTTCGAGGTTGGGCGGACGCGTCTCCAGACGCACGACGTGCGGTTGTTGCAACTGCAATTCCGCCGCGTCTTCGCAGGTGACGATCCGCTCGTCGGTTTCGATGTAGTGGGTCAAGCAATTGAGCAGCGTCGTCTTGCCCGAGCCGGTGCCGCCGGAAATGATGACGTTGCAGCGGACGCGACCGATGATCTTGAGGATTTCGGCGCCGGCGGGCGAAATCGCGCCGAAGCGCGTGATCTGGTCGAGCGTCAGCTTGTCCTTCTTGAATTTGCGGATCGTCAGCGCCGCGCCGTCGATCGCCAGGGGCGGGACGATGACGTTGACGCGCGAGCCGTCGATCAGGCGCGCATCGCAGATCGGCGAGGCCTCGTCGACGCGTCGGCCGACCTGACTGACGATGCGCTGGCAGATGTTCATCAATTGGGCGGCGTCGCGAAAGCGGACGTTGGTCAATTGGATCTTGCCGCCGACTTCGATGAAGCAGCGCGTCGGGCCATTGACCATGATGTCGGAGATGTCGTCGCGCGACAACAGCGGCTCGAGCGGCCCGAAGCCGAGCACGTCGTTGCAGATGTCGTCGAGCAGGTCCTCCTGCTCGGAGATCGACAGGACGAGGTTCTTGATCGTCACGATTTCGTGGACGATGTCGCGAATCTCCTCGCGCGCGCTCTCCGGATCGAGCTTGGACAGCGCCGCCAGATCGATCGCCTCGATCAGGGCGCCGAAGATCATCGACTTGGTTTGAAAATAGCCGTCGGACCGTCGCTCCGCCTGCCCCGAAGACGGCGGTTCGGCGCCGACGGTCGTCTTCGGCGCGTCGGGCCTGGGCGCGAGCGGGGCCGCGCTCGCCGGCGGCGGCGGCTCGACGCTCAATCCAAGGTTGGTGCGCTTGCCGAACATGCTTCGTTTCCCTGCCTCCCGCCGTCGCCGCGCCGGTCGCCGGTCCGCGCGCGTCGACGCCGCTCGCCGCGGTCGCGCGCGGTCCTCGTCAGGCCTTCTTTCCCACCAGCTTGGCGATCAGCGGGTCGAGAAGGCCCGGCTTGGCTTTGTGCGCCTCGCTGCGGCCGGTGACCTCGTTGGCCAGATCGGCGAAGAGCTCGGCGATTCTTCCCTTGGGTTCGATTTCGGCGATCATCTGCCCGTTGTTGGCGGCCGCGCCGAACAGCTTGGCGTCGTGGGGGATGACGGCGAAAGGCTCCATTTCCACGGTCTTGGCGAAATCCGCCACCGAAATTTCCGGCCGCCTGGGCATGCCCACGCCATTGAGGACGAGACGGGGCGGATAGTCGTTGGGACGCGAGCCGCGCACGTTGTCGATGATGTTCTTGGCGTTGCGCAAGTTGGCCAAGTCCGGTCCGGCGACCACCACGACTTCGTCCGCGGCGATCAGCATGCGCCGCGTCCAAGCGTTCCAGGCGTGAGGCAAGTCGAGAACGATCCACGGCGTCGAGGCGCGCATCGTGTCGACCACCGAATCGAACGACGTCTCGGGAAAATCATAGAGGCGATCGAGCGTCGCCGGCGCCGCCAACAGGTTCAAATTGTCGCCGCACCTCGACAGCAGACGGTCGATCAGCGTCGCGTCGACGCGTTCGGGCGCGAACACCGCCTCGGCGACGCCTTGCGGCGGGTCCTGATTGTAATCGAGGCCCGCGGTGCCGAAACCGAGGTCGAAGTCGGCGATGATCGTCGCCATTTCCAGGCCCGTGGCGAGCGCCCAGGAAAGATTGTGGGCGATGGTCGAGGATCCGACGCCGCCCTTGGCGCCGATGACCGCGATCACCCGGCCGAGCGGTTTGGCCCCCGGCGTGCGAAAGAGATGCGAAATCGTCTGCACGAACTCGATCGCGCTGAACGGGGCGACCAGATACTCGCTGACCCCGCGCGCGATCAACTGCCGGTAGAGCACGATGTCGTTGACCCTGCCGAGAACGACGACCTTCGTCCCCGCGTCGCAATACTGCGAGAGGTCGTCGAGCTGCTCGATCAGCGCGTCGCGGTTCGCCGTCGCTTCGAGCACGATGACGTTCGGCGTCGGAGCGTTGCGATAGGCTTCGACCGCTGCGGTCGCTCCGCCCATGTTCTGTTTGACGTGCGTCTTGCTCATGCGGCGATCGGCGACCGCCGCCTGGACGATGGCGGCGGTTTCCGGAGTCTCGCAAAAAGCTTGAATGGACACGCGAGGAACCGGATCGATCTGCGGCGCGCTCGTCGCCCGCGGCGCCGCGACCGATTCCGCCTGTTCGACTGCGGGAACGCGCATCGCTTCAGCTCCCCGATCCGGTCCCGCCGACCTGACCGATCGGCGTAATCTGAGTCTTCCAGTTGGTTCCGGGGTCCTCGCCCTTGCGCACGTCGTCGATCGCCCGCATCCGCATGGCGACGTCCGGGGGGTCGCTGGCGCGCGTCTGCGCGAGATCGCGCGGATCGGCGACTTGGGCGGCGAGCACGGACTGGCTGGCGCAGCCGAAATTGGCGTAATAATCGTTCTTCCAGCCCTCGATCGAGCCGCCCGAAGCGAGATCGCTCGGCCACTGGCCGCACGGCGTCGGCACGCTCGCCTTCAAGCCTTGGAAGATCAGCCGCACCGGCGAGGCGCGCGTCGCGTCGGCGACCGGGTAGACGCCGACGCCGACAGTGCCGCGCAATCCCGTCGAGGCCAAGGTTCGGCGGACGTCGTCGACGATGCGGCGGTTCTTATCGGGCTCGCCCGCCGGCGCCAGAATGGTGATCCTGCCCGCGCCGAGGGCGCGATAGCGCTCGACGAAGGCGCGGATTTCATCCTTCGACTGCTTATCGACGCCGCCGCCGACGGGATAAACGTCAAGCGTCGTCGGCGCCTCGGCGATCACGATGGGATGACGCTGGTGGTAGTCTCCCGGCGCAACCGAATCGTTGGAGGCGTAGTCGACGCCGCAGCCCGCCAGCGCCGAAGCCGCGAAGCCCGCGATGACCAACCAGCCGAAGGGTGGAATCCGCGAAAGAAATCGGGTCGGGTTCGTCGACATGATGGGGCCTTCGTTGATCGGGGTTGCGGCGCAGTTGTCGTTTTTGCTCAATCGGTGATGAATCCCACCTTGCCGGAGTAGCCGGGCATCGGTTGCAGGCCGCCGCCGCTCGAATAGATTCGATTGACGCGCCCGAGCAGCCAGGCCTGAGGATCGCTCGCTTCGGCGAAATTGGCGTCGGGCCGCGTCACCTCGCCGGGTTCGATCGCATGCACGATGTAGGGCGTGACGACGATCAGCAGCTCGGTTTCGTCGCGCAGGTAGTCGCGCGAGCGGAACAGGGTCCCGAGGATCGGCAGGTTCATCAAGCCAGGCACGCCGTTGATCGCCTGTTGCGTCTTGGTCGAAATGAGGCCGGCCGAAGCGATCGACCCCCCCGAGGGCAACTCGACGGTGGTTTCGTTCTTGCGCGTTCGGAAGCCGGGAATCGAAGTGCTGTCGATGGTCTGTTGCGTCGACGTGTCGATGTCCGTGACCTCGGTGCCGATGCGCAATTGGATGCGGCCCGACGAAAGAACCACCGGCGTGAAATTGAGCGTGACGCCGTACGGCTGCTGAACGATGGTGAGCTGGCAAACGCCGGCGCTGCAGGTCTCGCCGTTGGGAATCGGGATCGTGCCGCCGGCGAGGAATTTCGCGCTTTCGCCGGAGACGGCGGTGACCGTCGGTTCGGCGAGCGTGCGGGCGACGCCCTGGCGTTCGAACGCCTCGAGCGTCGCCGTCATCTTCATCCCCGCCACGGCCCAACCCACGGTCGCCGACGTCGAACTCAGCGTGCCGTTGACGGAGAAGGGATTGTCGGTGGTGAACTGGTTCGAGCCCGAGCCGACGCCGGTCATGTTGACGCCGAGCTGCTTGACGATCTCGCGGCGGATTTCGGTGATGGTCACGCGCAGGGTGACCTGATCGAGGCCACGGATGATCAGCGAGTTGATGACCTTGCCTTGCGGACGATTGGTTCCATCATTGGCGACCGCAGTCTGCTTGGCGGCGTCCGCCGCGGCCGCTCCGGGCGCCGCCGTCGCCGCGCCGGTGGCCGATGTCGCCGCCGAGACGGTCTTGTTGCCCGCCGCGTTGGCCTGGCTGAGGTAGCCCTCGGCGATGTCCTCCGCCTTCTTCGCGTCGCCGGCCGAGGCCACCGAACCGGTTAGAATGATCGATTCCGAGACGGTCTTGACGTCGATCGCGTTACCTGGAATCGCGACGTCCAGCAGTTGCTTCAGGCTCCCGACGTCGCGGCCGACGGAAACCTCGAGCACCGCGATTTTGCGGCCGTCCGCGGCGAGCGCGAAGATCGTGGTCTGACCGGCCGCCAGGGTGGAAATGTAGATGCGGCGCGCCGAGCGCACGATGGCGTTGGCGACCTTGGGCTCGCCGACGAAGATTTCGGCCGCGTCTTCGGGAAGGTCGACGATCATCGAGCGGCCGACGCCGAGCTGCAAGCTCTTGACCGCGCCCGGCGCGACGGCGAACACGGAAGGCGCCGGCTCGTCGCCGGCCAGCGCCGGCGCCGGCGGGGCAAACGCGAACAGCGCGATCAGACCGCCGATCGAAAGCGCGGAGCCGCGCGCGAAGCGATGGTTCTTCATTCGGCGAGCCTCACTCTCGAACTTTGCCATGAGCGCCCTCGTCCCTCAGCGCGTCGCCGCCTGCGGCGCGCCGTAGCGCACGATCGTCAAACTGTCGGCATTGGCGCCGTTGGCCTCGCCGACCGTCTCGGCTTGGCCGGCGCTGTCGGCGAGGCTGCGCAACACCAGATGAAGATTCGAATTGCCGGCCTGCTGGGCGAGAATGATCAATTCGGCCTGAGCCGGATCGAGCTCCAAGGTCGCATTGGCCCCGATGACGACCTTCTTGCCGTTCTCTTCCTGCACGTTCTGTCCGATCGCCAGAACGCGAACATTGGCCAGGATCGTTCGCGCGCCGATGACCGTCGTGCCGCGGGCCTTGGAAGCCTCCTCGTCGTGATAGATCGAGATGACGTCGACGCGGTCGTTGGGGAGGATGAAGCCGCCGGCGGAGGAGTCGCCGGTGTTGTCGATCTTGATCGCGACCGCGCGCATTCCCGAGGGCAGGATCGCCGACATGAAGCCGCTGTTGCCGCCCTTGACGAGCTTGTCGCGGCGCATCGGCTCGCCGCGCAGGAACGCCTCGCGCGTCAACGAACCCTTGATGTCCTCCATGACGCGCGGGCCGCTCGACTTGGCGATCATGTACTCGGAGATCGCCGCCTTGGGCCATGGTTGCCAGGCGATCGAGCCGTCGACGATTTGCGTTCCCATCGCAATGTCCTGCGCGGCCACCAGGATTTCGTCGGCGTCGACCTTGGGCGCCTGCGCCACATGAACGGCCGGCGGCGGAGGCGGCGGCGAACTGTTGAGCAGAACGTAGGCGGCGCCGAAGGCGACGACGGTCGCGCCGACAACCGCGATTTGTAGTCTGTTCATGGACTTAC